>Ga0302132_10000450_pt1 | contig 23138 bp, 27 predicted proteins | sample CB9_321_MG_FD_203113 | JGI IMG/M metagenome (GOLD analysis project Ga0302132, IMG submission 203113) | Marine microbial communities from Western Arctic Ocean, Canada - CB9_32.1 | ecosystem: Environmental > Aquatic > Marine > Oceanic | place: Canada: Western Arctic Ocean | collected 2017-09-19
GCAATCACCATCATGCCTGGAACGAGTCAAACCCACGACTCGTTAAACCTCTGCAAACGCGCTGTTGAAACCCATTCGACGAGTTGTAAAGCCTCGTTGTTGTTCTTAGATAATAGTTGTGATAACCAGGCGATGCGGGACCATATGGAAGAATACGTGGAATCGTTGGGTTACGCATACCAGTATCTAGATCGTCCTTTTTCGTGGTCTAAGTTATGCAACTACGGAACGACCCAAATTGGCAAAGGTTTTGATTACGTATCCTACTCCAATGCGGACGTTGTGTTCCATGCAGGTTGGTTACATTACCTTTTAGAGCTTTGGAACCAGGATGGAAACCGCCGCAGATACTTTTCGGTTCACCCATACGCCTACTCACCCCAAAGCGGCGGACACCAAGGCATAAACTATCGCATGAGTGCGGTACCCGATCACAAGTTAGTGGAATGCGATCACCCGATGATGCACGTTTCTACCTTCAGAAAAGTTGACGGGTTCGTTTGGGATGAATCCTTCAACCTTTACAATGCCGATTGTGATTTTTGGATGTGGCTGCGTGTGCAGGGGTTAACCTGCGCCGTCGGGCATAGCTCGCGTGTGGATCACGTTTGCGGTCAAATAGTAAGTAACATTCAGGAGACCTCCTCCGGTCATGTTGACCTTGGCGGAGCTGAGGAGTTTTATGCCAAGTGGAAAGTCTTGCTTGACATAGACAAATGCAAAGCTGAAGCCGACGAATTGCGTAATAGTCTGAACACTAAAAAAAGAAATTTGAGGGCTGCTAAGTGCTTGTAAGCATTATAATTTCGACAGCTAGGCAGAAGAATGGCCTGGTTGCTTACCCGAATAAGCACCACATAGAGTTTACTCTTGGATCACTGAGGCGGCAGCATTTCAAGGATTTTGAGGTGATCATCTCTGACGCCATTCACTCGGTAAGGGATCTAGAGGAAGAGATCGACTTCTCGAAATACCCGTTCCCCGTGAAGGTAGCGAAGCCCACGTCGGTGTTTTTGGATGAGGGGCTTTGGTCCTCCCAAGCAACGAGGAACGCGGGCGCAAGTCTAGCCTCCGGCAATTACTTCCTGTTCGCTGATGACTGTGCCTTTTTCCCGGCTTCTGCATTACGTAACGCGATGGACGTTGTTTTGACTAAGGGCTGGATGCCTAATTTCCTGTGCCACCGAACCAACGGTAGACGCTTGATAGATGCCGTGTCCCATGAGCCAACAAAAATACGAACTTACAACGAGGCGAAGTCTAACGGGTTACACCTTGGGGGAATGGATTCGCGTTTAGGTAACATGCAACACGACGAGAAGTTCGGCGTTAAGATTTGCAAACCCGCCAACTTCTATTGGCAACACCATTACGCGTTCAACTTCGTTACTCGAGAAGACTTCGAATATGTGAATGGGTATGATGAAAACTTTGACGGTGAAAAGTCGATGGATGACGTGGAGCTTGGATCCCGCTTGCAAATGGCAGGCCGCCTAAGATCCTGCCTTATCGAAAACGTCTATGTTTACGAGGAATACCAAAACCACGTAGATCCCAGCGTGTTTAAAAACATGGAAGGCTACTCGATAAAAATGAACAACGATTTGCTTTGGCTCATGCGTATTAAGGAGCAATGGCGAGCGAATTCAACTTTGTATTCCGATGAAGAACTATCCGCAGTCATGGAAGGTCGATACTCCGGGGATCCTCATTGGATTCAACGCTTGAAGATTCGGAACAAAGCCAATGAAGCAGTGCGAGATTTGTGGCGCAGCAACGTGGTAGTGAAGGAGTTAGTCACCGCGAATAAACCGACCTAGAAATGGAAGATGTAGCTTTTTCAGTTGTCTACGTGACAAATCGTAAGGACCCGAAAATAGCGTGGTTCGTTGATTCCTTCATGCGCGAGCTAGACGGGGACCTTGCCGGAATCGAGGTTTTGGTCGTCGCCTATTTTGAAGACGCCGTCCGCGAAGCGGTTAAGAAGGCGGGCGCAGAGAGTTGGATAACTGTTCACCCACCTAAACCCAACGTATGGCAAGGGGAACACAAGCTAACCAAGAAAGATTGGTTCGCCGCGGCCAACGCACGAAATACGGGCATTGCGTTATCCCGAGGACATACGATCGTATTCGTTGACGACTTGTCGGCTGTGGTCCCCGGCTGGTGGGAATGGGCAAAGCACGCTTGTCGAAATCAGTGCGTGTGTTTAGGGACATACGAGAAGGTTCGGGATCTAGCCGTCGATTCTTCTGGAGCACTTACCTACGACGAGGCTCCAAACAGTTGTGGCAAAGATACTCGCCTACCCATGTTACCGCAACCCGCTGAGGATACGAAAGCTTACCCAGCGGTAGGGGGTTGGCTTTACGGTTCGTCAGTTGCCTGTCCCATCGAATTCCTACTGGTTATAAATGGCTTCGATGAAGAGTGTAACGGGATAGGGACTGAAGATTACATCGCAGGCTTGATGCTCGACCATATGGAGTTTCCCCTGTTCATCTGCCCGGGGATGAAAACCGTGGAGGATGACAAGATGCACTACGTAGAAAAACCTTTCCCGAGGCTAAACCGAGGAGAAGGGGAAACAGATTCTGCCTGGACTATTCTTAAAAAGGTACAAGGAGCCGAACGAGTTGTTGCGCCTAACGTCGACAACCTTCGGGACCTAAGAGACAAGGTGCTTGCAGGAGAACCTTTCCCCATTCCAACAAAGCCAGATAAGTTCTGGTATGATGAAACACCCCTAAAGGAGCTACCATGAGTTACACAATTGATTATAAGTCGAATTTGATGGCGTTGATTAACGACGACACCGTGTTAGGGTGGTGCCAACCCGAGAAGGCGATCGACCTCTACGACCGTGTTGTAGAGGAGGAAGCAAAGCTTGTCGTTGAGTTGGGCGTTTTCGGGGGTAAATCCCTTGTTGCATTGGGGCTTGGGGCTAAGAAACTAGGTAATTGTAAAGTCATAGGGATTGACCCTTGGAAGCACGACGACGCTTTGAATGAGACTGACGGAGCTAACCGCGACTGGTGGGCCGCGCAGGATCTCGAAGCCGTGTATCACCAGGCGAAACACGTAATGAACCGGGCAATGCTTTCGGGCGTTGTCCAGTTGATGAAACGTAACTCGGTCGACGCCCTTGAACATATCGGGGACGATATTGACGTATTGCATATCGATGGCAACCACTCGGAATGGGATTCGTGCCGGGATGTGCTTAACTGGTTACCCAAGGTTAAACCGGGGGGAGTAATATACATGGATGATGAAGACTGGGTATCTACGAAGAAGGCGCAAGAATTTTTGGCTTCTAAATGCACGAAGATATCCACCATCAAAACAACCAATGAATGTGGCGTTTATCGAAAAAACTAAGTTGGGCCATTCGATCATTCATAGCTAAAATGGTAACCCCTGAAATAACGCGTGTTCTCGACCTGATGGGATCGATCGAGAATGTCAAGAAAACCCTGGATTCTAAGGTTATAGCAGTCCAACAGGATTTTGACGAAATTAGCCGATCGTGGGATGAAATTAGGTCCATACGAGAAGCGGAGCACGAATCGATTGGTAAGATAACCGCGGCGTTTTACGACGATGCGCCAGGGTTTGAACACCAACTGCCCTACGACGCGGGCATATTCGATCTTCCTTACTTCGTCGACAACCACCTTTACTTCAACCCGTCGGTGGTTGAGGTAGAAGGCGAACGTCGATTGATCATTCGAAAGATGAAGATCCAACCCGGGTTAGCTCCCCCGTATAACGCTTTTTCCGAACTCCATTGGGTTACCCTAGACGATCACAGGATAGCTGGGGAGATGCGTCTGATTAACCTGCCTCGAGGTCCATCCGATCAAGAGCAATGGGAAGATCCGCGCATATTCAACTTGGGGCGCACTGGAGATGATGCCCAACACAACAAGTTGTGGTTAACATGCACAAATTTCATTCAACATAAACAGGGTGCAAGTTTCCAGCGTGCTACCTGGGCTCATCAAGTGATGGCGATCCTAGATAATCACATGCGGGTGTTAGGGACGAACCATCCCGTCTATGGGGTGAACGGGCCAAACATCAAATCCAACACTCAACACGAGAAAAACTGGACGTGGTTTCTTCACGATGGGAAACCACACATGATCTATTTGATGCGGCCTCACACTGTCATCGAATGCGATGCGGGGTGCTCGCCGCAGAAGGAATACAAGTCGACTGAGAACAATCGCTTGTGGCGTGCCGACTTGGGAGAACCTCGAGGTGGATCTAACCCTGTGCGTGTTGGGGATGAATACTGGTGTTTCTTCCATTCCTCCCAACCTTGGTGGAACGGTCGTCGACGGTATTTCATGGGCGCTTACGCTTTCGAGGCGAAGGCACCATTCAGAATTACCCGGATGTCCTCGGAGCCCATTCTAAAGGGGAGCCATAACAACCGACGAATCCTAGAATTCCCCTTAGTAGTGTTCCCCGGTGGAGCACTGTTCGATGAAGAAAAACAAGAGTGGTTCGTAGTCATGGGGATTAACGATTGCCAATGTGGATGGCAAAAGATCCCTCACGAAGCACTCTTATCAATGACAATGCCCGTACAACAGGAGCCGACTTATGAAGTGGATGGCAAAATGGTTACGAATCTTCTTTCGGATGCCCCCGAAGAACCCACCCCGAGTGACGGTCCAGATGGCACCGCCGCCAGAACCTTACCTAAGCTCGGAGGAGTGGAGAGCGAACCCGGGAGCTGTGGTCCTGACCGAGAAACTCTACAAGCAACCGGAGATGCGGACTATCCTTCAGATGTTGGATCAGGAGAGCCCACTACGGGTGACGGGCGCACAGATGTTGTTCCCGGCAGAGGAGAAGGACATCGCGTCAATAGCGACCCTCGAGATCGGATACCGGACGTGCCTAAACAAAATCCTAAGCCTCGCAAACGTAAAGCAAGAACTGTCAAACGTGGAGATGACGTTCGAAGAAGGAAGCCAACCCAAACAGTAGAACAATAGATCATTATGGCAGAACAAACCGCAGAACCCGACATCATGGTTGAGCTAGGTCTTGAAGACCCGCCAGCCCCAGCTAATGAACCAGCCAATACTCCAACTCAAACGCCTCCGGCTACAAGCCCTACGGAACCGGCAACACCAGCCACGATCAAGTTTAGTGAACCCGCGACAACAGAAGGAGTCAAAGCAGCTACGGGAGATCCCGAGCCTACGGGCCTTGACGATGCTCAACGGGTAAACTGGAAGCAAATAAGGGACGCAAAGAGTGCCGCCGAAAAGCGAGTAGGTGAGATCGAACAATCAAAGCTTACTGTCGATGCCGAGTTAGCCAGTATCCGAAAGGAATTTGAGACCCACAAAGAGCAATTCTCCGAGGACTCCGTTAACGGGTTGAAAACGAAGGTCACCGAATACGAAAACCGCTTGCGCTCGTTGAGTGTCGAGGATGCCCCGGAAGTCAAGGCGGCACAAGTTGCCCTTTCATCTGTAGCTGAATCCGCGGCCAATGCACTGAAGGCGCTTGCGCCAGAAGCCGCCGGAGACGTTGAAAACCTGCTTTCACTCCCAAAGGCGATCCGAGACAAACAGATTGCGGAACTCCTAAAGGATGGCGAACACGACACACCTTCCCTAACCGCACTTTACGTGGGGCTTACTGAAGTGGACAAAGCCAGGGGAGGCATCGAACTCGCCAAACAACAAGCGACATCAACGGCGGGGGATTATCAGGCGGCTCAAGAGCAACGGGCGATGGCAACCCAAGAAACCCAACGGGTCGAGCAAACAGCTATTCTCGGCGAAGTGCTTCAGGCTGCAACTCATCCGGACACGGGTTTAGCGGAATTCCGAGAGGTTGAAGGTAACCCGGAGCATAATAGCGCGGTCCAAGATCGCTTGGCTAACGTCCGCAACACCTTGATGGGAGACATCGATTTTCAGTCCGCCGCGGTAACCGCGGTCTTTGCTGAGAAAGGTAGGGCGGCAGTCAAAGCGGAAACCGCGTACCAACAAACGATCGCTACCTTGACCTCACAGGTCGACGCCTACAAGAAACAGGTTGGAGAGTTAGCTGGATCGGAACCTGGCGGATCCAGATCGGATAACGCGGGGGCTACTTCAGGTGAAGAGATGGACTTCACCAAGGCGGTTCTAGGCGACATGCGCGATAGCGGGTTCCCCGTTGTTGGCTAGTTGCATTACAAGTGCAACTCAGAAGTTGACAATCTGGGTTGCACTGCCTATTCTGCCCCCCGACGTAAGACCCCGTCCGGGGGTCGTGGGTTCGTCTCCCACAGAGACGTATAGTCCGGCTCGTCGCGGATAAGACACAAGTGCCACGCGCTCGCATATGTTTGCGGGATTACGTTGGGCATACGTATTACTTATCCTCCGAAAGAGTTTATCATGGCCTGTGCAAATATCTTCGACGCGTTTAAACAACGTGCAGAAGCCCTTCAAGATACAATTTACCGCAGAGCGACGTTCCAATCGCTCATGCTCAATGCCGTCGATCGCGGCCAATACCCTCAGGGACAAGGTCTTACACAGACAGTCTTCGAAATGGGTAACGTCTACCCAACCACCGATGAGCGGTCTTGGGATTCATACACACTAGCAACCGGCAGTAATGCAGGTGCCTGTGCGAATAACTTTATCGATTACGACGTGGGTTACAACGAGCTAACCTACAGCCCAAAACGGATGCAACTTCGTGGTCCTTTGCTCTGTAAAGACGAGGCTTACTTCAGCGCATTCTCTGGTCAATTCCTGACGGGTTACGTCGAGGAACTTGGAAAACTGGTCGATCATGAGTTGGGCAACCATCTTTTGACCGATTACATGAACTTCACTCCGAAGGCTGTTGTTACCTCCGCCTTCCCGATCACTGCCGTGGGTGCTCCTTTCACTGCACTCCCAGCCGCCGCCGGTGACTTGAGCCAAGAGGCTCTCGACAAAGCAGCGGTGCATTTGATCCAGAAGCGAGCCACGAACCCTGATTCTAACGGGTTCATCACGATGGCGAACGGTGGTCCAGTGTTCACTGTCTCTTTGGGAATGGAAGCATCCCAAGCGATCACTCACGCCAATTCGGATTTCCGCCAAGATTTGCGGGATGCGAATCCAAGTGAGTTGTTCACGCGCCTCGGAGCGAACACCGCAATCAAAGGTTGGCGGCATGTCATTAACTTGACGCCTCCCCGCTACACCTTCTCAGGTGGAACTTACACTCGAGTCGCAACCTACGTCCAGGTATCTGGAACCAAGGGAAACGTCTACGAGTTGAACCCCTCATACATCAGTGCAGCCTCCGCTCCATACGAAGCAGCGGTCGTTCTGAATCCTGCGGTTATGAAGTGGGAATGGGTATCCCCACCGTCCAAAGTCGGATCCGTGCAGTTTGAGAACTCAAACTACATGGGCGAATGGAAATTCATCACCGGCCCCGAGGCTTGTGCAACCGATGGTTCTGGAGTTGATCCGTTCCACAAATACGGTCGCCACATTGGGGAACTTGCCGGAGCTTCGAAGCCAGGCGCAAACCGAGAAGCGGGTCTAGTGATCCTCTTCAAGCGTTGCTACGGTGGAAGCATCACTCCTACTAGCTGTACCTAACCCTACGAGCTAGTTAACCAGTAGCGGGGTTGGTCCCTCCTTCCAACCCCGCTACTACCTTACTTTTACGTTATGGCTGGAACCCGATCTTTAAGCAAATCCGTACCAGAACCACAACTCGATCCCGGGTTGATGCGGTTGATGGATACTGAGCTTCACGCCCAGGAGCTGGGTAAATACGGCCTAACGGTCGTCTCGGGTGCCGCTACTACTACGGGTGACTTCTGCGCCATCCAACCGGGGCAATCCGGGGTTACGGTTTCCGCCGTCGTTGGTAACAACGTCACTTGGGTATCTCAAGTGTTAGCCGAGGGAAACATCGTCTACGGAGATTTCACCTCGGTGACTCAAACAAGCGGTAACGCTATTCTTTACAACAGCAAGTGATTGGCTTAGGCGTCAGTATTTTTAGGCGAAACTCTGCGGTTCTCGGTGATTCCGATAGCCTGGGAGATTTCATCATAAAAGCTGACGGCTTTAACCTGCTCACTTCAACAGGTGAATGCCTGATAACCAGTGTCGACGTTGATAACCTGGTAACTGACAATCAAGATTTTTTCATAACAGATGCAGGCGTCTGTTTAGTATCATTCGAGGTATAATATGGCTGGAACCAATTCACGCATTAAGGATATCAGCACGACGACGACCAGTCCGGCTTCTGATGATTACGCACCCTTTGACGGCTCATCGAATGGCACAAGACGGGCTCTTTGGTCTGCCTTGGTCACCGATGCAGCCGCTATCTTCGTTGCCGCTCCAACCACTTACAAGTTGTGCCCGCTTAACGGGTCCAACCAGATCGACGTAACCTACCTATCCACTAGCGCCAATATCCCTAAGGGAGCTTGGGACGCCACTGCGAATACCCCCACTCTAGCCGACGGCGGCGGAACGGTCGGTGATTACTACGACGTAACCGTCGCAGGTACTCAGAACCTCGGTTCGGCCTCCATCACCTACACCGTTGGCGATGTCGTAAAATATAACGGAACGATTTGGTATAAGATCGATTCGGTCGCTAATCTCTTCGACGGCACATCAACCCAATCGGGAGCCGCAACAGCGGGTGATTACTACCAGACCGCCGACGTCAACGACCGCCAGCTTTCGAAGAGTCTATCCAATGCTCTCGTGTTTACGACTGACACGGATAATCTTAGTATGGGGGATTCTGACCTGTTCTCTTTTGGTGATGGAACCACTAACGCTCCAGGGTCAATTGTTATTGTCACTAATGTTGCAGACCATTCCGATAACGGAGACTTCGTTGCAAAGTACGGCAGCTCGGCGGGAACACGGGAATGGAGATTCGGCGTCACATCATCATTCTTTCGGTTCATTGTGGAAGATGGAGCCAGTGTAGAGGTTAAGCGAACCGCCGATGCTGTTGCAACGCCCCAAAATGGGAAAACTACCTGTTGGGGTATGAGTTACACGGCGGACAGTGCCGACGCAACGGCAATGAATGATGTTTCACTTTACCAGAACGGCGTCGCCGTTGCCTCAACTGCTACCAACAACGGATCATTCGCTGGTTTCTTTAATTCTGGCCAAGTCTGTTCTCTTAATCGAGCTACCGGCGCAAGTGGTGATGGTTTTTATGGTTCGGTCTACCGATGCTACATTTTCAATAGAGCGTTAACAGCAGCCGAACACGCCTACATCAACACTAACGGGTTAGATGATGCGGATCAGTGGGGGAAAGCAGACGGGGTTCCTTATACTTCCGACTTCACTTCCAATTCTATTGATGGATTCACTTTCGATAACTCAAACACCCCAACGTCAGACGCAACTGCTACGGTAGGAGCCGACACTGACAATGTAAAATTCATCGCTGGAAATGTCACTGGCTCCGCACGAATGTGGAAAGGCGTAGGAGCTTTAGGAGGAAAACGATACAGGATCTCATTTGATTACTATATGCCATCAGGGCAAACCTACGTTGACGGGTTCAAAACCGGCCTGAATGTCAACGAGACATCCGGCAATTACACGGATTCAGCAACACTCGCAACCAACGCTTGGACGCCCTTCACTACAGATCTGCCGACCCTGCTTAACCCAAGCAATTCCACCTTTTTCATTAAGCTGGAGGATGGAGGATCGGCGACAGTCAACGCGCTCGCTGTTGGTGAATATATCGCTTTCAGGGACATTAAAGTCACAGAAATCGGAGCCGTCCTAGCCCTAAACCCTGACAACATCCAGTCAGACGGTGATTGGATCGATGCATCTTCGAACGAGCTTAATGGTACGAATACTGGTGCGACTCCGCTGATGGTGCAGCCGCAGACTAGTGGGACGTTTACGCCGGTCTTAGAGTTTGCAACACCTGTTTCAACTCGCCCTACGTATTCAGTTCAACAGGGTAGGTGGAACAAGGTATCTGAAAAGGTTATCAAATTTTCGATCCGTATGGATCTTTCAAATAAGGGAGATGACACAGGGACGGCGAGAATATCAGGGATGCCATTCACGGCGCTGCCTGGAATCTCATCAGTAGACCAGGGCGTTTGCAATGTGGTCGGAATGGCTTCACTAACGTCTAGAGTCACTTACATCGTGCCAGCGAATGACACCGATCTATCTCTATGGGACGGTGGAGCAGCGGGAGACACAGCACTTCTCGACACCAATTTCACTAACTCTTCAGCGTTCCTGATCAGCGGCACATACGAAATCGCTTAAAATTATGGCTACTAAAACAGATTACCTCATCGGTGAACTTCGAAGTATCGAGGCTCAAGCAGCTCAACGCGCACCAGCTAACGCACTCATTGCCTCAGTCTCAGCCATACGGCGACAGGTCGAGGCTCGGAAAGAGCTGGGAGAAGATCCGGACGTGTCAAAGCTTTCGAACCTTTACGCCAGTGTATCTGGGGCCGTCGCAGCTTTTAACTCCTACCCAGACATCACGATTCCTAGCGAAGCGGATGTGGCGGCAGCAGTTACGGCAGCAGATTCAGCAGTAGTTGTCCCAGAATGAAGCTTCCGAGTTTCATCTTCTATGGCTCATTACTCGGATTGGTCGCAACCCTACTTATTGGGTGCGCGTCCAAGTCACGGCCTTATGAGTGGTCTTCAATAATCATCACTGAGCCAGATGGAACCCGAACAGAAACCCGCGAAGTCAAACGGAATTCCAAGATCAGCGCCAGCGGTTACAAGCTGGACCTCGCGGGCTTCGGGGTCGATGAAACATGGCAAGAAGGAACGAGTTCAGGCCCAGGTGATTCCACTTACAAATTGAATTCTGAGGGAGCCAAAGCAACGCCTGAAAGTCAGGCGCTCGCAGCGTTTCAAAGTGGGCTGAGTGCGGCCAATCAGTTCTACGGGCGTGGGCCTTCTGAGGCTTCACTCAGTCCCGAGGATTTAGAATCGGTCAAGTCACTCCTAGCGGAACTTAAAGTAGCGCAAGAACGAATTGAAGAGTAGTCAAGGAGGGGCGAACTTCGAGAACCGGACGGTTCGCCAAACCATCCTCTAACTGCAACCCGTGCCGGAAAGCGGACGGCCTTTGAGCTGTAGTTAAAACAATGACGACAATTTTCCGCATGGCTGAAGGATTGAAAAAGGGTGCCGCGACTATGGAGCTTGTAAAGCAGGCTCCTATTTTGTGCATATTCGGGTTATTCGCCGTGGGGTTCCTCTACTTCATGGAACGCAGGGACGAGCATTGGATACGAATGCTCGAACGCGACGATCTTCAGGCGAATCAACGCATTGAACAGTGTCACTTAGTCCAGCATGAATCGGCTTCGGCTATGAAGGCGGTCGCCGCGGCGTTACAAAGCCAAATGGTAACCTTCCGAGAACTTTCTATCCGAATCGAGCACCAACAAAATTGATCCTAAGGGTTGACGCCCGTTTAGCGTTCTGTCATACGTTTATGGCATGTCCAATAGACCGTCACCTGAAGTCAGGAAAATCCACACTAACGCTGGGAAACCGCGATGGAGGGTCGAACTCGGAACCAGGGAAGGCAAGCGCCGGTCCCGCACTTTTGATAGTGTCAATGAGGCATCCGCTTATCTGGCGGAGATCACCGTAGCCGATCGCGCTTACGGGAATTCCTTCGCCCATAAATCCGCTCGAGAACAGCGTGACATTTCATTTATTGTAGGGGAGATGGAGCAGGCGGGGGTTACTCTTAACCAGGTTTGGAACACTTACCAGAAAGAGTTTCTGGTCACAGGGACCACCGTAGGGGTTGCAGTTGACGCGTTCGTAGAAGCCCAACGCAAACGCGGCCTTCGTCCACTTTATTTCGAAAAGATCGAACGGATAATGCCCGGGGTCTTCCTCGGAAAGAAAAACAAAGCAGTAAACTCACTCAAGAAATCCGACATTGAGCGTTACCTAGCGGGTTATCCAAACCCTAACACGTCAAAAGGATTGCTGGGGCTCATTAGTTCCTTCTTTGCGTTCTGCGTTCGCGAAGATTGGGTGGTCGATAATCCTGCCCTAAAAATAACCCGCCCACTAACTGAACACGTTGCCCCTAAGGTGTTGACGGTCGAGGAAGTTACGCGGTTACTTCACGACGCCGAAACTCACGATCCCGCAATCCTGCCTTATCTGTTGCTTGGGATCTTCTGTGGCATTCGTCCGCAAGAAATCGTTCGGTTAGAAGAAGAGGACTTTCGCTGGGGAGACGACACGGGGCGTACCGCCGGGTTAGTCACCATCCGATCTGAGGTTTCAAAAACCCGCCGACGGCGGATCGTAGATATCCCTGTCCGATTGGAGCTGTGGAAATCCCTTAACGGAGCGCAGTGGTTCGACTTCAGCAGCATTAGCAGTCTCAAACGTAGGTTGCAAGCTTTGAAAGCGCGGGCTAACGTCGTTTGGTCGCCGGACATTATGCGGCACACCGCTGCTTCCTTCATGGTAGCGCGGTATGAATCGGCTGAAAAAGCCGCCCTCCAACTCGGGCACTCTACTGAGACTTTGATGCGGCACTACCGGGAGTTAGTCTCCCCCACCGATTGCGCCCGCTTCTACCAAATCGCTCCTTTCCAGAGCTTGCCACTTGCAATAACTCAATAACGTCGTACTAGTAACCTATGTCCCAACAAAAAAACCCAGTCGGAAGACCCTATATGCACGGGGAATCCGCAGTCCCTCGAACCTATCGGTTGCCGCATTCGCTGGATCTTTGGGTTATGAACCATGCCGCCGCCACCAGTAGAACTCGGTCGTCGATCATAGTCGAAGCCCTTCACCTTTTCATGTTGGATTTTGCGATTCCTCGCAGCACAGAAACCCCGGAACCTTCACCAGAGGGGGAGGCGCTAGTTTCCTCTAGCTAGAGCCTTTCCCTATTCTAATCGATATGCTTAAAGGAGATTGCAGTCTTGAACCGCGTCCGTATCAAGTTGCGGGCGTCGACCGACTAGCTAACGCACTCACTGAATACGGGCGGGGTGCCGATTTCTCGGACGCTGGCACAGGCAAGACCTTCAAAACAGCGTTTATCCTCAGGAAACTAGGCCGAAAGGCTTTAGTGATCTGTCCTCGGGCCGTAGTAACCGCTTGGGAATTGGTGTTGGATGAAGCAGGCATCGAGGGAACCGTCACAACCTACGGGTTGGCGCGGAATGAAAAGGTTCCTTACGGTCGTTGGGCCGTTAAGACTAAGCGGATACAGAAATACGTATGGGAAGGGGTTCCAAAAGACGTTGTATTGGTATTCGATGAGGTTCAACAGTGTAAAGGAGAGAAGACTTTGAATTCCAAGCTGTTGACTGCCGCCCGTCAATCGGGGGTTCCAACCCTAGTCCTTTCAGCGACCCCAGCAACGGATCCCACCGAAATGAAAGCCTTAGGTTATGTCCTGGGGCTTTACCCTTCCGTGAAGGATTGGTGGTTTTGGGCTATGCGACATGGCTGTAAACCTGGACCGATGGGCGGTCTGGTCTATGACCATTCTTCGGGTGGTATGGAGAAGATCGGGAAACAGTTAGTTCCGATCTTAGATAAGGTCCGAACGATGGACGTGCCAGAGTTTCCCGCCGTTGATAACCAAGTGTTGATCATCGACCTTCCCAAAGGCGAGACGCTTGACGAGGAGTATCGGGCACTCCTCCAGACACTTCAAGACGAGGCCGAAGAGGAATCCGTTGAAGCGTTACGGATTCGACAGATGATCGAGCACAAGAAACTTTCCACTTTAAAGGAGATGGCGCTTGAGTATATGTCCGAGGGTAATTCTGTTGTGATCTTCCTTCAATACTCCCGATCAATCGATATCTTAGAAGAACAATTGGGGGATTTGTTCACAGTGTATCACGGGCGCTTGAACTTTGCCGACCGCGAAGCGAACAAGAACAATTTCCAGTCCAACCAGAAGCGGGGAATCTTAGTGCAAATCCGAGCGGGAGGTATGGGGATAGGTTTCCATGACATCCACGGCGGGCACCCTAGAATTTCCCTGCTTTGCGCTACTGGCAGCGCCGATCTCTTCTACCAAGCTTCAGGCCGCACCCCTCGGGATGGGGCTAAATCGAAGTCGATCGTCAAAATGGTGATCGCAGCTAAGACCCCAGAAATGGGGCTCCGAAAAACTTTGGAGGCGAAATGTAATTCGCTCCACGAACTAACCGACGCCGACCTGATCCCCTCAATATGAAATCCTTATCCTTAGTTTCCCAAATCTGGAGTGCCCTCTCGCAAGGTCATAGCTCCGAAATACCCGTCGTATTCGAAGCAGAGGACGGACTTGTAATTCCAATCAACTGCAAGCCAGAGGTGAAAATCATCCAAGGCGCAAAACTCATGGTTCTATCTGGATCCGAAGACACTTTTGACCTCTGGAAAGAAGGGGTTGAGCAAGATAGTTACACCGACGGGTATAAAACTGGGCTAAGTGATGCCAGGGAGAAGCAGGACGAAGTCAAAATCAAAACGAAGTGAACCTATGGAAACAATAACCGAACTAGCCGCACACGCGCCCCTAGCACCTTCAAGCCTCGAGGCAATTGAGCTTTGCCCAGAGTTCGAGTTCAAGGATTCAGAACCAGGCGACACGTCACAGGGTACACTGGTACACGAAGCAGTTGAGGCAGGCGACCCAGAGCTAGTCGAATCTGATGATGAAGCTTACTTCATGTATTCGATGTGCAACAAGCGCCTCCAGGATGTTCAAAGCAAATGCCAAGAGGTTCACCAGGAATTGCGGGTGCATTCTCATCGGCGGGATTGTTGGGGCACTGTAGATCTCGTTGGTATCGATGGGGGACTTGCTTACGTGTGGGACTGGAAGACGGGCCGTATCCCCGTTTCCAACGCTAAGACGAACCCGCAGGGGATGGTCTACGTGTTAGGGGTGTTCTTGCGGTTTCCAGATGTTATGGAAGTTCAAATGAATTTCCTCATGGCTCGGACGGGACAAGTGACCTTTCACACGTTCAAGCGCACCGACATCCCTAACATGATGATCCGAATCGATCGCATCGCGGCACGCCGCAACGATTCGACTGCGGTTATGAACGTCACATACAATTGCCGAAACTGCGCGGCACTCACTCATTGTGACGCGGTTCGTAAGCAGGTCGTTCCTCAAGCGCCTAAAGATTCCGTTGAAATGGCGGGGTTATCGAACACTGACAACATCAAAACACCGGAGGACGCTGCCCGGGCAATGGAATGTAAGGAGATCCTTGCTAAATGGTTCGAAGGATGGTCCGAACAAGCGTCCGCTAGGTGTTTGGAGATCGCAGATCAAGTGGATATCCCGGGATATGAAATCACAACTCGGAAAGGCCGCGATAAAGTGGTCGATATGGGGACGTTCGACGATGCCCTCGCTAAGATCGGGGTCAAATCGTTCCTGAGGTTCCCCGAATTGTTGTCCCTATCTCTTACCAAGTTCAAAAACGCCGTGGTCAAGGAATGGTTAGTCGAGGAATTCGATTCAACCCGGACCAAACCCGCGATCGAACGAAAGAAGGAGCACATGAAAACCTTTGATACACTTTGGGAGGAGGGCGTGATTGAAACCGCACCCGAATCCCGATACCTGAAGAAAACAATAAAGCATAAGCTAACCAACTAACAAAATATGAAAGCAAAAGCAGTAAACACCGATATCGTAGCAGCACCAAAAAACGATCCAACAGGGGGTTCCCTCGCAACAGCCGAAGATAGTTCATTATGCGCGGCTGGAGAATGGGGTTCTGAAGATTACGAGGTTCCCATGCTCGCAATCGTCCATAACGTAGGGAAACTCAAGCGGGAATTCGCTGTGGGTTCTTGGGTGCTTGGGAAGGCCGTAGAGATCGCTGCGAAGGATACACCCTTCAAAGCAACCTGCGTTCGTCTCGAGAAATACTACCGGGAACAATTCGACATCTTCGATTCTGGCAACATGCCTCAACAATTCCAAACCGAGGTTGACGCCAAGGCCGCAGGGTTGAAGAAGCACGAGCCGAGGACGAAGAAAGATGGGACTTACGCCGCCGCAGCGTTGGTCGATTGGTTGATCGAGTGTCCGGAAGAGTACGGTATGTATGAGTATGAGGGGAAACACATGACCCGTTGCCGGATGTACATGCAAGGCACCGCTTACCCCATCGCTCGCAAGGTTCTGACTGCGGGGATCGGTCCCGTCGTAAAGGGCGCATTCTACAAGCTGGACCTAGCATTGCACACGGAGATCGTTTCCAGTGAAACGAATGATTGGCCGGAACCGCGTTTGAAGCGCAATGGGATGGCGGATCCTGCGTTCATCGAGTGGATTGAGAAAAACGTCATCTAACCAGTAGGCGCATGGAACTTATGCCACTGTTTGCCGAGATGGGTGCCCTTTATCGGGGCACCCTAACATTGATCCTGGTTGGGATTATTGTTGGGTTATCTTTTGGAGAGGTGACCCGTTACTTTACTAAAAGGAGGAAGGACGAGGATGAACGAACCAATCAAAGTCGCGGCACTAGATACTGAGACTTTTTATGATAACAAGAACTGCACGGTCAAGAAATTGGGTGCTCATGGATACACAAGGCACAAGGACTTCGATGTCCTGTGCGTTTCAGGGCACACCACTGACTTGCAGGATGCAGGTCCCTGGGCGCAACCTAGAGATTCGGTCCCGTGGACCGAGATTCATGGACTTCCGATCGTCGCCCACAATGTCGCGTTCGATCGGGCTGTGCTTCGGTCGATGCCGGAGTTTCCTGATATACCAAACGATCTGTGGTATGATAGCGCGGCTCTTTGTGCGTATCACCAATACCCACGACATTTGAAGGGTGCCGCAAAGGAGATCCTCGGAATCCAGAAATCCAAGGAAGTGCGCTCGGCGATGCAGGGGAAACGGATGGCGGATCTGGATAAAGATGAAACACGGGAGTTTTGGGAGTATGCAAAATCGGATGCCTTCCTTTGCCATGAGATATTCCAGAAGCTGTATCCGATCACCCCGTCCCATGAGATCAAACTGGCGCAACTCGCCGTTGACCAGGGTGAGCGGGGCATATCCATCGATCGTCCGCTCTTAGATAAGAGCATCGAATCATTGAAGGCCACTCATTCAGAAGTGATCAAGGGGCTCCCGTGGGTTGAAAAGGGTTTCAAGATTGGGTCCCCTATCGGGCTTCGGGAAGCATGTGTCAAGGCGGGCATCAAGCCTCCAGGGTCTACCGCGGTTGGATCGGCTGCCCTTGAGGTTTGGCTTTCACGCAACAGGTCACAGGCTACATGGATCAAGGCACTGCATGATCATCGATCTATCAATCGGATACTGAAGACCCTGGAGATGATCGACACTCGGTTGACACCCGAGGACATTCTACAATTCGGGATCAAGTATTGTGGGAGTGCCGCGACGGGTCGTTTCTCTGGGGATCAAGGAGTTAATCTCTTGAACCTCAACAAGAACGCGGTGCATGGGGTGAAGCTTCGCCACTTGTTCAAGCCCAGACCGGGCCATAAGTTCATTATTTGCGACCTCGCCCAGATCGAACCTAGATGTTTGGCGTGGTTGACTAAAGACCAAGCCATGCTCGACGCGATGAACGCTGGACAAGACATCTACGAAGCGCACGCCCGCTCAACGATGGGATATAAAGATCCTCGACCGTTGAAGGAATTCGATAACGAACTCCGGCAGATGGCTAAGGTTCGGGTTTTATCTATGGGTTACGGATTGGGGTCCGCAAGGCACGCCGAAAACATGGGCATTGATGAGGACCAAGCGAAAACCGAGATCGACGATTTCCGCGAAAGTGCCTTCAAGACCTCGGACTATTGGTCAACGCTCCAAACCCTATTCGTCAAAGCCAGCCGAGGCGACCGTAATCTCGAGTACGAACTACCAAGCGGTCGCGAACAGCGTTACTTTGGCATCAAACAAGATATCTGGACCGTCGATCTAGGGGAAGGGAAGCTCGAGGAACGGCATGGGCTGAGATGTTCCACTACCAAGGGTGACAACCGGCGGTTCGCTTTCTGGGGTTCCAAACTCTGTGAGAACGTCTGCCAAGGAGTGGCGCGGGATGTTTTCTGCCACGGGTTACTCAAAGTTATAGAGAAAGGAATCAATGTTCCTTTCACCGTCTACGATGAACTGGTTGCGGAGGTTCCCGAAAAGGATGCCCCGCAAGCACTGAAAGAAATCGAGGAGGCAATGACAGCCGTTCCGCCGTGGATGCCGGGTCTTCCTCTCGCCGTAGATGCCCACATAGCCTCGTGGTATGATAAGTGATATGGATACACTGAAGGATTTTATGAGATTACTTTACGAAATCTGCCCCGAATGCCGGGGTGCCGGGTGGGTTGGCCCGGGTTGGGGTGTAGGAGTTAGAAGCAAATGTGATCGGTGTGGTGGAACAGGTAAAATATGAAGATAGCCGTAGATTTTGATGGAACCATCACCGCGCATCCGGGGACGATCCCTTCGTTAATGTGGGTGTTAGGGCAAAACCCCGACACCACGGTGTTCATCCTTACCGCTTGCGCGGGGGAGTTGCCCCTCGAGTTTCGCCAGGAAGAGGCAGAGATGAGAGTCAAAGAGTTTGGTTTGGGCGCGTTCCCCGTCGTTTGGTGTGATACCTCAGATAAGATCGCGTATTGTGCCGCCAATCAAGTCGATATCCTGATCGATGATTTTCCGTTCCCTGACACACGGGGGATACTTCAACTTATTCCGAACAATGAAACGAACATCGCAATACCTAACCACGCATGATTGATATGATAACTGCGAAATCTCCCGAACAGGTTTACCAGTGGTTATCTGAACTCGGATACACTTACACCGATGTGACCCCGGAGCATGAGGAGCACCGAAGGCGCTTGTGGGATGTGAAGGTTCACGCCGAAGGGGATGGGATGGTTCGCGCAGTCTACAATCCGATATTTAAGGATGTCCGGATCGCTGGTCATTCTAGAGCGGTTCGAACGCTATGCGCGGACTTCAACGCAATGGCTTCACGGGACAACATAGTGAAGCAAGCGCCTAACCGGAGGATAACCCAAATAACGGCTTCAGGGTCGGACGGTGATATATGGGCATTATGCGATGACGGTACCTTGTGGTATGCTACCTCAAGTCATGACGACCCGTGGGCGCGGCTTCCAAATGTGCCTCAAGACTAGATTCGACCCGTAAAACGGGCATTGAAATATGATACTCAGCGTTGATCCTGGTAAAAGTGGTGGTTGGGCTTTGTTCTATGAACGAACTCCTAAGACTGGTAATAAAGGCGGCGCTGTGCATTCAGCGGGACCATGGAACCGGTACGGGTTAGAGGAAACAGTTTCAGGTTTCAGGCATCAGCAAGAATTCATATCGAAGATGGTGATCGAAGAGGTTGGGGCTTCCCCGCAAATGGGGACGACTTCTGCCTTTTCATTCGGTAGGAACTTTGGGGAATGGTTAGGATTCTCTCTTAGTCTACCGAATCTCATCGAACAAACGCATGTTCGACCCCAAATATGGGAGTTCTGGACGAAAAAGAACCATTACAAAGGCTCGCCCGAGTATTGGAAGACGAAACATAAGGCCGCGCTCAAAGAGACGGCTGAACAATGTTACCCTTACCTCAAAATCACCTACGCCATTGCGGACGCGGTGTTGCTCGGTAAGTGGTACCTGGAAACAAAAGGAGTTTATGGAAAATAGTTATAGGGGATACGATTGGACGATGCGTAATCGTAAAAGTTGCATGTCACAGGGGACATGGAACATTATTCGCATTTTCAAGAACGGGTTTAAGGTTGGAGAAGAATCCGTAGAGGAGGGAATCGACCCGTTACCTACAATCCACGATTGGATCGATGACGTGATCGCTAACTCAAGACCGGACCCAACGACTGAGCGGTTGGTCGCCATAGAATCGAAACTCGATTCCATTATTCGGGGAATGGATGGAAGGGCGGGTTGTGATGATGGAAGATGAGAAGGAACCGTTGAACCTCGCAGGCATCCCCGAGGAACTCGCGGCCCGTGCTGGGCTCCGGCATGTCGACGCGTTGCAAGCAAAAGACCTTTGTGGGCTCGATCAGTCCGGCCTTTGGATCCCTTACATAGATCGGAATGGTGCGCCAATCACATTCGAGAATTCCGACGGTGATGTTAAGGATTATGGTCGGCTTCGGATGGATCGCCCGGATCCAACGAAGAAATATCACCAGGAGATGGGCTCCGCCGTTCAACTTTACATCCCGCAAGGTGTCACCACCGTCGATGTCATCGTTGAGGGCGAAAAGAAGGCGCTGGCACTCTGGGGTATAGGAATTCACGCGGTTGGTATCTCGGGGTTCTACGGTTATTCGAAATCTGAGGGCGGTAAAAGAGTCTTACTCCAGGCTCTCTCCGATCTGTTAGTCTTGAAAGGTGGGGGCGAAATTCAGTTCCTGGGGGATACTGATACCAGTCACAACCCGCAATTCTCCGATGCGGCGATCAAACTCCTCGAGCTTCTCCCGCAGGACTGCTCCTTGACTATTCCGAGGCTTCCGATCGATGGGCCGAAAGGGGTCGATGATTGTATTGGGGCGTGGGGTGATGAGGCTCGGGAGCGGTGGATCTCAACGTCGCATGATCCTATCACGCTGGATCGGGAGTTGCATAAAGAAAAGCAAGGTGCCGCGGAGTTGGTCCTTTCTCTTCTCCGATCAATCGATGAAGAACTTCTCCGGTTGGTGATGGATTCAAACCCGAGGGTCCGGCGGAGAGTCTACATCTGCATAGCGTCCGCCGCTGCAAGTCCTTCCTCTCAAGAAACTGCCATCGAATGGCTTCGTGACCTCACCGGAACTGGCAAACGGGCCTTTAATGCCGAACTCAAGCTTGCAAAAGAGGAGTTTTCTTCCGGTTTAGGTCAATCGTTACCTGAAATCACCGCTTTGATTCAACAGGTCGCAGATTCAGGGTACACTTTGAAGGCGAAATATCTCTATCCCATCGAAGGTAACCTTTACGCGGAGTTTTCGCAGGATGAATTGCGTCGGGAGATCATGGCGAAGCATGAACTAACCGCGAAACCATGCCCAAGCCTCCCAGGAGGGCTTTCGCAAGTCGATTTAGCCCTTCAAAAGATCAAAACCAAGCCGACACTGTGTTATTCAGGGGCGGTCGCAGGGTATCAGACGGGCATTTACGATGTGATGGGCGTGCGGTTCCTCGTTACGCATGGATACGACATTCTGAAGGGTGAACCGGGCGATTGGAGTATGTTTCGCGAGGTGATCGAGCGGTTTTGCGGTCGTGACGCAGGTGAAACCCATTGGGAGATTCAATACGATCTAGTTATGGCCCATATGAAGCAGCACAGGCGACAGTTGTTGTTTCCCGAGGAAGATCGCCCGGGGCATTTTCTCGCGTTCGTTGGTGAACCCGGTGCAGGTAAAACATGGTGGCAAGCGACTCAACTCCCCAAACTACTAACAAATAGAGCGTTTTTCCAAGATTCAGAGAATTTATCGTCCCAATTCAATGCAGAGATGGGCGTTAATGAGTTAATCGTGCTCTCTGACTCAACCGGGAGCACCGATTATCATGCTAGGGACCGAATCGCGGACATTCTCCGGAAGTTGGTAGGTAATCCTCAAGTTTCTGTAGAGAAAAAGGGGGTTGATCGGGTGAATTTACCCGTAAAACAGCGGGTCATAGCTTCCGCGAATATCAACGGAATGGGCGCTTTGCCTCCGTTGAAAGAGGGGATCCAGGACAAAGTAATCTATCTAAAGGTGCATCGAATTGGGTTGTGGGATGGTTCCGATGACCCGAAAGGGGCAGAAATTACCGCTATTCTGGACGCGCAACGGGCTGCATTCTGTCATGCAATCGACAATTTTAGGGTGCCCGAGGCGCTGTATGAACCCCGTTTTGGGTGCCTGGGATGGCAACATCCGGAGCTTGTTGAGGAGGCTTCTACAGGTCGCCCGTGGGAGCCTATGGTCGAGTATTTAGGCAAGTATCTACAGCGGTGCTTGACGGGCTACGTCTCGGACGTTGGGGAGCAGGTTTCAGGGTGCAGGGGACAGGGTTCAAGTTGGCTTTCAGCCTCAGAATTGTATCAAGAAATCGTGGACGGGGTCGGAATTGACGCTTTCGAGAAGGTCGTGAGGCGGGACAAATTCCCATATCACCTCCGCCACGCCAAAAAAGAAGACCTCGAGGGATGGGTCGAAATCGACTATCGGAGGGTGGATGGATACGGCCAATGGCGAATATGGACCGAAACGGACCCAAAAGCCTGAATTTAGGTGGGGAATGGTGGGGGTTAGTAGGGGATCGAAAAACCCATCCCCTACTGGACGGAAGCACTGAAAACAAAGGCTATAACTTACTTTAGTGGGGGATGGTAGTTGATTATTCTTCTTCTAAGTTAAATAAGAATAATAATATATTTAAAAAAAAAGAGTTTTTTTTTAAATATATTTGTGTGTGGGCTTGGCGACCGGTTACCCCTGTTTTAACCCCCACCCGCCACCTAACCCCCACTAGATCAAACGGACCCACAAAATCGTTAGAATTATGAACCGAAAAGACCTGCTTGAATCCCACGATATTCTTTGCCTAAAAGCTAAGAATTTGATGGTGCGAAAGAACCAAGATTACGCGGGGTCAGATGACCCCTTCCGGAACTTCAACGGGTCGACTGCCTTGGGCATCCATCCCGCGAATGGAATCCTCCTCCGGATGCTCGACAAGATGAACAGAGTCCGGACTTACGCCGAGGAAGGGAAACTCCTGACCGATTCGTTTGAAGACTCAATCGTCGATTTGATAAATTACTCCGTTCTGGTTTCTGGGATTTGCTCCGATCGGGCCACGGCGGGCGATCGGGCGCAAATGCCCGCTATGGATGCTGAGGACGCTATGAGAGCCCTTAACACCAATCCTCCGGCATCCTGTGCTCAGAACGACCAAGAGGACCGAATTGGGCGGGGTGTATGACGGATGCACTACCTAGAAACTCCAGGATGCCTCCATTTGAGCCTACAAGGGGCCTAGAAAGCCGTTTGGTGTAGTGGTTGGTATGATGTTAAGGTAAAGGC
>Ga0302132_10000452_pt1 | contig 23069 bp, 31 predicted proteins | sample CB9_321_MG_FD_203113 | JGI IMG/M metagenome (GOLD analysis project Ga0302132, IMG submission 203113) | Marine microbial communities from Western Arctic Ocean, Canada - CB9_32.1 | ecosystem: Environmental > Aquatic > Marine > Oceanic | place: Canada: Western Arctic Ocean | collected 2017-09-19
ATCAACTACGTCATGAACGGCAGGCAGCAAGACGTCTCCGTCGACTACCAGGACCACCTCAGAGAAGCCATCATCATAGGGAGAGCCGAGGCCATCAAGATGGTCGAGGTCAGCCAGAAGCCGGACCCTCGGGTTGTCGTCTCCGTCGACTATTTAAGCGGCGGCTGGAAGCAGTTGTGGGCTCGGACCGTCGAGACATCCAAGGGACGCACAATCGTCTCCGGCTACTACGCCACTGCACGGGGCATCGAGACCTGGGACAACTGGGCCACGCAGAAAGTCCTCGGCTTGCAGGACCAGATCAAGGACATCAACATGGTGGCCGAACAGTTCCGAGACGTCATCAAGGAGTCGGGGATATGAGCGAACCAGGACTGCACCATCGAGGTGATGCCGCTGTCCCTGAATACACCCGTCCGACGGGTGTCGATTGGGAGCGGGTGTTGCCGTGGTTGTGGGGGACTCTGCTCGTGGCGATCATCGTCATCGTGGGCAACCTCGAATACGATGCCTGCATCCAAGCCCAGGGGGCCTGCTCGTGACTCTGTAGGGGGATAGTCACATGCGCGTTCTCATCACTGGCGGTACGGGCTACATCGGGAGCCATATAGCTGTCGACCTGATCGATGCCGGGCACGACGTCGAGCTGCTCGACAATCTCGATAACAGTTCGGCGGTTGTCGTCGATCGAATCGAGACCATCACTGGCTCTCGCCCCACCTTCCACAATGTGGACCTGTGCGATGCCGCTGCTACGGACTTCGTATTCGCATGCGCCGTTGACTCCAAGGCTCCACTCGACGCGGTAATCCATTGCGCTGGTCTCAAAGCCGTCGGCGAGTCAGTCGAGAAACCAATGGAGTACTACCGCAACAATGTCGGAGGGACTCTCAATCTGCTCGAAGCGATGCGCGCTCATGGCACCACGAGGATCGTCTTCAGCTCATCGGCCACGGTGTACGGCGACCCCCAGTTCCTGCCCATCACCGAATCCCACCCGATCCTGGCCACCAACCCCTACGGACGAACCAAGGCCCATATAGAGGACATCCTCGTGGACGTGGCCACCGCCCACGACAACTGGCATGTCGTGCTGTTGCGGTATTTCAACCCGGTCGGCGCCCACCCGAGCGGAACCATCGGCGAAGACCCTCAAGGTACGCCCAACAATCTCGTACCCCGACTGTTCGAGGTCGCCTGCGGCAAGTGGGATTCCATCACGATCTGGGGGCGGGATTGGGATACCCCGGACGGCACCGGGGTCCGCGATTACATCCACGTCACCGACCTCGCCTCGGGCCATCGTGCCGCGATCGAATCCCTCGACGACCTGCCCGCAGTGACGACGGTGAACCTCGGGACCGGCCGTGGATACTCCGTGATGGAAGTGGTCGAGGCAGTGCGTCACGCTTCGGGGCACCCAGTTCCCACGAGTGATCGCGAGCGGCGACCTGGCGACGTGGCCTCTAGCGTCGCCGATCCGGCCCTCGGCCTCGAGCTCTTGGGTTGGAAGGCTGATCGGGATCTTGTCGAGATGTGCACAGATTCCTGGCGCTGGCGCAGCCAGAACCCAGATGGGTACCGGTGAGGGGATGGAAGTCTCTGGAGATTTCTTTCCTCTGACGTTGGTAACGTGCCACTGAGGGTGTACGATCATATCTATGACCTGCGCCGCACACATTGAGTCCCTCCCCGGCACCATGGTTTTCGTCGAGCCCGACGGACTCATCTTCCACGCCGACCCCGACTGCCGCGAAGCAGCCTTCAACCTCCGACACAAGGCCGATGGCGGCAAATGGCCCTGCGGTCACTGCATCAACGTCGATGTAATCCCTGAGGGCTCGCACGCCACTCGCCTCTCCGACAGCGTCCCCTCGGGCAACGGTGGCTCCGGTACCGGAACCGGCGGCGGACGCAAGGCCTCAGGCGCCTCTGAGAAGCAGCTCACCTTCATCGCTTCGCTTCAGGCTCAGGTCACCGAGGTTGTCTTCGAGGAATGCCTCATCAAGGCCACCGGCGTGAAGATCGACAAGGGCCTCACCGGCTCGCAGGCATCGGACCTCATCGAGGCGCTCCTCAAAGCGGCACCGGCACCGGCACCGTCCGAGAAGCAGGTCGCCTTCCTGAAGTCGCTCTGGGAGCAGAAGCGCCCCACCAAGAATGACACCTTCGAGGACTTCGTCGCTGACCCTCGCACCGTCGAGTTCTTCGCTGACCCGAACACCAAGAAGGGCTGCTCCAAGCTGATCGAGATGTTCAAGGGCCTCCCGAACCAGGCTCCTCTCCCCAACCAGAAGGCAGCCGCTAAGCCTGCCGAGGTTGAGGTTGGGAAGTTCTACTTCGACGGCGAGGACATCTTCGAGATCAAGCAAGCGAAGTCGGGCAACCTCTACGCCATCCGGGTCTTCGACAAGGAGTACGTCGGCCAGGGCTGGAAGGGTAAGAGCTGGACGGTCCTCACCCAGGAACAGGCCGCAGAGTTCGGGCATCGCACAGAGCGCTGTGTGATCTGCTCGAAGAAGCTCACGAACCCTGCCTCCATCGAGATCGGTATAGGCCCGATCTGCTTGGCTCGGATCGAAGGCTGGTAGGTTCTCACTCACCCGGCGATTGATATCAGAACAGGTCAGGCACCCCCCGCCGGGGAGTTAGGGACAGGCAGAGTGGGCTTGCGGGCTGACTCGACCTGGGTCACCACCCCGACAAAGTCCGTGTGGTGCGGGACAAGAACCCCTCGGCCATCCGGTCGGGGGGTCTCTTGCTTTTCTCAGAACTGCTGTACTCTCAGTTGCGACATCCGTTAGTGCCCTTGTGGCCTCAACGCTTCGCCTTCCTGTGACCTTCGTGTCCCGTGAGCCTCGCTCCGGGGCTGCGCCTGTTCCGGGAGGCTCACATGAAAGTCATTCTGTCCCGAGGCGGCGACTACACGCCGTCCAACGGTCCAGCCAAACGCTACGAAGCCTCCGAGGACCCTCAGGACGTCGCTGGAGAGTTCGGACGTGCGATGGTGGGCCGAGGCTACGCCACCACCGTGAAGACGCCTAAGGCACCTCGCAGCGGGAGCACAGACTGATGGCTCCTACATTCCAGCACGGCAAAGGCGCAGCGGTACTCGTCAACAAGACCAACATGTCGGTGATCCTCAACGACGCCTCGTTCGACGCCACCGCTGATGTGGCTGAGGTCACAAACTTCGGTTCGTCAGGTAACCGGGAATATATCGCCGGGGTGCGTGACGCCTCCGGTTCGTTCTCGGGGATGTTCGACGGTTCAACCAACGAAACCGACCAGGTCTTCGAGGCGCTCCTCGGCAACTCGACCGCTGCGGTCATCACCTATGGGCCTGGTGGGGACACCATCGGCACGCCTGCCTATCTAGGTGCGGCCCGTGTCACGAGCTACAACGTTGCTTCTCCGGCGTCTGACGTTGTGGCTGCATCGATGGCTGTGCAGTACACGTCGGAGTCCAGGTCCGGGTTCTGGCTCGCCGATCTGGGAGCACGTTCCACAGCGACTACCCATGCGACTGTCGTGATGCCCGGTTCGTCAGCTTCGACTCTCGGCGGGATCGGACATCTCCATGTGATCTCGGCGACAACCAACGTGGGTGGCGCTGAACTGAACATGAAGATTCAGGACTCCTCAGCCGGTTCGGTTTGGGCTGACGTCCTCACCTTCGCGTCTGTCTCCTCGACAGCCCCGGAGAGCTACCAGCGGGTCCTCGTTACCGGCGAAGTCCTCGACCAAGTCAAGGCCACTGCATCGTTGATGAGTTCAACCAACGCCACGTACTCCGTGGCATTCGCCCGTCGATAACACCAACCCCAGAGCCCCCTTGAGAGCCATAGCAATAGGAGCAATTCAATGGCACCAACATTTAGGCACGGCAAGGGTGCGTACTTTTCCCTGACCAGTACCGCTGGAGTGACGATCGTCTTGTCTTCCGGTGGCGATGACATGTCCCTCGATAGTTCGGCTGATACCGCCGAAGTCACTGCGTTCGGTGACGACGACCGGGTGTACATCGCCGGTCTCCGAGGGCACACGTTCTCGTTGTCTGGGCACTTCGCCTCGACCTATGCCGATCCGATCCGGGGGATGCTCGGCAACTCGACTGCGTCGAACTGCATCTTCGGTGCATACGGCAACACGACCGGGTTCATCAAGTCCACGTTCGCCATGCATCTCACCCAGTTCACCGTCGGATCTCCGGTCGGTGACAAGGTGTCCATGTCGATCTCAGCGCAAGTCACCGGCGCTGTTTCATCAACCATATTCTGATCCTCATTCTGAGGGCAGTAGCACAGAGTCCCTGGAGGACCCGCTAATGAGCAAGCTGAAAGACATCATCAAAAGTGCTGACGATCTGCTTCGTCAGTGTTGGGAAGTTCCTGACTGGCCGAACCCTGAGGGGGACGGCGGTGTGATGCTGGAGTTAAGAACGCCATCTGTTAAGAGGCGCTCTGGACTGTTGAAGGCGTTCACCAATGAGAGCGGCGAGATTGACATGGGAGCCATGCAGCTCGCTCTGGTCAAGGAGATGGTGTTCGATCCGGAGGCAGCCAAGGGCGAGGAAGACACACCCCTGTTTGATGAAGATGACATGGAGTGGCTCGAAGAGAAATCCGGGTCGGCTGTGTGGGGGATCGCTCAGGAATGCATGTTTATAGCGGGATTCCAGGAACGCGAAGACGGTTCTGGTGAAGGGGCCGAGACTGATCTCGTGGAAGCGGGAAAAGCGTCCTCCTAAAGAACGGCTCGGTCAGGAACCAGTTGCAACTGGCCGAGCTGCTCGGGATGACTTGGGCTCAGGTCACTGAGATGTCGTACGCCGAGTACATCTTGTGGCTCGCAGAGTTCGAGTTGAGAGCTTGGGAGAAAGACCAAGAAGGGTAAACCGTATGGCAGTCATCGGGAAAATGTCAGTCGTTATGGAAGCGGCGACCGGCAAGTTCACTGCCGGTATGGGGCAAGCCGTCAAGTCGGTGGCTCCTTTCAAGACGGTCCTGGGGACACTCGGCAAGACAATGACCATGAAGGTCACTCTGCCATTGGCGGGGATGGCAGCAGGAGCGGTTATCGCTGCGAACACCTTCGACAAGACGATGTCTCAGATCACGGGTCTGGTGGGTATCGCCGCTGACGAAGTCGACAGCATGGGGGCGTCGGTCCTGAAGCTGGCCGGGCCGACAGCCAAAGCCCCACAGGAACTCGCCAAGGCTCTGTTCGCTGTGACCTCGGCAGGTTTGCGTGGTAGCGAAGCCATGGGTGCGTTGGATATCGCAGCGAAGGCCTCAGCGGCCGGTCTGGGCGACACCAACGATGTAGCTCTGGCAGCGGCTTCGTCGATGACTGCGTACGCCTCTGTAGGTATGACGGCTGTCGAGGCGACAGACATCCTGACGGCCACCGTGAAGCAAGGCAACTTGGCAGCGGCTGACCTAGCCGGGTCGTTGGGTGCGATCCTCCCGATCGCTGCAGCCGCTGGGATCTCACTCGCAGACGTCGGCGCTGCGACAGCGATCATCACACGGTCCGGTGCGTCAGCGGGTGAGGCGATCACCTCGATGCGTGCAGCGATCATGGCGATGAACGCACCTGGTGGTGAAGCCGCAACAATCATGGAACAGGCCGGACTCTCAGCGAACAACCTCCGCAAGATACTCAAGGAGGACGGCCTGATCGCCGGTCTCCGGGCAGTAGAGAAAGCGGCTCAGGGGGACGCTTCGGCAATGAAGCTGATGTTTGGCTCGTCGGAGGCGCTGTCCGGTGCGTTGACTCTCCTCGGAACCGACGCCGCCACGATCACCGAAGTGTTCGACGATGTCGCCAACTCGGCAGGGATCACACAGCAAGCATTCGAAGTGGCTGCGGGGGAAGGGGCATTCAAGTTCAAAGCGGCCATGCAAGAAATGAACATCGTCGCTATCCAGTTCGGACAGATCATCGCCCCGATGGTCACGGCGATGATGGGGTTGGTGTCTGAGCTGATGCACCTCCTCACTGCGATACCCAAGTGGGTCAAGATTGTGGTGGTGGCGTTGGGGACATTCCTGGCTGTCCTCGGGCCATTAATGGCAGCGATGTGGGCATTCACCACACCGATCCTGGCCGCCAAGGGCGCTGTGTTTCTCCTCGGGATGCAGACAAAGTTCGCCACCCCCAAGATCCTGACCTGGGCAGCGAGTATCAACACAGCCAAGATCGCTATGCGCGGCTTCTTGGTTATCGCTGCGTTGACCGCCGGGTTGGCTATCTGGAGCATGTGGAAAAACTCTCGGGCGAAAGAGGCCCAGAAGTATGCGAATCGGGTGAATGAAGTCTCGGAAGGGATGAAACGTCTACACCCGGAAATGTTCCTGGTGACGCAACGGATGTCTGAGCTGCACGACGAGTTGCCTAAGTCGGCTACCGGGCTGGAAGGGTTGGAAAGCATCCTCGACCAGATAGCTGGAGGGGCAGCGATCGCATCGAGAGCTGCGATGGAAGGCCTTGGGTTCGAGTTCAGAAGCCTCATCAAGATCATGCCGGACTTCAACAATTTCCTCACCGCCACAGGTTCAGAGTTGGGCATCCTTTCCAAAAACCTCAGCACGGCGGGCAAGGGGCGTGACGAGTCGGCGATTCGAAAGGCCCTCGAAGACATCGCTGCCATGGAGGGAGACATAGGGCTCGTCGGGGAGCAGTTGATTGCCCTGAAACAGTCGATGCCTCAGAAAGAGTTCCAAAGTCTCGTCAAGATCCTCGACGACTATTCCAAGGCCCAGGCGGGGAGCACCGCAGAGAACGAGAAGCTGGCAAAGGCAGCCTTCAATACCGGGGAGGCGATGGCGGTAGCGAAGCGACATCTTGGACAACACGGGGTGGACCTTGTCGAAGATGCGATAGCCACTGCGAATGCTTCAGACTCGAAGACCGCCTACGCCATCGAACTGAAGGCGGTGTATGAGGCCATCATCAAAGCGAACCCCGAACTCGCCGGGTTGGTGGATGGGATGGACGCAGCAGCGAGAGCAGCGGCAGCAGCAGCTACCCCGCTGGGTCTGTTGACCACCGCAGTCGAGTCCGTGGTCGACGGCGTGATGGAAAACATCGAGGAGCACACGTCTCTGGAGAAGGCATTCGAGAACGCTGGAGAAGCAGCCAGCGAGGCCTCAGAGAAGATCGGCAAGGAGGTCCCGACATCGATCGGGATGCTCACCGATGCGTTGGTCACCTCGGTCGAAGAGATGGAGGCATGGAAGGCTGACCTGGAGACCTTGTCAGGGCAGGTCGGTCCCGCTTTGTTGGACGAACTCGCCAAGTTGGGGCCTGCCGCCGCACCACTGATCCGCGACATCGTTACTGCCACCGCAGGCGAGCGAGCAGCGCTGATCGCAGCTTATGAGGCGACCGGCCGTGACTCGGTCAATGCAGCAGAGAACGAGTTCGAGGAGATGGCTGATGCGCTGACTAAGGCACTCGCCCCGGCGATCGCTGAAGCGTTCGGGCTTGGCGCTGACATTATGCAGGGTCTGGCGATGGGGCTGGACCTCGGGCAGATCGCCACTCTCCAGAAGTTGACGAAGTTCGGTGACGAGATGCGGGATGCGATGGAGAACCCGTGGTTCGTCATGTCGCCGTCGAAGGTCACACAGCAGCTCGGCAACGACATCATGGAAGGGTTGTACTGGGGGATCGACGGGTTTGTTCCTGAATTGACCGGGCTAGTCGAGCGGACAATGCTGGACCTGGTGGACGCATTCGATGCGGCGATGTTCTCCGTGACCCTCGTAGGGACAGCGTTAGACGATTCGGTGCCATCGGTACGTGAGTACGGCGATCAGATGGGTGTGCTGGAGTCGAACTCGATAAGTGCGGCCCTGGCACAGGAACGTCTCAAAGCAGCGATAGATGCGGCCGACGGGGCGCTCGAAGCCTCGAAGGCGGCGACAGGGGCAGGCACCACGGTAGAAAGGATGTTCACCTCGATCTCCGATATCGGAGCCATGGAACCAGACAGGGACACAGGCGTCGCTGCGCTCTCTGGTGGTGTCAGTATGTTCACCGAGAAGGGACGAGAGAATCGCGAAGTACTTCGTGGCGCAACGAACGACATACAAGCGTGGGGCACCGGACTCGCCGAGGCGGGGATCGACGCAGCCATCGTGAATAGGGTTATCGCTCTGCAACGTGAGGAGCTGATCAAGAATGCGGTCGCTGTAGGCGCAGACGAGGAAGCGGTCCGCGATCTCATGAAAGAGTGGGAGATGATGAACGACATCGAGATCGCGCCGACGGTGCAAGTTGACCTCACTCCAGCACAGCTCGAAGCCAACGCCCTCACCAAAGAGTTCCAATCGCTTGTTGGGTTCGATGGGAACATGATCCAGCCGACCATCTACGTGAAAGGCGCCAAGGAGGTCCGTGAACTTAAGGAGGACATGGCAGCGTTCCACAACAAAAAGATCTATCTCGACGTAGTCACTCGACTATCGGAAGAAAACCCGTCGTCGTTGAGGTCGTCGCACACTGGTGGGGTGTTTGCTGAACCAGCGCCAGGGGAGGATCAGAGCACCTCGGTCTTAAACATCACCAACAACAATTATTCGTTAGACCCGAACTTGGCTTCGGAGGGTATGGCGTGGGCTGGACCGAATGGTGAGCACAGCGTAGGAGGCGGCTGATGGCTGCTACACGGATCGACTTTGTGAACGGCTTGACCGGTGGGGCGTCCGCGACATTGCGTCTCAACGATGGGACCGCCGATAGTGACGGAAATGTTTGGAACGTGACGAACCTTGTCGGGTGGGGTGGGATGACACCGGCAGTAATGTCGATGAAGAGGATGGCGACCGACGGCAACGTGATCACCAACGCTTCATATTCTGTGCGGAACATACGGGTGACCGGGACTGTGCATGTCGCTGCGGGTTCCGACATATGGGAAGCAATCCAAATGTTCGAGAGCTGCACAAATTCGGTCGCAGCGAACGGGAAGGTCCGGGTGTATGAGCCTGCCGGGACGAGGCACGCTTTGGTTCGTTTGAACGGCCAACCAGCCATCAGTCGGAACAGTAAGAGTCAACACGTTTTGGACTGGGCTGTGGCGTTCACCGCCCACGCTCCCGCTCTTATCGCAGGGGCGTGACCGGTGTCTTCGTACACGCTGCTTATCGTCAACGGCTTGACCGGGGCGACCGTCGCAACGATCTCGACTGGGACCGGAGAGTTCGACGCTCAGGTTGACTCCGTGACTTGGGCTCTGAACGACCACGATTACATGTCGTTTCGTATCCCGAAAGACCACGCCTCGATCGCTTCGATCGCTGAGATGAAGATCACAGCAGAGGTCCGGTTGGAGAAGGACGGGTACACGATCTTTTGGGGTATCCCGACTCGGTCGGTGATGGGCTCCCAGTTCCTCAGCGTTCAATGTTCCGGGCTGACGTACTACTTCGAGAAGCGGTTTGTTGGCGACGCTACCCGAACGAACTACATCACCGATCCGGACTTCGAGTTGGGGACTGCGCTGGCGTGGGTAGAGGCTGATCCTGGCTCGAATATCGCTGCTAGCTACGACACAGCGATCCACAAAGTGGGTACCCGGTCGGTCAGGGTCCAGGGAAACGCTCGGGCCGCTGACACGAGAGCGAACGGCGAAGCGATCACGAGCCCAGTGAGTCCCGGCGACTACCACGGTATTGACGCTCAACACACGCAGAACACAGCGGCGCTGTTCACCGGTGAGAACTTTTTTCATACGATGGTCGCCAAGGCGTGGTACATGATTCGAGACGACGCCACCTACACATACAACTCGAAGCCATTCGACACTCGCGGTTTCTACATCCAGACGAAACTCTCTGGGGTGTGGACCGGACGGCACTGGTCCGCTCAGATCCTCGACACGACCGAACGCAACGTTTGGTTGCGCTCCGAGTTCGAGATCCTCGTGTACGGCGGGGAGACAGTGGAGATCCGCCTGTACGTGCCCGGCGGTGCGGCATCGCCGAACTCGGCGATCAACTGGGACTCGACCGGGCTGTTCCTTGAGGAGTCCTTGTCGTTCTATGGGACGGACGGGACGGGCACCGACATCGTCGAGATAATGGAAGGGCTGATGCTCCACGCTCAGGGTGTCACCGTGCTCGGGCAGCCAGGCCCATCGAACAAAGACAATCTCAATATAATTGTCGATCCGGCGAACACGACTGTCGGCACGAAAATCGCGATCGCATATCAGCACGCCGACCATGCGAACATCTGGGAATCTCTAAACGATATGGCGAACACTGAGCATGGCGCCGACTTCCGTATCACTTGGAACGCTGCGAACACCATCCGCTATCTCAAAGTCGACCGGCCGATCGGCTCGGCAAAGTCAACGTTCGATTTACAGATCGACGGCGCCACCTCGAACATCATCGACATCGTTGCCTACGCCCGAGATGGCGAGAACGTCGCGAACGTCGTTGTTGCGCTGGGCGAAGGCGAAGGCCCAGACCGCGAGGAAGCCGAAAAAAGTGGGATTACAGCGTTGGGTGTCGCTTGGGAGGACATCATTCGTGCGCCGAGCGGATGGGAGATAGACCTACTCGACGAACTTGCGATAGGCGAGCAGGCCAGCCGTGCGGACGTCGAAGAATCGTTCACGGTGCGGTTGACCGACTCCGATTTCAGTACGGTGATCGCGGGGAACAGCAACCGTGCGCTTGATCTGCTTCCAGGGGACACGGTCACAGTGGACGGCACCTGGGGCAACATCGGTTCCTGGGCGAGAAGTATGAAATTGGTTCGGCTTACCCTTACCCCGATGGCTGGGGTCTACGTCGCGGAGTTCAACGTCGCATGAGCAGTGTCTACAAGAAACCTCAAACCGGGCAGTTGATCAGGGACTTGGATCGGCGTCTCAAGTCGATCGAACGGAACGTCGGACGGAACCTGATCTTTAGTGGGGGTAGCGTTCATATCCCCGGCGGCCTCACGCTTGGAGGTGGCGGCCCTGAGGGCGGCGACGGTGGCAGAGGAAGCCCAATCACCGGGGGTATCCCCGCTATCCCGACCGGGTTCAACGCTACGTCGGCAGCGGACGAAGAGAACGTGTGGATCGACCTCGTTTGGACGTTCCCTGACACGTCGGCGTCGCCAGTCACCCAGTTCGAGATCAGGTGGCAACGGACCGGCGACACCGACTACCAATATGCGGTGACAGCGAACTCGGACGCTTATCAGATCTACGGGCTGCAATCCAACACAAATTACACCGTGGGTATCCGTTCGATCTCGCAGCTCAACGTCGCCGGTACGTGGGTGACTGACACGGTTCTCGCTGCGACCGACTCCACTGCTCCCGCTCAGGTCGCGAATCTGATTGTCGCCGGTAATCTAAGTGCGACTACGCAGATGTGTTCGTGGACCAACAATAGTGAAGCGGACCTGGCCGGGTACGAGATCAATTTGAGTCGGGCGTCGATCGTGACCGCTGTGCCGGGGACCACTCTGGCTTCCAGCGATGTGACGTGGCCCGCGGTGGACGACACCCTCAACGGTATGACCGTGGAAATCGTCGCTGGCCCAGGCGCCGGAACCTCTGCGACGATCACAGACTACGTGGGTTCAACGAAGACTCTCCACGTCAGTGCGTGGCCGGGCACGGCTCCGACCACCGCCTCGAAGGTTGTTATCAAACTCACGGCGGGCAAGATCGGCGCCTTTTACACGAACGGAATCTTCTCGAAGCAGGTTACGGCGACGATCTTCACCGCCGACGGCCTCGATGGGACCGCCGCAACCCTGTATGTGTGGCAGGTCGCGGCCTACGACAGGTCGGGCAACATCGGAACCTATTCCGCCACAGCCTCCGCGACGACCACGCTAATCCCGAACGCCCACATTGCTGAGTTGACTGCGGACAAGATCAAAGCAGGCACGATCGGCACCGAAGTTTTGAAGCTCTCGAACAGTGCGAACTCACGGATCGAGTCGTACGACGGAACGTCGCTGCTTATCCGTGGTAATGGGACAGCGTTGTTCACTAACGTAGAAATCACTGGGCTCGCCACGGGTGGCATGGCCATCGGGACGGGCGACTCGATCTTCAAAGTCGACCAGGCTGGGCAGCATTGGGCAGGCGACGCTGTGTATGGCGACGCTCCATTCCGGGTGTCAGTTGCGGGTGCGCTGGTTGCCACTAGCGCAACGATCACCGGGGCGATCACAGCAACGTCAGGCTCGTTCACCGGCGCGATTACGGCAAGCTCGGGCACGTTTGGGAGGACCACTACCGCCGGTGATCTGTCCATGTCGGTTAACGGCGCTTCCCTCGACTTCAAGACCGTCGGAGGAACTGGAGAGGTCGTCGCCACAGTCAACACCGAGGTGATGGCCCGACTGTGGCAGCACACCTCCGGTCTAACCATCATGGGCTACGTCTCGGGCACGATCGGACGTAACTCGACATCGGACTGGATCTGGTTCGACACTGGCTCGATGGTGTTCAACGTCAGTACGGGTGATTACACATGGCTCAAAGCGACGGGCACCACGCTGATGACCCTGTCGGAGTCGGGTGCCTCTGCACAGCTCAAACTCCATTCCGGTCACATAAGTGAGGGGGGTGAGATATTGCTCCAACAGGCAACGCACTCTAATTTCACGACTGACGTGTATATAGATAACGAATCCGACCAGATACGTATCCATGATGGCAGTACGGTCAAGTTTCTTATTGAAATGAGGGGCGAGGTGGCCGGTGATGGCAAGGTCGACGGGAGGGTCCGGGTTTACGGAAGGGGCATCGCTTACAACGGCACCATGGCCGGGGGAGGCACCCGTAACGATATGGGTTTCTCGTGGTCTAGCCCAAACATATACGGCCATGTCGACGGCGCTGTCGCGGCAATCATCGGAGTCGTGTCCGACCGGCGCCTCAAAGAAGATATTCAACCGGTCGTTGGTAGTGATTCGTTAGCGAAGGTCATGGCGTACCGTCCGATCACTTATCTGCCGGTAGGTCTTGACGGTGATCGTGATCCTGAAGCTGAACGGCACACAGGAATGATTGCCGACGAAGTCGAGTTGATTGATTCGTCGTTGGTGAGCGGTGAGGCTGACGACCCGGACCAGTTCCAGTCGGTCTATTACGCTGGGGTCATCCCTGATTTGCTTCAGGCGTTCCAAGATATTGTCGGCAGGGTCGACACCCTCGAAAGCGCATAGGATCTCGGTATGGATGACGACTTCAAGATCAACATCGACCAGCTCAACTCAAGATGGGCAAGCATCGTCGCCGGTCTCGTGACTGAGAACGTCGTGCTCGCCCAGACAGTGGGGGAGCTGCGCGAGTCGCTTGTCGAGCTGGGCCGACAGACCGAAGTGGTGCCGGAGCCTGAGTCATGATCGCTGTCCTGTTCGCTGTTCTGTTCTCTGTTCTATCTCCGAACGTCCCGATGAACGACTACCCGAACCTCGACGCCGCAGCGTTCACCGCTGGATTCGATTACGACTATCGCATCCCCGGTCCGCCACCTACGTCGCAACAAGTTCTCGACGCTTCACCTCCGGGCTATGTAGGAGTCGTGCGCTGTCAGTACATCCACGTCGAGCCGGACGGGGCTCGTGTCCTGATCGAGTTCGTGGCTGGAGCAAACAACGAGGACCAGCTCTCCCTATTGGCGTCGGGCAACTGCTGGCTCGAAACAAAGGAAGGATGATGGTTTACGACTTGACATATGAGAAGGCGACGGCTCCGACATCTGGGGGAATGCCTGGCACGAATGCGTTGAAGCGTCATCTGACTTCGACGTATCCGGGGACCCGTTCGATGGGGGTATACAGCAAGCGCCGCATCAGGGGTGTGTCTCGGAGCTGGTCAATTCACGCTGAGGGTCGGGCGCTCGATTTGGGAGTGATCCCTCTCGGTGCGCCTGTGGGGCTCGAAGTCGCCGAGTGGCTGATCGAACATTCAGCGACATTGGGCATCCAGTATCTGATCTGGGATCGTCGATCTTGGAAAGCTGTCGGCCGTTCGGGTGATGGGTGGCGACGGTATGTAGGTGTGTCAAGTCACCGGGATCATGTCCATATTGAGCAGACTCGGGCCGCTGCTGCGGGACTCACCGCACACGACATCGCAGCTATAGGAGAACCAGTGGAACCGTCAACCGATCTCGTCACCTGCGTAGGAGACCCTCGTGGGACGCCTGTGCGGCCGGGCACAGAGTCGTTCTGGGCTATCTACGCTGATGGTCTTGTGGTCTCTCACAACGGCGCACGAGATGTCACGCACGATATGCAGGGCAAAACGAACTATCCGATCGATGGGGCGTACCCGTGGAAGAACGGACTGATGCTCGTCTCGACACCTGACAGTGGGACCTTCGGAGTGATTTGACATGTACTCTCAAGTCAGGTCGAGAGGAACTTCATGAGTCTGATTGAAGTAGCGGCCTTGCTCGCAGCGATCGTTGCAGGGGTGACTCTCTTGGGGCTCGTCTGGAAAGGCGCATCGAAGTTCGTTCGTATCGTTGATGCTGTCACGAAGCACATCCCGGAGAAGATGGACAGCCTCCGGACCAAGATGGAAAACGATCACCTCGATGTCCGAGCGGACGTCGAGACACTCAGGAGCGTAGTGGTCGCTGTAGACACCAAACTCACGCAACATATGCTCGACGCAGGAGATAATCATGGGGCCAACCGTTGAACGCATGAAGGCATACGACTGGAAGGAATGGCTCGCTAACACCGGCATCGATGCTGCGGGTGCTTCGATCGCTCTTGTCGTGTTCGGTGCATCTATCTTCACGCTCGAAGTGTGGTCCGCTATCGGGTATGCGGCGATGTCTACTATCGGGGTGGCTGTCACGAAGCTGCTGGGCAATCTTCGAGGCCACGGCTGAGGCAACGTCGCACTTGTGTGGTATGCTGGCTCTCGGAGGAGCACCATTATGCGTACACATATGCCAGTACAACAACTTCGAGAGTTCGTTGATCCCGATAACACGATGTCTCAGCGAGGATTCGCCAAGAGGCTGATGGTTCCACCATCGACCATGGACCGGTATGGTCCTACAGGAATCCCGTGGGACCATGCTGACAGGATTGTCCACGGCATAGGTTTGCACCCCGCTGAGGTGTGGCCCGACGAGTGGGCCGAGGGTCCATTCGAACTTTCAGAACTGTTCACCCAGTTGGTGCTGCTATGAGTACCTCTCTGACCCATATCCAACTACTCAACCGCCTGATCGAAGGTTCGATCACCGCTTCGTTCCCTGCCCTCGGCGACGATGATCGGGTAGCGATCCTCGCTGAGATCCGGGAGCGCAAGACGTTGCTCGGGCTCGTCGAACAGGACCTCGTCGAAGTGTTGGCTGAGGGTCACAAAAACAACGCCACCGTCAACGATCAGTACATCGTGAAGCGTGCCGCTCCGAAGTATGTGTGGGATCGGCCCGCTGCGAACAATGCGATCATGGCGCTCGGGCGAGACATGGCTGCCGCTGAAGCCGAACTGGTTGACCCTGACACTGGTGAGAAGGTCGCCTCGTGGGACCAGTGCCTGAAGTGGTGTGACAAGTTCTGGCTGCGTGGCAACCCGAAGACAACCCCGATGAATGACCACGGGATGGATGTGTCGGAGTTCCGGGCGTCTGAGTCCGGCGCAGCCAAAGTTGAGCTGCTGTGAGTACGTTGTCACACCCTCTGAGTAAGTTGAATCAAAACAGGAGCACCACATGACACGCAAGAGTGATCTAGCAGAACGAGCCGACGAGCTGGGGCTTCCTCATTCGAGATCGACCACGATCCCGGAGTTGGAGAAGGCGATCATCGAAGACGAGGACCGGCGCCGAGGGGCCACTCTCGACGAAGTGCTCCGAGACGCTGCGAAAGAGGTCGGCTTTCACGAGCCGATAATCGACAACGTCTTCGGGTCCGATCTGATCGAGATGCCTGTGAGCGATGCATATCGTGCGATGGAGAACGTCGTCGAGATCGTCGTCCCTGCCGAGGCTGAGGTCGAACCGCTCGGGACGTATCCGGCGCAGTCCGAGTGGGAGTCGCTGTGCCAGATGGCAGCGGTCCTCGCCGGGTCGTCGCTGGTACCGTCAGCGCTTCGCAAGAAACCGCAGGACATTCTGCTCGTACTCCTCACAGGACGAGATCTGGGGATCGCTACGACCACAGCGCTCCAGCAGTGCCATGTGATCGACGGGAAGATCACGGTCGCTCCGAAGCTGCGACTCTCGATGCTTAACCATGCAGGCACCGGGGCGATCCGTCCAGTGCAACGAACAGCGACTGAGTGCATCATCGTGGTCGAACGACCGATCGGGACCGTCGTCGAGGAGATGTCGATCTCGATGGACGACGTCCCGGCATCACTGGTCAAGAAACAGAACTGGAAGGAGTACCCGCAGCGGATGCTCTGGTGGAGGCTCGCAGGGTGGGCGCTCGACGATCACTTCCCTGAGCTGGGTCTCGGTCTGTACTCGCCTGACGAGTTGGGCTCGATCACAGACTCCGACGGTGTGCCGATCTCGCCTGGCTCTGTCGAGCTTCCTATCGGCTACGAGGACTACACGCAACGACCCAACAGAGGCCCCGAGCCCACGAGAGGCCCTGAGCCTGCGCCTGCGCTGCTCGCATCCGAGGAGCAGGTGGTTGCGTTGACTCGTGTCATCAACCGCCTCAAGACCCCTGAGGGTGTCACAGGTGAGCTGGCGGAGTCGTGGAAAGAGATCCGGGATTCGTTCCGGGAGGACTGGGCTGAGGTCGCTTCGGTCGAGGGGAAGATCATCGGTCCGTCAAAGCTGACAGCGACAGACGCCAAGGCCATTCTCGACGGGTTCGGAAACTTCCAAGCAACAGTGATCGATGGACTCGAAGCCCAAGCCCAGTCAATCAATGTAGAATCTGGATCTGGCGTTGAGTGAGTGTGGTGCTCTGTCTCCGCCAGCGAGGGCCGACCTGGTGCACGAGCCTGGGTCGGCCCTCCCCTATTTCTGACACCAAAAATGCAACAGCCTCCCTTGGAGAGCAGAGGGAGGCTGTTACGGTGGTGAGTGCGAAGATCACCAGAGGCTCATTGTAGTCCACTGGTGAACCAATCCAGGGAGAGACGCAATGAAATGGATCAAACTCGACGCAGACTTTATGTCGAACCCGAAGATCAACGGCCTGTCGATCTCGACTCGCTATCTTTACATCGCAGGGCTGCTCCACAGCGCTCAACATCTGACCGACGGTGTGGTCGCAGCGAAGATGATGCCGCTGCTCCACTTCCAGACAGGCACCACACCCGAAGCGTGCGAAGAACTGACCTCGATGGGGCTCTGGGAGAACCACCTCGATGGGTACCAAATCCTCAACTACTTAAAGCATCAAACGTCCAAAGAGACAGTCGCAAAGGCACGCACAAAGGACGCAACACGCAAAGCGCAGACCCGAAGAAAAAAGGCTGCTGACAAGGGGAAAGCGTCCGAGGTGCGTCCAACAAATGTCCAGCCGCTAGAAGTAGAAGTAGAAGTAGAACTAGAACTAGAAGTAGAACTAGAAAAAAACGCTTCGCCGATTTCTGCGAAATCAACAGGGCTTACGATCCCCGACGACGAGGTCATCGTCGGGTTCGAAGACTTCTGGAACGCCTATGCGAAGAAGCAGGGAAAGAAAACAGCCCGAGCCCAATGGGATCGCCATGTCGTGGGGACAGGAGTCGATCGTCAAATGGTTATCGGTGCGGCCTCGGCCTACGCTCAGGCGACTGAGCAGAAGTACCGCAAGGACCCTGAGCGTTGGCTGAGGGATCACCGGTGGGAAGACGAACCGATCTCCATGCCGTTGAGCCCAGGTGAGCTGGTCATGTCCTACTTCGAAGATGATTCTGAGACACCACTAGGGGAACTCTCATGAATGGACCTCAAGCGATAGCGGTACTGGCGGAATACTTCAGAGTGGAACTGACACCGGCCGCAGCGAGGATGTGGGCTGAGGACCTCGGGTCGATGACGTCGGAGGAACTGGAGAGGGCGATAGCCAAGATCCGGGGGAACACCGACTTCGACTTCATGCCTACGCCGGGGAGAATCATCGAGGCTGCCCAGGCTGACCAGATGGGAGCCGACGCTGCGTGGGCTGAGGTTGTTCAGCGGATCTCTCGCCAAGGGAGGATGGCTACCACCAAGGACTGGTCCCCAAGGATTCAGGCCGCCGTCGCTGCATGCGGTGGCTACCCGACTATGTGTTCCTCGGAGCGTCCAGACAACGACAGGTTCACTTTCCGCCGGGCGTACAACGAGTCGAAGAGTCCAACACAGAGAGCACTGGAGAGCGGGCCATGAAGCGGGAGTCTCAGTACAAGCGCATGAACCGGTATGGGAGGCTCATGGCCTCAGCGGCGACCGAGGGACACGGCACTATCTGGATCGACTCCAAGGGCCGCACAGACGGCCTGCTGACGAACCCAGGGGACGGCTACCAGATCATCGAGTTCGATTGGGTCAACGAGGCCATCAAGGTCGAGGACGTTGTCTGGTCGTTTGATGAGGTCAAGGGGCTGGTCGCTTCTGATCCGGTGGCGCTGCGTGCTGATGGTGACGCAGGGCTGCGTGGACACAACCACCGGGTCGGGGCAGATGGCCGGGAGAGGTCGTTGAATTGTCCGGGGTGTTCGAAGCTGCGGGCGAGGCATCCGAATCTTTCTTCGGGCTGATGTTGGTATCGTGCCATTCACTTGATACGGTTATTCTCATGACACGCACCACACTTGCACTCCGAACCGGTCAACTGGTCGACATCGGCACACTCGCCAAGCCCATCTTCGTTAAGGTGCAGCACCGCTCAGATCTCGACCTGCAATGCGTCGACACCGAACTCACCGACGCCGGATGGCGCCTCGCAGAGTTCGACGGCGGGTTCTCCTCCGTCCTCGTCCGCCTCACCGACAAGCACAGCTTCCTCCGAGGCTGGGGCAGCACAGTCGCTGAGGTCGAGATCATGGGCATCTTCACCGGGACACGGTTCTGGGTCGACAGCGACGGCGAAGACAAGTTCGCCATCGTCACCGAACAAGGCGAGGTACGCAAAAGCGGTCGCACTCGGGTCGACCTACTCACCCTCGAACGCGATCTGAGCGCCGCCTGATGAAAGCCAACGACGTCGAGAAGACCATCGAGTTCGAGAAAGGCGAAGGAGCCGTCGTGGTTCACGTCTCCTCGACCGGCATCGAGATTCTCACATACCTGACCGGCGACACGGACGAGACACCGACCACCGCCGAGCTGACATTCCCCGAGTTCATGGCGGCTGGAGCATGAGGGCCTGCGAGGCCCACGATCAGTGGTTCACCTGCGTAGAGATCACCCGTATCGACGACGTCGAAGACCGCTGGACAATCAACGTCGAGACCGCTGCCGGACTTGAGCCCCTCAGCGCTGCCACCGTCGCATTCGCTGAAGCAACCAAAATCCTCCCCCTCTCAGGGAGCTACCGCAACCACCAAGGCGAAGGCCGCTACTGGTTGACGGTCGCCGAACTGCGAGGCCTCATGGCTTTCGCCCTCGGCCAGGATCTCAGGTTCGCAGCGAACGTCCTGCTCACCAGATGGCGTGCCTGGTCTTTCAATTGCCACAGCCCACGTTTGCTCCCCATCTCGGAGCTGCGTTCCAATGACTGATTCACTCGTCAGCCATAATCGTCTCGACCCCACGGATAGGAACCCAATGACAGTCGAATTACTTACCACCGCTCAGGTGGCCGAAGTCTTGAACGTGGTGCCCCGCACCATCAACGCATGGCTGTGGAGGTCACGTTCAGAGAAGACCGGGGAGCACCCGTTCCTCGAAAAGAACCCGTTCCCTGAACCCGATCGGCGGCTCGGGAAGATCATGCTGTGGAGAAAGTCCACGGTCGTCCGCTGGGAGAAGCGAACCCAGAGGGAAACAGGCAAGCACGCCACAAGGAAGAACAAACCCGAAGTCACCACATGAGCGGCAACTCACAATGACTAAGGGCAAGGCATCGTCGGCACAGAACAGTCGACTCCGACGCGAACTCAAGGGAACCGAGGAAGCTCGACGCCGACTCGAACGCCGACTCAGAGAGGCCGAACTAGACCGGGACGACGCCATGGCACGGCTCGCCGAACGTGACGGTGCCGCCCATCCAGGCATTGTCGCTGAACGCATACGAGCCGACGCAGCGTCAGAGCAGACTCATGTGAGAGTCGCTGCATACCGTGACCAGCTCTCAGTCAAGCTCGATCGCATCGCTGAATTGTTCGCTGAAGGCGTCAAGCAGATCCGCGACGACGGAGCGATGAGATGGACCGAGGACCAGTACGAGGAGCTGCGTGCCCTGCTGGGCCGGGAACGATTCGTGACGTTCATGGATGGGGCCGCACCAGAGGGCCTTGGGCGAGCAGCCAAGCGGGCGGTGCAGTTCTCGACGAACATCCCCGGCGCTATGCGTACAGGCAGGGAGAAGTGAAGCGCAAGGGGATGGACCAGGCTGTGGTTGATGAGGTCAGCGAACGGTCCGGCGGGTTCTGCGAAGGCGTCGGGAAGATCGAAGATGTTGTTGATGACGCCGAGGACATCACCGCCGTCTTGAAGGCGCACGAAGAGTGCCACAACTACGCCACCCAGTTCCATCACGTACACCGCCGCCGAGGCGAAGACAAAGCCGAGCAGATCCGTCACCTCTGCCTGTACTGCCACCACTTCATACATGCCCATCCACGTATCGCCTACGATCTTGGGAGCCTCAAACACTCCTGGGATGACTGATGGAATCGAGCACCTGGGCGTCGAGAGCCGTGACACGACGCATAGAGCCTGGTAACGCTGCCTATTGTTCTGCCTGCAATGGCCTCCTCGCATTCCGTGCGACTCAGTATTTGACCCAGATCATCGCGAACGTGTATGTCGATGGCGAATGGGATCATGTCGAGCACTATCACCCCGAGCACTATGGGGACGCCGGGCAGCCGTACGGAGATCCGACTAGCGGGAATCGAGTGCCATGAACTCGACCGGGTGGTTCATCAAAGAATCGTTGAGATGGGCGATTGTCACCGTCTTGATTGTCGGGTTTCTGATCGTGACATGGGAGATCAAAGCCGACGCTCACCCATGTCTGGACCCTGATCTCGTGGAGCACCTCCTCGATGACGGGGTGTTTACTGAGCCGGTATGGGTAGACACGCTGGACTTGTGTGGCGCCTTTGTGCTCGCCTCAGCGCCGCCTAGCACAGCCGTGGCACCTGCACCCCCGAACGTGACAACAACGCCTGAGGCTGCGTCTGAGGACCTCAACCAGGTTCGGGGGATCATCACCGCAGCGTTCACTGGGCACCCCACTGTGAGCTTGGAGCACGCTCTGGCGGTGTCCTGGTGTGAATCTAGCTGGGTGGTCACAGCCAAGAACCGGCACAGCACCGCCTCGGGGATTTGGCAATACCTACGAGCGACATGGCGCAACGAGACAGCGTTCTGGAACGCACTCGGGCACAGCTTCGATGAGTCGCTCGATGCCCGCTTCGATCCGGTGCAGTCTTCTCAGCTCACCGCTCTGGTGGTGGAACGTGACCGAGGATTCAGGCAGTGGTCGTGCCGGTACGCCACGTATTATCCGACGGGGTAAGCCTTCTCATAAGCGTTGTCCAGCGCCTTGTCGAGCATGTTCTCTGCGTGAGTTGCCCATCGTAAGTGGTGGGGATTCACGCAGGACCTGTTGCGGCACCACACTGGGGCATGTGCTGCCTGTCTGCCGAGGGCAGGGCCTTGGGTCAACTCCAACACCAGCCGAGAGGCGGACTGGCTTCGACGACCTGTCAGGGTGATTCTTCCGTATCCATCTTCATTCCGGGCGTAGGGCCATTCCAGGCAGTCTGAGCCGGTGTACTGGACGGCATGCCAGATGAAGCGGACAGCAAACCCAGGGGAGGGACCACCCGCTAGAGGCCCCCCATGCCGCCACCAACGCATGTAGTGGGTCTCACACCATCCCCGGCTTCGGACCACACGCTCGCATCCCTCAACTTCGCAGGACATCTTGACGGTTCGTCTGAGATCTGTGAGAGGGCTGCCATGTTTCCACCATCGTTGGTAATGGACAGAGCACCAACCCTTGGCGAGGTGGACGCCTTCGCAGCCTTCGATCTCGCAGGTACGCTGAGCCATATCGACACTCCTATGTCGGTCGTGGCCGGGGCTGTTCACGCAGTGCCCGGCCTGGTGTGTTCTAGGGTAATCGAATGGCCGAAGAGAAGATCGCACCAGACCTGAGACCCCTCGCGGTGGACATCGGGACCTTGTGGGAGTGGCCCATCAACCCGTACCAAGGTGACGACGGTGCGATCTCTGTGTCCTATGAGCGGTTCACCCAACTCAAACCTGTCGTGACGTTCATGATGACCACCGAGAACTCGAAGCGGAAAAAACGTCGGGTCGTGATCGCCGGGAACACCCAGCTCCGCTCTGCCAGGTCGCTGGGCTGGAACGTCCTGGCTGCAGTCTCAGCCGATCACCTCACCAAGACCGAGGCCATCGCCTTCGCCATCGCCGACAACGAGACAGCCAAGAGGGCGACGCGCAACGATGAGATGTTCATCGAGATCATGCACACCATCGCCGAAGACGACCATGACCTGTTCGAGGCGACGTCATGGGATGACGATCATCTCGACAACCTGATGCAGCGCACTGTCGCCGACCGGCACCAACCTGGACTCAACCCTGAGCCTGGACCTGACATCGAGCCTGAGGGTTCTGTCCATTCGGGCCGCTCGACACCGACGACACACATCTGTCCGCACTGCTCGATGGAGTTCCAGTTCAGGGCCGGGTCAGGACCCTCGAAATAGAGCTGGCGTTCACCGGGTTCGAGTTCGAGGACTACGAGTCGACAGTCCGAACCTACTCCACAGGCGTCGAGACCTTCACCAAAATGCTCGCACCGCTCGCATGGAAAACTCTCAAAGATGGGACCCCGAACAAGCCGATGACGGCATGGATCGAGGATATGAAAGCGGCGTCTGACATCTGGTTCACCACGGAGGACGAGACGCCGACGGATCATATTCGCCGCGA
>Ga0302132_10000453_pt1 | contig 23038 bp, 21 predicted proteins | sample CB9_321_MG_FD_203113 | JGI IMG/M metagenome (GOLD analysis project Ga0302132, IMG submission 203113) | Marine microbial communities from Western Arctic Ocean, Canada - CB9_32.1 | ecosystem: Environmental > Aquatic > Marine > Oceanic | place: Canada: Western Arctic Ocean | collected 2017-09-19
TCTATGGAAACCACTGGAATCAACCAGCCCCCAATGTGGAAGGGCTATGTCTGGCCGATACTGCTTGCGGCCGCCGTTCTTGGATTTACGGCTGTCGCGGGTTTCATCTGGCGGGACGGAGGGTTTGTCACCTCCAATGTGCTCAATCTCCAGGGTCAGTCAGAGGGTCAGGTGGACAGCCTGAGTAGTCTATTGCCGCTAGGTTTCGCGTTCACCGTGGGCATGGTCGCCACGGTTAATCCCTGCGGGTTCGTAATGCTCCCCGCTTATCTGGGCCTGTATATAGGAACCAACAACGGGGACGAGTCGGTGCGGCTGGACCGACGTTTGGCCCGGGCGGGGACGGTGAGTATCTCCGTCGGCCTCGGTTTCATTATTTTGTTTGGCATTGTCGGCGTCGTGGTCACGTCCGTGACGTCATCGATCGTGCAGTATTTCGATTGGATCGGACTGGGCGTGGGAGTCGTCATGGGTTTCACGGCCGTGTATGTCCTAGCTGGCGGCAAACTTTACAATAACTTCGCCCAGAACACCGGCGCTAATATCGGCGATCCCAGGGATACGACGCTGATCGGTTACTTCCTTTTTGGCGTCAGTTATGCCGTGGCATCGCTGGGCTGCACGCTGCCGCTCTTCCTTGCGGTGGTCGCAAGTTCAGCCACAGGCAGTTTCCTGTTCGGTGCATCACAGTTCATCTCGTACGCGCTGGGAATGGCGTTCCTGTTTGCGGCGTTTACCCTGAGCGTGGCGCTGTTCCAGGGTGCAATGCTCAAGTGGGTGCGAAAGGCGACACCCTACATCCAACCGGCTTCGGCGGTGCTCTTACTACTGTCAGGCGCGTACCTGATCTTCTACTGGCTAACAGTCGGAGGACTGGCGGACACGATCGCCTCTTAAAGACTGTTCTGAGTAAATGAAAAGGCCGCTCCGGGTTTCCGGAGCGGCCTTTTCGCGTGTCTTATTTTTCGCTCATGACGGGCGATCACGGGCTAGTCAGAAATCGTGTTTTGGAGTTCTCCGAGCCCTTGAATCGCAGTTACAAGGACTTCACCGACTCGCAAACGTGAGGTGACCCCGGATGTGCCGGTGAAGACGATGTCTCCCGGCTCCAGGGTGTTGGTCTGCGAGATGAAGGAGAGGCATTCCTGCGTGTTGAAGATCATCTCTTCCGTGTTGCAGTTCTGGACCTCTTCGCCGTCCACGGTCACGACGATGTTCTTGTCGTGGGGGTCATAGTCGGTCTCGATGAACGGTCCGATGGGCGAGAAGGTGTCGCTGCCCTTTGCGCGCCACCATGAGGAGTCACCCGCCTGCCACTCACGTGCGCTGATGTCGTGGCCGATCGTGTACCCAAGCACGTAGCTCAGGGCATCGTCGGCAGAAACCTTGCGCATGCGTCGCCCGATGACGACGACCATCTCGCCCTCTTCGTCCACTTTGCCTGCGTTGGCGGGGAGGACGATGGCGGAGTCAGGGCCGCAGATGGAGCTACTTGGCTTGAGGAACGGTGCGGGATACGTCGGCGCAGGCGCTCCACCCGTGTGCGACTTGAAGTTCACGGCCATGGCGTAGACGTCGCCAGGAATGATCGGGGCGAGCAACTGGACGTCGGAGAGGGGCGCGGTTGCTCCGGTCTCGGTAAATCGGCCGGTCGGCGGGCCGGAGATTTCCTGAACCGTGTCTCCGTCAAGGATTCCGTAGGTGGCGTGGCCTCCGGCCGAGTACCTGACAAACTTCATTCGTATTCTCCCACCCCCAGTGGGGGCATTATTTTGGAAACGTGGTTGGGTTGCGATATGTAAATGGGCGGCACGAGTGTACTTCGGTGGCCGGTACGTCGCCAGCAATCGGCCCTACACTGGCCGCCAGATCATTTACTTGCACGAAACTCAGGGACGGTGAATCTGCCTCGGCGCTTTAAACGCCGTTAACGAACGCCACTCCGAGTCGTCCCTTGAGATGAAACCCCTCTGAAGATGAAACCAGGGAATACGAATGTTTGACCTGTTGATCAAGAACGGAACCGTTGTCGATGGAACCGGTGCGCCCGGATACGCCGCCGATATCGGGATTACGGGCGACAGCATCACGGTGGTCGGTAATTTCGATGGCGAGGCAGCTAAAACCATTGACGCCACCGGTCGTGTCGTGACGCCCGGATTCATCGACCTCCACTGCCACAGTGACATGTCGTTTCTGATAGACCCGATTGCCGATTCGAAGCTAACGCAGGGCGTGACGCTTGAGTTGAACGGCAACTGCGGCATGAGCCCGTGCGCCCCACTGCAGTCGGAAGCCGCCAGAGAAGCGTTGGAGAGTCGGTTCTTCACCGCTGGAGCCGAGTTCACGGCCGACTGGACGGACTTCGCCGGGTACCTGGATGCGCAGGAAAGGGCGAAGGGCGTCATCAACCAGGCGTTTCAGGTGGGCCACGGCACGGTGCGTACAAACGTGCTTGGTATGGACGCCCGTGCGCCTTCACTTGAAGAGCTTGAGCACATGAAGCGGCTCGTTGCGGAGAGCATCGAGGCGGGTGCGATGGGTTTCGCTACGGGGTTGTTCTACGCCCCGGGGAGCTATTCGCTCACCGACGAGGTCGTGCAGATTGCGCAGGAGGCCGCCGACCGGGGCGTGTTGTACTCCAGCCACATCCGGTCCGAGTCCAACGACAGTGTCGGCTTGCACGTCGCCGTCAACGAGGCGATCGAGGTGGGTCGGCGCACTGGCGCGCGCATCCAGATGTCGCACGTAAAGACCAAGGGGCCGACCACGTGGGGGCGGGCCGAGGAGATTCTGGAGTTCCAGGCTCGTGCGCGTCGCGAGGGGATTGACGTTGCGGGCGATCAGTACCCCTATATCGCTTCCAGCACGTCGCTCACAGGCGGCGTGTTTCCTCGCTGGGCGCTGGCCGGAGGGCGTGCGGCCACGCTGGAAATGATGGACGACTCCGATTTGCGCGCCCGATTACGGACCGATATCGATTGGAACATCAAGAGTTTCATGGGCTCGGCCGACCGCGTCTTGATGGCAGCGTACGGGCCGGATCACAGCCGAGAGGGACAGAGACTGGACGAGATCGCGGACGATATGGGTGTCGAGCCGGCCGAGGCGGCGATCAAGCTGTACGAAGGCGGCGACGCGTCGATTGTCCAGTTCTCTCTGCGGGAAGACGACGTAGATTTGATTGCGCGGGACCCGTTTATCGCGGTCGCTTCGGACGGCAACTCGGTCCGATCAGACGGCCCGTTGTCAGGCGGCAAACCTCACCCGCGGTCGTACGGAACGTTCACCCGGTTCCTGTCAGAGATGCGACGTGACAAGAAACTTGTGTCACTTGAAGAGGCGGTACGCAAGATGTGCGCCCTGCCCGCTTCACGATTGCAGTTGACGCGTCGCGGTCGGGTCGCTCCGGGTTGTTTCGCTGACGTGGTGGTGTTCAATCCGGATACGGTGCAGGACACGGCCACTTTTACGGATCCTCACCAGTACAGCACCGGCATCAACACGGTGGTGGTCAACGGGCAGGTGGCACTTGAGAACGGTTCGCCAACCGGCGTGCGGGCCGGCCGGGTGGTACGTTCGGTGGAAGGCTAACCAGAGATCGTTATTGGGCTAGCGCCGCCCAGGTCTCTGCCCATGGCGTGGCGGGGTCCAGAACGCTCGCCTCTGGCTGATTCGTTCCGACATAGTCTCGCTGCCGTCGCGGCTGAGACGGATGAAATAGTTCTCGCCGATGAAGATCACTTCACCGTTGTTGATGATGGGGCCATTGTCACTCCCATGTGGAAATCGTGACGAACATATCAAAAGAGTTTGTTGCAGGTTGCCGGTGCGAACGAGTGGGCCGATGATAGTAGGCACTGCTAACACGGGCATATCTTAAAACCGCGGGGATCCAACCGCTTTAGGCCAGATATTTCAAGCATTTCGGGCGTATTGCCAGTTCAGAAAGATCCTTTTGACCTACGACCTTGTTATCAAGAACGGGACCGTTGTCGATCCATCTCAGGATCTGCACGCCCGGCGTGATATCGCTATCGCCGGGGGCCGGATCGTTGCCATTGAGGAGCATGTCTCAGACAACGATACCCACGACGTAATCGAGGCGGACGGACTGCTGGTATTACCGGGGCTGGTGGACCTTCACGTACATGTTTGGTGGGGTGTAGCCCATCTCGCTATCGACGCCGACGCACACTCACTGTCACGCGGTGCGACGACGATTGTTGATGCGGGTTCGGCCGGTGCAAACACCATGGCGGGGTTCCGGCGTTACGTGATCGACCGGGTCGATGCCCGAACGCTGGCCTTTTTGCATATTTCAGGTATGGGTCAGCTTGATAACGAGATCGGCGAGCTAGAGGACATCCGCTGGGCTCGGGTCGATAAGGCCGTAGAGACGGCAAAGCTTCACCCGGATGTAATTGTCGGGGTGAAGGTCCGGTTGACCGAGGGGATCGTCGGAAAGAACGACCTGGTGGCGCTTGATCGTGCTATCGAGGCCGCCGAATACCTGGATAAGCCGGTCATGATCCACATAGGCGGAACAAGCCACGAGGTCGAAGAGATCCTTGGGAAGCTGCGTGGCGGCGATATCGTCACACACAGTTTCACGGCGAATCCCCCGGGCATCATTAACGACGCCGGAGCGGTGGTTCCGGCTGCGCTTGAGGCACGAGCGCGTGGCGTGAGCTTTGATGTTGGACACGGTGCGGGCAGCTTCGGGTTCAAAGTGGCCGAGGCGGCGATGTCACATGGGTTTACGCCAGCCACGGTGTCTTCCGATGTTCATCGATACAACCTGCGCGGCCCGGTGTACGACCTGGCGACCACGCTCTCCAAGTTCTTGCACCTGGGTCTTTCTCTGGATGAGGTGGTCCGACTTGCGACGTCTGCGCCTGCGAAGGCGGTCGGTCGTGAGGGCCAGTTCGGTACGTTGAAGGTTGGCGCAGAGGCAGACGTCAGTGTGATGCGGCTGGAAGAGGGGAAGTTCAAGTTCACGGACGCCCCCGGCGACGTTCGTATCGGCGATAAGTTGCTCGTTCCGGTCGTCACGCTTCGTGCGGGGATGCGACACATGCCCACGTACGGCGTGCACCCAGATTTACTTGACCATCACCATCACCCGACCGCATGACCATCCCCACTCAGGAGACTCCAGAAGTCCAGACTAAGGGCACGCTTGCCCCAGCCATAGAGGCGACACGCGTCGAGAAATCGTTCGGTAACGCCGCAGTGTTGCGCGGGCTGGACATGACGGTTCGTGACGGCGAAGTGGTCGCGATTTTCGGAGCGAACGGGGTCGGTAAGTCGACCTTGTTGCGAGTGCTGGCGACCCTGACACGCGCTGACCACGGGTCGATTTCTATTTATGGAAGTGATTTGGGTAAGCAGGCGGAGGTCGCCCGGCTGTCTCTTGGAGCTGTTCTGCACTCGCCGATGCTTTACGGCGATCTGACCGTGAAGGAGAACCTGACCTTCTTCGGCAAGATGTTCCGTGTTCCGGACCTGGACGAACGCGTCCTCGCTTTGGCCTCAAGGATGGGTGTGACGCAGCGGATGGATCAACGAGTACGCGAGCTGTCGCACGGGTATCAGAAGCGTGCGGCGTTGGCGCGGGCGCTGCTGCACCGGCCCAGGATTTTACTGCTGGACGAGGCCGAGACGGGGCTGGACGAGCCCGCGCGGGTGATTCTGGATGGGGTGATTTCCGAGCATCGGGCCTCAGGGCACGCGGTGGTTATGACGACGCACTCGATCGAACGAGGGGTTGCCGAGTCCGACCGCGTGATGGTGCTCTCTGGCGGTCGGATCGCGTTGGATCAACCGTCTTCGCAGGTAACGCCGGACGATGTCACGAGCCTGTATATCGATTCGAGCGACGGCTGATGGGTGCATCACTGGCGACGGTATGGACGCTGGCCCGAAAGGACCTGCTGCTTGAGCTGAGGTCGCGAGACATCGTGCTTGCGATCATCGTGTTCGGCCTGCTGGTGATAACGATCTTCACGTTCGCTATCGAACTCACGCCGTCCCGATCAAAAGACGTTGGGCCGGGCGTCCTGTGGGCCGCCGTGGCGTTCGCCGGGGTGCTGGGGCTTAATCGCTCGTTTGCGATGGAGTCTGAGGGCGACACGCTGGACGGATTGATGCTGACGCCGGTGAGCCGTGAATTGATCTTCTTCGGCAAGGTTCTTGGCAACTTCATATTCATCACCATCGCCGAGATCGTGATCTTCCCGGTGTTTGAGGCGCTGTTCAACATCAGCGTGCTTCAGATAGAGACGATCGTTATCGCGCTGCTTGCGAGCATCGGTTTCTCTGCAGTGGGGACGGCGTTTGCTGCGGTGTCGGTACGAGTTCGCTCCCGCGAAATCATGCTGCCGCTATTGTTCCTCCCGACATCGGTTCCTCTAATCATGGCGGCGGTGGAATCAACGTCTGTAGTGGTGAACGGCGGAAGCTGGGCGGACTTCAGCGACTGGCTACAGTTGGCGATCGCTTTCGACGTGATCTTCGTAATCGCATCAGCAGTACTGTTCCAGTTCGTACTTGAAGAGTAGGCCCTGCTGGGCGGCTATTTGGATAGTCTTCAAGATACGCCGTTAGTTGTCTTGGTTAGATAGCGCAGACGGTCTAAATAATCACGCCTTTACGATGGTGTGGTAGCGCGCTCGTGATAGACTGCACACAGTCCTAGCCGATCCACGGCGGAGCAAAATCGAACGATGGCTGCCCTTCGTAACATACGTTTAATCTGGCTCGTACTATTTGCGGGTCTGTCGGTCTTTATCAACAATGTCTGGGTCCGCATTAGCGTTACCGCAGCCCTGATGGCCCTTACCCTCTGGATGATCTTCCTCTGGGTGCCGACCGAGATTAACCAGGGCAACATCCAGCGGGCCCTTTACTTCCACGTACCGGTCGCCTGGACTGCGATGGTCGCCATCGTCCTCGTAGCCGTCGCCAGTGTTCTCTATCTGAAGACGCGTGACGAAAAGTGGGATCGGCTGGCCGTTGCTGGTGCCGAGACCGGCGTGATTTTTGCGGCTCTGATGCTCATCACCGGCATGGTGTGGGCGAAGCCGGTGTGGGGAGTCTGGTGGACCGGAGAGGCAAAGTTGACCACCACCCTTATCCTGTTCTTCATCTACGTGGCCTACCTTATGTTCCGCTCCTACTTCCCGGCCGGCGAACAACGAAGGCGGCTGGCAGCGATCATCGGCCTTATGGGAGCTGTGGACACGCCGATCATCTACTACGGGGCGCAGCTCTGGGAGCGCGCTCACCCGTCGGCAGTGGTTGGACCTCTGTCGGACTCCGACAGCAGTGTGGATGGGCCAATTGGCACGACCTTGATGGTCGCCACGTTGGCGTTCTCCGTACTGTTCGTTTACGTGGCCAGCGAGAGGTACCGACTACGAAAACAGGAGGATGAGGTAATGGCGCTTCGCAGGGTTATCTCACTCCAGCCTTCCCGACCAGGTTCGTTCCCCAAAACAGCTAGCGGCGCCCCGTCCGGAAGCGCTTAACAAACAATGCGTAAATTTATTGCCACTTTACTCGTAGTCCTGACAGCCCTCGCCGTACCGAGTGTTGCGTTGGCGCAATCCTCCGCATCGACAAGCGCGGCGGCCGACGGCAACTCCAGCGGGGTGATTACAGCCATCCAGGTGGATGAGGACACGCGGCTGGTGGGCTTCCTTCTCTCGACAAAGTACGGCCTGCTTGTAGAGGTCTCCGTCGGCGATGCCACAAAGTTCGGTCTGGAGAACGCGTCGGGTGATCGCTGGGTTGCGGACCTGGGCGAAGACCCGGATGAAGCACTACGCCGTATCACCGACCAGCGCGAACGGTTTGCTCCGGTGACGGTAACTGTCACGAACGGCGTGGCAAGCGCAGTTGTGGACCGTGATCAGGGCGATCTTGAACGAAACCTCGGATACCTGTTCGCCATATATCTCGTGACATGGGCAGGGTTCTTTGCATACATATTCATCATGTCTCGCAAACAGGGCGACCTGGCACGTGAGATCAACGCCTTGAAGGCGAAGATTCAGTAGAGTCCTATAAATGAACAAGTACAACGATCCGATCTCGGACGAGCAAGCGGTAGATATAACTCCGCAAGAGTCGGCAACGGCTACGACGCTGTTCACGCCCCGCGTGAAGGTATTTGTGGCGCTTGCCCTTTTCGTTGGAGCGCTTGGTTATTTTGTGTTCACGACCTTCGATAACGCGACGGTCTACTACATGTCGGTTTCCGAGATCGAAGCTGGCGGCCCGACGGAACCGGACAAGTTGATCCGGCTTTCCGGGAAGTTGGTGGAAGAGTCGTTTGTCAGGCAGCCTAACGGGCTGGACGCCAGCTTTGAGATCCGCGACGACGCGGGCGACGTTCTTGGCGTGGACTACTCCGGCGAGATTGGCCAGGTTTTCTTCAATCCGCACTCAGTGATTGACCTTGAAGGTCAGTACTCTGATGAGGGCGTGTTTGTTACCGAACACTTGGTGATTAAATGCCCGTCCAAGTTCCTTACCGAGGCCGAACGTGAAGAGCTTGAGGGTGGCACAGGAACAGCGCCTTATCAGGTGGTCACGGACGCTTAGGAGCTGACGCGTCTCTCGCTCTGGAGAAGCGATGTGCGAACATTCGTGACGGACCAGCGGCCGATATATATACTCCGATTCTTATGAATGACACCCTGACAATCGCCGATCTGGTCCTTGCGGCCAGCGCCGCTTTCTTTCTGGGATCCATCCCTATCGCTTGGATGGTCTCCCGATCGCGCGGCGTCAGGATTTTTTCCGTAGGGACTCGCCAGGCCGGTGCTACGAATGTATTCCGAGAAGTCGGTGCGCTTCCCGCCCTTGTAGTGGGCCTTGTAGACGCAGGCAAAGGCGCACTGTCGATTGTTATCGCTATGTGGGCCGGGCTTGAGGGAAGCTGGCTGTTACTACCGGCTGTTGCCGCGGTGATGGGTCACTGGAACTCGCCGTTGACGCGCTTCCGCGGTGGCGATGGCGTGATTACGGCGGTGGGTGTGATGATCGCTATTTCTCCGACCGGGACTATCGTGCCGATCCTTACCGGAATCATCATCGCCCTGGCTATCAAGCCACTTGTTGCGCATCCTTCGGCATGGGGCGGGGTCCTGGGATTCGCCACGCTGAATATTCTTGCGGCTGTAATCGACATAGGGATGAGTACTGCGACCGTGGCCGGGATGACGTTTATTGCGGCGTCGATCCTGTTGCACAGTTACGCCTACCATCGCCGGATGCCAGACGCTGTGCGGATTGAGGTCCTCGATGAGGTTCTTGACGGTGAGTACCCTGACCCGCAAATCCCCCGGACACAGGGGCCTTCAGCTCCCGCCTGACCAGGGGATGTCAAATACATAGGCCGCTGAGATCCTGGACATATCTATCTCTGCGTTGAAGGCCCGGTTGCACCGGGGGTGGGTGGCGCTCCGAGACATGCTTGGCGAATACGTTAAGCAACGAACCGACTGAGCAGGTCATGTCTCTAATCTCTGAACTAAATTAAAAGAGGGCCGGTCATTGACCGGCCCTCTTTTATATATCTGGACTAGCGTCGCCCTAGATCGAGTAGGTCGCAACCATCTCTTCCGGGGTACGGGAGCGTGCCTTCTTGCGCACGTCTTCCTGAAGGTCCTCAAGCGTGGGTCGCTCTTCCTTGTAGATGATTCCCAGAGGCACGCCCGGCGCCCTGGCCAGAACTTCAGCGGCGAGCTTGTCCGATGGGTCATGGTCTTCAGGAATGGCGTACACCAGGGGTGCAATACCGGCCTTCTTGTTGCCCTTCAAGAGGTCAAAGGTGTCGTTGTACGTCGTGCAAGGCGACTGTACGTGAACGATCGAGAAGCCCCTGTGGTCCATCGCCTGCCCGATGAGCTTGGCGAGGTCACGTGGTCGACTCGAGTAGTGGGAGCCGATGAAGGACACACCGTGCGCCAGGTACTGCTCAAACGGCTTCATGGCCGCCTCAAGCTTGCCGAACGGTGTGGAACTGGTCATCACACCAAACTCGGTCGTGGGCGATGCCTGGCCTTTGGTCAGGCCGTACACGCCGTTGTCCATAATCACGCAAGTGATGTCCAGATTGCGCTGGGCGGCGGGGCCGATGTGCTCGGCACCGATGCTCAAGAAGTCGCCGTCACCGGCCACAACAATGGTGTTGGTCTCCGGGCGGCCCTGCTTGACGCCAAATGCGACCGGCAATGTCCGTCCGTGGATCCCGTGTATGCCGAAGGGCTGGTCGCCCTCGACCAGGTGAACCATGTTTCCGGAACAGCCAATTCCGGCCACGATCACACTGTTGTGCATCGGAGATTCGGTCTCTCCGGCATAGGCTTGCATAGCCCACTCAAGCGCACGTCGTACGCCGAAGTCGCCACACCCCGGGCACCATTTGAAGTCGTATTCAGGATTTCGATCGCTCATACGAGTACCTTCCCGCCTTTATGCGCCTCAATGGCCTGTTTGATCTGTTCGACGAGGTCTCGCACCTTGAAGGGGAGACCCGTGTATTGGGTTATTGATGTTGCCTTGTAACCGTCGGCACGGAGCAGGCTGCTCCACTGTCCTTGGTAGTTGAGTTCCGGGACGATGATCAGCTCTTTACGGGCCAGTTCATCGGTAACCGCTTCCGGCAGAGGATGGAGCGTCATGGTGTATAGCCACCCGACGTCTACGCCCTCATCACGGAGCTGCAGATATGCCTCTCTGACCGTTCCCTTGGAGCCGCCCCACGGCATGAGGGTGATCGCTGCGTCAGCGTTCTCCACCTCATAGGGTCCGTCGTTCAGCAACTTCAGTTTGCCGAACCTTCGTTCCATGCCCCGCACGTGTCGTATCGGCAGGTGAGTTGAGTCACCAAGGCCGTCGTGTTCACTGGCGTTCGCTACGTAAGCGCCCGGCCCACCCGGAAGAGGCATAGGGCCCAGTTCGTCGGAGTCGTAACGCTGGTAGCCGTTCTCGCCGGTGTACACCTCACGGGGTGTGGCGATGATATTGGAGAGATCCGGTTTCCGGATGTTCTGGGATCGTTCGGCTTGCTGCATCTCCGTCATCAGCATCACCGGGCCCTGGTAGCGCTCTGCCCAGTTGATCGCAAGCGCACCTGCGTAGAGGCACTCTTCCACCGAACCGGGAGCGATCACCGGCATCTTGGCGTCGCCGTGTGCCGGGTGTATGCAGGCGAACAGGTCTGACTGTTCTGTTTTTGTCGGAAGTCCCGTGGCCGGTCCACCACGCTGGACGTCTACGACTACGCATGGGATTTCAGCCATCCACGCAAAGCCAAGCCCCTCGCTCATGAGAGCGACGCCTGGTCCCGATGTGGCGGTCATCGAACTCTGGCCGTTATACCCGGCGCCGATGATTGCGCCGATGGCTTCAATCTCTGAGCTGACCTGGTATGCGAAACGACCTTCGCCAACGAAGTTCTGTTCCATCCACACGAGGATGGTCGTGGCTGGTGAGATCGGGTATCCGGCGTAAAAGTCGAGTCCCCCCTGGACTGCGCCCACCGCAATTGCGGCGTTGCCGGAGATCATGATTTGTTCGTAATCCGGCCGTACCGGCGGATCCAGCTCGGTGAGATGGAATCCGCTCTTCTCGGCGGCTTCCGCGCCCTTGTCGAGGGCGAGGCTGTTGGCCTCTACGATCTGTTCATCACCCGGGCGGCCACGCGTGAATCGCTTGGTTACGTAGGCCTTGAGGGCTTCGAGCGGGAAGTTGGCCAGCGGGGCGATGGCCCCGAGTACGACCATATTGGAGGCTCGGGCGTTTCCGACCTCTTTGGCGATCTCGTCGAACGGCAGCCCGAAGCTGTGGGAATCGCCGGGCGGGTCAAATTCTCCGGAGTTGTAGATGATTACGCCGTCAGGGACGAGTGCGTCCTTGTGGTTGTTAAAACCGTCTTCACTGAAGGCAACCAGCACATCTACATCGTCGCCGTCGCTGAGGGTCGGGGAGGTTGAAATGTGGACCTGCGTGTGCACCGGTCCGCCCAGGATTTGCGAGGGAAACGTGGCGTACGTTTGAACGTGGTAGCCGGCCTGCGCAGCGGTTGCGGCAAGCGATTCGGCTGAGGTCACGACACCGGCTTCACCGGCGAATCGTACTACCAGATCGGTTTTTCCCAAGGGTTCCTCCATCGTCCCCGTTTCGAGGGGTCCGAGGTCATCGCGACGCTTCTTCAAATCGATTTGAGGTGGACGTTGCTGAGGTATTTGCCTCTGTGGTTAGTAACTTATTAGGTTCAGGGAGTAGTTCACAGGTATCTGTCGTAGTGGGTTTCGTCCAATTTCGACAGATACGACCTTACAAATATCGCGATTCCGTTATTTTAAGACGCGCCTAAACATCCGCCCGTGCACAGTGCCTACACCTGTTTCGTTGTTTTCTTAGTAGATTCGTGACTGTGTGCGTCGGCTGCATTCAAAGTTCAAGATGGTCAAAATATGCCGTTAGCAAATACGACCGAACGTATTTTAGTCCCATTTCGTACGTGAAAAATGGCACGAAGTCCGGGGTGCCCATCATCGTACTGGAGCGTAGCCTTTCAAGAGCCTTAACAACACCCTGATTTAGCCGGGCTAAAGATGTTCACACTACTTTGAACACGTGTCCTGAGGGGGGTGCACCCTCGGTGTTATTCTTGGCCCCTGTCTCCTGCATCCCTGAACGATCATAGGGGATGATGGATCGCGTTACCCCAGCCATTGGGTTAGGGGTAGATTCCGGAAAGGCTCGGCACCGTTACTTCCGAATCCTCTGAGTACTTTGAATCAGGCAGTGAATCAGCCACCCCCAAAGAGTCTACCGAGGTAAGGCAGGCTGTTTCTGCCGGCGGAGTGGTGTTCAGGCACACGTATTCCGGAATCGAGATTGTTCTCTGTTACCGGGAGAGTGAAAACCTCTGGGCCCTACCTAAAGGGACGCCTGAGCCGGGCGAAACGACGGTCGAGACGGCACGGCGGGAGGTGACAGAAGAGTCAGGACTGGATGTGGTGTCTGGCGCGGCGGTGGGCGAAACCCGATACTCTTTCGTCCGAAACAACTATCTTTACGAGAAAGTTGTCTACTTTTTTATGATGTCTGCCATCGGTGGCGACACGGGGCTCCATGATGAGGAGTTTGACCTCGTCGAGTGGGTCCCGGCAGATCAGGCAATAGAGAAGCTAACTTTCAAGAATGAGTCACGAATCGTGGAAAAAGCTCTTCCCCTGGCGGAAGAGTGGCGTTTCGGCCCGACCTCCGAGTGAACGGATTGAGGGCGAGCTTGTGGTGCTACGCGCCAAGCTCTTTAGCGATGTAGATCGCGACTATTCATGGCGCTCCGATCCTGAGCTGGCAGAACTGGACGCAACGACGCCGATACGTCTTTCGCTGGACGAGTACAGCCGTCACTACAGCGACGAGATTAATTACCCATCCCCGTGGTCGGTCAGGTACGCCATAGAGACGCACGACGGGCTCCACATCGGCAATGCGATGTACTACGACATTGATCGTGCCAAGGGCCAGTGCGAGCTGGGAATCATGATAGGGAATCGTGATTACTGGGGTCGCGGATACGGCACGGACGCGGTGATGACACTGCTTCGCGGTATTTTTATTGAGGCTGCGCTTGGCCGGGCTTACCTGCACACGCTTGCATACAACGAACGAGCGCAGAAGTCGTTCCGCAAGGTCGGGTTCCAGGATCTTGAGCCGGTTCATCGTGACCGCAGGGACTTTCTCAAGATGGAGGTCTTTAGTGAGGCCTGGTTTGAGAGGTTTGGCGGCGAACCTGAAGAGTTCACCCCGGCTGGTCAGGATGACTCAGCGGTCTCGGATGAAACCCAGATTATGGGCTCGTCCGACAATACATCGGGTACGACGGACCCGACATAGAGCGCCCGGCCAGAGCCATTGCCCCCCCTGGTAAACAGATAAATAAAGACGCCGCCGGAATTACCGGCGGCGTCTTTATTTACGTTCCTGCTTATCTCATGGGGCGCTTGCCCGATTAAGAAGCTGAGCGATCCCGTGGCGTGGTGGGCGGCTGCGGGTTGATCAGGTCCATGCCCAGCGTGCTCGGAAATACGGCGGCGAGCTCTTTGACCGTCCAGCGGCCATCCTTGTTGATGGACTTCACCGGGTACGGGTCCGTGAACAGGCTGATGATGTTGCCTGTGCAGTGGAACACGTGTCCGGAGACATGCTGTGCGGCGTCTGAGGCGAGCCATGCGACCATCGGAGCCACGTGCTCTGGCGCACGGGTCAGAACACCGGTCGGCGGTTGCATCTTGCCTTCCTGACGCATCGCACGGGTGGTGTCCGGCACGCTCGCCGTCATCCGGGTGTCTCCGCCCGGTGAGATCGAGTTTGCCGTGACGCCGTACTTGGCCAGGTCACGGGCGACGACGCGGGTGAATCCGGCAAGACCGTCTTTGGCTGCGCCGTAGTTCGCCTGCCCGGATGCACCGAACAGTCCCGATACGGAGCTGAAGGTGATTATGCGACCGCTCTTCTGCTGTCTAAACAGGATGCTGGCAGGACGTACGACGTTGAATGTGCCCTTGAGGTGGACAGCGATGACGGAGTCCCACTCCTCTTCGGTCATGTTAAACACCATGCGGTCCCGGAGGATACCGGCGGGGGTGACGACGATGTCCAGCCGTCCGAAGGTGTCCAGCGCAAGCTGAACCAGCTCATCGCCAGTCTCAAACTTCGTTACATCGCTGTAGTTGGCGATGGCTTCTCCGCCATTTTCGCCGACCTCGTTGACCACCTGCTGTGCAGGGGTGTTGTCGAGACCTTCACCATCGAGCGATGCGCCGATGTCGTTAACGACGACTCTGGCGCCAAGGCTCGCGAGCTTCAGGACGACCCCTCGTCCGATGCCACGGCCGCCACCGGTAACGATGGCGACCTTTCCGTCTAGCCGGGCGTTGTTTTCTTCTGTCATTGTTTTAGTTCCTCTTAAAAGTGACTGGGAATACTTGTGAAGTTCAGTTGTTCAAGCCGTTTAGAACTTCGCAGGCTCCAGCGTGAGGCCCTGGACGATGTGCTTGGGAACAAGATCTTGAAGTTGTTCTGTCGTCCATTCGCCGCCCGGGTTGAAGATGGTGCGTGCCGGTCGGGGCTGCGACCAGAGGGCGACGGTTCCACCGGACACATAGAAGTGTTGTCCGTTGACGTCTGCTGCGTAGTCGGAGGCCAGGTAGGAGACCATGGGCGCAATGTCCTCAGCCGCTCCAGCACCCCTCGCAAGGTGGTTGTCCATCCCAAGGTTCAGCGACCCTCGGTCCGGCCGTGCGTTCGGGATGGTGGCAATCATTCGGGTCTGTGCCGCCGGGGAGATGGCGTTGGCGGTTGCACCGTATCGGCCGAGGTCTCGTGCGACGACCTTGGTGAATCCGGCGATACCTGCCTTGGCAGCGCCATAGTTTGCCTGTCCCGGGCTTCCCGTAAGTCCGCTACCGGAGGAGAAGGTGATCACTCGGCCGGATCGCTGCTGTCGGAACAAGATTCCGGCGTGCTTGACCACGGTGAACGTGCCCTTGAGATGGACGTCGATAACGGCGTCCCACTCGGCCTCGGTCATGTTGAAGATCATCCGGTCACGGAGTATGCCGGCCGGGGTGACGACGATGTCGATGCTTCCGAACTCGTCGACCGCCTGCTGGACCATGCGCTCTCCGCCGGCCATCTCCGTTACGGAGTCGGTGTTGGCTGATGCCTGTCCACCGGCGGCTCGAATGCCTGCGGCGACTTCACCCGCCGGGCCATCTGACGGGGTGGTGCCGTCAACGTTCACGCCAAGGTCGTTAACGACCACGGACGCGCCGTACGATGCGAGCGACTCTGCGATAGCCTTACCAATGCCACGTCCGGCTCCGGTGACCAGCGCTACTTTGCCTTCTAATACTCGGTCTTCGTCTGACAACAAAATTGTCTTCTCCTCAGAAGCCCGGGCATCTCAGCATGTACAGCCCCGGCACGATCTGGTTTGCGTTTCCGTTACTCCGAAATGGAGTGTTTGTCTTCAAATATCTTCGGGAATTAGCCTCCGCGCATCGGGAGCGCCACGATCGCCTTGCCGGGCGTAGTGGCCTTGCCTGCGCCGTTGTGAAGTGCGATCTCGCACTCGACGATGCCGACTCCGTCCTCGACACGCTTTTCGGTCACAGTGCCTTTGCAGACGAGGTCTTCATTCGGTACGTCCATCGATCGGTACGACACCGACAGCTTTTTGAGCTGGCCCTGAGCGCCCATCCAGTCGGTCACCAACTGTCCGAGGAACGCATTTTTCAGCGCCCCGTGGATGATGATGCCGGGCAGTCCGTTGTTTCGTGCGAACCCGTCGTCGTAGTGGATCTGATAGTAGTCACCAGACGCGCCGGCGTACTTGACGAGCTGCTGTGAAGTTGCGTTCTTGGGGAGCGGGGTGACATCATCGCCGACACTCACGTCTTCGTAATAAAGCTGTGCCATCTCTATGCCTCTTCTGCTGGCGTTGCGTAGCTAATGCCGGTGGTTCGCTGCGTTGCGGCAAGCTGTCCCAATTGGTTCACGTAGCGGGTTTCGGCAGTGGTGAACAGCATCGTGCCGAGACGGCCCTGTCGCTCAGAAAGATCGACGATAGCTTTCGTTACGGTGATCCTGTCGCCAACTCTTACCGGCTCGAAGAACTCGTACTCGCTGCCGCCGTCCAGGTTGTTCGGAAACGGCCTCGGGAACTCGGTCGTAGCCTCACCTGCAATCAATGATCGAAGGAAAGTAGGCGGTGCGACTATTCCGCCATAAGGGCCGCTGCGTGCGGCCTCTTCGTCCTGGAACAGCGGGTTTGAATCCCCGATCGCCTGGGCGAACTTGATCACGGCGCCCTTCTCGACGTCATACGTGATCGGATCAGATTGGACGTCGAGATGCGATCGCATCTCATCTGTAATGACGGTCTCGTCAGGCACGCAATAAACTCCAATGCCCCGCTGGAATCCGTGGATTCTTATGGGAGCGCGTTACGTTCGTTTCAGGTGGGCGGAGTGTAGGAGAGCGCCTAGGGTGCGTCAAGGAACGCGTCTCCTAGTTCCGGGTCCTCGCGTTTCGCCTTAATGGACTTGCGGGGTTCGACCTTTTTCAGACCGCTAAAGGCGGCCATAAGCTTCTTAAGGCCGTTGCCGTTGCCGAAAGCCACGGTGACTTCGGTATCTCCGCCGGTCTCCACGGCCTCAATCACAATGCCGTCGCCAAAGGTCTCGTGCGATACGCGGTCGGCGACACGGTAGTCGCCACGTTGCGCTGCCCGGACTGCTGGCGAGGTTGCGGCGCGCTTTTTGATACCGCTGGATTCATAAGCGCGGCCTGTGACGTTGCGCCCTGAGGCTACCTTACGCACGGTGTTGGAGTTGCGCCGTATCGAGACGGTTTCGACGCATGAAAGCGGGATTTCGTCCAGGAAGCGTGACGGCATCATTGCGCCGCGTGTTCCCCGGAATCCCCGCTGGAATGCGTGGAACATGTAGAGACGTTTCCGTGCGCGGGTCATACCCACATAACAGAGCCGTCTTTCCTCTTCGGTGTCGGCCGTGCTCTCCAGTGATCGGGAGTGCGGAAGCAGTCCTTCCTCCATGCCGATCATGAATACAGCGTCGTACTCCAATCCCTTGGCCTGGTGGAGCGTGATGAGGGTGATTGCATCCTCGTCCTCCTCCAGCGAGTCGATGTCCGATACGAGTGCCACGTTCTCCAGAAACTCGATCAGGCGTTCACGAGGCTCCGGGCCTTCGAAGTTAGAGGCCGAGCCACGCAGTTCAAGGATGTTGTCCCAGCGGTCCTCGCCACGCTCTTTGTCTTCTTGAACAAGCCGCTTGTAGCCGCTGCGCTCAAGTGTGAGGTCGAGTAGTTCGACGGCGGAGAGGACGATGCTTTGCTCGATCAAGCGTTCCATAAGGTCAGCAAACGCCCGTACGGACTTCACCGCCCGGGTGTTTAAGGCTTCCGAGATCCCCATATCTTCATCGTCCACCTGGAGGATGACGTTAAGCATGGAGGTGCCACGTGAACGCGCAACCGAGCGAATTGAGTCGACGCTGCGCGGGCTGATTCCTCGTGCGGGTACGTTGATGATCCGTTCCAGTGCGGCGTCGTCGGACGGGTTCACGGTCAGTCGTAGGTAGGCGACGCTGTCCCTGATCTCTTTTCGCTCATAGAACTTTGTGCCGCCGACAAGCTGATAGCTCACTCCGTGCCGGTTGCAGGCCGCTTCCATCGCACGGGACTGTGCGTTGGTGCGGTACATCACCGCTATCTCCTGGCGGTCGAAACCGTCTTCATCGACCAGTCGATTGATCTCCTGCAGCACCACCCTCGCCTCTTCATCCTCATCGTATGCCTCGCCGACAGTGACGGGGCTTCCCTTGTCGTTCTCGGTCCACAGGTTCTTCTTGAGGCGCTCGTCGTTGTTGGCGATGACGCCAGAAGCGGCTTCAAGAATGGTTTGCGTGGAGCGGTAACTCTGGTCCAGCGTGACGGTCTTGGCGTCCGGGTAGACGGTCTGGAAGTCGGTCAGGTTGCGGATATCGGCGTGACGCCAGGAGTAGATCGACTGGTCAGGGTCGCCTACGACGCAGATGTTGTTGTGCTTCCCGGCCAACAGGCGGGCCAGCGAGAACTGGATGGCGTTCGTGTCCTGAAACTCGTCCACGAGAACGTGCCGGAACCGCTCCTGGTATTTCTGAAGCACCTCTGTGTTGTTTTGCAGCAGATTGTGGGCATGGAGCAGAAGGTCGTCAAAATCGACCGCGTTCGCCGTCGCAAGCAGCTCCGTATATCGGGTGTAGACTCGTGCAACGACTTCCTCGAAGTAGCTCTTGGAGAGTTTTGAGAGGCGTGAGTCGTCGATCATCTTGTTCTTGGCGTCTGAGATGCCGGACAGGATGGCGCGTGGAGCGAACTGTTTGGGATCGAGTTCAAGCTCTTCAAGGATGGTGCGAACGAGTCGCTGCTGGTCGTCGCCGTCATATATAGAGAAGGCGGGGTCCAGCCCCATCTGTCCACCGTCCTGCCTGAGCACGTAGGCACAGAAGGAGTGGAAGGTTCGGACTTGCAGCCCGGTGTTTGCGCCGCCCACGAGGCTTTCGGCACGTTCCCGTAGTTCTCGGGCCGATTTGTTGGTGAAGGTGACTGCAAGAATGCGCCACGGTGCGACGCCGTGTACTGAGGTCAGGTAGGCGATCCGGTGCGCCATGACGCGCGTTTTGCCGGAGCCGGGTCCTGCCACGATGAGGAGGGGGCCTTCTGAGTGCTGCACGGCCTCTTTTTGTCGGCCGCTGAGTTCGGAAAATATATCTATCTGGGTAGTCACAAGTCGATTGTAGCCGTCTCCCGCCGGTCACCGGTCAGTAGCCGGCATTGTTTGGAACGGTTATTTAAGAGCTATGAATGTTGTGGTCGTTCCTGATCTTAGCGGTCACGACGTTGTCTGAAAGTGACGGGTGTCGCTGTGTTCCATTACACCCATGCTGAGGCTCTCGAAGCATGAACTCTGCGAGGGCATCCGTCTGCGGCCCTTACTACTAAGCACCCCCAAACCTCCTCCTGCATCAGGATGGGGCTTTTTTGCCCCCGCTTCCGGCATGTTGGGGGTTACTGTGTGGGCGACGTTGTGATTACCGATCCGCTCATCACCCTGCGGACGTATCGCTTTATGTCACAACGACGGGAGGAAACCGACCATCACGCATCAGCACGCGCAACACGGCGGCCACGACCACAAGCCTGATCCGACGACGTTCGGACCAGGATCTGAGGAACGACTTGGAAGGTCAGACCGGTTTTACGAGACAACGAATCGCCAAATAGTCGATTGGCTGACGCCGGGCGCTGGTGGTCGGGTTCTGGATGCCGGTTGCGGGACGGCGGGATTTACTCAGCTTCTGGCGGAGTCGGTGGGTGATAACGATCGTGTCGACGCCGCCGATACAAGTGAACACTTGCTTGAGTACAACCGGACCCGATTTACCGACCACCCGGCCGGTAAACGCATTCGATTTCACGAGGCGCCGATCCAAGAGTTGCCGTTCGAAGACGATGCTTTCGACCTCGTCTGGAGCAGTCGTGCGGTCCACCATCTTGCGGACCAGTTAACCGGAGTGAGGGAACTGGCGCGGGTCGTTGCGCCCGGCGGCAAGCTGGCGATTCGTGAGGGCGGAGTAGCGGCCCGATTCATGCCGACGACGATGGAGTTGACGGGAACGGGGCTGAATGAGCGACTGGCCGATGCTATGGAAAGCTGGTTCGCCAGCCATGTCCATTTTGCCGAGGACGCTGTCCCCTACCCCTATGGCTGGACGCAGCTCCTACGAGACGCCGGTATGACCGATATCACGGCACGAACGTTTGTTCACGAGTTCCTGCCTCCGTTTACAGAAGAGCAACAGACCTTTCTATTGGGCGGACTAACTCGCTGGGCGACGGACGAGTCTCGGGAAGATTATCTCTCTGAATCAGACCGTTCTGCACTGAAGCGCCTAATCGAACCGGACGATGCTGAGTACGTGTTTGGACGACCGGATTTGCACTTTATTGAAGGGATCACGGTTTACGTTGGTCGGGGCGCGTAGATACGGGGGGCGGGTCTGGCACACAAGAGTGTTGCTGAGTGATCCGGTCCGTCGAGAGCCTCAGGGTGCGGATGTGCGGTGCCGCGGCCTTACAGAATCCCGTATTTGGCGTACACGTCTGCGAGCGACTTACCTGCCAGTAGCTCGTCCCGCGTGGCGTTTTCGCCTTCGGTCTTCTCGAACGCCCCTTTAATGGTGGCTTCGAGGATGGCGGCCGGGATTACGACTATGCCGTCGACGTCTCCGAACAGATAGTCGCCGGGCGACATCTGGACGCCTCCGCACACCACATCGACGTCTGCGGCGGTCATTTCGTGTCGACCTCCGCCGTCTAGCGGACTGACTCCGTTGGTGAAGACGGGGAAGCCGACTTCGCGGATCAGTCGGACGTCTCGAATCTGGCCGTCGGTGACCAGACCGGCTGCGCCCCGGCCCATAGCGGCGGCCGTGAGCAGTTCTCCCCAGCTGGCGGCAACAGCGATATCACCGCAAGCGCGCACCACGATGTCGCCGGGATTCAGATCGTCCATCACGTTAATCGTGAGCTCGTACGGATTGGCAGGCCGTGGTATGCCTGAAGTGACTTCCTCTATCTGCGCCGTGCGCACCGGTCCGAACAGGACTTTTGAGTCGTCAACCGGCCGGATGTGACGGTCCATCGCCTGGTTTAAGTACCCGAGCGAGTCGATCGTGTCGACGATAACAGATGAGTTGAGCTCGGTTTGGACGCGTTTGATCGTGGCGTTGTCGAGGGTCACGGATTTACCTCTTGTCTCGAATATGTGGTGGAGCCGGAACCGTCTCCCGCTCGGAGAAGATCGAGGTCCGGAAATAACCAACACGTGCTTTTAATCTCGCGGTCAAGATCCACCCGATCCGGCCGGGATGACGAAACGACGCGCTCGTGCCATCAGGAGATGAAACAACGCTTAGCCGGTGACGGGGCGGGCGATTGCGGAGTCTATGCGGTCCAGGTCAAGGTTCTCTGCGCTGAGTTGACCAAACCGCTCAAGCTTGGCCGGATGGTCAAAGCGTGAGTATTCAAGAAATCGCTCAAGCTCCGCCGCAGCCTCGTGCGTGTCTTTCTCGACCACAGTGACTGGAATCTGGCGCTTGTCGGCCTCGTAGTAGACGTACTCGACCGGCTTGACGCCGCGGGTGAGGATCAGGGCCTTGATATCAGTGGAAAGCGCTGCGATGGCGAGGTCCGGACGGTCGCCACGGACCAAAACGGCGGCGTTTTCCTGCGATGCGAAGTAGAGCGGACCCCAGTCCAGGACGATTCCGCCGATCAGGACGTTTTCGACAAGTTCATCTGCGTGCTCTTCCCATTCAAGCCATTCGCCGCCAAGGCATTCGTGCATGGCCCGTGCAGTGACTGCGATGAGGCAGCGGTCTTCAGGGATCGCACCTATGTATGGGAGTCCGTCAGCTTCAAGTGCGGGAATGACTTCTGAGTCGAGGTCGTGGCCTCGGTGTCTTGGTGCGTTGTTGATGATGACGCCGGACAGCCGGTCGCCGTACGCCGGAGCGGCCTCTATGGCTGATTTGTAGTCTGACTGCCCTGCCACAAGAACGACGCTGGCATCCAGTTCGTCAGCCAGTGATCGGTTGGCGGCGTGATTCCCGGACAGGCCTTCGATCACGGAGATTGCGCTTGCGTCGCTCCCTCCTGCGGCCTGTGCAGCCTGTTTGATCTGGTCGTCAGATGGTGTGCCGCTCACGGATACGGGTTCGATGGCTGTTGCACCGGCGACCAGTGAGCTCATTGCCGCTGCATCTACATCGTCTGAGGCTGTAAACGCTTTGCCCAGCGAAACGGTTGCGCCGTCGGCCAGGATACGGGCTGCGTAGGTGGCGGCGAAGGCGGTTTTACCAGCGCCGGGTGATGTGGAGACGACGAGGAGGGTGGGCATGGGGTCCTTACGGGATTGGTGGGACCGGCTTTATGTCGGGTTTCGTGACGACCAAACGAGACGCTTGGAACGGTACGTCCAGTCTCTATCGGGCGAATGCCCGGAATTATAGCGTTCGCGACGCCCCAGCTACCGACCCCACTTAGCAATCAAGTCACCAAACAGCGAAGTTTGGCCCAAACCGTCGACCTGATGTTGAGGTAATGCCGGTGAAATCACGGGGGTCGAGTCGAAAATTGGCGACATGTCGTCCGATACTGTGGTTGAAGTGGTGCGATTTGTCTGAGACGATGGATTGTCGAGCCGAGGTAGCTCAGTTGGTAGAGCAACGGACTGAAAATCCGTGTGTCGGCGGTTCAAGTCCGCCCCTCGGCACCATAAGCCTAAACGTGAAATCGGCCCCGGATACTTTTTTGCTCCGGGGTCGTTTCGCGTTTGACCCACACTTTGACCACCACCAGCTTTACCGGAGCCGTTTCC
>Ga0302132_10000462_pt1 | contig 22884 bp, 18 predicted proteins | sample CB9_321_MG_FD_203113 | JGI IMG/M metagenome (GOLD analysis project Ga0302132, IMG submission 203113) | Marine microbial communities from Western Arctic Ocean, Canada - CB9_32.1 | ecosystem: Environmental > Aquatic > Marine > Oceanic | place: Canada: Western Arctic Ocean | collected 2017-09-19
ACTGTTTTGTTGTTTGGTGCTATTTTAATGCTTCTTGCGCTGTATTGTAAATGGGCGTTTGTACAGTACCGCAATAAATATCATTAAAAAAAGCAGCATAATAATGGGGCTGACACCGTAGCGTTGCCAGGGCGTGCTGCCCTCAAAAAAGAGGACATAACCTTTTAAGACCATTGTTTTGAATTGAGGGATTTGTTTGACCACTTCGCCGTGGTCATTAATAATCGCCGTGATGCCATCATTTGTGCTTTGAACAACATACCGACCGTTTTCAATGGCGCGCATTTGTGCAATTTGTAGATGTTGCCAAGGCCCAAAGGAGTTTCCAAACCAAGCATCATCACTGATGATTGCCATTAAATTAGCGTGTTTGGATTGTTCTCGAATTTGGTTTGGGAAAGCGCTTTCATAGCAAATAGAAAGCGCGACACGAATTTTATCCATATTTAGCAAGTGCTGATGAAGGGGTCCTGCACTAAAGTTTGACATTGGAATATCCATGAACTGCAAAACAGGGCCAATTAAAGACTGTAGAGGGAGGTATTCACCAAAGGGAACAAGGTGGTGCTTGAGGTATTGCCCATGCCCATAGCCGAGTACGGTTGCGCTATTGTAGTAAGCTTTGGTGTTATTATCCATATAGGGCATGCCAATTAAGATGGCGCTATGGTGCCGATCTGCAAGTTGTTCAACTGCCTGCATATAAGGGCCTATTTGCTGTGCAAACATGGGGATTGCATTTTCAGGCCAAAAGACCAAGGTAGACATATTATTTTGAGTTAGGGTGTAGTAGGTGTCTAATATTTTTTGTGCCTCATTGGGATCCCACTTTAATAGCTGAGGTACATTCCCTTGTACTAATGTTACACCAACTGCCCCTTCTTCTAGTGGCTGAGTCCATTCCTTTTTATAAACGAGCAGTGCACAAAGCAGTATGATGGTCGCTAGAATAATGGTGAGCAATCTATATTTTGTGGAGGGGTAGCGTATAAATACGATTACTAGCGCACTTAGAAAGGCAGTGACAAGGCTCACGAGATATACTCCCCCAATGGCAGCCAGCCCACCTATAAAAGTATTAGTTTGAGTATAACCTAAGAGTAGCCAAGGGAATCCTGTGAAAGCCCATCCACGTAGTAGCTCTATAAGCACCCAAACGGAAGGGAAGATAACAGCGGTGCGTAGGGCTAAATCTTCTTTGAAAAATCGGGTAGAAAGAAATCCGGCAAGTGCTGGAAATAGGGATAATGCAAAGATAAAAGCAAAAGTAATGAACCCACCCACGAAGATATTTGTATTTCCATAGGTGTTAATTGAGATAAATACCCAAGACACGCCAACACCAAAACTCCCCATGCCATATAAAAAACCACGCCAAGCCGCTCGTTTTGGGTTTGCCTTGATCCAGCTTAGAAAAAGAAAAGCGATGGATATAAATGCAAGCGGGCTTAGATAAAAAGGTGAAAAAGCAAAGACCAGCATACAACCAGAAAGGAAAGCGATAAGATCTATGAGTTTTGGCGAGAGTTTAATATTTTGCAGTTTCATTCAGTGTGACACAGAGAGTATTTATTTTACGTTTATCAGCATTTAACACGGTAAAAGTGAAATTGCCAAGCGTAATCGTTTCACCCGGTTCAGGTAAGTGCTCGATAGATTGAAGAATCAGTCCACCAATAGTATCAATTTCGATATTATTGAATCCAGAGTCAAAATAATCATTAAACTCATCTAGTTCGGTGATAGCTTCAACGTGAAATTCTGAGTCAGATACTTTTTGAATACGATGCTCCTCTTCGTCAAACTCATCTTCAATATTACCAACAATTTCTTCTAAGATGTCTTCAATAGTAATTAAACCAGAAATTGAACCGTACTCATCCACCACAATGGCTAAATGGTTGTGGCTACTTTTGAATTCTTTAAGCAAGCTATCGAGGCGTTTGCTTTCGGGGACAAAAGTGGCAGGCCGTAAAATTTCATTAATGATAGGGGTTTCCTGCCCAGTGCTTGCATGGAGCAACTTTAGCATATCTTTGGCATGTAAAATGCCGACGATATCGTCCCTGGTATCATTGAATACGGGTACGCGGGTATGTGAGGATGAAACAGTTTCTGAGATTAACTCATCAGGTGTCATATTAATAGAGAGTGTCACCATTTGAGATCGTGGCACCATAATATCACGAACATGCATGGTGGAAATATTCAAAACACCTGAAATCATTTCCTTTGATTCATCATCAATCACTTGTTTTTTTGCGGCATCATTAATGATGTCGAGAAGGTCCTCGTGAGAATGTGGTGTGAGAATGTTTTGGGCAATTTTTTCAATCCACGATCGACTATGCGGTTCTTTGTTTTGGGGCGATTGTTCGCTTGAGTCGTCCATATATTTATTCTCGGTAGGGGTCATTTATAGAAAGTTGTAGTAGCAGTTTAATTTCAAGTGCTTCCATTATTTCAGCGTCGTTATCTTGAACGTGGTCATAACCTAATAGATGTAGTATGCCATGAATGGTGATATGCGCCCAGTGATGCAAGCACACTTTTTTCTGATTAAATGCTTCTTGCTCAATAATGTCGGGGCAAATAATAAGATCACCTAAAAAATGAGCGTGTGTGTCTTGGGGTAATCCCGGAGGGGCGTCAAAAGGAAATGAGAGAATATTGGTGGGTTTATTTTGTTTGCGGTATTGATTATTGATAGTTTGTATTTCAATTTTATTGGTAATATAGCAGCTAATTTCTGCCGTGGAAATTTTTTCATGTGACAATACAATTTCAGCCCAAGCAGTAAAATTCTCATGGGATGGAGTGTTTAAATTAAGGGGATTTTCAATATCAAAGTGAATGGTAGGTGTATGTGAGGTAGCTGGCATGTATGAGACTTATTTCCCTTCGTGTTTTTCATAAGCGGCAACGACTTTTTGCACGAGCGGATGTCTCACAACATCTACCGTTTCAAAAAAAGTCATACTGATTTCAGAAACCTCTGAAAGCACTTCAATGGCATCTCGAAGTCCAGGTACAATCCGTTTTGGAAGATCCACTTGGGTGATATCTCCTGTAATGACAGCCGTGGAGTTAAAACCAATACGGGTTAAAAACATTTTCATTTGTTCTTTAGTAGTATTTTGTGCTTCATCTAAGATGATAAAGGCGTCATTGAGTGTTCGGCCTCTCATGTAAGCGAGTGGCGCAATTTCAATGATCTGCTTTTCAATCAAGAAGCCTACCTGTTCAACGCCAATGAGGTCATAGAGTGCATCATACATAGGGCGTAAATAGGGGTCTACTTTTTGGGCGAGGTCTCCTGGTAAAAATCCTAAACTTTCACCAGCTTCAACGGCAGGTCGAACCAAAATGATACGTTTTACAACATTGATCTCAAGTGCGGCAACTGCGCAAGCGATAGCAAGATAGGTTTTACCTGTTCCTGCAGGACCAATCCCAAAGTTAATATCGTTTTCTTGAATGCGTTTTATGTAACGCTCTTGGTTGATGGTTCTGGGTTTAATGGCGTGTTTTTTTGTTTGGACGATATATTGTTGTTCAAACTTTTTTGCCGAGTGTTCGTTTTCTTTTGAGGCTGACCTAAACCCTTGTAATGCAACATGGAGGCCATGATTATCAAAATATTTTTCAGTTTTTGTTTCTTGATAAAGTTGTAGAATAAAGTTTTGCGCATCATTAATCGCAGTTTTAGGCCCTACGATTTTGAAAGTGTGGCCACGTTGAATGATTTCAACGGCTAGGTAATGTTCAATAAGGTGTAGATTATCATTCATATCACCGCAAAGAGCAGCTAAACGATGATTGTCGCTGGGTTCTAAATCGAATTGTACCGATTTCATGCCGTGATGAGTTCTCCTTTTAATGAGTTGGGAAGGGCGTCCGTAATTTTGACAGTGACGAATTCACTAATCAGCGATTCAGAGCCTGGGAAGTTAACGATGCGGTTATTTTCAGTGCGTCCAGCCATGATTTGTGGGTCTTTCTTTGAAGGACCTTCAACGAGTATTTTTTGGACAGATCCAACCATTTGACGACTGATACGTAACGCATTATTGCTAAGAACTTCTTGAAGAATCTTCAATCTTGCTTTTTTCACCTCCATCGGTGTGTCATCAATTAAGTCTGCTGCAGGGGTTCCTGGACGCTTACTATAAATAAAGCTGAAAGACTGGTCGAAGTCAATCTCTTTTACAAAAGCAATGAGCTTTTCAAAATCCGCTTCCGTCTCACCGGGGAATCCCACGATAAAATCGGAAGAAATCGTAATATCAGAGCGAACTTCTCTCAGCTTACGTATTTTCTGTTTAAACTCAAGAATGGTATGATTGCGCTTCATGGCCGTTAAGATTTTATCTGAACCATGCTGAACAGGTAAATGCAGGTGGTTGGCTAATTCAGGAATTTCACCATAAACATCAATAAGCGATTGTGAGAATTCAACTGGATGTGAAGTGGTAAAGCGAATGCGACCAATATTATCAATGGCGCCAATAAAATGAATCAGCAATGCAAGGTCAGCCGTGCCTCCATTTGCCATTTTACCAAGGTAATGATTGACGTTTTGACCAAGCAATGTAATTTCTTTGACGCCTTGTTCTGCAAGAGAGGCGCATTCCGCAAGAACATCCTCAAAAGGACGGCTAAATTCAGGGCCTCGTGTATAGGGTACTACACAGTAAGAACAGTATTTATCACAACCTTCCATAATAGAAACAAAGGCCTTAACGCCTTCTGCTTTGGGTTCAGGTAAGCAATCAAACTTCTCAATTTCAGGGAATGAAATATCCACGGCTGATTTATTGCCGTTGCGAGTTGAGTTGATCAGCTCTGGTAGGCGATGAATCGTTTGCGGTCCAAAAACCAAGTCAACATAGGGTGCACGTTTGATGATGTTTTTGCCCTCTTGTGAGGCAACGCATCCGCCAACGCCGATAATTAAATCAGGGTTTTTAAGCTTTAATTTTCTCCAGCGACCCAGTTCGTGGAAGACTTTCTCTTGTGCTTTCTCGCGAATAGAGCAGGTATTTAATAGTATAATATCGGCATCTTTAGCCGAATCGGTACTAACAGTTTGATAGTGCTGATGTAGCACTTCTTTCATGCGCGAAGAATCATATTCATTCATTTGGCAACCCAATGTTTTGATATACAAACGTTTAACAGGTTTGTCAATGATGGCGGATTTTTTTTCTATTGGGGCGTCTATGGCATCGTTCATATCATTGCTCTGGGTTTATTTTATATAGAATAAATCGTGCGCGTAGGATACATATTTTTAGGATGAAAAGCTAGTCAATAGTAAACTTGGTAGGCTAAGCTAAGGAATAATAAAGTTAGTATTGACCCACCATTGAGAGGATTATGTTTAAAGCTTTTACTATATTGATCGTCGAAGATGAAGCACCCATTCGCCAGATGTTAAGCTTTGCCTTAACGCGTGCAGGCTATAAAATCATGGAGGCGTCGAGTATCTCAGAAGCTTGGAGTTGCTTGAATGTACAAAAACCCAGTCTTATTTTATTAGATTGGATGTTACCAGATACCACAGGGGTTGCGTTTTTGAGTAAGCTTCGCAAACATGAGCAATACTCAACACTTCCTGTTATTATGTTGACGGCGAGGGCAGAAGAGAGTAGTAAACTGCGAGGGTTTGATGTGGGAGCCGATGATTATGTGACCAAACCATTTTCACCTAAAGAATTATTGGCAAGGATTAATGTTTTACTACGCCGCTCAAGTCATTTCAATCAATCAGAAGAGAGGGTCAGTGCTGGGGGGATTGTTTTAAACATTTCAGCGCATCAATTAACGATTAATGGTGTTGAGCTGAAAATAGGACCATTGGAGTTTAAACTATTGGCATATTTAATGACACATCCCAACAAAGTGCTTTCCAGATCGATCTTGTTGTCAAATGTTTGGGATGCGAGAAAAGAAATTAGTGAACGAACCGTAGATGTGCACATTCGGAGGGTAAGGAGTATCCTTGAAGCCTCAAAGCATGATCATCATATTCAATCAATACGTGGCGTAGGCTATAAATTTATTAAGGAATAATCAGTGCAATTACCACAAGAGCATGAATTAGACGAAGCGTTGTTTTGGGCAAAGATTTTTGTTGAGGGGATTAGTGATGCAGTGATTGTCTTAAATACTTCTAATCAAGCGTTGTGGTGGAATTCAATCGCAGGTGACTTGTTTGGGATGAATGAAAATATTCACCAGAAAGAAGAAATTACAAATATCATCAAGCAGGTGGAGTTTACTCAATATCTAACTGAACGTGAGGGCGGAACGATTGAGGTGCCTTCTCCTGTGATGCCAGAAGTCATGCTTTCTGTGGTACTGATTCCATCAGGGAGTTTGATTTTATTGGTGGCGCAAGATATTTCAGGACGGCATCATATTGATCGTATGCGCCAAGATTTTGTTGCAAATGTTTCACATGAAATGCGAACACCTTTAACAGTGATTCAGGGTTATTTGGAAATGATGCAGCAGGAAATCCCTGCGGTATTGCCTGATTGGAAAGAATCTATTTTGCAAATGCAGTCTCAAATGGGGCGTTTGGAGAATTTATTGGAAGAGTTGTTGTTATTAGCAAAACTCGAAGGGAGCAAACAGTCTGGGAGTGATCTTTATCTTTTAAATATTTCAGAGCTTGTCACCTTGCTTGTTAAAGATGCAGAGGGGTTGAGTGCGGGAAGGCATCAATTCACTCTTAAGGTAGATAAAAAGCTGTATATGAGGGGGAATGAAAAAGAGTTGCGCAGTTGTTTCGGAAATTTATTAAGCAATGCAATACGTTACTCCCCGGATGGTGGTAATATTGAAATTCAATGGTACTGTGACAAAAAAGGGGCTTATTTTTGCGTTAAAGACGAGGGATTGGGTATCGCAAGGAAGCATATCCCTCGATTAACAGAGCGTTTTTATCGGGTGGATAAGGGACGCTCTCGAGAAACAGGTGGCACAGGATTGGGTCTTTCCATCGTAAAACATGTTTTAATTCGCCATCAAGCAACGCTAAAAGCAGAAAGTAGTCTCAGAGTGGGAAGTAGATTTATTTGTACATTTCCTTTATCTGTCATTAAGTTACAAGAATGATGGCGTACATGAATGTTGAAAAATAGGCAATATTAGTCCCATTTTACAGTAGGATTGTGTTATGATTAACGCATAATTAGGAATTTTTCTGGAATTTGCTGCACGAATAATGTACAATTTCCCCGCTTGATTTTAACAGTAAGGAGTTATGGGTATGAGTGAAACGGCAGGAAAGCCTGTTTGGAAGAGTATAATAATACTTATTAGTACACCAATATTGGCACTAATATTGGTGCCGTGGTACGGATTTACCGTTGGATTTACTGCGGGAGATTGGATCTTTTTTGGTGTGGCAATGATTGCAACAGGCGTTGCTATTACAGCTGGCTACCATCGTCTATGGTCTCATAAGGCATATAAAGCTAATTTTGTCATAAGATTGGTGTTGATGCTATTAGGCTCTGCCACATTACAAAATTCTGTGATTAAATGGGCATCTGATCATCGTAAACATCACCGTTTTGTGGATGATGAAAAGAAAGACCCTTATGCTGCAACGCGAGGTTTCTGGTTCTCACATTTTGGCTGGATGCTTCGTTATGGCTCAGATGATGTAGAGCGCATCGAAAACGTTGATGATTTGTATGCAGATAAGCTTTTAGCTTTCCAGCATAAATATTACACACCACTAGCTATTTTTACCTGCTTTGGTGTGCCAATGTTGATTGGTTGGGCTTATGGTAGCATTTTGGGTGGCTTGTTATTAGCGGGTTTATTGCGCTTGGTATTAAATCACCACTTCACATTCTTTATTAATTCATTGGCGCATTTTGTTGGTAAACGCCCATTTTCGGATCAAAATACCGCACGTGACAATGCATTGGTATCTTTGGTTAGCTATGGCGAAGGCTATCATAACTTCCATCATAAGTTTGCAGGCGACTATCGTAATGGTATTCATTGGTATGATTTTGATCCATCTAAGTGGTTAATCTCATTTTGTTCACAAATCGGCTGGACACATGATTTAAAGAGAACACCGAAGCAGATTATTGAGGCAGCTCAGGCTAAAGTTCAATTTTCAACAGCGCAAGAAAAACTTGGAACGCATGATCATCTTGCTGAATGGAAAGAGAAGATCGAGGTGCAATATCATAAGTTTACGCAGTCTATTTCTGCTTGGACAAAGGCAAAGCAAGCATGGCTGACAGCTAGAAAAGAAAAACTTTCACGTGAACATATTGCTGAACTGGAAATGAAGTATAAGCAATTGAAGAAAAACTTTAAATTTGAGAAGAAAGCTTGGATAAGAATTTCTGCATTCTCTCATTAGAGTAGATAACGTTTAGTCAATTACTTTAAATGCCCTTATGGGCATTTTTTTATTATGCCGCTGCGAGACAGGGAGAGGCGAAGCCGAGGTCGAGTAGTCCTCAGAAGGGCTGCCTTTCGGCTCCATTGAGAGATTGTGCGTAGCGCTTCGACCTTTGGAAGCTGGAAGGTATTTCCCAGCCCGTAGAGCCATATACGCAGTACTGGCTTTCAAAAACGAGACTGTATTGTTTTTTGGAAGATCGGTACGGAGGTGGGCGTCTGAGGCAAAACCATCTGCGAGGGTAGTGATTCGATTTTGGCAGGAGCCAAAATCTTGTATGAACGACCGAGCAACACGCTTGCAGCAAGGGCCAACTTTGTACTATTTTAATTCTGAGAGAATAGAGCGCAACCAAGACAATTGTCCCTACTTAAGTGTATAATAGCTAGCCACAAAACCCATTTAAAAAATTGATGTCTGTCAGCCCAAGATGAGAATGAAAACAGGCGGAGAAGCGAAAATGGCTAGAGAATTTCAAATAAGGTTCCTGGATTCATAGGTCTGTAATTATATTGTGCCTCTAAGTCGCATTTTTTGCCATGGTAATCAAGTGCTTATGAAGTAGTAACGATATGTGTGTCAAAGTTTTATCGCTAATGACCTCTCCATTCTTTTTCAATTGGGTAATGATTTCGGTAATTTTCACTGTATTCCAACATAATACGGCATTTGAAGCGAGGCTTAAGCAGCTTGCTTTATTCATAATCTCCAACTTGAAATTTACCTTGATTGGCAAAGAAAATGCAACGCGCTAACTGATAGCGATGCTCACTTTTGTTTAATACGTTGCCAATTAACCGCCCAAATCTACCACCTACCACAATCACCCTAAATCACACCGACAATGTGCCTTTAGGGTGCGCTTGAGGGATTTCACAGCCCACCAAGCCATATACGTAGTACTGAATTTCAAAAACGAGACTGTAGGCTTGTTTTTTGGGAGATCGATGCGGAGGCGACCGACCGAGTAATGCGCTCTGATTCATAAGAAAAAGCGAGATAATATGTCTTTAAAAGGACCCCATTTAAATAGTATTTGACCAGTATGTCTGTTTCCGCTATGATATTTTAATTTTGGATCAAACAAAGATTTTATAAACATGCGGCTTCAAGAAAAAATCGAATGTGTTTCACATCCAGTCCTAAAAAAACTCTATCAAACTATGCTGCTGAAGTCTTCAAACTTGGCAGTTTCTGTGGATGTTGTAGTCCCTGAAAAACTGATTGTATTAGTCGAGCAAGTTGCAGAGCACATATGTGTTTTAAAAACACATATGGATATTGTGGAAAACTTTACGCCAGAGCTGACAATTAAATTACGCCAACTTGCAGACGAACATAATTTTCTGATTTTTGAAGATCGAAAATTTGCAGATATTGGGAATACAGTTTTGCACCAAGTACGAGATGGCGTTTATCGTATTACTCAATGGGCAGATATTATCAATGCACATGCTTTGCCTGGTGAGGGTATCATTGCAGGATTGCGTGAAGGCTGTAAAGGGCGTGACATTGGCTTGTTAATGCTGGCGCAGATGAGTAGCAAAGGAAATCTATTTTCCGAGCAATATATCAAGCAAACCGTTGAAATGGCAGAAGCTAATCAAAACTTTGTAATTGGCTTTATTGCCCAAGAGAAATTGGTTGACGATGATGTGAATTTAGTGACCATGACTCCGGGTGTTCAGATGCAGGTCTCTGGTGATGATTTGGGACAAAATTATAATACCCCTGAGGATGTTATTGTTAAAAAAGGTTCTGATATTATTATCGTTGGGAGAGGTATTTATCAGGCGCAAGATCCAAAAAAAGCAGCAGCACTTTATCAGCAATCTGGTTGGGATGCATATCTTAGGACAATTTAGAAGTTTCATGGGACTCTGACACACATTTTTGGCATAATCCATATATGTCTAGGGATGTCGATTCCATTGAAAAACAAGATTTTTTTGAGACAAATGCCAAGTGCTCATAAAGCTTATCATCATGGAATTCTTGTTTTTTGCCACATTTTTTGCAGATTAGTAGTAAACAGTTTTTGGCATTGGGGTGGCAGCATAAAACATATCTATTGAGCGCGTCAATTTTATGCACAAGATGATGTTGACATAAAAAGTCTAAAGCACGATATACTGTCATGGGTTCGGCATTTTCCCGTTTTATTTTCAGGGATTCTAAAATCTCATAAGCCCCACAAGCTGTTTCAGAGGCAATTAAAATATTTAAAACCTGTTCTCGTATTTCAGTTAATCGGATGCCTTGCGCTTGGCAATGGGATTGGATATTTTTAAGTAGCCCCATGTTTTAGGACCTGTGTTTTTGGATAATGCTTTTGGTTAATCCAATAAGGTAAAAAATGGTAATAAGCATGGTGATGCAAAAGCTTGTGGGTAAATTTAAGTAAAAAGCCACCGCAAGAGAAAGCCAAACGGTTGCCAATGAGATAATAATGCTGGCGGTAAGGGAGTGGTAGAAGTTGCCACACCATTGTGCTGCAATTGCGCCAGGTCCAATCAATAATGCAAAGACTAATAGTGCACCGACAATCTGGCATGCCATGCTTACGGTAATGGCGAGTAAGATAAAAAATATAACTGAGAGTGTTTTTTGAGGTATTTTTTTAGCTTCAGCGATGGTGGGGTCAATAGATGAAAAAAGCAGTGGGCGCGCAATCACAACCAGTCCAATGAGAACGATAATGGCTAGAATTAAGAGTACCCAAATTTGTTGCGGTGAAACGGCAAGTATGTTTCCAAACAAAATAGACATGACAGATCCTGCATAGCTATTTTGGTATAGATATAAAAAATATGCACCGAGCCCTAGAAAGAAAGTTAAAACAATCCCAATGGCAAGATCATTTTTTTTTATTTTTTCACCCATAAGTCCCATAATGATAGCTGAGATGATATTCATAATTAATTGACCACTAATGGCAGAAATGCCCACAAGAATTGCAGCACTGGCTCCTGTTAAACTGATGTGTCCAAGTGCATGAGCCGCAAAAGCCGTTCTTCTTGCAATCACAAAAAAGCTCACAATTCCGCAAATAATGGCGATAATGCTGCCAGAGATTAAGGCATATTGCATAAAGGCATATTTAAACATAAGCAGACTCCTTAATGCAGGGTAAGTCTTGGCAGAAATGTACGCCACCTTTCTTGAAATGAATAAAGCCATCTAAGTAGTTTGCAATCTCATGCATATCGTGTGAAATGATGAGAAGGCTTATTTTAGTTTGGTCATGAATCGCTTTTAGTGCACGTAAGAATTTTTGTTTTGCTATGGGGTCAAGATCGGCTAGTGGCTCGTCAAGCAGTAACAGCGTTGGATTATTCATTAAAGCTTGGGCAAGGTAAATCCTTTTTTTCTGTCCTCCAGATAGAGTATTGAAGGGTTGTTTTGCATAATGACCTGCCCCGACGATGGTAAGTAACTGCTCGGTTTTATTTTTAAGCGCTTGAGAATAAAATGGCAACCCAAATTGTCTTGCTTTATAAGTAGCTAACAGCAAATCATGGGCGGTTGTGAGCTCACCTAGCATGACTTCTCTTTCCTGTGGGATGTAGCTAATCCAGTCATGTTTCTGTTGCGGCAATTTTGCGTCGACAAATATCGTTCCAGAGCTTGGTTTAATCAATCCAAGGAGCGTTTTGAGGAAAGTAGACTTGCCAGAGCCATTTTCACCTATAATACCATACCATGCGTGCTGGGGCATTTCGAGATTAAAGGGTTGTGTTAATTTATTTTTACCATACCCGAGGGAGAGGTTTTTGCAGGAAATCATTGTTTTTTCAAGGCGTCTAACGTTTGTTGGAGTGAGCTTTCAATCCAAGTAGTTGTGGAGATTCCCTCTGGTAAGGTTTCGCTGACTTGGACAACGGGAATATTATTTTTTTTTGCTAAGTTTAATACTGTCTGTACATTGGGGTTGTTGACCTGCCCATTTTCATACATGATACGAATGTTTTTCTCCCTGATCATTTGCATAAATGCGGACATGACCTTTGGCGATGGTTCGCTATCATTCATGGTAACCCATTGAAAGTCTAAACCTTTCATTTTGAAGCCAAGGGCATCTGCCATATAGCCATATACAGGCTCTGTTGCAGAAACCTGAATGTTCTTGTACTGTCTCGTAATGGTGTCTATTAATTGGTAAACCTTTTGATAACTTTGATCAAATTTTTCTAGGTTAGCTGCAAAGATGGCTTTATGTTGAGGTTCTATTTTTGAGAATAGCAATGTCAATTTCACTGCCAGTGCTGGAAAGGTTTCTGGCTTATACCAGATATGAGGATTTGCACCAGATTTTACTCCGATTAATTTTGCCACATTAATAATGGCGAGTTTATTGTTGCTAGACTGAGAAGCAAGCATTTGTGCCATCCATGGGTCATAGTCTGCACCATTATAGATAATAATTTGTGCATCATTAACGTTCTTGGCAGTTTTTACTGAGGTGCTAAACAGATGTGGGTCTGCATCTGGGTTATTGATAATACTATTAACGGAAACATATTTTCCACCAATTTCCTTGGCGAGGCTTCCATAGAAGTTTTCGGCAGCAAGCACTTTAATGGGAGCACTGTAAGCTACAGATGCGCTGATTATAAAAACAAGTGATGTGAAGACTGAAGTGAATAGTTTCATGTTTGAGTTTGATTAAGTATAATGGGAATGAAGGTGATGTTACATTATAACGTTTTTTTGGTCAATGGATATATTCGTTATTATTGATGATAATATTTATGAGTGTGGGCGCACATGCTAAAGTATGGTATTCTGTGCTTAAGGTAGGAAAATAATGGATATTGTGCATGTCATTAGTGCAGGCAATAGAGTTTTTGATTTATGATAATAGCTGTTTGCTTCGGAAGCTTTATAATATACACGCTAAAAAATTAGGTCTTAACGCATTGGATCGCCGAGCGTTAATTTATATAGACCGGCATTGCGGCTTAACACAAATTGAGTTGGCAAATTTGTTGGAGATAGAGGCGCAAAATTTGATTCGAGTATTAGATAGGCTGTGTCAGCAGGGTTATATCTGTAAGAAAACACATCCTAAGGATCGCCGAGCAAAATGTGTAAAATTAACAGATTCGGGTAGAAATATTTTATCTGAATTGAATGAGTCAGTTGCGGTAACACATATGACAATGTTGAGTAATATTGATGATGCCGAACAAGATGTAGTGTTGAATATGCTGAATAAGCTTAAAATAAATATGCAGAATTTAGTGGAAACTGAATGCACAAGGTTGTGCGCAAAGCAATCTAATTGTAATTAGATTAAGATTATCTCATAAATCCTATTTTTTAAAAGTAGCTGTTTATATCCTGGATTTATGTTTATACACGCGCTCAAGTTTAAATAAATAGCGTAATTTATTTAAACTTGCTATACTGCGCCATATTTTTCAAGATTGACCAAAGGATATGGGATGAATCAAATGAGCAAAGGACACGAACAAATAGGCTTGTTTTCAAAAGCAACGATATATGGCTGGATATTTTTTACCTTAGCGGGTTGCTTTTTTTTATATGAATTTTTCCTTAGATCTTCCATGGGCGCGATGGAAGATATTTTTAGACATGACTTGGGCACGAATAGCGCTACAGTTGCTTTTATTTCGTCGGCGTATTTTTTAGCATACTCGATTATGCAAATTCCAGTAGGCATTTTGATTGATAAATTTGGTGTGCGCAAAATGGGGACCGTTGCAGTACTTGTAACTGCGGTTGGCTGTCTGCTATTCAGTATGAGTCATACGGTTATGGGTGCATGGTGGGGGCGTTTTGGCATAGGGTTTGGCTCTGCATTTGCTTTTGTGATGATGTTCAAAATTATCTTAGACTGGTTTCCTGGTAAATATTTGGGTTTTATGGGCGGCATGACTCAAGTGTTGGGCATTATTGGGCCTATTTTGGCAGGAGCGCCATTTGCTTACGCCTTAACCGTAACGAATGATGATTGGCGTGGGATTTTTCATATTGTTGTTTTGATTGGTGTTGTGTTGGCGATTGTTTACTGGTTGGTCGTTCGAGATAAGATAAAGTCAAATATTTCAGATCTTGATGTAAAGCCTAAAGGGCATACGATTGCAAAATTAAAAAAGCTAATTAAAATCAAACAACTTTGGGCTGCAGCTGTCTTTGCCTTTTTTGTTTATCCTGCGATTGAGGTGATTGGATCTTTATTCGGTGTACCGTTTATGCAGCACCATGGTTTTTCTTTGAATGATGCCGCAGGTTCTGTTTCATTTGTTTGGCTGGGACTTGGGCTTGGAAGCCCTTTTGTTGGTTGGATCTCTGATCGTCTACAAAAAAGAAAACCTGTGTTGACGATGTGTGCCGTTTTTGGTGCTTTGATTACACTTGCTATTGTTTGGGGTGGCATGACAAGTTTGACCTTATTTAGTGGTTTGTTTTTCTTGTTAGGCGTTGCAACTGGAGCGCAGACTCTTTCATTTACCATTGTGGTGGAAAATGTGCCAAGAGAGCTAGAAGGTACGGCTGTAGGCTTTAATAACATGTTTGTGTTAATGGGGGCAGCAATTGGTCAGATGTTTTCAGGCTGGATGCTTCATTATTCTCAGGGTGCGGGAGGTGTCCATAATCTATTAGGGTACCAAATTGCCTTGTCGGTATGTGTCGGATCTTTTGTGGTGGCAATCTTGTTATCACACTTCTTTATTAAGGAAACGGCTTGTAAGCGGCAGTATCCATATTAAAGGCAACCTTTTGAGACCAGATAGTATTTTTTTGATAAATTTGCTACATTCATATAAATATAATTAAAGGCACCTTAAAGTCTGGATTAATAAAGAATGGATGTAAGTTTAATACTTATGAGCATTTTGCTGCTCGCTATGTTTGCACAATGGTTGGCTTGGAAGCTCAAATTACCAGCCATTCTTTTCCTATTGATCGCAGGCATTATCATCGGACCTATTTCCGCGCTTGTTTTGAATGTCCCAGGAGGTATATTAGACCCCTCAAGGCTTTTAGGGGATGACTTGCTGTATCCGATGGTCTCCTTGTCTGTGGGGATTATCTTATTTGAAGGCTGCATGTCTTTAAAATTAAGTGAAATCAAAGGGATGGGTGGTCCTGTTCGCAATCTGGTAACAATTGGATTGTTAATGACGGCTGTATTGACTACGGTTTTTTCACACTATATTCTCAATTTCCCTTGGGAAATCGCAGCGTTGCTTGGCGCGATTACTTCGGTGAGTGGTCCGACAGTTGTGGTTCCAATACTCAGAAGTGTGCGGCCCACAAAAAATCTAGCCAATGTCATTAAATGGGAGGGGATGCTTATTGATCCTATTGGTGCATTGTTGGCGGCGTTGGTCTTCAGTACGATTAGCAGCATTTCTCAGTTTCAAGCAGTAACACAAATCCTAATACATGTTTTTGGTGTTGCAGCACTGGGGGTTGGTCTCGGTGTTTTGTCGGGTTGGATTTTAGGTACAGTGCTTCGTCGGCACTGGGTGCCAGATTACTTGAGTAATCTGTTTGCTTTGAGTTGTGTGATTGTCAGTTTTGCGATTGCGGAATATATTTTGGAGGGAGCAGGATTGTTATCGGTAACAATTATGGGTGTTTTTGTGGGTAATATGCGCAACAGCCATATTGAGGAAGTGATGGATTTTAAGGAGCATTTGAGTTTATTGTTGATTTCAGTTTTATTTATTGTATTGGCGGCAAATGTAAGCTTTAGCAACCTTGAAGGCATTATTGCGCCAGCAGTCATTTTGATACTTTGTTTGCAATTTATCGTACGCCCATTAGCTGTTTTTGTTTGTACATTAAGAAGCAATCTTAATTGGAGAGAGAGAGTACTTTTGGGGTGGATTGCTCCAAGAGGCATTGTGGTTGCGGCAGTTGCGGCTTTGTTTTCTGTGAAATTGATTAATGAGGCAGGCAATAGTAATCCCGAATATGTTATCTATGGCCAGCTATTATCCCTTGTTGCTTTCTTGATTATTATTGGAACCGTAACGATTCCAAGCCTGACCGCATCATTTCTGGCGAGGTTTTTAAGGGTTTCTTCGCCAGACCCTAGAGGTTTTTTAATCGTCGGTGCAAATAAATTTGCAAGAGAGATTGCGAAAGCGCTTGAAGCCCAAGGGTTATCTGTTGTGTTGGCGGATGTTAGTTGGCGAAATATTCAGGCAGCTCGTCTGGAAGGCCTGCAAAGTTATTATGGTAATTCAGCTTCTGAACATGGCGATTGGCATATGGAGATGGTGGGGATAGGGCGAATGTTGGGGCTATCAAGCCATGATCAAATTAATACGCTATCCGCCGTAAAATATTATGGGGAATTTGGTTCAAATTCTGTATTTCTATTACCCGCAAGTGAAAATCGTCAAAATATCAAACTCTCAAAAATGAATAAAAAATATGGGAAGCGTTTGTTTACAGATGGATATGTTTATGAAGATTTTCGGGATATTGTTAACGCAGGTGCTGTGGTTAAGACAACTAAAATCACTTCAGAATTTAATTGGGAGCAATACTTAGAAATGAATGATAAACATGCCATTCAACTTTTTGCCGTCAGCCCTAAATTGGTGGTGCATGTGGTTTCACCTGATTCAGTTGTTTCTGTTTCTGCAGGTTGGAGTGTTATTGCGCTGGTTTCTGAAGGGTCACCTCTTTCAGAGGGTCGATTTCATAAAAATGAGGAATAAGCGGGAAATATAATGCTGTTTTAGTTGGACGCTCAAAGGCGATAGCCATTAAATGATAATACTGTTTTAGTTGTTGAATATAGGCAAACTTTTCTCGTTGCAAAAAGTCTAGTAAAGTTTCCTTCGCGTTTGGTTGTGAGGTTTTGTAATCAATAATCCAACAAGTATTATCCTTGTCGATAAAAACACGATCGAGTATTTGCTCAGAGAGTTTGCCGGACCGAGTTATTCTATGGGTGTGAATTTCATTAAAGGCAATTTTCTTGTGTGCGAAAATCCATTTTGCATATGGATCTTGAGCGGTGTTTTGCAATGCTATGTTGAGAATCCCTTGAGCCTTAGTTTGCTCTTTAGACGTGAAGCCCGCATTCCGCAATTTTTTAAGTTCTGTATTGATTAATTTATCATGAGAGGCGAGATCTTCAATTTGGATTACTTCAAGGATTGCGTGCAGTGCAGTACCAACTTGTCGATCAAAATAGCTGTTGACGCGGTAGATGTCTGGGAAGTTTGAAGCGATTTCTGGATGGATCTCTGATTGAGACCCAGTTGCCAGAATCTTGGTGTTGAGTGCTCTTTTTATAAAAGGTTGGATAGGTATAGTTTCTTTTTTATCGCCAGTATCTGTGGGGGTTTCAATTTTCCAAAAAGGTTGGCAATAGTGCCAAAGATGCTGCAATAGGGAAGATTTTGTTGCGGTAGGTTCTCCTTTTCCAGAAAATGTTGCCGTTAATATTAATCTTTGTTTTGCTCGAGTGGCGGCAACATATAAAAGCCTTTGCTCTTCATAATGCAATCGTTTTTGATTTATCTTTTTAAGAAAGAGATAGAGTGGGTCTTTTTGTTTATTCATAGGGTTTGAAAGTGGCGTAAGGAGGAGTTTTTCTTTTGAATCTTCTCCTAGGTAGCTGTCATGTAATAAAAGAGAGTCATCATCTGATCTCGTCTTGCTATTAAGGCTTGGTAAAAAAACGCTATCAAATTCAAGCCCTTTAGATTTATGCAGGGTCATTAGGTGTACATTACTTTCATTACTCGCTTCAGCTTTAAGCATGGATAATTCGTTAAGGAAGTTGTCACGTTCCTGAAGGCATCCTTGTTGGTCATGTTTATCTAAGAGATCAAGGAAACGCATGCAATGCTGGGCTGAACCAGCGTAGATGGCAGTAGCGTGAAGTGCGTGCCAAATACGCTGAATGGCGTCTCGTAAACTTGTATTACGCCCCGTTAAATTTTGGGGTTGGTGTAGAGTGATGAGAATATTTATTTTATGGTGAAATGGGTGGCTTCTATCCTGGCTTATGCTTTTGAGGTTCTGGTAGATGGTGGCATTACGATCTAGTTGCACGATTTTTTGAATATCTTGTAATGACATCCCAATTAAAGGCGACCGAAGTAATGAAGCCCAAGCAGTGTGATCTGCAGGGTGGAGCAATGATAGTGTTAACGACTTTAGATCTCGAATAATATCTAGTTTCCCTAGAGGTTGAATTTCATTTTCGGTATACGGAATATTTTTTGCTTTCAAGGTAAAAATGATCTGGTTTAAATGACTACGACTGCGAGCGAGAATAGCAATATTTTGCTTTTCGTGCTTCAGAAGCGACTTAATTTTTTCGGCGATAAATTCAGCTTCTTCTTCCTTATGTGAAAATCCATGTTGCATGATGTAGCTGTCGTCAGAGGGTGCCTGTGTGGCGGTAGAGTGAGCGTAAGAAATAGCCCCTAGATTTTGATTCTCTATTTTTGGAAAAATATTGGAGAACACTTGATTGATCCATTGAATAATATTTTCAGAAGATCTGAAGTTGCATTCAAGCGTGAGTGGAAATGGTTTGATATTGCCAATGCCATTGAGCTTTACATCTAAAAAACGTTGCACATCTGCTTCTCTAAATCGGTAAATAGATTGCATTGGATCACCAACCAGAAAAAGAGTGTGTCCATCATTGGGTGTCCATTCTTGAGTTAGCGCTTTAAGGAGCTCAAATTGTGTGACGGAAGTGTCCTGAAATTCATCAATCAGTAGGTGTTGAATAGAGTGGTCTAAATAAAGTGCCAAATCAGTAGGAGATTCAGGTTTTCCCAGTGCCGTAATGGCGGAGAGGCTTATTTCATTAAAATCCACCTTGTTTTGCTGGGCAAAGGTGATTTGCAGATATTGACTAGAAATTTTAAGTATTTGACAGATGTGTTGCAGCATATCCCATTGAATAGCTTCAAATTTATGTGTATTTAAAGAGTCGATAAATAATAATTTTTCTTGCAATGCTGAGTTTTGGCTGAGTGCTTCAGATGCCTCTTTGTGTAAGGCCTTCATTTGTTTGTATTGTTGTTTTTCATCTGCGCTTTTCCCCTGCGTAGCTGCTGGAAAACCTTCTGCAATTCTGACGCTTTTGCGTGGTTCTCGCTTGGCAGTGAGAGCGAGCTCTATTAGGTGTTGCCAGCTTGGGAGCGATGAAATCTTCGAACTCAAGTGTGTTGCATCTGGTTTTGTGTGTAAGATGTTTTGAGAGAATGAGATAAGTGTCTCCCATTGTCGAATTGCAAGATCATCCATTTCACCCATAATCATGGTGAGTTGGGTGCAAACAATAGATTGAAAATTTTGCTCTAAAGTTTCTTTTAGAGTTTGAACGTCGTTGCCTATCAGTAATGGCATCCATTGCTCGCGGCGTGCTAACATGTTTTTGATTAGTTGGGTCAATAGTGGGATGTTGTTATCGACATACTTTAATAGTTGGCTGAAGTCGTGATGCCAAGGGGCATCTTCTCCACTATCTTTGATGAGCGCCTGTATTGCGATCTCATAGAGACTGTCGCTGTTATCAGTTACCTCGGGACTTTGAGTCATGGACGAAAGTATGGGCATTTTTTTTATCAAATTTTGGCAAAAGGCGTCTATGGTGGTAATGCGTAATCGTTGAGGGTTGGTCAATATATTCCAGCCATGCCTAGCATCATTAATGAGCGCTTCTCTTGCTAAGCTCCAAGTAAGTTTTTTATGTGCTTCTGTGGGTGGATTTGCACTCTGATGAGCAAAGGCAAGAGATTTATATATGCGTTGATGCATCTCCTTGGCCGCTTTTCGAGTAAAAGTGATGGCTAATATTTCTTCTGGCGCATTTTGAATGTAGGCCAATAGCTTTAAAAACCTCTGTGTGAGAAGTTCTGTTTTTCCCGATCCAGCGGGAGCTTGAATAATGAATGATGATTCATGGTCAAGCGCTTTTGTTCTTTGAGTTTGGTCGCTAATTAGCATGGGAGATTCTAATGAACATAAATTATTATTCCATAATAGTTTTTTTTGAGCAAAAATAGTATGGTCTCAGCTTGATTGTCGGGCATGATCATGCAGAATTAGAGAATAAGTATTTAATTTTGGATTTAAAGCAATGCAAACCACGCTGTCATTCGATGCAACAGAGCAACAAGGTATTACTGAGTTTACCCGAAAAGCGTATTTAAATTATTCCATGTATGTCATTTTAGACCGGGCATTACCCCATATCGGGGATGGCTTAAAACCAGTCCAACGACGTATTATTTATGCAATGTCAGAAATAGGGCTTTCAGCATTAAGTAAGCCTAAGAAATCAGCGCGTACCGTGGGGGATGTGCTCGGAAAGTATCATCCACATGGTGACAGTGCCTGCTATGAAGCAATGGTGTTAATGGCGCAAGATTTTTCTTACCGCTATCCAATTATCAGCGGGCAAGGAAACTGGGGTTCAATCGATGATCCTAAGTCTTTTGCCGCAATGAGATATACAGAGTCAAAACTTTCGGCTTATGCGGATGTGTTGTTGAGAGAGCTGAAACTCGGGACAGTGAGCTGGGCAGATAATTTTGATGGAACCTTAAAAGAACCCACTTTATTCCCCTCACGCCTCCCAAATATTTTATTGAATGGAAGTACAGGAATTGCTGTGGGTATGGCAACGGATATTCCGCCACATAATTTAAATGAGGTGGTCGATGCATGTCTTCAACTCATCAAAAAATCAAAAAGCTCTTTAGAGGAGTTAATGGTGTTTTTACCCGCTCCAGACTACCCTGGGGGTGCTGAAGTTATTAGCCCGCTTTCTGAGAGAATAAAAGCCTATGAAACGGGGAATGGCAGCATAAAGTTGCGTGCATTTTATACCATCGAGAATGGTGATGTCGTGATTTCAGCGCTTCCTCATCAGGTCTCAGGTGCCAAAATTATGGAGCAAATCGCAGCGCAAATGCGCGCCAAAAAACTTCCTTGGTTGGCAGATCTTAGGGATGAGTCTGACTTTGAACATGCCATTCGTTTGGTCTTGATTCCACGGTCTGGGCGAGTGAATACTGAATTATTAATGAGTCATCTTTTTGCAAGCACAGACCTTGAACGAAGCTATCGGCTTAATTTCAATATTATCGGATTGAATGGGCGACCAAGAGTATTTTCTCTTGTTGAAATATTGTCAGAATGGGTTAGTTTTCGTAAAGATACCATCACTAAAAGAACAGAATTTAAACTAGATAAAATACTAGAAAGATTACATATTCTAGATGGTTTTTTAATTGCTTACCTAAACATTGATGAAGTGATTGCCATTATTAGAACCGAAGATGACCCGAAGCTTAAGCTGATGGAGAGGTTTGATTTATCAAACACTCAAGCAGAGGCCGTTCTTGATCTAAAGTTAAGGCATTTGGCAAAACTTGAAGAGATGAAACTTCAAGCTGAAAAGGATGAGTTGGAGTTAGAACGTCAATATTTACAGGGGTTACTGGACGATGAAATGAAGCTAAAGCGTTTGATGGTTAAAGAGCTAAAAGAAGTTAAAGCGAAGCACGGTGATGAAAGGCGTTCTCCTATTGTGATGCGTGATGAAGCAAAGGCGCTTAAAGAAGCGGATTTGGTGCCAGTAGAAGGTGTGACGGTTATCTTGTCAAAACTTGGGTGGGTACGGTGTGCAAAGGGGCATGATGTCGATGTGCTCTCAATGAACTATAGATCTGGTGATGCCTATTTAGCCTCAGATGAGGGGAGAAGCAATGAATACGCCCTTTTTCTTGATGATGCTGGGAAGTCATATAGTGTTTTGGCAAGCCAGTTGCCATCGGCGAGAGGGCAAGGAGAACCAATTACCGGTAGAATTAAAATTGAAAAGTCATCGAGTGTACAATATATTTTAATGGCAGATGAATTGGATCAAGTATTGATGGTCTCATCAGGTGGGTTTGGTTTTTTAGGTGATGCTAGTTATATGATCTCTAAAAATAAAGGTGGCAAACAAGTTATCTCCCTTTCAGGAAAGTCAGCATTAATTGCGCCGATATCCATTGCAAAAAAAGATGTTGAAAACATGGATATTGAAAAATATATTGCGTTAATCACAAATCAGGGGCGTTGTTTGATTATTAAGTTGGCAGAAGTTCCTGTTTTAAACAAAGGAAAAGGAAATAAACTGATCGGTATTCCGAGTCAAGAAGCCACGGGTGAATATGTACAGCATATGCTTTTGTTTAAGGAAGGTGATGCAATTGTTATTTATTCAGGTAGGCGACATATGAAGATATCAGGGAGAGATATTGATATATATAAAGGGAAACGAGCGCTTAGAGGTGTTTTGTTGCCCAGAGGATTTCAGTCTGTAAAGGCTTGTGAGGTTATTAAAAAACCTATCAAGACATAAAACGAATAGAAAGTTGGGAATATTCGTTGACAAGAAAAGTAAAAGGGGTAGAATTCTCCTCGCTCCACAG
>Ga0302132_10000466_pt1 | contig 22826 bp, 19 predicted proteins | sample CB9_321_MG_FD_203113 | JGI IMG/M metagenome (GOLD analysis project Ga0302132, IMG submission 203113) | Marine microbial communities from Western Arctic Ocean, Canada - CB9_32.1 | ecosystem: Environmental > Aquatic > Marine > Oceanic | place: Canada: Western Arctic Ocean | collected 2017-09-19
GATGTGAATGCCTGGGACCGTGGCAACGAACATGAATGCTACATTGACCTACGCAAAGCACTGGAGGAGTTGGATCGATGACTAAACTACACCATGTCGTCGGCTACAGTTCTACGGAGACTGCGTTGTACGACCGGCTTGAACAGTTCTCTGCCGTTGTGAGAGCCGCCCGGTCACTGATCGACCGTCGCGATTTTTGGGATAATGCAACAGGCGTCCCAAGCGAATACGACGACCTGTTTGATGCTCTGAAGGAGTTAGACCGATGACAGTCATAGTGTGGGATGGTAGCACTCTAGCCACCGACAAGGCTGCGACCGATGGGGCTGCGCAATGGGAGACGACCAAGGCGTGGCGTTGGAACAATGAAATCCTATCAGGTGCTGGCCCCTTGCAGACTATCCTTACCATGCGGGAGTGGTACAAGGATCGGCCCGGCAACTTGTTCCCGAGCGTGCAGCAAGGACCGGACTGGTGTCACTTCGTCGTGGTCACCCGTAATGGGCTGTTGCGCTATGAGCAGGGTTGGATACCTATTGACCATGGGTGGGACCAGTGTGCTTTCGGTGAGGGCAGGGACTTCGCCTATGGTGCAATGGCTATGGGTGCGACAGCGGCACAAGCCGTAGAGGCAGCGAATAAGTACTCAGTCCATTGTGGGCTGGGCGTAGAGGAGTACAAATTATGAGTGATGAGGCGGACAAATTCGACACCGACAAGCTACCCTACGAGTTGATTGCGCCGGAGGTACTCGATGCTCTGGCACTTGTTCTACAGTTCGGAGCCGACAAGTACGCGCCCCGCAACTGGGAGAAAGGTATGCGTTGGGGCCGTGTGTTCGGCGCGTTGATGCGCCACATGTGGGCATGGTGGAGAGGTGAGAACAACGACGACGAAACGGGTATGTCGCACCTGTACCACGCCGCCTGCTGCATCATGTTCCTGATCGCCTACGAGGCACGCGGGATAGGGGAGGATGACAGGTGATGAGAGAGGACGGAGTAATAGAGATAATAGATGTAGAGGAGTTAGCTACGGAATTATCTACGCTGGCGATGAAAATTGAAACACTAGAACAGCGCAATAAATACCTAGAGAACCACATCAACGTGCTGAAAGACTTCACAACATACGCCTGCAATGTGTGGCCCGACTATGAGAATGTAGCAATAGCTTATGAGGCTAAGCGCAAACTGACGGGGGGTATGTGATGGACATAGCGAAGATAGATGCTTCCTGTAGGCTCAAGAATACCCTCAAGAACGAGGGGGTTACTACTCTGGAACAGCTTGCAGAGATGTCTGAGAAAGCAATTATGAAGATACCTAACTGCGGCAGGACAACACTAAAAGAAATGATAGCCGTGCTAGAACAGCACGGGCTACATTTTAAAGGTCAGAAGTGGTACAGCGGGTGTCATAACTACGCCGAGCGGAAGGATAAACCAATGACTAAACGCAAAATAATACAGATCGTTATGGGTCAGCGAGATGATGTGGATAACGATGAAACCTATGACCCCAATGGTTACGTAACTGGTGGGTCTAAGCAGTATGTAAAACGCAACACCCTGTTTGCACTGACCAATGACGGAAAGATATGGACAAGGGCTTACCGCGATGGGCACTACCAAGAGTGGTTTACTATCCACACTAGAGACATAACGGAGTGATGCCTAATGGACATAGTAACGCTAGACACCCTACAGGACCGCTGCAACACGTTGCAGGCTGTGCAGACAGAACACCACGAAGACTTGCTGGTCAACGTAAAGGCTGAGATGCAGGTGCTGGAAGCTAGGTTGTTTATGCTGGAGGAGGTGATTGACTACGCTGCCAGCATGGACACAGAGTTCGGTCGCATCCTCAATGCGTACAAAGCTAAGAAGGCGCTCACATAATGGACATAGTAACAATCGACTTCGAGACCTACTACGCCAAGGACTTCACGCTGAGTAAGATGACGACGGAGGCGTACATCCGTGATGATCGCTTCGAGGTCATCGGTGTGAGTGTCAAGGTCAACGATAACCCCGGTGATTGGTACACCGGCGGTGACCCTGGTGGGTTCCTCAACTCGTTGGACTACACCGACAAGGCTATCCTCTGCCACAACACGGCGTTCGATGGGGCTATCCTATCGTGGCTGTACGGCATCAAGCCTAAGTTCTGGTTCGACACCCTATCAATGGCTCAGCCTAACCACGCAGTCACCGTGGGCGGCAGCCTCAAGAACCTCGTCGCTAAGTTCCACCTGGGAGAGAAGGGCACGGAGGTCGTTGATGCGTTCGGTAAGCGCCGCAAAGACTTCACCCCCGCCCAGATGGCAGCGTATGGCAAGTACTGCATCAACGACAGCGAGCTGACCTACAAGCTGTTCAAGAAACTCAAGGTCGGGTTCCCCGTCAGTGAGCTGATGGTCATCGATCAGACCATCCGGATGTACACCGAGCCAGTGCTGGAGCTGGATAGGTTCGCATTGGAACGTCATCTTGCTGAGGAAAAATCCAGAAAGCAGACGCTCCTCAACAAGTTGGGGAACGGCGATCCAGCGGCAGCCAAGAAAGTCCTCATGTCCAACCCCAAGTTCGCTGAGTTGCTCACGCAGCTGGGCGCGACCGTACCTATGAAGATCAGCCCGACCACCGGCAAGGAGACGTTCGCCTTTGCCAAGACAGACCTGGGGCTACTCGACTTGATGGAGCACCCCAACCCTGCGGTCGCAGCGGTGACCGAGGTGCGCTTAGGGGTCAAGTCCACCATCGAGGAGACGCGGACACAGCGTCTGATAGATGTTTCAAAGCGTGGACCCCTGCCCATCATGCTCAAGTACTACGCCGCACACACTGGCCGGTTCGGTGGTGGTGATAAGCTCAACATGCAGAACCTCCCAGCGCGGGGCAACAATGTCATCCGCTCTGCGATCTGCGCGCCGCAGGGATATAAGGTAGTGGCGTGCGACTCCAGCCAGATCGAAGCGCGTATGCTGGCATACATCGCGGGGCAGGCAGACCTGGTGCAAGCGTTCCGCGAGGGGCGTGATGTCTACAGTGAGTTCGCGACCAAGGTGTTCGGCTACGCGGTGACCAAGGCCAACAAGAAGGAACGCTTCGTTGGTAAGACTTGTATTGCCGAGGGAACTGAAGTACTGTGCCATACAGGGTGGAAGCCTATAGAGCGGGTGACCACTGAGGATAAACTATGGGACGGTAAGGAGTGGGTATGCCACAAAGGATTAGTGAACAACGGCATAAAAGAAACATTGAGTCTCTGCGGGAGTTGGTTAACGCCCGATCACCAAGTGTGGTCAGGGACACAGTGGATGGATGCAGAATTAGTAGTACGAGAAAAACGCATCCTCTCCCAAGTATTGGATACGGCAGCGGAAAACTTACCGTTACAGGCTACATACAAGGCGTCCGTGGTGGGGTCAAATCTCTCATTGTGGCATGTGCTTGCGGGTGCGGGGAGTACACTGTGGATAGACAGAATTTCAAAACTTTTAAATCAACCCGCTGCCCAGTATGTGCAAAAAAAGCTAGCTCTCAGAAACGGTATTGGAAATATGCTGCCGCCATGCCTGATGACGCACATAGGACTAGGTTACTCAACCGCCTCGCCTCTGCTATCTCGCGCTGCCATGTCCCCAACTGTAAAGCGTACAAGCACTACGGTAAGCGGGGCATCTCAGTATACCAGCAGTGGCGAGATGATAGAACCTCGTTCCTCATGTATGTACAAACACTCCCTGGATGGGACGTGCCGGAGTACGAGATGGACCGGACGGATGTGGATGCAGGGTATAGGCCAGGGAATATACGGTTTGTATCACGAAGCGAGAACTTATTTAACAAGCGTAAAATCTCAGGCCTTGAGGAGGAACTTGCAAGTCTACGATCTCGCTTGCGTAGGGCCGAGGAACAGGTTCGTAATCAGGACTGATGCAGGCCCAGTAATTGTCCACAACTGCATCCTTGGGCTTGGCTATGGCATGGGACACGTTAAGTTCCGCGACACACTGAAGAAGCAGGGCGGCATTGAGATAGACGAGACCGAGGCCAAGCGCATTGTCTATCTCTACCGCAACACATATCCTACGATCCCCCAGCTATGGACGCGGTGCGACTCGTTACTCCGCGACATGACCAGCAGCCAAGGTGGGGTCGTGGGTAACATTATCTCCTACGATCAGCATGGTATTGTGCTGCCTAACAAGATGGTGCTGCGCTACAATGCCTTGCGTGCCACGGACGACGGGTTCTCCTATATAGGTGACGCCCGAGCGTTCCGTAAGTTCACCGCCCGTGTGGTTATGGGTGCAAGCAAAGATGATATAGCGTGGACTAACATCTACGGTGGTAAGGTGACGGAGAACATCATCCAAGCCTTGGCTCGTATTGTGATTGCAGACCAGATGACAGCCATCGGGCAGAGTTACCGGGTCATACTGCAAGTACACGATGAGAATGTAGTATGCGTACCCGATGCCTTGGTTGCCGACGCACAACAAGTTCTGGTACGGGAAATGACTACCCCACCCGTGTGGGCACCAGACTTACCAATCGCTTGCGACGATGGCGCTGTCGCAGCACAGAATTATGGAGAGTGCAAGTGAAGAAATTTTATGTGCTGCATTACTACAAGAACAACCTGCAGGTGGGTAAGGGATACGACACCTATGACGATGCCAACACTCATGTCACTAGGCTAAAACCCCATGGTAGACGCCCCTTCATAGTACAAGTTCTTGAGGAGGCACCTACCCATGACTAAGCCCCTAGCCCATTCGTACTCAGCCATCAAGCAGTACGAGAACTGTCCCCGCCAGTACGATTACCAGCGGGTGCAGAAGGTGGTCAAGCCGTCCTTCGGTGAAGCCAGCATCTACGGCAACCGCATCCATGAGCAGCTTGAGCTACGTCTCAAGCAAGGCACGCCACTCCCCGAGGAGAGCGCGAAGTACGAGGTGTTAGCTCAGGCGTTCGCGGCACTCCCAGGAGAACTTGTTGCAGAGCAGGAGTTCACGCTCAATAAAGACCTTGAGCCTACGGGCTGGTGGGATAGCGACGCCTGGCTCCGCGCTAAGCTGGACATCCTCATCATCAATAACAACGACGCTGTGGTGGGTGACTGGAAGACAGGTAAGCATCGCCCTGACTTCTTCCAGATGGAACTGTTCGCCATCCTTGTGTTCAAGTACTACCCCGATGTGCAGCGGGTGCGGTCGTCGCTTATCTGGCTCAAGGATATGAAGATGGACACCAAGATATACACCCGCCTCGACGCGCCAGCGTTGTGGAGCAAGTTCATGGGCAAGGTGACGCGCATCGAACAGTCCCTTGAGAGGGATCGGTGGCCCGCTAAGCCCAGCGGGCTGTGCCCGTGGTGCCCAGCCAAGCACCTGTGTGAGTTTGGGTAATTAAAACTTGACATCTATGTAAGGTAAGCTATCTTATGGGTATGACACCTGAAGGCAAGATCAAAAAGAAGTTGGACAAGATGTTGAAGGGTAAGCCTGGTGTATGGTCTTTCCCTCCTCAAGCTGGACCCTTCGGATCGGCGGGTATCCCTGATCGTATCGTCTGCGCCAATGGCAAGTTCATAGGCATCGAGGCCAAGGCCACGGCGAACCTCAAGCCTACCGCGCTACAGCAGCAGTGCATGGATAAGATCGAAGCCGCTGGCGGCAAGTGCTTTGTGGTGTACGACGACGAGACCATTAAGCTAGTAGAGGATTGGATAGATGATGTTTGACCCGATTTTGATAGGGCTTGTAGGTGTGGCGGTTGTCGTCTCCATCCTGATACTAGGACACCTTCAATAATGCTAGTCGTTGAAGCCGCCAAGGCCATTGCTCTCAAACTTAACAATCCACAACGTGTTATGGAGTGCATCCCCACTGCCCACCGCGTAACCCTACACGGTGCAGACCTTGTGGTGGTGCCTCATAACCCTGACGAGGTGCGCGTCCTGCGTAACCTTGGCATCAAAGCTCCCGCTCCCATCATGCACTACTATGACTGGGTAGGAGACTTCACCCCCTACGCCCACCAGAAATCCACATCTGCGTTCCTCACTATGAACACCAAGGCTTTGGTGCTCAATGAGATCGGCACCGGCAAGACTCAGTCTGCCCTATGGGCTGCCGACTACCTGATGAACGCTGGCATTATCAATAAGGTGCTGATCATCTCTCCGCTGTCCACACTTGAGCGGGTGTGGGGCGACGCGATCTTCAAAGAGTTCCTTCACCGCAAGCATGTCACGTTATATGGTACAGCGAAGAAGCGCAGTCAGCTACTCAAGACCGACGTAGACTTCTATATCGTTAACCATGATGGGTTCAACATCATCTCCGACGAGGCGCAGGGCATGTTCGACCTGATCATCGTTGATGAGGCAGCGGTCTATCGCACACCCTCCACAACACGTTTCAAACTATTCCGGAAGTGGATGGCCAATAACCCAGACGCCAGACTGTGGATGATGACCGGCACCCCCACCCCCAACAACCCAACCGATGCGTGGGCGCTAGCTCAGTTAGTCGGCAGCCCCAATGTGCCACGGACATTCGGCAGCTTCCGCGATCAGGTCATGGAGAGGTTCGGACAGTACACGTACATACCCAGGCCCGGTGCTCTCGACACTGTGAAACATATTCTACAGCCTGCGGTGCGCTTCACCCGTGACGAGTGCTTCGACTTACCCGACACTGTGTTCCAGACACGGGAGGTCGCCCTCACGGCGGAGCAGCAGACGCACTATGACAAGATGATGAAGTCTTTCATCACTGATGTTGCCGGTGGTGAGCAGATCACTGCGGTCAACGAGGCTGTCAAGTTGCAGAAGCTAGTGCAGATAACCTGTGGCGTGGCCTATAACGATGCAGGAGGTAACGTCGAGATCAACTGTAAGCCTCGCATTGCGGCCACCATTGAGGTGATAGAGGAGTCCGGTGGTAAAGTTATTGTGTTTGTACCCTTGACAGGAACTTTACATATGTTAGAAAAGGAACTGTCGAAACATTACACCGTTGGGGTGGTCAACGGCGCAGTCACTAGCAAGCGACGGAACGTAATCTTCCAGAACTTTCAAGAAGCCAGTGACCCGAGGATCATCCTAGCCCACCCAGCCACAATGGCACACGGGCTGACACTGACTGCGGCCACGACCATCATCTGGTACGGGCCGATAACGAGCAACGAACAGTACGTCCAGGCTAACGGGCGCATTGAGCGGATCGGCAAGCGACATGTTTCCAACGTGGTCCACATAGAAGCCACGGAATTAGAGCGCAAGATGTACACGCGCCTCAAGACTAAGCAGAAGTTACAGGGTCTACTACTTGACATGATACAACAGGAACAGGAGTAAAGTTATGTCCGACGCACCAACTGTCGATAAAGTTATCAGTACCTACATCACGCTCCGGAGCCAGAAGGAGGCACTTGAGGCTGAACTCAAGGAGAACCTTGGTGGCATCAAGGAGAAAATGAACAAGCTGGAAGCCTGGATACAGGCCAAGGCTGACGAGACGGGCGTTACGTCTTTCAAGACCGACGCCGGTACGGCTTTCCTCACGACCACTGACTTCGCTAGTGTCGGTGACTGGGACGCTGTGCTCGACTGGGTTAAGAAGCACGACGCATGGGACTTGCTGACCAAGGGTGTGGCTAAGACAGCCGTCCGAGGTTACATCGACGCTGATGGTGCAGTCCCAAGCGGCGTCAACTTCGGCACCAAGATGGGCGTCAGCGTCAGACGTCCAACGAAGAAGGCAGACTGACATGCTGAAACAACTTGTGAAGCGCTGGCTCTTTAATGAAAGCCCTATGAAGCCCAGCTTCACCGACGCAGGAGCCCAGAGGCTAACCAACGATCTCCCTCTCGGGATGTACGTCTACCCCATCTCCAACGGGTATCTCGTGCGAACGGAGAGCCTGCAGGAGAACCGATGCCACCTCACCTTTGCCCCCAATGAGACGGGTATAGCCGAGGAGATCATCGCCAACCAAGCTCGACACAAGCTCGGCGTTGGCGGCCAAGGGGAGCTGTTCCCCACCGATAAGACAGCGCAATACGCACAATCAGTATCCCTCACCAAACAAAGGACAACACCATGAGTAACATCGTTCCCTTCGACACCGCTATCCCCACCCACCTGGCCAACCGTGTCGGTCAGCCCTCCGCTCTCGCTGACAGCATCGTCGGTGGTATCGGTGGTGGAGGTCCATCCTACCCCCGCATCTCCATCAAAGGCTCGCGCTTCCGCGTTGTGAAAGATGGTGTGGAGACTGTGCTTCCGGATACCACGTTGCCGGTCGTCATCGTCGGTGCCAACGCCAAGCTGGCTAAGGCTTTCTATGCTACGGCGTGGAGCCCTGATGCCGATGCTACCGGCCCTGACTGCTACACCCACGAAGGTACGCGTCCCGCTGCCGACAGCCCTCAGCCACAGAACGATTTGTGCGCAAGTTGCCCACACAATGCGTTCGGCTCCAAGGTCACTGACAATGGCACCAAGATCAAAGCCTGCTCGGACACGAAGCGGCTGGCCGTCGTCGCTGCCAGTGCACCGGACGGGGATGTCTACTTGCTGAACGTCACGGCGTCTGCGCTCAAGGGGCTTACCCAGTACCAACGGGAACTCACCATGCGTGGGATCGCGTCGGAGATCGTGACCACTATCGTGTCGTTCGACACCACGGCTTCCTTCCCCAAGCTCAAGTTCGACTTCGGTGGGTACTTGGTGGATGCTCAGCAAGCGATTGTCGATACGCTGTTCGGCTCTGAGAAGATCAAAGAGATCACAGGTGAAGTGGCTGCTGGGCTGGTCGCCCTGCCCGTTGCCACTCCGGTGGCTGCTTCACCTGCGGTAGTTGAGCCTACTCCGGAGCCGGTGGCTGCGTTCGGTCAACCCGCCGCACCTGTCGCTGAGCCTACTCCGGAGCCGGTGGCTTCGTTCGGTCAACCTGTCGCTGCACCTGCACCCGCAGTTGCCGCAGTCGCTCCGGAACCTGTTGCAGAGCCTGTCGCTGCCCCGACGGCTGCGACCTCTGGGCTGGCTGATGAGATCACGGCGCTCATGGCGGAGGTGGCTGACGATGCCTAGTCCCACACTCGACTTCACAAAAGTCGAGGCGCTGCGGAAGCATATGCTTCTTAACGCTTCGCAGATGTCCAAGTTCTTGGGGGTCTCGCGGGTGACATACTCGGGGTGGGTTAGTGGAAAACCCATCCGCAAGGGGAACGACGCCAAGGTTCGAGTGGCGCTCCGGAGGATGTTCCTGGTGATCGAGGACCACCACTGGCCCATGCCTGAAGTGATTGCCATGGCTCCAGTCCAACGGTTCAATACGTTACTTGAACTGACAAAGGAAGACGAGTAGCATCATTGGTTCGGAGGGGGTGATGTCTCGCCCCCTCCCAACTCCAAAAGGCAGGGTCTATAAATGAATACGCTGGATTTTCTTACGCGTGTTCTCCCCACTGAAGGCTTCTATTGCGCAATTGTAATCAACGCCCCATCTGCGCCACAGCAAGCGTTCTTCAGTACGGTGGAAGAACTCGCGACACACTGCACCCGTGTTGACCAAGCAGGGAACAACACGTACTACGCGCTCTCAACATTCAACGCTAGAGGTAACCGCAAACAGGTCAACGTCAAGCTGACCAAGGCTTTGTTCCTGGACATTGACTGCGCTCCGGAGAAAGTCAACCAGGTGGACACGGGTGGTAACCCCGTCGAGGACAAGGGATACCTGAACCAGTACCAGGGGCTGGCTGCACTGAGGGAGTTTCTATTAGTCACTGGCCTGCCCAACCCTCTCATCGTATCCTCTGGCCGTGGGCTGCATGTGTATTGGGTGCTGGACAAAGCGCTCCCGCCGCTCGAATGGCAGCCACTGGCCGACGCACTCAAGGCTACCTACAAGGCAAACGGCTTCCGCTTTGATCCTGCTGTCACCGCAGATAGCGCACGGGTGCTCCGCCCCACTGGTACACACAACGATAAGAATGGGGCCGAGGTGCGCGTGATGCTCGACGCGCCGGTCTACAGCAAGCAGACCCTCCAAAACATCTTAGGGAGCGTCAGTCCTGTAGGGGTGCCAGTCCCGGTCACCCAAGCACCACGGCTTGTGCAGTCTGCGCTAGCAGCTGCGCTGATAACCACCCCCGACTTCCCCCCTTCAGACCCAACACTCATATATAACCAATGCAAGCAGGTCGAGTGGGCCGTGGATAACCAAGCCAAGGTGGAGGAGCCCCTATGGTATAGCCTGATGGGCATCGCCGCGCACTGCATAGACCCCGACAACACAGCCATAGCATGGAGCAAAGACCACCCCGACTACGACCAGGCTCACACGCTCAAGAAGCTGCGGCAATGGCAAGCGCAGACCACTGGCCCCACCACATGCAAGAAGTTCCATGACCACCGGCCCAAGGGCTGCGACAAGTGCGGCTTCAAAGACAACATCGTTACCCCCTGTGGGCTGGGCGTAAAGCACGACACGGTGATCGTGGCCGACACGGACTTACCCAGTGGCGTGGACCCCATGCTAAAAGCACCGCGACCTTTCAAACTCACCAAGGTTGGCATCGTCCGCACCCAGGACGGCACTGACATAGAGGTGTGCCCCTTCGACATTCGCCCTGTCGGTTACGGCATGGACGCACACCTGGGGTACGAGACGGTACGCTACAAATGGAACCGGCCTCATATGGGATGGCAGAATTTAGTGTTCCGGCAAGCTCATCTCAATGACGAGAGTCGCGAGTTCGCAACCACCATCTCGGATCAGGGCATCGTCCTCAAGAGCAAGAAGCAGACGCAAGGATTTCAGTACATGTTGCGCACTTATATGGATGACCTACGCAAGAAGCGGTCGATGTCAGATATACATGGATCGATGGGATGGAAGAACGAACGCACTCAGTTTGTCATTGGTGAGCGGCTGTACAAGCGAGCCCCTGACGGCACCGTGGATGTCGAGACCATCTCGCTTAACGCTTCGACAGGCAACGTAGGCAAGACGATGTACAGCCTAGCTGGCTCGGCATCCGAGTGGGCTAAGGCGTCCTCCATCCTTGAGACAGCCGACATGCCGTGGCATATCTTCGCGGTGACCAACTCCCTTGCCGGTCCGCTCTGGGCGCTCACTGGGCTGAACGGTATCACTATCTCATTGCATGGCGACACGGGCGGCGGCAAATCCATTATCCAGCTGATGATGCAGAGCATCTGGGGCAACCCATCTAAGCTGCACTTCTCCGCCAAGGCTACCCACAACGCGTTGTACAGCAGGCTCGGGACATACTGCCACCTCCCCATGACCATCGATGAAGCGACGTACATGGATAACGTAGGAGACTTCTGCTACACGGTCACATCAGGTCGGGACAAGGCTAGGCTATCGCGCAGCGCTGTGGAACGTGATGTGCGGGAGTGGGCTACCAGCGTCACGGTGTCCACCAACATCAGCTTCGCATCTAAGATGTCGTCGTCCGGTGTGGAGATCGACGCGCAGATGGCCCGGCTCCTAGAGGTCAACATCCCCATGCACAAGATGTTCGCTAAGAGCAGCGACGCTGGGCGTATGATCGCTGACTTTCTCCAGGAGAACCACGGCTGGGTGGGTGACGCCATGGCCAAGGCGTACTTACGGCTGGGTGATGTGGAGTTGAAGCGGCGCATTAGGGAGACCACAAAGAACTTCGTCGCCCTCTACGGCATAAAGTTCGTTGGCTCGGAGCGCTTCTGGGAGACAGCCCTCGTCATCTGCCATGTGGCTGGCATCGTCGCAGAGGAAGAAAAGGTTATTGGCTTCGACTTCCGCCTTGGCATTGCACACATCGTCAGCAAGGTGCAGGAGATGCGGGATGCCATCGCTTCCACGCACATCAGTGGCTTCACGCTGGTCAGGCAATACCTCAACGAGATCGCTGCCGACGCGCTCTCCGTCATGCACACCCCCAACATGTCCCCCAGCATAGACCAGACCCGTGTGCCACGGGGGGAGATCAAGGCGCGGTTCGATGTGTACCGCAACGCCCCGCTGGACAAGTTCGACAAGGGCACGGTGATGATCGTCCGCAAGAACTTCCGGATATGGCTGGCGCAGAGCGGCTATGACTACACCAAGTTGCTCAAAGAAGTCGCTGCCGTGGGTGCTGACGCTACGCCATCGACGGGGCGATGCGTCATAAGCAGGGACACTTCGCTCAAGGGTGGGCAGCAATACGTGATGGGCATCAACCTGTGTAACCCAGAGATGCTAGGCTTCCTCGACGATATTCAGCAGTCAACCGCCAACCTCACGCTAGGGCAGATGGGCGTAATCAAGTGATTACTCCAGGGGGATACCCTTGGTGCTCATGCCCCGCGAGGTCAGCAAGTCCTTGCCAAACTTCTGCATCGCCTTCGGCACAGTCTGGAGGTTACGTCCGGAGGAGGTGAGCTTGGCTTTCTTGTTCGACTTACTCACAGCCCCAGAGAAATTCTTGATGTAGAACGGCGTGCCCCTGGAGTCTTTGTTCCACTCCTGCACCATCCGTTTAACTTCGCCGCGCTCCTTGGCTGAGCCAGCTTTGTTGTAAGCGTCCTTGTACGCAGAGGTTATGGCCTGGGCGTAGTCCCGTGCATCGTTGGTCATGCGGATCACAGCATACTGGTCAGTCGCCGCGCCGGGGTAGAACCCAACGAGTTGTGCAACGGCATCCCACACGCCAGCATCCTTCGCGACCACTTGGCCACGATCATTGGTGATGGCTCCGTCTGCCATATACGTGAACGCCCTCGCATAATTCTTCAGCGCTGAGAACCCACCGCCGGTGCGCAGGACATCCGACAACGAGGTGACGTCGTCCTTGAGGCCCACAACCTCTGCAACATATTGTAGAGCGGTTCCCCCCGAGGCGGCCACGCCCTTCCACGCACCGTACACAGGGCCAGCGATGGACTCCAGCTCTCTGCCTATATCTGCCCCGGCCTTGAGTATCCCAGTCCCAGGGATAAGATCGCCCATGCTGAAGCGGGACGAACCGGTGAACCCGAACCAGTAATCTATGGCCCCCCGTGCGACCAGGGCTGAGGGGATGGGGCTGTCCTTGAGCAGTAGCGTCATCTCTGCTTCCACACCAGCCCACTTGATGCCAAACTTCTGCATCAATGTATCGATGAAGTCCCAGATGTCGTCCATGAACGGCACGCCTTTGAGGCCACTGAGAAGGACGAACATGACCAACATCTTGGTCTTATCAGCGTGGCTGAGGTTGCCCATCAGCTGGACGGTGATGACCTGGAACTGCTTGTACATCCACAGGTACTTGAACACGTTGCCCTGCGCCCAAGCGGGACGGTTGAAGCTGTCGTAGTTGCCCTGCGAAAAGTTCACCGCGTCGGCAGCACGATTGTGGAGGTCTAGCTTCTGCGCAGCGGTCAGCGCCTTACCGTCACTAGCTTCTTCTATCCGCGCTTTGTCCAAGCGGTAGGAGGCCAGCGCGGTCACACGTCTGTTGTACTGCTCAGACTTGGCGAACAGGAGCATCCACTTATCAGCAACTTTACTGATGACACCATCGGCGTTGCCTGAGCGGGCTACATCCGAGAGAGCATTGAAGATGTTTGGGGTCGTGACTCCCTCGATGGTGATGTCGCGAAGGAACTCAGCCTCCTCCAAGGTGAGATTATACCGAGCGAGGGACTGCGCACCGCCGTCGATAATAGCTTGGATGTTCTCCCCGCTGCCGGTCATGTCCACCAGGCCGTCCTTCAACAGCGATAGGTCAGAGCCTGCTTTCTGCAGGGCAAGGAACGCTGCGTTGTACCCATGCCCGCCGCCGTAGCCCGTCTTCGTGTTGAACGTAGCCAGGTAGTTAGCGGAGTGCGTGATGATAGCGGTCATATTGACCAGGGCTGGGGCGAGCGCACCGCCGAGATGGAGGATAGCCGTGCCTGACATGACCCAGCTGCCTTGCGCAGCGAAGGCTTCGTCACCTGTGGCGGGCGTACCTTGGTACTTATGGTAGCCAGAGATGACATCAGCAGCAGCGGCTTCATACTGCTCCCCCTTGCCGTGCCCCAACACCATCGTATGTGTGCCGTTCCGGTGGACCATCTTGATATTGGCTACGCCGCTGCCCGCTGGAGGCGCAGAGGAGATGTGCTGCCACTGGAACTTGGCCATTGCCCGATAGGCTTCAGTGATCGCAGCCTTGTTCTTCCCAGCTTTATGTAGCTTGAGGAATATACCCTGCAGTTTTGTGAGTTTGCCCTCGTCACCGTTCCAGTCGTTCTTATGCTCAGCGCTCTGCATTAGCCGGGCAATTTTATGTTGGTGCCGGTTCTTAGCTGCGATGTGCGCCTGCTGCTCAAGATGTTCTGCAATCCCATGCACCACGTTGGGGCTCCAACCGGGGGTCCAATCTTTCTGCAGATTGCTTCGCGCTATGCTGTGCTCAGAAGCAGTCAGTTGCACCAGGCGCTCCCGGTCTTGGGGGGAAATATTAACGCCTGCACGGACCAACACACTTGCCAAATCATCATAGCTGATGGAGCCAGAGAGTGATGCACCTTGCGGAGCGACCGACCACACTGATCGGAACACGACCTTGACGTCGTTACCCTCATGGTCCTGCACAGTCACAGGAGGCTTACCCTCCATGACATCGGATATCTCCTTGGCCTTATCCTCAGCGTCCTGCCGCCCGTCCATACGAGTATAGTACAGCTGTGCTTGGAGGAGCGGGGGCAATGCCACCGGCCTGTTGGTTGGGTTACCGTCGCTATCCACCTCGAACGCCTGCATCCTGACTTGGTACTTGCCCTTACGCTTGAGTGGGACGTACGCAGTCTGGATGGTATTCTTGGCATACAGCTCGGCGTTAATGATCTGCGTGTCCAGCAGGTACATGTTCTCGATTGCCGCCACGACACGACTTGCTGTCACTTTCTTCCCCGCCATACTCTCGGAGAGTGCGATCATCTCGTCCACCAGGGGCTTGACCTTCGTTGCATGGGAGCCACTCCCAATGAAGTCAGCCATAGTCTTAGCGTCGTTGCTATCGACGGCAGGGCCGCTGATCCAGTCTTTCCGCTTCATCGCGGAGCCCGAGCTGTCCATCATACGCGTGATGTTATGGATGAAGGACCGAGCACGGTTCTTAGACTCCACCTTCCAGTGCATACCGGAGCCCTCGAGCTTAGCGTCTTCGTTGTACAACGTAGCGTACATCTCTCCGACTCGCTTGAGGAGATCGATCTCGACTGCGCCCAAGGCTTTGTTGGTGTCCCGCATATCCTGGAACTCAGCGTTCTTATCCTCGGCCATGCCGTTGACTTTATCGAGGTAGACTGCTTCTGCGATAGTGTCGATGGCCAGCCGCTGCTCCTCGATGAGTCGGTAGGTGTTCTTGTCCACCTTGAACGGCTTACCATTACGATCCAGTAGGGGGACGTGCTCCATCTCCTTCTTGGGCGTGCCCAGGGGCTTCTGATCCCCATCGACTGCGGTGGTCTCCTTACCGGCTGCGTCGTAGTAGATGACGTCGCCCTTATCGTTCCGCTTGACAGCAGGCTTACCGGTCTTGAGGTCAACGACCTGTATCCAGACGCCTTTGTTAAGCTCCTCTATGGTCATATGACCACGCTTGCGACTAGCGTCCCACCCAGCTTTGTTGCGGACGAACACACCTCCTACAGACTTGCCTAAGTCAGGGGCGTCCTTCAGGTGCTGGGGCGTGTTGCGGTCAGCTTTGGCACGGTTGTAGAGCGGGAGCACGATGCTGGCGTGCTCCTTGTTAATATCCGTAGGGGCTGGGTCTTTGATTGTGCGGCCCGCTAGCCGCGCTGCCTTGTCAAGCGTCTCGCTGTTATTGGACCATTTAGTGATGACACCCAGCGCGGTCTTGAGCGCCTCTAGTCGCTGCTTCTGCATCGACATGATCTCGAACAGCTCCTGCAGTGGGCGACTGCGCAGCGCCTTGTTGTCCAGGCTTTGGATATTCTCCAGCACCCGTGCGACAGTACTAAGGCCATGCTTTGCGGTCTTGAGCACACCGCCAACGGAACTCGCCCGCTGCAACATGTTCTTGATCCGGGTAGGCATCCCGTGATAACTGCCGCCCTCAGCGCTAAAGACATTCTCCCCAGTTGACAGATACTCAGCCGCACTAGCCCGGCCAGCCATGCTGTCCATCAGCTTGAACTCACGGAGCACAGCGTAAGGCGAGGCGTTAGGCGTCTCCCCCGTGCGCTGGTAGCGGCGGGAGTGGTGGAGGAAGTAGCGCGTCATGTCGTCTTGGAAGTTGACCCCCAAGTCACGGAGGAACTGCTTAATAGCGTTAGCTATGCGGACAATGAACGAGGTGTCGAGGTGGGCAGCCATGTCAGCCAGGACTTCTTCGACGGCCTCATGCTTGTCCATGCCACGGACTTCGGCCAGCAAGTCAGCCTGTCTCCGGACCTTACCATCGAGGGCGTAGATGTCATCGAGCAGCTTCTTGAAGTTCTTCTCGGGCATGATGGAGCCAAGGCCAAAGTGGCCGATGACTTCGTGCGCCACGGTGAACGCAAGCTGCTGCTTGGTCTTGATGTTATCGCTGAAGAGTAGCACGTACGCCTTGCCGCCCTCCTTGAACGCATAGCCCGCAGCGTTGGCGGGGATAACCTTCTTGTCGGAGCGCGACGCATTAGCCTTCGCATAGAGCGCAGGGTCTTTGCGCTTCATCTCCGCGACGTTCTTGTAGACACGGTGGGCAGGCCGCACAGCGGCGTTGAGCTTGCGCATGATGCCACTGACCAGCAGCTTGGCGTTGCCCAGCGAGATGGGCTTCGTGATCTCTTTGTTATTGGTGTCGAATATCTTGCCGCGCCCGTCGAAGTCGGAGTCTGCGTTCCAACTATTCAGCACGCTGTCTGTGATGTCGGCGTCCTCAAGGGCTTCTGCGGCACTCTGCTCCTCCATCTCATCGAACTCAACGGGCTCGTAGGAAGTCCCATGGTCGCTCAGCTCCTCGGCAGTCGCCGCGATTGTCGTGGTCACCTCATCGTCGGTCACCTTGATCCCGTGCTTGCCCCAGTCATAGGTGGTTGGCATCTCCAGACGCATCTCGTCCGTCGGGTTAGTAGGGAAGACGGAGACGATCTTCTGTCTGGGGTGTGTGACGCTGCGCAGGGCGGGCTGGAACATGTTGTGCTCGATGGCCAGCGCCCATAAATCCTCATGGGCCTCAAAGGTCGGATCAGCCACCACCCCCGGACCTTTCGACAGCACCTCATCAGTGATGAGCTGGAGCAGAACTTTCTTGGCATCCATATAGTGGACGCCACCCCAGAGAAGCTCCTCGTTCTCACCGACACCAAGCACCATGTCGCGGGCATCTTCGTAAGCCTGCGTGTTCTCGACGTTGATCTCTTTGCCGTTTACCGTCTTGATCTTCTGGCGCGGGCGGAGCAACGCGATGTCCAGGATGGTGTAGGCGGCGTCCTTCCATGGGGCACCAACTGAAGTCGTAAGGGTATCAACAGCACTGGCCAACTCATCTGCGAGGGACTTCGACTCAACCTCAACCTGGCGGCGTACAGCCGTGTCTTTCAGCCGAGTGGGTAGTTGCTCTTCCCTGACAGTCGGTGTCGGCTGCGGTGCTCCAGCGGGCTCACTTTCTTCCGAGACGGCTTTTGGGTTTGTGGCTTTGCTGCCTTCTTTACTCTTGTTGGCAACGACCCGTGTAACTGGGTTACTTGCTGCGGTTCCGCTTCCAGTTTGGCTAGTGCTTGCGGGTTGTTCTCCTTTAGCCACTGGCGCTGCGCTTCGCTTCGGACGCCGGGTTTTGGGGGCGACGGGGGCTTTCTCAACGGGCTTCTCCTTGACCTTCGGCTTAGCCGTCAGTGGGGCTGTCGCCGTCTCCTGCTTGGCTTGCGCCTCAGCCTGCTGCCGACCCTGGGCAGCCGCATCCGGATCGGTGGAGGTGAACAGATTACCCTGCAGCATAGCCTCATCTTCAGTGTCCACGTAGCCGGGGTACAGGCTGTTGATCTGACTGATGAGCTGACTGTGCTTCCACGCAGCGGTGTTAACGGTCCCAGCGTCGAGCTGTATCTTGATGTACTCCAGCTTGGCCTCGGGCGACTTCTTACCTGCGTAGATCGCCTTGATGTCCGCCGGGATGCCTGTCGTGCTACATATCTTAGCCATTAGTTAGTCCCGTGTTCAATCCGGACCCGCACATCAACAGTGGTTGTGCCTGTGTATGTACCAGTAGTGACGACCTTGGCCCGCATGTACTTACCGATAGCGCCGGACACCGCACCAGCAGCGAGGGCACCGTCGGCAGGGACGACAGCAGTGGTGATGGCCGTCTCCTCCCGCACACTAAGCACAGCTTTCGCACTGGAGGTGGTGAAGGCAAACGACATGATGTCCATCCAGGTGGACTTGTCGTCGAAGGAAGTCTGGATATAGACCTTAGCGGTTGTGCCACCGCCACCGACGACGAAGTTGACATAGGCCGTGAGGCCAGCAGTCTCATCAGGGAGGCGATGCACTTTGCCACGGACTGCAACAGTCTGTGCAGTGGTGATGGCGTGGGCGTCTACGAGATGTTGGATGGAAGACATAGTATTTATCCTTTGGTTCTATTGGTGGGCATCATTACCGATATAGTTCTCATGTTCCGCCTCCACGGAGGCAGGTAGCCAGTCGATGCAGAGCTTGCATCCCAGTACGCGACTTTGCAAGAACCTCCTCGACAGGCATAGCATCCACGGGGCCAGCGGTGAGTTGACGAGGGACCAGGAGCGTAGGCTCATCACGGGGGCGGGTAACTCTGCCATCTGCACCTTCGGTCAAAACCTGTGGCCCACGGTTAGGCACTCTCGTCGGTGTATGCGGGACCGTCCATAAGGGCGCGGGTAACGGGAGCTGTTCCTGTAAACGTACATCGCCCTGCTGCTGGTCCACAAGGGACGCATTCATCTGGGCGAACTGCTGGTCCTGTATAGCGTTGGACTCAGCCTGTAGCGGGTCAATCGGGCTAGTTGATGCCAACGCATCCAATGCAAAAGAAGTAGCCGTTAGGTCAGGCTGTGCAATAGGGGGGGCCACGGGCTGGATACCCGGCTGTTGGATTGCTGGTAACTGCCTGTTTTGCTGCGCTTGCATCTGCTCTTGTACACCGGAGAGGTTGGCACCCATCTCGGCAGCAAGCTGCTGGTCAGGGCCAGTGATATTTGCAGGGTCAGTCACCTCGACCACACCGGGGTCAGCGAGGGCTGTTGGGCCACCTTGGAAGATAGGGGTAGCTCCGTGGTTAAAACCATCGACCTCTCTAGATGTTAGCCTGCCGCCAATGATATCCCGCCGCTCACCTACCTCGATGAATTGAGCCTCGGCTCCAGCACGGGTAGCTTCGTCCAGATTAGGGTCGGTCAGCTGTTCTTCGAGGCTATCCATAAGCACTGTAAGCTCTGCGTACTCACGGTCAATCGCAGCGGCATCCCTATCAACATTGGCCCCACCAATGTTAGTGGGTGCCTCTAAGCGCAGCTGCTCTTCTGGACCTGTAATCTGTTCCTGTTTGTCGCCCCGTTGGTCAGTGATAGCCAGCAGATCATGGTTTTCCTCGTTGATATCACGGGTAGGGGCTTCCTCTTTGTTTTTGCGGAGGAACGCGCCGCCTGCACCCAGCGCACCACCAACGCCAGCACCTGCGGCGAAGGAGTTCACAAGGCGATGGATACCCTCCTTGGACATGATGTCCACTTCGTCATTCTGGCCAAGCAGCAAGGTCTCTTGGAACGCTTCCGTACCGCCTTCCCCAACAATACCAGCACCGAGACCTTTGGCGCTGCGCTTTAGCCTGCCGCCCTTGACGCCCTTAGCGAAGAACCCAAGCGCCAGAAGCTCTGGAGCAGACTCAGCCAGGGCGTAGGGGATGGCCAACCCAAGGGCTGTAGCGCGGTTAGGCGTGCCGCTGTCAAGCTGCTCACCATACACATCCGAAGCACCAATAGCATAGTTACTAGCGAACAACGCGGACGCCGCCCCGCCAGCTTTTGCCTGCACCGCACCCCGCGCCGCAACTTCCTTAGCCATACCCTTAACGTCGAAGGCGACAGCCCCACTAGCGGCTTCTCGCAGCAGCTTCATCTCGCCAGCTTCAAGGGCTTCACCTGCCAGCTTCTTCTTGGCGATGGCTAGAATACTTTGCTTGACACCCTCTTTCCCACCGAGCGCCATCATAGCCCCACCAAGGGCAGTGAAGGGGTTAGCACCGCCACCGGCTACACCACCGGCTACACCACCAGCGATAGCGGCTAGCGCGGACTCGATAAGGTTCGGGCCTTGCTGGGCGAGGTTTGCTACGAACCATTCAACTGCGCCACCGGCAGAGTCGATATCTGTGAACGTGCGTTGGTAGGGTTGGTTAAACCGCAAGTCCTCGACCTGCTGTTTGACAACAGCCTGTCCAGTCTCCTCAGCCCCGGCCAACTGCATCCCATAACCACCGAGAAGCTGCAGGTTATCGACACCAATGCCGAAGTTCTTCTTGATCATGCGCCCCATAGAGGGGTCTTTGATGCGGTCGATGTACCCGCCGTACTCCTCGATCTCCATTGGACGGAAGTTAGCTGGCATCCGCTGCATGGGCTTGTCTAGCTCAGCCCTGGACTCCAGTGCAGATTGGTGATCATCAGCAGAGAATGTCTTACCGTTGACCCAGACCTGCTTACTGGCTTCATCGAACCCAAACGGCGTAGTCTGCTGAGCTTCCTGGGACGGCAAAGCTGGGGGCTGTAGCCCCGCAGAGATACTACCTGTCGGAGTCTCCATAGCGTAAGACGGATCGTACGAACCACGTTCGAGGGGGCTTAGTGCCATCGCTAGTTACCCACCCTAGCCCTAGCTTGGTCCATAATCGAAGTCATTGAGCCAGCGCCACCAGGGAGCGCCGCAGATTTAGCGACTACGCCTGTGGAAGTCTCACCGTCTGGGCCTGTAATCACGCCGTCGGAGCTAACATGGATTACCCTGCCCCCACGAACCATGAACATGCCGCCGCTACCATCTGACTGCTTATCCCCCTCGTTAGCCAGGCGCTGTTTCATCAAGGCAGTGAAGCTATCCAACTTCTTCTCAACAACCGTAGCCTCCAGTTTGCGGGTGTCCGCTTGATGCGCAGCAACTGCTTCTGTAGCGGCGGCTCGGATAGACTTGGCGTGCTCACTAGAGTTTGTAGCGCGAGCGGGCGAGGTTATGTCAGCAGTGGTGACCCCCTCGTTAATCATTTGGTCCCCATCCATCACATTCCATTTGCCGTCGGGGCGCGGGTGAATAGTGATGCTGCGTCCGGACTTCTTGCTCCACATCTGCTGGAGCATACGGGGGTCACCGTTACTCTCGAACAGGTTGATAGCTTTCTGCTGAGCCAGGTTGACCATCGTGGCGGTCATATTGTTGAGCGCGCCCAGAGCTTCAATATACTCCTTGCCCATACCAGCCCGACGGTAGGCATCGGCAACCATGAACAGCTTTTTCCGCGCCACGGCTGCGGTGTTAAGCTCAGTGTTCACAAGCTCCACGTCCACCTGCACCTTGGGCGGCGGCGGCGACTTCTTAGTCGCAGCGTCTCTAGCCGCCCCAGCAGGCAGCTCAGCAATACCGGCTTTCTGCTGCGCCACGATCTTCCGGGTCGCGCCAGTGTTGTCTTTAATCGTTGTGCTTGCTGAGGAGCTTTGCCCCGCCGCACTGAACTTAGGGGTTTTACCGGCGGCAAGCTCGGCTAAGAATTTCTTGGCGTGGTTACGCGTCTTAGGGCCAAGAGTGGCTAGGTCTCCGTCCCAGTTGTCAGCGAAACCCATACCTGCATGGTAGGCGACAGCAATCCTGGTGTTGTCGCCCTGATACCGTTTGTCGTAGGCGGCAATAAGCTCCTGCCCAACTCGCGCAGCTTCGGCAACGCTGGTGTCAGCGGCAGGACGCACACCGGGTACACCGGGGTCTTTTGCAGTAGAAGGTAAGACCTGCATTGCACTAATGGCACCGGCGGAGCTAACAGCGTTCGGATTGCCACTGGACTCAATCTGCTGCATCGCTGCAGCCTTCTGTTGGAGGTCCGCCTGGGCGTATGGGGTAGACATGTCAGGCATAGGCATCCGGACACCTGGGCTACCGCTAGCAGCAGTGTAATTTGTAACCCCGCTAGCACCAGGAACCGAAGCAGCCTGGGAGGAGTACTTCTTATAGAACGCTATAGGGTCAGCGTTAAACTCCGCTATCCTATTAGGGTCATTGCGGATCACCGCAGCAAAATCATCAGACGCAACCCAATTAGTCGCCTCGAGAGCAGCAGCACGCGTCTCATGTGTGGGTGAATTGGCGGGCTCAGTTAGCCACGCCCAACCACGGGCTAGTGGGCTAGTGGCAGGGACACCCTCGAACCGACCTGTAGCCATTTCATCTCGCGCTTGCTGGATGAAATTCTGCACATCTCCGCCCGCGACGAACCGCTGTATCCCCTGCATAGGGATAGTAGAGTCAGCTTGCACTTGCTTGACGCCTTGGGCACCCATTGTGCCGACTCGCGAAGGTAGCTGCACTCCAGCTTGGGGGCGGGCGGCTGCAGGATCAGCAGGCGCGTATGGCGCGCCGTCGTCGGGGTACGGGCTACGCGGGGCAGGAGCAGCAGGCTGCGCAATACTGTGCATCCCAGGTTTGGCTCCAGACGGCTGCATGATAGGCTGAGCATCAGCACGTGGATGCTCATCGATAAAATCAGCCGCATTGCGTCGTAGGTTAAGCCTATCCTTAGCGGCCAATGAGGCTT
>Ga0302132_10000469_pt1 | contig 22799 bp, 18 predicted proteins | sample CB9_321_MG_FD_203113 | JGI IMG/M metagenome (GOLD analysis project Ga0302132, IMG submission 203113) | Marine microbial communities from Western Arctic Ocean, Canada - CB9_32.1 | ecosystem: Environmental > Aquatic > Marine > Oceanic | place: Canada: Western Arctic Ocean | collected 2017-09-19
CAGCTTCCAAAGGTCGAAGCGCTACGCACAATCTCTCAATGGAGCCGAAAGGCAGCCCTTCTGAGGACTACTCCACCTCGGCTTCGCCTCTCCCTGTCTCGCAGCGAAGTTTTCAATATTCTCAATAAAGATTGATTTATACGTCTGAAGTTTGCGTTTATTGTGGTTTGGATAAGCCATAACAGCCTGATTTGTATGGGGATATAATTTTCAGGCTGTATTATATACATTTCTCAAAGAGTGTCAAAAAAAGGGATTTCCTAATATATAAGATATGTTCAACAACAACGCAAGCTTTCTATCCATTTTACAATTCAGCAATCCTTTTGACTATCCGCTTCACCGACACAGACTCAACCGTTTTTAAATCCTGTGCATACCAAGAAATCCATAACTCTTTCATTAGCCAATGAATTTCTTGTACCGCTGCATCTTGCAACTTTAATTCCCTTTGCTTTATTTTCTGTTGCAACTTACTTTTCAAGTCTTCCATTTCACAAACATAGCTTCGGTCAGCAATTAATACACGCGGTGCTTTCTCCAACCGTTTATCTAATGCCTTAAGGTAGATTTCTATTCTCGACAGCCACTTCAGAGGTGTCTTTTGAATAAACCCTGCATAAATCATATCATCCATTTCGGTCTTAATAGATTGATAAATCTCGATCAAATCTAAAGGAATCGCCTTTCGAGCCAGCTTCTTTTGTAGCACTTGCGCTTCGCTCATAATCATTACGAGTAGCTTTGCCATCTTCTCAGCTTGCATTATAAGCTCACCTCGCCCCGCCTCCAATATTCTGTAAAAATCATCACTGTTTCTCGGGAGAGGTAAAACATCAAGTGGGTAAACAGAAGCGTACACAGCTGTTAAAAAATCTGCTTGCCACTCTTGCTTATTGGCGATCTTGGCAAAAAGTAAGGAGAGCTTGGTGTTTTCAGGTATATTATTTCGAATACCCTTCACAATCGTTGCAGTACGGAGCATGCATAAACGTAGAATCCCTTTCAATGTATGAAGATCCGCTTCTGTTTGTGAGGGTAATGCGGTCAATTCAACACTATCGACATGATCTATCAAACAAGGATAAAGTGTTAATTCAATCCCATATTGCTTTACTTTAATAAACTTTTTCAACTCACCAAAACCCCAATCTACCAACCCTTTATCAACATAGGCTATTTTTGCTTGAGGTTTTGTTTTAACCTTTTCTTTGAGTTCATTTTTTATCTTAGAAAAATCTCGCCCTTCTGCTATCACTTTACGTTTTTCATCTACCACACGATAATTCATTTTGTGGTGTGGCTCTAATACTGTTTCTGCCCACACCAATTCATCAAAAACCATTCCCGTAATTCGAATTAATTGCTTGACCAAAACGGCATAAAAATCTTGTTTTTCGCCCTTTGCATCACTCTCAGCTATCTCCCCAATGGCTTCCAAAACCGCCTTAGCATAATGTGGTACAGGCACACAGGCTTTCCGAATGTTTTTGGGTAACGCGCGCATTAAGGCAATAATTTTATCCTCAAGCATTCCAGGCACCAACCAATCCATCTTAGAAACAGGAATTTGCTCAATTAATACCGCAGGGATTTCCACCGTCACACCGTCATCTTTAGCGCCCGGCTCAAAATGGTAAGACAAAGGCAAAGCAAAATCTCCCACTTGAAGCACATCAGGATATTGCACTTTTGTGATTGCCTCTGCTCCGTGCTGCATCACGTCTTCTTTTTCAAAGAACAGCTGCTTACGGTCTGATTCATTCAATGCTTTTAACCAACGATTAAATGTCGCACCGTTACAAACATCTTCTGGAATTAATTTATCGTAATAACTAAAAAGTGTCTCATCATCCACCAAAACATCACGGCGTCGAGATTTATGCTCTAGCTCCTCTACATCCTCCAGTAACATCAGATTGTATTGATAAAAATCTGCATTGGACTGAAATTCACCATATACCAAGGCATGACGAATAAATATTTCCCGTGAAACAACAGAATCAATCGATGCATAAGCAACATTACGATTCGGTACAATATCTAAACCATACAAACTCACTCGCATACTTGCCATCACATTGGCATTTTTCTTACTCCAAAAAGGCTCTGAATAATGACGTTTTACCAAATGATCCGCGATTTTTTCCAACCAATCTGGCGAAATCCGTGCCACCGATCTTGCATATAACTTCGTCGTTTCCACAAGCTCTGAGGTAATCAGCCACTTAGGTGATCCTTTAAATTGAGATGACCCTGGGAAAATAAAAAACTTAATCCCGCGCGCACCTAAATATTCCCGAGCCTCATGGTTAAATCCGATATAACTCAACAATCCAGTCGCTAAAGATTTATGAATGTTTTCATACGCCAATTTCGCATTGTCATCCACTTTATTTAAACGCCAACCAAGCCCTAACACCTGTTCTTTCAACTGACGATAAATGTCTCGCCATTCGCGCATTTTCATCACAGATAAAAATTGTTTCTGACAATATCGACGCATTTGATTATTGGATAATTCTCGCATTTCTGCATGGTAACGATTCCACAAATTAATCACCGTCATAAAATCAGATTGATCATGCCAATCTTGTCGGTGGCATTGACTGGATTTTTCTTGGAATTGCATGGGGCGTTCTCTGGGATCTTGCACGCTCAAAAAGCTTACAATAATTAACAGCTCTCTTAAACACTTAAACTCATTTGCTGCTGCCAACATTCGCGCCAATTTAGGATCAAGTGGCAATCGTGATAATATCCGGCCCAATGGCAATACCTTGCGTTTATCATCAATGGCTTTTAGCTCGTGCAATAAGCGATAACCATCTTTAATCAATCGACTGTCTGGCATCTCAAGAAAAGGAAAATCCTCAATCCGCCCTAAGCCCAAAGCCTGCATTTGTAAAATAACCGATGCCAAATTCGTTCGTTGAATTTCAGGGTCTGTAAACTCCACCCGAGACTGAAAATCTTCTTCTGAATACAGTCGAATACAAATACCGGGCGCTACTCGACCACAACGCCCTGCGCGCTGATTAGCGCTTGCTTGAGAAATAGGTTCAATAGGGAGTCTCTGCACCTTAGTCCGATAACTATATCGACTAATCCGCAGATTCCCAGGATCAATCACATAACGAATGCCTGGCACAGTAATGGAAGTTTCTGCCACATTGGTGGAAAGAATAATGCGTCTGCCCGTGTGGTTTGAAAATATTTTTTGCTGTTCCGCATTAGAAAGCCTTGCATATAAGGGCATCACTTCCGTATTACGAAGCTGCAGCTTTCGTAAATACTCAGCCGTTTCGTGAATCTCTCTTTCTGTAGCGAGAAAAACCAATACGTCTGCATTCTTCTGAGCAGTATTCCCTCCTCGAGATAACTCATTCAACGCATCCCCAATCGCTTCAGGTTGTGTCATACCTTCGGCATAATATTCAGAATAGTCGTTATAACGCATTTCAACTGGATAAGTTCGCCCTGAGACCTCAATAATAGGCGCATTATTAAAATGTTTAGAAAATCGTTCATGATCAATGGTTGCTGAGGTAATAATCACTTTAAGATCAGGGCGTTTGGGCAACATTTGTTTTAGATAACCCAATAAAAAATCAATATTCAGGCTACGCTCATGGGCTTCATCAATGATAATCGTGTCGTATCGTGACAGTAAACGGTCATTCTGAATCTCCGCCAATAGTATCCCATCCGTCATTAGCTTTACTAGGGTATTTTCAGAGGTCCCATCACTAAAACGCACTTTAAAACCGACTTTATCCCCCACGGAAGTTTTAATTTCTTCTGCCAAACGGTTGGAAACAGAGCGTGCCGCCAATCGACGAGGTTGCGTATGTCCGATCAATCCTTGTGCCCCACGGCCTAGATCTAAACATATCTTAGGTAATTGTGTGGATTTACCTGACCCCGTTTCGCCCGCCACAATAATAACTTGATGGTAAGTAATCGCTTTTTTGATTTCATCAACGCGATCTGAAATAGGAAGCTCAGGATATTCAATATCAGGTAATAGCAGATGCCGAATGGCAACTGCATTCAAGGATGCTTCAAGCAAGTTTTCAAGTTCAGTGATTTTTTGCGCTTGGTCTTTGCCTTGCCGAAGCCCTTGTTTGATTTCAATAAGCTTACGAATCAATAACCCTCTATTTTGAGTCGTTGATTCATTTATTTTTTGTTGCAAGCTTTCAAGTGTAGAGGTCATATTATTTTCATACTTTTTAAAGGATCAATATCCTAATCGTTAGTATGATATTATAACCCCATATGAGCTTGGAATCTGCTTAGCAATATTTATTTTAGAATTTAAGGGTTAACTGAGCACCAAAAACATGGGCACTTGCATTTATATCTCCTTTAATATCATTTTTAACAATACCCGTGCTCATAACTTTAATCCCAGGAGGAGCCGTATAATTTAATGTTGTTGGCAAAGCATACACATACATATAGCCCAAATCAAAAATCACATCGTCAAAGGGGCGGTATTGAAAACCCAACGAAGCCATTAAGCGATTTGAATCCGGCAGTTGTAGGTTTCTAGCCGCATCATTTGTGGGAGACATATCAAAACCCAGCCCAAACTTATAAGTGAATTTTTCGCTATAATGATAATTTGTGCCTAACATTATTGCGAAAGTATCTTTAAATTTTTGATTTATATTAACGATTTCTTTTTTAAGAATATGATCAATAGGATTGGTACCCGCATCAGGTACTAATGATTCAATTTGTAGCGACTGTATACGAGACCAATGCGTCCAAGTTACTGTACCCATAAAATCAAACTTTTCATAATTATGAAAAATACTCGCAATCACGTACTCAGGAAAAGTCCATGTTTGAGAGGTATCGACATTTTTACTGCTGGGTATAGGTGTTGTCCCCTTAGATGTTCCGTCCATATGATATGTAATTGGGCTAAAGTAGGTGACACCCACTCTTGTTTTTTCACTAAACTGATACATCACACCAACATGCCCACTAACACCAAACCCAGAAAAATTATTATCTACATACCCAAATTCAGTCGCTCCGAAATCTACCCCTTGACTAACTTCATTAAAAGCATAAGAAACGCCAACCCCAGCACCTATAGAAAATTTATCTGTTACAGAAAACCCAAACGTAGGTCCGGCTGTCACTGTTTTAATGCTTGAAATATCTGCTGCATTTTCGAGCGGATCACCCCGATCTGCCCAGTCTGTAAAAGCGTCAAACACAGATACCATAGAAAAACCCACGGCTGCTTTATGTCCAGATATTTCAAATGGGAGCACCGCATGGAAGTTAGGAACTGGTAATATTTTTTTACCACCTTGCTCATTATTTAGCTGAGTTGGCGGTAAAGCAGTCCCCGCAACATGTCTCGTTAACGTTCCATTGAAACTAACAAGAGGGTAAATCAACGCTATTCCCGTTGTCATTTCAGGGCGATCTAGCCGCACCATTCCCGCTGGATTATAGTAAGAAGTTGAAGCGCTATTGGCTTCAGCAGCACCACCAGAATGAGCGCTCCCTAAACCAGCTTCATCTTGTTCCCAAATCTGAAAAGCTGACGCATTCACCTCAGCACTACTAATAACACTCATTGCCACCATGGATGCTAATATGATTTTTTTAACATGTTGCATACATTTCCCCTTTTTTTGCCTTCACCGCTATAACTTGATGATTTTTTGAACAATGCCATTCAGTTATATACAATTTTAAGCCTAGTCAAAGAGCTGTCACTGTCAAATTTATGGCTAAGATATCCACAGAAAGCATTATAAACCTACCTATCTAATTGATTTTGCTATACCGGCTACCTTCAAATAATTTATGGTGCATCCGCAACAAACTAGCACACCTCATATCTTTACTTTTTAACCCAATTTAATTAGTTCATGTCTTTTAAGTTAATTCATGTACAATGTTCAGCTATAATTTAGGCATAAAGATCCATTGAACTTCATTACATGAAAAATATTAGAAATTTCTCCATCATTGCACATATTGATCACGGAAAATCCACGCTCTCCGATCGTTTTATTCAAATATGCGAAGGGCTTGCTGAACGTGAAATGCAAGCGCAAGTGCTAGACTCAATGGACATTGAACGAGAACGTGGCATTACGATCAAGGCTCAAAGCGTTTCCTTAGACTATAAAGCGCAAGATGGCGAAACCTACCAGCTCAACTTTATTGACACACCCGGACATGTCGACTTTTCTTACGAGGTTTCTCGCTCTCTAGCTGCTTGTGAAGGTGCGCTATTAGTCGTAGACGCAGCACAAGGTGTTGAAGCTCAAACCGTTGCAAACTGTTATACGGCCATTGAGCAAAAACTTGAAGTGATTCCTATTTTAAATAAAATAGACCTACCCTCAGCAGAACCCGAACGTGTTTGTGAAGAAATAGAAGATATTATCGGTATTGAAGCCACTGGCGCCACAACCTGTAGTGCCAAAACAGGCATTGGCGTTGAAGATGTCTTAGAAACCATTGTAAGGCTTGTCCCACCGCCAAAAGGTGATCCTGATGCACCGTTACAAGCGCTTATTATTGACTCTTGGTTTGATAATTACCTTGGTGTGGTTTCTTTGGTTCGCATTAAAAATGGGTCCTTAAAGAAAAATGATAAGTTCACAGCCATGTCTACAGGGCAAAGTCATCAAGCTACACAAGTGGGTGTCTTTACCCCCAAGATGAAACAGCAAGATGCGCTCTCTGCAGGAGATGTTGGTTTTGTTATTGCAGGCATTAAAGACATTCATGGCGCACCGGTTGGAGATACTTTAACACATACAAAAAATCCAGCCGAGCAAGCTCTCCCAGGTTTCAAAAAAATACAGCCACAAGTTTATGCCGGTATGTTCCCCGTGAGCACGGATGACTATGAAAATTTCCGCGAAGCCTTAGATAAACTGAGTTTGAATGATGCCTCCCTATTTTTTGAACCTGAAGTCTCCCAAGCACTTGGGTTTGGTTTTAGATGTGGTTTTTTGGGTATGCTTCACATGGAAATTATCCAAGAACGCCTAGAACGTGAGTATAATCTCGATTTAATTACCTCCGCCCCTACCGTGGTTTATAAAGTGTTCTTAAAGTCTGGAGAGGCAATGGATATTGATAATCCATCTAAACTCCCCGATCCTGCCGCCATTGCTGAAATTCGAGAGCCAATCGTTCGCGCAAATATTCTTGTACCTCAAGACTATGTTGGCTCTGTGATCAAGCTCTGCATTGAGAAACGAGGCGTGCAAGTTGACTTACTCTATGTCGGTCGCCAAGTCTCCATTACCTATGATCTTCCAATGATTGAAGTGGTGCTTGATTTCTTTGATCGATTAAAGTCTGTTTCCCGTGGCTACGCCTCTTTGGATTATGATCTTCATACCTACCAAGCCGCAAGAATGGTTTGCTTAGATGTCTTGATTAATGGCGAAAAAGTCGATGCCCTTGCCAGCATCATCCATAATGACCAAACCACTACAAGAGGTAGAGAGCTCGTTGAGCGTCTATCTAAATTGATCCCAAGACAAATGTACGATGTTGCTATTCAGGCTGCTATTGGTGGCACGATTGTGGCACGTTCTAATGTGAAGGCTCTTCGCAAAAATGTTTTAGCAAAATGTTATGGTGGTGATATTTCTCGTAAGAAAAAACTCCTTGAAAAACAAAAGAAAGGTAAAAAACGGATGAAGCAAGTGGGCAATGTAGAAGTTCCACAAGAGGCTTTCCTAGCTGTTCTAAAAAGAGATTCTGATTAATGTTAGGAAAAGTCATTGTTGGGGTTTCAGGTGGCGTTGATTCATCTGTTTCAGCCTTACTACTTAAAGAGCAAGGTTATGACGTGACTGGCGTCTTTATGAAAAACTGGGAAGAGGATGATACCGAAGAATTTTGCTCTGCCGAAGATGATATAAAAGACGCACAGGCTATTTGTGAACAAATCGGCATCTCCTTTAAAAAAATCAACTTCGCCGCTGAATATTGGGATTATGTTTTTGAATATTTTCTACAAGAATATGGCGCAGGACGCACACCAAATCCTGATATTTTATGTAATAAGGAAATAAAATTTAAGGCTTTTTTAGACTATACAAAAATGTTGGGTGGTCAATTTATGGCGACAGGACACTATACTCGAAAAGATTTTATTGACGGAAAATATCGATTACTCAAAGGTCTAGATCACAATAAAGACCAATCTTATTTTTTATACACCCTACAACAGCACCAGTTAGAACATGCACTTTTCCCTATTGGTGAACTTGAAAAGCCCAAGGTGAGAGCCATTGCAGAAAAGCATGAACTGGTCACACATAATAAAAAAGACAGTACGGGCATTTGTTTTATTGGCGAGCGTAAATTCAAAGAATTTTTGAACAAATATCTCCCTGCCCAGCCAGGAATTATCGAAGATGAAAATGGTATTGTCATTGGTAAACATCATGGATTGATGTACCACACACTCGGGCAAAGACAAGGACTTGGCATTGGCGGTGTTAAAAATCGTCCTGAGGAGCCTTGGTACGTTGCACAGAAAGATTTAGACAGGAATGTCTTAATTGCTGTTCAAGGACATGACCACCCGCTCCTTCTATCCAACCACTTACTGGCGGAACAAATGACTTGGGTTGCAGGAATGCCTCCAGCGCAAGCGTTTACATGTAAAGCTAAAACACGTTATCGTCAATCAGATCAGCGCTGTGAAGTTAACCTAGATCAAAATGGCAATGCAGGTGTCTCGTTTGAACAAGCGCAACGTGCAGTAACGCCTGGACAATCATTAGTATTGTATGACGGTGATGTTTGTTTGGGTGGCGGTGTGATCGTATGATAAATTTCTATCATACAGTAGAGTTGCGTCATCCTTGACGGCTATTAAATCCTATAATAGCATTTCCTTTTATCTTCTGCTGGCCGGCTTCTTCCTGAAACCCCTTGCCATAATCAGTAAAAGCTCCTTTTTACCTCATTGCATTATTGCTCATCCTTAAGCACTGCCTTATCCTAAAGCAGAAATATCCTTTTATATAACCTAGGCGCATTTACATCCTGTAAAATTCCTTGCCTTGTGGAAAATTCCTTTTTCCTATGTTGGGATCCGTTCCCATCCTTTATGCTTACTATCATAACAAGCATCGACTATATGTCTATGGGAGATATGATCTTTGTTGTTGCGATATAATCCACCCATGAATGGGACAACAGCATATTTGTTTCATATATTCATATTAATGTGCTTTATATCAGAGCTGGCAATAAATATTACGAAAGCATTTCAATAAATTTATTTTAGTTTTTAACGACTTAGAAACATTGTCCTCATTACAAAGTAAAACACCGCTCCCATTAAAAGAATAAAAGCACCTTCTAAATAGAAAGTATCTAATCCAATATAAATTGAAATATACATGCCAATACCACCAGCCGTATAGCACACCAAAGACACCAATCCAGATGCTGCACTAATATTCTGTTTAATATTTTGAAACATATTAAATGACAGTATTGGAAATATTCCTACACAGGTAATATTAACCAGGACGCCTGGAATAACCCAAGCCCAGAGAGGAACATTTGTGATTAAATACAAAACGAAACAAAGCACGCCCGCAGCCATAAAAATAAAAATATAAACGCACATCAAAAATTTATCAAAAAATCTACGCGAAAGGTAAGCAGAAAAAAATGGCAAAACCATCCCTGGCAACAAAAGTGGAAACAAGTAATTCGCTATATTTTGAGGTGGTATATCATGTACTCTCGACAACCAAAATGGTATAGAAATAATATAGCTTTGGCCTATTGCATTAACAACAGCAAACAGCAATAAACTTTTCCTAAAGGAAAGACGCTTAAAGTGTTGGAACATGTTCTTAATATTACTCAAAAAATGACGCTTATCGCCAACAGGATCATCTTCTTTTAACATCCGCACCATTAAAAAAATCAAGAACATCCAAACAACAATAACACTAAAGGCATATCGCCAGCCAAAAGCAGCACTCACCCAACCACTAATATAAGGGGATAAAAAAGCGCCAGTGTACCCTCCAAAAATTAAGAGAGACATCGATTTTTTTATTTGATCTTCGTCTTTAAAATAGATAAAAGGAAAGGATCGAGCGCACAGTGTTAAGGCACAAGCCACTATGCATCCTAAAATATAGAACACACCAAAGATATAAATATCACTTGCCGTAGAGGTAACAATTAAAAGTGCAATACCAACCATAATACTGAGAAGGATAAATCTCCTAAACTTCATTGAATCAATCAAAGGACCCCAAAACAGTGGTGATAATCCCGATAAAATAAAAGAAAGCGCAACAATTAATTGTAATGCATGGTCTGAGGTATCAAAAATTTTTGGCAAACTTGGTAGAATAGGCAATGCCACTTTCAAGATGCCCCAGTAAGCAGCCTGAAGCATCATAGGCATTAACACTAGATAACGATATGATAATGTCATAACAGGATACCTGTAGAGAAGTTAATATGTCTCAGCACCAGTAACTGCACTTCCTCTATACTTCGACTTGTTGTGTCAATGGTCACTGCATCATCAGCTGCCACTAATGGCGCAACTTTACGAGTACGATCTTGGTGATCTCTTTTGGCTAACTGTTCATAAACATTATCAAAATCAGGTGTTTCACCCTTTGCAACTAACTCATCAAAACGTCGCATGGCCCTCACTTTAGCATCCGCATCTAAAAAGAATTTATACTTCGCCTCTGGAAAAACGACCGTTCCCATATCTCGACCATCAGCAACGACCCCTTTATCGGTGGCAAAATCCCTCTGTTTTTGCAAAAGTAACGCTCTTAAATCAGGGTAAGCTGAAATAATAGAAGCTGTCATTCCTGTTTTTTCATTTCGGATTGCCATTGAAACATTTTCACTGTTAAGAAACACTTGAATTGTGTCCAAATTAGATTCAAACGCTATTTTCATTTTAGCGCAAGCCGAGACCACTTCATCCTGATTTTGAATGTCCACCTTACTGCGCAACACGTGAAGTGCTGCTAATCTATAAATTGAACCACTATCTAATATCTCATAGCCAAGCCGATGAGATAGCCACCTAGCAAGCGTACCTTTTCCAACACCACTTGGCCCATCTATGGCAATTATTCTTTCAGGAACACCCTGATAACCCGATTGGCTTGTCATATTACTTTCCTTTTGATTTTCTTTTCCTAGGCATTCACTTCATTAAATTTAGTCATAAAGTCCACTAAAGTCTGTACGCCGTCCAAATTCATAGCATTATATAAACTCGCTCGGCAGCCGCCCACACTCCGATGCCCCTTTAAACCATAGAATCCGGCGGACTCTGCTTCCGTTAAAAATTTCTCACAAAGTTCTTCTGTAGAAAGGTTAAAAATCACATTCATCCGAGAACGAACCGCCTTTGGCACAGAATTTGAAAACAATGACAGCTCATCAATGGCACCATATATTAGTGCTGATTTTTGATGGCTTAAAGCTTCAAAATACTCAATCCCACCTGATTCTAAAAACCAATCTAGCACCAAATCTACGACTGCCCATGAAAAAGTCACTGGCGTATTTAGCAAAGAATCTGATTTAATATTTGGGGGGTAATCTAATACCGTGGGAATATTCTTACCCTCAATCGTTGCTAATAAAGATTTTTTCACAATAACAATGCTCACACCAGAGGGGCCAATATTTTTTTGCGCCCCAGCATACAACAAATCAAAATCGTTGATATTAATTTTCCGTGAAAGAAAGCTAGAAGATATATCACAAATAATGGGTATGTCATCTACCTTCGGCACATACTGAAACTCAACACCATCGATAGTTTCATTATCCGTAAAGTGAATATATTGCGCCCCATTGGCATCATGCTGATCAAAGCGTTGCTCAGCCGCACTTAAATATCCTTGATCTAATTCAATCACCTTTGAAAATTTAGCCGCCTCTTGCATCGCTTTTTTAGACCATGCCGCCGTATTGACATAAGCCACTGTTTTATCTTGCGCAAAATTCATTGGAATCGCTGAGAACTGAAGAGTTGCCCCACCTTGCATCAGTATAATGTCATAATCATCTGAAATAGATAAAATTTTCCTGAGCTTTGCTTTTATTCCAACACCCATTTTTTCAAATGCAGGATCACGGTGGCTTATAGAAAGAATGGAGACCCCATCTTTAAAATCCAATAAAAGTGCCTGCGCCTTTTTCAAAACGCCTTCTGGCAATATGGCGGGTCCCGCACAAAAATTATAAGTCATCCCAATTACTCTATTTTCAATTTATGCAAGTAGTTTAAAGGGGACAACAGTTTTATTCTATACCGATTGGTAGAATAATAAGGGATATCTTAACGAATTGTCATCATTTGGAGTTAAAGAATATACTGGCTCAAATCGCGATCTTTCACCAGCCCACCGAGTTTTTTATCAACATATTTCTCATCAATCTCTACTTTTTGGCCAGAACGATCGGGAGCATCATAAGAGATCTCTTCAAGCAAACGCTCCATCACCGTATGCAAACGTCTCGCACCAATATTCTCAAGCTCTTCATTCACATTCCATGAAATGTCTGCAATTTTCTTAATCGCTTGAATCGTAAAAGAAATATCCACACCCTCTGTTGCCATCAATGCAATATATTGCTTGATCAATGACGCATCAGGCTCTGTCAAAATACGGACAAAGTCCTCGATAGTCAATGATTTAAGCTCCACACGAATGGGTAAACGCCCTTGAAGCTCAGGAATCAAATCAGAAGGTTTTGCCACATGGAAAGCCCCTGACGCAATAAATAAAATATGGTCCGTTTTCACCGTTCCATATTTAGTCGAAACGGTACAGCCCTCAACCAAGGGAAGCAAGTCGCGTTGCACCCCCTCACGAGAGACCTCGCCGCCTTTGTTATCTGATTTTTTACAAACCTTATCAATCTCATCAATAAAAACAATGCCATTCTGCTCAAGATTTTCAAGTGCCTTCGCTTTAATTTCGTCTTCATTTACCAGCTTGCCTGCTTCTTCATCTGCCAGTAACTTCAACGCATGTTTTACTTTCATTTTACGGCGTGTTTTTTTATCACTGCCCATTGAGGAAAATAGACCCTGAAGCTGGTTGGTCATTTCTTCCATGCCAGGAGGGCCCATGATTTCCATGCTTGGCATTTGCGCTGCCACTTCTAGTTCAATTTCCTTCTCATCAAGTTCGCCTGCTCGCAATTTCTTTCTGAATAATTGACGAGTTGAAGATTCTGTTTTGTGCTCTTCTTGTTGTTTGGCAGGCTCATTAGCAAAGCCCACTTTGCTCTCTCTTGCTGCCGGTAATAAGGCATCTAAAACACGTTCTTCTGAGGCCTCCTCTGCTCTTGAAGTCACTTTTTTCTTTGCTTGCTCACGAGTCATTTTAATCGAAATCTCTGCAAGATCCCGAATAATGGAATCAACATCCTTGCCCACGTATCCAACTTCGGTAAATTTTGTTGCTTCAATTTTCACAAAAGGCGCATTGGCAAGTTTGGAAAGCCGTCTTGCAATCTCCGTTTTACCGACCCCTGTAGGACCAATCATCAAAATATTTTTAGGGGTTACTTCTTGACGCATATCCCCCGTTAATTGCATTCTACGCCATCTATTTCTCAATGCGATCGCAACCGCTTTTTTTGCATCATCTTGACCGACAATAAAACGATCTAATTCACTTACAATCTCTTTTGGTGTCATCTGTGACATCTTATACGACCTTTTCTTTTTCTGTTTTAATGGATTCAATAGTAAAATTATGGTTAGTATAAATACAAATATCAGCTGCAATGGTTAAGCTTTTCTCAACAATCTCACGCGCGGATAAATCCGTATTTAGCATCAAAGCACGTGCCGCAGAACGCGCATAAGCGGAACCTGAGCCGATAGATAAAATACCCAGCTCGTCCGCTGACATGACATCACCCACCCCTGAGATAATCAGAGATTTAGATTCATCCGCCACGACAATCATCGCTTCTAATTTACTGAGCATCCGATCCATACGCCACTCGCGCACCATCTCAACCGCTGCACGCTCAAGGTTGCCTTGATAGAAATCAAGCTTATCTTCAAAGCGTTCAAACAAGGTAAAAGCATCTGCCGTACCGCCAGCAAAACCAGTCAGCACCTTATCTTTACTTAACCGTCTTACCTTAACAATATTATCTTTGGCAATCATATCACCCATGGTTGCCTGACCATCACCACCAATGACCACTTCATCGTCTCGGCGAACACACAGGATGGTTGTTCCTCTCATTTGTTGCATCTACAAGTTCCTCATCACGTTTCGTTTAAATTAAAAATATCTGTACCGATTTATATGGGGTGATTAACAGGGATTGCAAGGGTGTGTTTTTAAAATATTGCTCAAAAGTGAAAGATTTTCATTATCGCTTAGATCAAGAAAATGACTTTGAGCTACCCCATCAAATTAGGGCGCTTATGTAATCGTGGCTCATAACAAGCCTAAAGTGTCTAAAAATAGTCTTTGAAATTTAATCAGCTTCGGCCACCACAGGATAGCGTCGATTACAAGATGCAACCACCGCAATTAAAGAAGCCAACACTGCACCATACAGTGCGATCCAGTCGCCAGAGGATATATTAGTAGGATCGATCATTCATTCTTCCGGTGTCTAACATACAATCATAATGCATATATATGCAAATTAACCATTTTAATCAACGATTAACAAGGCATATCCAAACATAACAGCAGAATTAATCAACTATGCGAGAGATGTATTGCAACTCCTCACGAATGCCTCTGCTTCTTAAACGCTAAAATCTTATTCACAATATCAACATGTTCAGGATCGGGTGTTTGTGACTTCAAAAACCACGTAAACAAATCCGCATCCTCACATTCTAACAAAGCCAAAAAAGCCAACTTATCCGCCTCAGAAGATGTCATATAACACCCTAAAACATAAGGCTCAAAGACTAAGTCTAGTTCCAACATACCACGTCTTATCGCCCAACGAACACGATCCAACTCTTTTTCATCTCGAATAACTGGCATAATGCCTCCCAATGATTGCTAATAAAGGAATAAAAACCATTCATTAGTATAACCAATGTTTGACTGAAAAAAATAACTTGATATAATTTTTCAACAACTTAGGCTATTCTTTATATTAATCTCATATAAGACTGCCGTGATAGATCAATTGAACATCGCATTCTAGCTATTTAAAACTATTGAGGAAAACCCATGGCACGTCCTGGAATTACATACGAAGCAGTGGCTGAAGCCGCTCAAGCACTCTTATTACGAGGCGAAAAAATCACCATTCTCAAAATCAGAGAAGAACTAGGCGGTGTTGGTAGCACCACAACCATTAGCAAATTCTATAAAGAATGGAAGGAGCAAGCTCTTGCATCGAGCGCCGCAGCCACAAAACCTGCGACAGAAACCGCCGCAGCGCAACCTGAAGTAGCACCAACTCAAGCCACACAGCCAGCCGAAGCGATCACGACTGCTGCAGATCAAAATGTTCAAGCACTCATCAATAATGCTAGAAATCTGAGCCAAGAAATGCTCAACACGATGTCTAACGAATGGGATATTATTCTCAATGAAAAAGACCTCGAAATAAAAGTTAGAAAGCTCCATTCCGCACTGATTAAAGAACAATCACGTAGAGAGTCTGCCGAAAACATGGGGCGTGATGCACGTCAATATGCCGAAGCAATCAAGACACAAATAACCCACCGAGTTAATGAACTTCGTGACACACTTGAAAGCCAAATTGCTTTTCTAAATGGTCAAATCCGTCACCTTAAAAAAGCTTCAGAAGAGGACCTTGAATATTATCGCTGCCAACTCACTAAGGCAAATGAAAAAATTATTGATATTTCCAAAGAAAACAAATAATCAAAGATGTATCAACTCAAAAAATATAGCTTACTCCTCATCATTGCACTTGGGTTTTTCTGTTTTTTTTACTTCAACCTACATCACTACCTTAGTTTGGAAGAGCTTAAAGAAAAACGTGCCATTCTTAAAAACTGGACCGAGTACCATTTTATTTTAATTAGCCTTGTCTTCATTGCGATTTATATTGTAACAGTTGCTCTGACCATTCCTGGCGCCACTATTCTCACCTTAACAGGGGGATTCCTCTTTGGCATTACCACAGGTACGATTTATGTTGTTATTGGCGCAACATTCGGGGCTTCCATCATTTTCTATGCGGCAAAAACCGCCTTTCGAGAAATATTCTACGCAAAATCAGGAAAACTCATGCACAAAATGGAAGCAGGATTTAAATCCAATGCTTTCAGTTACATGCTTTTTTTAAGGCTACTCCCAATTTTCCCATTCTTCTTGATCAATATTATTGCGGGATTACTCGGCATTAAATTCAGAACTTTTTTCTTTGGAACGTTAATTGGCATTATTCCAGGGACAATTATTTATATTTCCGTTGGTAACAGCCTTAATGCTGTTTTTGATAAAAACCAAACACCCGACTTGGGAATTATTTTTCAACCCCAAGTCATTATCCCCATTATTGCATTGGCGCTGATTTCTTTACTCCCAATTTTATATAAAAAATATAAAAAACGATCCGCCCCATAAACGTAGAAATTCAATTTAAAGGATTAATATCATGGCAAAGGAAATTTATGATATTTGCATTATTGGTGCTGGGGCAGGTGGTTTAAGCATTGCCTCCGTCTCAGCTCAATTAGGCTTAAATGTCTGCTTAATTGAAAATCATAAAATGGGTGGTGATTGCCTTAATTATGGATGCATCCCATCTAAATCCATCTTAGCCGCGGCAAAAGCAGTGAAGTCACTCAAAAAAATGTCTGAACTTGGCATTCATATTGATGGAATCAGTATTGACTACCAAAAAGTATATCAGCATGTCCAGCAAGTCATCAAAACCATTGAGCCCCATGATTCTGTGGAACGTTTTGAATCACTTGGCGTCACAGTTAAAATGGGCAATGCGACATTTATAGATAAAAATACGATTCTTTTAAATAAAGAACACATTTCTGCCAAGCACTTTGTCATTGCAACAGGATCTAGAGCATTTATTCCAGATATTTCTGGGCTAAACGATCTGGAATACCTTACAAATGAAACCGTTTTCAATCTTACCGAAGCGCCAAAGCACCTTATCACCATTGGTGGTGGCCCCATTGGTTGTGAGTTGTCTCAAGCGATTCGATTATTGGGTGCAGAAGTCTCAATCTTGCAGCGCAGACAACTACTACCTCATGATGATTCGGACTTAACTTGCATCGTAAAAGATGAGCTGACCAAAGGTGGCGTTTCTATTTATGAACATGCCACAGAAATTAAGTCCGTTAGCAAAACCCCTAATGATGAAATCTGCGTGACCTTTATACAGGACGATCAAACCAAAAGCATTACGGGTAGTCATTTACTGGTCGCTACAGGGCGCCAAGTAAACTTTAATAATCTTGCACTTGAAAAAGCAAGCGTTGCGTACACCTCTAAAGGAATCCAAGTTAATACAAAGCTTAAAACCACTAACAAGCGGATCTATGCAGTGGGGGATGTCACCGGTGGCTTCCAATTTACACATATTGCGGGCTATCATGCAGGAATCGTCATTCAAAATATGCTTTTTAAAAAGCCCACCAAAGTTAATTATAAAGCCATTCCTTGGGTAACTTACACCAGTCCCGAGTTGGCACATGTCGGCATCTCACACGAACAGGCAAGCAAAGAGCACCCAAAAGGTAAAACGATTACGGTGGACTTTTCAGAGCTTGATCGAGCGCAAACCGAAAAACAAACAACTGGAAAGCTTAAAGCTACCTTTGATCACAAAGGAAACCCCGTGTCTGTCAGCATTGTTGGGAAAAACGCAGGCGAACTCATCTACCCTTGGATTATCGCCATAGATAATCATTTATCCATTGGTAAACTCAGTAAATTCATTGCGCCCTACCCTACTTGGGGTGAACTAACGAAAAAAGTCATTAGCAAATATTATGAACCCATCCTTTATGCAAATAGAACTAAAAAACTTGTTCGATTCTTATCCCATTTTTGAGCATCATCGCTAAACGAAAACTACTAATTTGACACTTTTCGTGCTATTATGCCATGCGATTAAACCTTTCTGTATGACTAAAACTAAGGACGAATAGCATGACGAATTCAAAAATCATTTACACTCATACTGACGAAGCACCCGCATTGGCAACGGCTTCCCTACTCCCCATTATTAAAACATTTACGCAAGCTGCTGATATTGAGGTCGAAACCAAAGACATCTCACTTGCAGGTCGTATTATTGCAAACTTCCCTGATAATTTAACCGACGATCAAAAACAAATAGATGCTTTAACAGAGCTTGGTTCAATGGCTAAAACACCGAATGCCAACATCATTAAACTTCCAAATGTTAGCGCATCTATCCCACAACTGAATGCCGCTATCAAAGAACTACAAGGTCAGGGATATGATATTCCAAATTACCCAGAAGATCCCAAATCAGATGCTGAAAAAGCCATCAAAGCACGTTTTTCAAAAGTGCTTGGTAGCGCTGTAAACCCAGTACTAAGAGAAGGAAACTCTGACCGCCGTGTTGCCGCACCTGTAAAAGAGTATGCAAAAAAACACCCCCACTCAATGGGAGCTTGGAGTGCGGATTCCAAAACCCGTGTTGCACACATGAGCCATGCTGATTTTTATGGCAACGAACAATCAGCTATCAAAAAAGAAGCGAGCGATGTTAAAATTGAACTCGTTACCAAGGCAGGTAAAACCATAATTTTGAAAGATAAAGTTAGCCTTCAAGCTGGCGAAATATTTGATGCCTCCGTTATGAGCTGTAAAGCGCTTCGCGAGTTCTTTGCAACAGAAACCGCCAATGCAAAAGCCGAAGGCGTTTTGTTATCACTACATCTTAAAGCCACCATGATGAAAGTATCTGATCCTGTCATGTTTGGTCATGCTGTCACTGTATATTTCAAAGATGTTTTTGAAAAGCATACCGCAATTTTTGAAGAACTTGGTGTCGACCCTAGCAATGGTTTAGGAGACGTTTATGCCAAAATTAAAAACCTGCCTGCCGCTCAAAAATCTGAAATTGAGGCCGATATTTTAGCCGTCTACCAAACCCAAGCAGACCTTGCGATGGTAGACTCAGATAAAGGCATTACAAATTTACACGTTCCGAGTGACGTTATTATTGATGCCTCAATGCCTGCGGCTATTCGTTCATCTGGTAAAATGTGGGGCACTGATGGCAAATTACACGATATAATCGCAATGATCCCAGATCGCTGTTATGCTGGAATATACCAAGAAACCATCCAATTCTGCAAAGAAAATGGTGCTTTTGATGTCACCACAATGGGCAATGTTTCCAATGTTGGCTTGATGGCGCAAAAAGCAGAAGAATATGGCTCACACGACAAAACCTTTATTCTTTCTGAAGCGGGCACAGTTCGTGTTGTGGATACCGCTGGAAATATTTATCTCGAACATAAAGTTGAAAAAGGGGATATTTGGCGCATGTGCCAAGCAAAAGACGCGCCTATTAAAGATTGGGTAAAATTGGCGGTTAACCGAGCTAGAGCCACTGGTAATCCTGCTATATTCTGGCTTGATAAAAATAGAGCCCATGACACAAACCTTATTTTTAAAGTTGAAACCTACTTAAAAGACCACGACACTTCAGGTCTTGAAATTAAAATCATGTCACCAGAAGATGCCATTCGTTATACCTTAAAGCGTGTCAAAGCAGGGTTGGACACCATTTCGGTTACAGGTAATGTTTTACGTGACTATTTAACTGATTTATTCCCGATTCTTGAGTTAGGAACCAGTGCTAAGATGCTTTCAATCGTTCCCCTACTTGCTGGTGGTGGATTATTTGAAACAGGCGCTGGAGGCTCAGCCCCTAAGCATGTACAACAATTTGTTCAAGAAGGCCACTTAAGATGGGATTCTTTGGGTGAGTTCTTAGCCTTAGCCGTTTCACTTGAAGACCTTGCCGTAAAAACTGGCAACGCCAAAACGGCGCTACTTGCTGAAACTTTAAATGAAGCAAATAGCCAATTCCTCAGAAATAACAAATCGCCTTCTCGCAAAGTGGGTGAGCTTGACAATCGTGGTAGCCATTTTTATCTTGCGATGTATTGGGCACAAGCTCTGACAGCTCAAACAAAGGATTCAACACTTCAAGCTTATTTTAAGCCCCTTGCTGAAGCCTTAACAAAGAATGAAGCCAAGATTGTTGCTGAACTAAATACAGCTCAAGGACACGCTATGGACTTGGGTGGATACTATCATCCTAATGCAGATAAGGTTTCTAAAGCAATGCGCCCGAGCCATACTTTAAATGCAGCATTGGCGACTGTTTAATACGCCCAAGAAAAGTCATAGCCCACACTAGTGGGCTAGATGAATTTAATTTTATACCAAATATTTGGTTCAGGTGGGGTTTGCGAGTCTGCAGCCACATAAACCAAGGCAATCAATACTGCTACTACAAAAATAGGGATAAATGAAGTTTTACTGACCTTTTTCATCTCATCACCTCGTTATAAGCTCTCTATCTATTATCACATACTATAAATATAGGTGATATTTCCTTTATTTCATGCTTTTACCATTAACAAAGGGGTGATGGCTTACAGAAATATAGAAAAGGTCTAGGGTAAATGATTAGACCCGACAATCCACCCAATACAAATTTAACAACGGGCGCCATCGCTTTTTATCTCCTTTTCCTCTACCATAAATAAAAATCATATTCTTCAAAACATGGCTAATTTCAACACCCACACTATCGCAGGAACCGGTATCAGCGCCTTATGTGCCAGCGCACTTTATACCGCAGGGATCACCTCAGAATTCAATGCCATCCTATTTCTTGTCTTCGGCATTATTGGCACTTTCCTTCCTGATATGGATTCAGACAATGACACCTCTCGGAACTCAGTTTTCAATATCCTTGGCCTCATTCTTAGCATCTTTATTTTATGGATAGCCTCACCTAAAATCGGCATCATACCTAGCCTTTGCCTTGCCATTGCCGCATTTCTTCTTTTTCGGTTCTGTATCATCCACGCATTTAAAAATATCACTGAAAGACGAGGTGCGCTACATTCGCTTCCCATTGCCATTATTTTTGCACAAGCAACAGCCATCATCTTATGGCACTTTTTTGATTTTGGTGAAGAGCAAGCCTGGTATGGTGGTATTTTTATCTTTCTAGGTTATGTCATTCACCTTCTCCTAGATGAACTCATTGCAAGTGAGCTTTCAAGCGGAAAAGTAAAGCGTCCAATGTTACGCGCTATTCAAGTGATTTCGATCAAAGTATGGTGGTTGTATTTAGCCTTTTATATCATTATTGGGTTACTTTTTATTTTTCAACCCCCCTTTAATATACTTAGCAATGATATTTTCACACAATCAAACTTAAACACTATCTGGGATTATCGTTGGTAGACTCCATGCCTAAAATAATTCATGATAGATTAGTAAATTAAAAACACCTTAAAGAGAATGAGCATGGATCAAAATCAATTAAAGAAACTCGTTGCACAAGAAGCCATAAAATACATTCAACCTGATATGGTCGTCGGAGTGGGTACAGGCAGCACGGTGGATTTCTTTATTGAAGAACTTGCCAAAATCAAACATAAAATAGATATGGCCGTCTCAAGCTCCGAAGCCAGCACAAAATTATTACAACAGCATGGTATCCAAGTCAAAGACTTAAATTATCCTTCTTCCGTTGATATTTATGTGGATGGCGCAGATGAAACCAACCACCAAAAACAACTGATCAAAGGTGGTGGTGCAGCCCTCACCCGTGAGAAAATCGTGGCTGCGGTTGCAAAGAAATTTATTTGTATCGTAGATGAATCAAAAGTTGTCGATATACTCGGCACTTTTCCCCTACCTGTGGAAGTCATTCCAATGGCGAGAGGACATGTTGCGCGCGAACTTGTAAAACTTGGTGGGCAACCTATTTATCGTGAAGATACCATAACAGATAATGGCAATATCATCCTAGATGTTCATAATATGCAAATTATGGAAGTAAAAAAACTTGAGACAGCCATTAATCAAATCACAGGCGTTGTCACCAGTGGGCTTTTTGCACTGCGTCCTGCTGATGTGGTATTGGTTGCGCATAAAGATGGTCATGTTAGTAAACTATAAGAGGAATTGAAAATGGCAAACCCTATTCTGGGATCCTGGCAGCTGATCTCAATGACATCTAAAGATCATGAGGGAAATCTGTCATATCCTATGGGAGAAAATCCTATTGGGATTATTATGTATAATGAAACGACCATGTCAGCAATCCTATCCTGTCATCATAATGATCTAGATAAAGACCTCCTGCATCATGTGAGCTACGCCGGAACTTATGATGCCAAAGATGGCAAAGCCTATCACCATGTTTCTGTTTCCTCTGAGCCCACTTGGCCCGGAAGAAGTCTTGAAAGGAATTTTTCAATAACCAATGACATTCTAAAAATTTGGTGCCATGAAAAATTGAATGATCAAGAGTTTGAGCTGGTTTTGATTTGGAAAAAAATAACGTAACCTATACTACCCCAATCTGTCAAACAACATTTTCTAAATTCCTATTCCCATAATATTTAAGCTGCCTTAAGTGCTAACTGCTCTTTTGGCGTGCCCCTATTTGAACCTTCATTATAAACATTCATTGGTTTTTTATAGCCCAATGTTTCGTGAAATCTTCGATGATTATAAAACTCAATATAGGTTTTCACGTCA
>Ga0302132_10000473_pt1 | contig 22614 bp, 15 predicted proteins | sample CB9_321_MG_FD_203113 | JGI IMG/M metagenome (GOLD analysis project Ga0302132, IMG submission 203113) | Marine microbial communities from Western Arctic Ocean, Canada - CB9_32.1 | ecosystem: Environmental > Aquatic > Marine > Oceanic | place: Canada: Western Arctic Ocean | collected 2017-09-19
AAACATGCGCGGGAGGGCGATAGGTGGCTGGTCTTTCGCTATTGGATTCGGGTGGGTCGGCCACCTTGGATTGGGAGCAGTGAGCGAGATATACGGAGTTCAATGGGCACTCGCAGGTGCGGGCGCTGTCGTGTTCGTTACCGGCCTTGTGGCGTTGATATTCGCTCGCGGACTACGTCGAGCCTGATCTCCGGCAGACGGTCTAGTCGTTCAGCGCTCGCTTCACAATCTCAGACAGTTCCGGATCCTGCTTTGCAACGTGTATCGCAGCCTCAAGCATGCCCCCGGGATTACCCGTGTCGGCGTGGAAGCCTTCAATTCTTCGTGCATGAATCGGACTATTACCCAACAGCGAAGCGATAGCGTCGGTGATCTGAATCTCACCACCCGCACCCGATCGCTCTTCAGCTAAATAGTCGAAAACGGCGTTATCGAGAACATACCGAGCGACTATCGCCAGATTACTCGGAGCATCTTCGAGCGCAGGTTTTTCGACCATCACGTCGACCGAGTACACCCCTTCGCCGATCTCAGCACCGCCCGCTATCCCCTTGGTGTGAACGATCTCGTCGGGAGCCTCGGTAACCGCTATTACCGATCCGCCATACTCTCGATAAACCTGCATCAGCTGTTCGGTCGCAGAAGTCTCATGGATGATCACATCATCGGGGAAGATCACAACGAACGGCTCGCCATCGCAGAACTCACGAGCCTGGTAAATAGCGTGGCCGGGTCCCTTTGGATCGTGCTGGTACACCGTCGTCACGTTTGCCAGTGAGGCGATCTCAAGCTGCGCTTCGAGCAGTTCGTGTCTACCCCGCGCCCGTAGTTCCCTTTCAAGCGAATCCTGATTCCCGAAGTAATCGGCAACCGACTCCATACCCGGCGACATCACGATCGCAATATCAGTCACGCCGGCTTTTGCAGCCTCGCGAACCGCATATTCGATCACGGGAACATTCAGCACGGGCAACAGCGGTTTCGGCACCGTGCGAGTGGCAGGAAGGAATCGTGTGCCCAGTCCGCCAACGGGAATAACGGCTTTGGTTACGGCGGGAAATTTGGTGATCGGGTTGGTCATAACCCGATTCTAACGGCAATTGATGATGTAATCGTGGCAGAAATCGAACCTCTTTTCGCACGACTATTCGATAACTCAGTAGTACGATTAGGTTGATCGTGCTAGGTGGGGTGGTAGCGGTGCCCTGTACTCGCAATCCGCTATAGCGAGACTGAATGCCCCGTCGAGACTGTTCGCATGTGGCCGCTAGAGTCAGTATTTAGATGTTGATAGCCTGGTCCTGCGCGGCGAGGCCTCGTGAACTCCGTCAGAACCGGAAGGTAGCAGCGGTAAGCGAATACCCTCGGGTGCCGTGGGAATACCGGGCTAGAGTCGGTACTGACATCTATGCTTCATGCAGCTGGCGACACGGGGTTGCACGGTCATATATTTCATACTTCTAAAGCCAATCATGCCTGCAGAGCCAAATGAGCACTCTCGACGGGTACGATACACGGGTTGGATTCGACCATGACCCCACAACGGCTGGGTCAGCATTTCCTTGAAGACACGACGGTGATCGACGCGATCATCGACGCGGCTGATTTGCATCCCGACGATACCATCGTCGAAGTTGGGCCCGGGCACGGCGCTCTAACCGACGATCTCGTCGAACGCGCAGGCCGGGTTATTCTACTCGAATACGACGCCGATCTCGCCGATCGACTTGCGTACAAGTACGAATCGAACCCCAATGTTCGAGTGCTGAACGTCGATGCCCGCGATTTTGGATCGGACCTCGATCCATGGCTTGTCGAAGGCGACTACAAAGTGGTGGCGAATCTGCCGTATTACGCCGCAAATCCGATCACACGAAACTTCCTGGAATCGAGTCGTAAGCCGACCCTGATGGTAATCATGGTGCAGCGGGAAGTTGCCAACGATATGGCGGCTGAACCCGGCGGTATGAGCCTACTGTCACTCGCTATACAGATCTACTCGACCGCAGAACACGTGGTCGACGTTCCACCAGAGTGCTTCAACCCGCCACCCAAAGTTCATTCATCGGTATTGAAACTGACTCCCTCGGATGAGTTGAGACTGAGTTTTGAATCGGCTGATGACTTTTTCAAGCTGGCGCGCAGCGGATTCAAAAGCCCACGTAAACAGCTGCACAACTCTCTTTCAGACGGGCTGTTCATCCCGCTCGAAGATGCACGATCACTCGTTGAAAAAACCGGATTCGAAACATCGCGTAGACCAGCAACACTCTCGTTGAACGACTGGCAGGTGCTGTACGACGTGTGGGTCGAAGCGGGAAGACCGGCCCAGGTTCATGGCTCGGTGCGCAGAAAGCGACAGGGCCGACGAAGTGAGTAGCGCTATTCGCGTCGAGGAAAAGGCATACGCCAAGATTAATCTCACTCTCGAGATTCTAGGGAAGCGTCGGGACGGCTACCACAACCTCGCATCCGTTATGCAAACGGTTGACCTGTTCGACAACGTCATAATCACGGAAGCCGAAGACATATCTGTCACCTGCGATGACACCCAGATCACCCCTGAGATAAATCTAGCGACCAAAACGGCGAACGTTCTCAAACAACGAACCGGAGTCACAAGTGGAGCGCAGATCAGTATCGAGAAAAACATCCCTGTATCGGCTGGTCTCGGTGGTGGTTCGACGGACGCAGCGGCAACCCTGCGTGGACTAAACAAGCTTTGGAATCTCGGGCTTTCGTTTGATGATCTGACTGAAATCGCAGCCGATATCGGCTCTGATGTGCCGTTTCTCGTTCGCGGTGGTACCTCGCTAGTGCAGGGCAGAGGTGAGGATGTAACATCGATCACGGCCGCTAAAATCCCAAAAATTCTGATCCTCACTCCGGAAGTCACTTTAGAAAACCCAACGGCCAAAACTGCTTCGGTCTTCTCCCATGTCAACGAATCTATGTTCACTCGCGGCAATCTGAGTCACAAACTGGCGGCCAGGATTCGATCCGGTAGCGACTGCCCGCCGGGGTTCTTCTTCAACCAGTTCGGTAATCTCGCAGAATCACTCTTCCCGGGGTGGAATGCTGAACATGATCTGCTGATGGAACTTGGCGCAAGAGACGTGATGTTGTGTGGTGCTGGTCCTTCGATGTTTACAGTTCCGCCATCAAAGGAACTTGGTACAGCGTGGCACCTACTTCTCACGGCAGTTCACGGGAAGACCGCATTCCTTGCCGATCTGTCGCCAGCCATAACCGGAAGCACAGAAAGAGCAGAGTCCTAAGTGGAAGAGCCGCTACGTACTATGGTCGTCGGGATGATCGCCGGTGGCCTGATGGGACTTATCTTCGTCGGGCATATGGCGTTGTTACTCGTATTTCGTCCACCGAACGCACTGAAAAAACGAGCAGCCGAATCGAATGTGGCAGGCCTGATTACTATCACGATGCTCGTGTCTTATTTGAGCTGGAACGTGCTGGCGATAATGATGGCGTTCGCAGCGCAGGCGACTCTTGTGGGCGACGATCCTCACGTCTCCGTAGCTCCGAGCCCCATGTACCTCTTCGCCGTCCTGTTCGTCACCATATTCCTCGCAATACCCGCGTTCGTTTTCTTTCGTGATCGAAAAAACCACCTGCTGGGGCAGATTGTGCTGTTCATCGGCATATACGGCTTTTTGATTCCGAACATGGTCGTGGCAGTTCAATATCCTTGAACCGAACGTAACCTGGCTTCAACTGCTCCGCTTCTGGTGCTCCGCTTCAGGTAAATCGGGGTCTAAACTTGGCGGACTGACTAACACTGCGGCTATTTAGCAGATTTTGAACTGCGCACGCACCAGAAACAATTGAGAGATACATGTCTAAAGGCTCCGGAAATCGCTTCGCCAACAGGTTTGACGGGCAGGTCGCACTTCTCACCGGCTCAGCAGCGACGCTCAAAGGTGAACTAATGGGCTTCGGTGGTGCCACGGTATGGCGGTTCCTCGAAGAGGGCGGACGTGGTGTTGTAATTACCGATGTTCAGGACGAGGTCGGTGAACGGTCGGCCGAACAACTTCGTGATGCCGGACACGACGCGATCTACATGCATCTCGACGTCACCGAAGAAGACGAGTGGGCGATTGTGGTCGATGCCACGATGAAGCACTTCGGGAGACTCGACATACTGGTCAATATCGCGGGAATTCTCGACCCGAAATCCATTCTCGATATCGAAACAGCTGTCTGGAAGAAGACGATGGAGATCAGCACGGTCGGCATTTTCCTTGGAACGCGTGCAGTCGCCAGCCATATGGAGCAATCCGGCGGTGGTTCGATCATCAACCTAGCATCCATGGCCGCTAAACAGGGCTCAGGCGCCTATGGCTCGGCGTACTCGTTCTCACGAGGCGGCATGCTCAACTTCACGATGTCGTCAGCGCTTCAGCTGGCGAGTATGGGCATCAGGGTGAACACAATCTTGCCAGGGTGGGTCCACACTCCGTTTACCGACTACCTGTACAGCGATCCCGAGCAGAGCAAGTTCCGTACCGAACGCGTACCGCTTGGTCGCTGGGGCGAGCCGGAAGATATCGCAGCAGGCATCCTGTTTCTCGCATCTGACGACGCTTCGTACATGACTGGCGCAGAATTGCTCATGGACGGCGGGGTAAGCGCCGGCTCAGTCAGGCCAGCAAATCCGAGAAACGAAGAGTAGGTTTTCTAGGGATACTTCCGACTCATACCCCCTATCCCAACGGGAGGGAGATGAGACGCGTAAAGGGAGTTCCAATAGTGCTGCAGATCGCGCTCTGAGTGTCGGTGAGGATTATTGGCGTTGTTACGCCTTCAGGATTTCTCGCTGCGCCAGCACACGCTCCAACAGCGGCTGCATGCCAAGCTCGGTGGCGATGGCGATGGCTTCGTCTTGGAGTTTGTTCGCTTTTTCGCGATCGCCGGGTGCGTCGCGGTCGAGGAGAAGCTCGGAATATTCGTGTAAAGACCAGCCTTGTTGCGGTCGGTATCCGGCCTTCTCGGTGAACGAAATCGCATCTTGGAAGTGACCTTCCGCGCGACTGCTATCGCCCATCGCAAGGGCGGTCATTCCCAGCAACCGGTCGCCGGAAACGACGAACGGATGCCATTTTCGGAGAGGGAGAAAGTGCTCATACATCGTCGCCGCCACAGTCATGTCACCCCTAACGATTGCCGCAGTCGCGAGCGTCATATGCGCAAACATTTTGACGAATGGCGTGGCAATGTCGGTCGATAGCACGACTCTGGCATTCTCCTCAGCAGAATTGAGCCTGCTATTGTCTCCGGAGATAAGAGATGCGAAAGCCACCGCGGCCGCGGAGATGGAGTACTCAAAGCTTTGCGCTTTCTGCGTACTCGCCGCAATCTCGATCGACCGATCAAGGAACCGGTCACCCTCTACCGCGTTACCGGTTTCGTACTCCACCTGAGATCTGATAAACAGAGATCGTGGATCATCTGGAGCATAGACGATACCCTTGTCCGTGTGATCCCTCGCTGTGTCCCAGTCGCCCTGGTAGTACGGCACGAGTGACATCCCGAAGTTGGTGCGCGACATTTGGCTTCGATCTCGTAACTGATCTGCGCTCTGGAGAGCGAGCCGGCCTATCTCAGATGCCGAGTCGGGCTCGCCCGATTGCGACAACATTATCGACTTGACGTATCTGACCATCGAGTCTGACCAAAGGTCGTCAATCGATTCCGAGAGGGCAATAGCGCGATCACATAGTCGCAATATCTCTTTGCCTTGGTTCACGTAATTATCGTGGTAAAGGACCGTGATCGACGCGGTGCCCAGTAACCTGAACTCAAGCGCTTTATCATTTTCTCGATCGGCGATCGCAATGGCCTGATCTAGTGCTTGAAGCGTTTTCTGGCGATCGCCGTATTGCATTCCGACAAGCCCTAGGTAGTTGGGGAGAATGCGACCCGCGTCAAGGGAGTTGGGAGGCACAAGCTCTAGGGCCCGCTCGGCAATTTTTGTTGCGCCCGGGAACAACGCAAAAGCGGATGGAAGACGATGCTCAGCAATTTCGAGCGCACTCTCTATCTCGCCTGCTGCTGCATAGTATTCGAACGCCAGGCCGAAATTCTTTAGTGCATCGTCGAAATCCAGTAAGGCGATCTGGGCCCTACCGAGACCGAACAGGAGTGCGGCCTGCTCGGCATCCATTTTGTCCCGTTCTTTCGCCGACAGAGCGCGCTCAAAATGAACCTGAGCTTCGTCATATGCATAACGGTCCAGCGCGGCTTCACCGGCCAGCTTCGAATAATGGATCATCTTTGTGTCACCGACGACAGTCACTGCTTCTGAGAAGTGGTGAGCCAGCTCGGCGGCATGTTCCGGTGCCTCGTCACCGTAGTGGGCTTCGAGGGCTTCGGCTATTCGGGCGTGCATACGGACTGCGCGGGTATGGGACAGCTCCTGTATCAAAGTTTCTTGCATCTGCGCGTGAGTGAACTGGTAGAAGCCGACTTCGCCTTCTAGCTCCTCGATGATGCGGGCAGAGAGCGCCTCGTCCATTGCGTCCAGCAACTGACCATCAGTCGTGTCTTCGGCGAGCATTTTCAAGATGTCGAATCGGAACTGCCTGCCGATTACGGCTGCGATTGTCAGTAGCTCGTTGCAGCGTTCAGATAGACGGTCGAGTCTCCGACCGATGACTTCTCTTACGCCCTCTGGAATACGTATCTCCCACGAGGTGGTTCCACCACCCGTGGAACGTCCGGCAGTTATGTCGCCTTCTTGAATGAGCAGTCGAACGGTCTCAGTGACGAACAGTGGGTTGCCCTCGGTCTGTGAGAACACGGCTTCCACCAGCGCAGGTGGTGGCGAGATACCAGCGGCGATCTCGATAAACCGGTGTACGTCGTGTTTCTGGAGTCCCCTGAGTACAACTCGCTCAAACAATCGTTCTCGGCTGAGATCACCAAGAGTCACCGAAAGTGGATGTCTCCGGTTCAATTCCATGTCTCGGTAGTTGCCGACCACCATGATTTTCGAGTTGGCCAGTTCTCTGGCAACAAATTCCAGCAACATGAGAGACGGCTTGTCAGACCAGTGAAGGTCTTCGAGCATCAGCACTATTGGCGCGCCAGATGATGCTTGCTTCAGAAAAGTGGCGATGCTGTCGAACAACCTGAACCTTTCTGATTCGGGTTCTCCGATCTCCGTAGGTTCAGGCAGGTCGGTCAGTTTCTCTCGTACGTCACTTACCACCTCTGCAATGACCGATGCAGCCGATCCCATTTGATTTCGCAGCTCGTCAGGTTCGGTTTTGGCGACATGGCTCCTGATCGCCTGCACCCACGGCCAGTACGGTGGTGCTCCGCCAGATTCGTAACACCGCCCCCAGAGAACCTTTGCGCCTCTCATACCGGCGTATGTGGCGAGTTCCGATGCGGTGCGGGTTTTGCCGATACCCGGCTCGCCGACGAGGGTGACCATTCGTCCTTTGCCAGACAGAACTTCCTCGAAGATCGACTTGAGGTTATCCATCTCGCGTTGACGACCTACGAACACGCCGCCTGCCATTGAATCGAGTGAGGTTTGCTTATCGCTTTCAGATTCTTCAACAGCCGAGAGATCGACAGCTCCCAGCGCTGTTAGCACTTCACGTGCTGACTGCGGTCTCTCGTCGGGATTTTTCGACATCAATCTGATGATTAGCGAATCTAGCGTCTTAGGAATACTCGGATTGTGCCAACTCGGTGCGACGGCAGGGGTGTTTACATGCTGGCTAATAACGGCAATGTCGTCGTCACCCATGAACGGCACACGACCCGTACTCATCTCATAGAGCATTGCGCCCAATGAGTACAGGTCTGCTCTTGGCGTGACCTCCCCACCCGTGGCCTGCTCGGGCGGCATGTAGTTAACGGTGCCGACCATGAGTTTTTCGACGGTGAGACGTGAACGGTCTGTAGCTACTGCAAGACCGAAGTCACCGATCTTGGCGTTACCGTCATCATCGAGCCAGACGTTTCCGGGTTTCAGGTCTCGATGAATGATGCCTTTTGAGTGGGCGAAGACGAGACCTTCAGCGGTTTGAGTTGCAATCTGGATCGCCTGCTCCAGAGGCAGGGGGCCGTCGATGTCCTCGATAAGTTCTTCAACATCTCCACCGCCCATGGGTGGCTGAACCATATAAGGGCTACCGTTTTCTTCACCAAATTCGTAGATCGGCATGATGCACGGGTGCGTTCCCATTCGACCCATCGCCTGGGCTTCCCTGAGAACACGCTCACGACCTACGTCGTCCAGGCCGTCGGTCTTGATTAGCCCGAACGCAACATCCCTGTCCAGTACAGAGTCGTGGGCTAGGTAGACCAACTTCTTCCCGCCCTCGCCGAGTAAACGGCTGACGGTGTAACGGCCATCAGCGAAGGTGGATGGGGTGTCCTGAGTTTTCGTTACCGCAGCGTCAGATAACTCTTCGGCTGGATCTTCAACATCAGGAAGTTCGGAAAGGTGTGGCTTCGCCATCGCGAGGAAGGATTTAGCGTCTTCATCGCCACTGCTTACGGCCAGTACCGAAAGTGCAGTATCTCGGACCTTTACCCAGTCTTGTTCGTCGGCAAATTCTTCGGCCTGGTCGAGAAGCTTATCTATTCGGCGTTGTACACGTTCTGAAGGCATAGTGCGGCATGATAGCCGATAAATGATGCGGCACCGACTCAGCTCGAGAGATTGCTCAGTCCCACGGAGTACGCGCTGTGCGGCGGGTCACCGCTGAGTAATCTAAGGGTGTCGAAACTCCCTATCTCTGGAACCTCATCGCTGGCTGGCAATCTCCCCTCTCTCCATCACACGCTCTGAGAGGGTTAATGAAGCTACCTCGGCTGTTCGAGCATTCCAGCCAACGACCTAACGCGACCCCACCAGATCCCTCGGCGGCCTTCGGGATATCGGACAGAGTCGCAGTCTGTAGTCGCTACATTTCCCGCGCCTAATGCGTATGTGTCGTGCCGTCGGCGTGTGTGTGAGGCATCTTCTTTTCGACCGCACCAATTGCGTCGTTGTACACCTTGCGAATAGTCGCATGACGCTCGGCGTCAGCCCGGGTCGCCAGAGTGTCTAGCCATTCAACTCCACCCTGCATCGTCGTTATCAAGTACTCCCCGAGTGCAGCGTCGAACACATCAGTCCGTCCAGCCTTCACGTACACGGCTGAGGTGTGGGCGGCGAAGTTTACCGGCCATACGTGCCACGCCACGTGATCGCTGACCGCCCGAGCCGCTATCCAACCACTACCCGGCAAATCGATCGATTCATCGATTGCCAGCATTTTCTCGCCATCCTTCGAAGTGGCCTGGGCCACTACCTTGCCATTGAACACGATCTCGAGCTTGTTGATCGGCATCGCACAGGTCGCCGTAGCCGTGACATGCACAGATCCGCCGGACTCTGGAAGCGTCAATTCGTCGCCCGGACGCAGCCCCTCAACGGTGAAGTCCATCAGAGGACCACTGGTCGTGTAAGTACGACCCGCACGCACCGCATCGCTCCACGAAACGTGTGAAAGCTCATCATCGCCAATGTAGGCGTAGGTGCGTACTCCGCCAACTGGCATACCTGCCGACATCTTGTCGGTTCCACCGACCGCGGGCACGCGGTAGCCACAACTCATCAGCCTGTACCACTCGTGAACGGCGAACGTGTCCATGGACGGAACATGGAAGTCTCGGATTTCAAGACCATCGACTTTGCCGAGAACAACCTCAGCAATCACCTCCGAGTGCGGGAATGGGAAGTGAGGAACAATGGCGAGACCGCCTTTTTCGTGCGCCTCATCCGCCCACTCGCTCATCGCTCGAACGGTTGGATCACCGATGTAGCCCTCGCTTGGACCACTCGTCGACATTGGGAATATTGGCGATCCCGTGGCACCCATCAGGCTAATGTGGCCCATGAAGTGCTGACGATTCTCGCTACCGACCCAAACGATCGTCTCAGCAGAAGACGAACCCGATGCTTCGCCGGTTAAGTCACCTACATTCGTATACAGATCACCCCACTGGGCAGCCAGTAGATTGATCACGTTGATGTCTTCGGCTGCTGCCTCAAGGTGAGCAGTTTCAGGTGTCAGGAAGTGTGTGTGAGTGTCCGCAGTCACCCATCCAGAAGCACGCAGATTTGAATTGCGATCGAGAGTAATTTCCAACTCTCGCTGACCCGGCTTGATGTTTAACTTCTGGCGAATGGGCTGAAATTCAAAGCCCTTCGAAACCTCGACATAGACATCCCCAACTGGAAGCTCACCCTGGAAAGTCCCGTCCACGTAGGCGTACGGCGTATCGCCAAGCAGCAAATCGGCGCCGTAGTCCTCGAACCAGTTGTCGTTCACCTCGTGGGTGTGACCGTAAGGAGGGAAGTATCGACCGTCCGGTGAACGGAAATGGATACGAGCCGCGGTCGGCTTGCCTGTACTTGAATCGATAATCTTGCCGTGAACCCATGTGCGCTCTGAAGTGAGAACCTTTGCACTGAGTTTTCCGTTCGTTGCTTCACCCGTGTCGAGTAGCGAGCGAACATCGATCTCCTGTCCATCGATCGACAATGTCGCATCCGCAGATGCCGTCACATCTATCGAAGCAACGGTCTGCGGATCGTCTTCCGACTCCCCCCAGCCCTTCACCGGATTAGCGAGCCATGCCTCACCATCGAAACTCTGAATATCCTGCTGCCGAGCAATAACGCCAAGGTCGACATTCACATCGAGATCATCAGCCGATTTGCCATTCACGTCGATCTGGACAGTCTCGAGTGGCTGGTGGCGAAGAGGATGGTCCAGCCCGCTGAAGACGGTAATTGCCCCGATAGCGAAAGCGGCAGCTCCCGTCGATTCGATCCGCAAAGAAGCGATTGTTTTCGATGAGTCGGGCAGTTCCAACGCATAAATGGTCCAAGATGCTGGAGGATTCGCTCGACCTTCTCGATCATTTTTTGCCGACGTTCGACCGTCAACGGGCAGGTCTCCGACCATCACCCCCGTTTGCCACCTGCCCCACGCGTTGTTGGGGTAGGGCCCGCGCTTAGGGATGCCGCTCGGGGCCTGATGCTGGCGCGACGAGAATCCGCTCTGCATTCGAGTCTGCGCCTGGTTGATTTCGAACCGTCGGCGGACTGTCTGGCGATGCTCCGAACCATCGTCGAAAACAACAACGTAATCAGCAATATGCTCACCGGGAGCGGTTACCACGGGGGACAAGTAATCAGATGCCTGTCCTGCGACAGTAGTAGATGCATTCTCGTCACAAAAATGTGCGAACACGACGTGAGAACCTGAAGCACCAACCGAAACGTCAACGCTTGATGCGTCGCCCAGAACAATCAAGTCATTTCCCGAAGTAGTCAGATCGAACGGCACACCCCAGAACGATTGTGACCCCACGGGAAGTTGAGAAAGCGACGCCGCAGTCTTTGCTCCCCAGTGTTGGCTATCGCTTCGTGAAGCGTTGAGGCTCGAAAAAAGAGAAACAGGCGAGAATTTCGGCATCGAAATATTTCCGTTCAGAAAATGAAAGCGTTAGATGGCGCATGATGCGCCTGTGCGTTAAAGCAAACAAGCCTCGAACTGCTTCGGGGCTTGTTTGCATTTGATTATTTTTTAGCCGAGGGCTTTAACCTGTGACTTCACTTCATCGAAGGGAGGAAGATCGGAAGGAACATCCGAGAGCCATTTCCACGCAATGTTGCCGTCGGACCCAATTACGAATACCGATCGGCGAGCCGTCGTGTATCCGCTCATACCAGCGAAGTCGGGCCACACGATATCGTAGTCATTAATCGTTGACTTCTGGTAGTCACTGAGGATTGGGAAGCTAATGCTGTTCGCATCGCGGAACGCACCGTTGGCGAAGCGTCCATCGATTGATATTGCGACTACTTCTGCACCAACGGCTGAGTACTCGGTCAGAGAATCTCGGAAGGTGCAAAGCTCTTCAGCGCAAACTCCGCTAAATGCGGCTGGGAAAAATGCAATTACAGCCGGCTTTCCAGCGAGACTGCTCGAGTTAAATTCATTGCCGTCAGTATCGAGCAATGTGAAGGCTGGTGCCTTGGAACCTACGTCACCGGACATAAAAAACTCCTATTCATGCGTAATAACCAATAAATATCTCGACAGATTATGCCACCCACCAGCCTAGATGGACATAGCTAACTTGATAATTCCGTCCTTTCGCAAACGATACATCTCGAATGCCTCTTGTGCGTCTTCAAATGTTACATCGTGGGTTTTTAGCACTCCAGGGTCGATCCACCCACGCTCTTTCAACGCCACGATATCCCTTATTTCCTGAATCGGCTCGTGTGTGGCGGCGATAACAGTAGCGTTTAGTTGAATGTTCTTGCTCATCCATTTCCTGTGCTCAAAAGTCACATTCGTTGGGTCGACGAGACTGAATGAGATGATCTGCCCTTCATCACGCACCAGATCTATTGCAATACCGAGGCCATCCGGATTGCCACTGGCGTCAACAACAACATCGAACATCCCGCCACCGGTGATCTCGGTCGCTGCCTCGATCGTGTTTTCATTCGAAGCGTTGATGGTGTGAGTTGCGCCAAGCTCCATAGATTTACGGCAACGGTACTCTTCGAGATCGATACCAACGACCTGCTGCGCACCCTGTCGTTCAGCAATCATGGTGAATGTGAGCCCGATGCCACCCTGACCGATCACAGCGATTTTCCTGCCCATAGGGTTGCCCCAGCGTCTCGCCGAGTACAAAGCTGTTCCCGAGTGCTGGCACATCACCCACTCAGACAGGTCGCCCCATTCTGGGAGTTTGATCAGCTTGTCAGCAGTCTGGACTACCTGTTCTTGCATACCGGCTACTTCTTCCGGGATAACAATTACTCGTTGACCCTCCTTGTAGTCGGAATCTCTGCTTTCCACCACGACGCCGGCGCATTCATGCATTGGGGCACCAGGCACGAAGGGATAGTCCTCTTCCGGCAGTTCAGCGTCGTACTCAAGGTAGATGTCGCTGCCACAGATAGAGAGAGCTTCGAGTTTTATTTGAACCTCTCCTTCGTTCAGAGGCCCCGGTTCTGGAACATCGAGAAATTCAATTTTTCGACGCGCTACTACTCTGGCTGCTTTCAATTCATCCCTCTAATTCGTCGCTGACTGGTTTGGCGATCTGAAAATTACAGAAAAATCGACGCGCTGGGCATCGATATTGTTTTCGACCCGGAATTCTAACCCCGTCGCGGCGTATACTCGGCGACCGTCCGACCCAATTTATTCAGAATCCTCTATTAGGCAAAAAACCTCTTGAAGATCAAATTTATAGAAACTGTGCGAGTCAGCGATCCTGCTGACGTTATATGGGTGCGAGTCCATACAGATACTGGTCTGATAGGTCTCGGTGAAACCTGGTACGCCTCGAAAACCGTCGAGTCGGCCGTTCACGATCACTTTGCTCCACTGGTGGTTGGACGTGATCCCTTCGCAATCGAACGCCACTGGCTGAACATGTTCAGATTGTCTGATCACGCCGGGTACGGTGGGGCGGAGCTGAGGGCGCTGTCAGCAATCGACATGGCGTTATGGGATATCAAGGGACAGGCAGCGGGCGTTCCCGTGTACGAACTGCTGGGCGGAGCCGTCCGAAAGAAAATTCGCGTCTACGCCACCGGAGCACCATTCGAAGGCTGTGGTGAGCTTGCAAAGGAACTGATTGACGATGGAATGATCGCCATGAAGATGGGACCAACTATTCCCGTCGCAACACCATCTGAAGGCCAGTATCTTGCTCCCAAAGAACTCGATAGAGTTCTGAAGCCGTTTCGAGACGTGCGAGATGCGGTAGGAAGCGATATTAAGATTGCCAACGACGGGCACGGAAAGTGGAATCTTCCAGTAGCGATACAGATCGCGAAAGAAATGGAACCACTCGACATCATGTGGCAGGAAGACCTGATGCCACTCTTGAACCCCAGTGCCCTTCGTCAGCTACAAGACGCCACAAGCACCCCGGTCTGCATCTCCGAACGCCTGCTAACGCGGTGGCAACTGCGAGAGTTTATCGAGAATGGCGCTGCTCAAATCGTGATGCCAGACTTGATCTGGACAGGTGGAATCAGCGAAACCCATCGAATCGCCGTGATGGCATCAGCGCATCAGGTTCCAGTCGCTCCGCACGATGCCACGGGACCCGTCAATATCTTTGCCTGCGCGCACATCTGCATGAACTCGCCGAACGCCATGATCATGGAGCACGTTCGCCCATATCTCTACGGCTGGTACGGAGACTTCGTTGATCCACTTCCGCCAATAGAACACGGATGGCTTCATGCACCTCAAAACCCGGGCATCGGGACACGCCTGAGGCCTGAGGTATTTGATCGCCCGGACATCGAACTTCGGGTGAGTGATGAATCAGTCATGATCCCCGGTATGAACGATGAGGGCTGGGCTGGCGGTTCCAACTTCTCGAAAGAAATGTGGACCGAGATGGAAGAAATAATGGACTTCCGATCTCAGGGTTCTCCAATCTCCGAGAGGCTAACAACCGGTGAAGGTGACTCTCCAACTGGTGGTCCCGGCGGCGGTATAGCCACCTGGTACAAAGACGATGAAGCACCTGAAGATTCTGGTGAAGATTCAGGAGACCAACAATGATCATCTCCAAGATCGAGACGATTCGAGTGGGGCAGTTCCCTGATCTGATCTTCGTCCAGATTCATACAGATACCGGGCTCATTGGACTCGGTGAAACCTGGTACAGCGCGTCAACGGTTGAGGCGGCTGTTCACGATCATTTTGGCCCGTTACTCATAGGCCGCGATCCTGCGGAAATCGAACGCCACTGGCAGACAATGTTCCGGCTGTCGGATCATGCCGGGTACGGTGGTGCCGAACTACGCGCGATCTCCGCAATCGATGTGGCGCTCTGGGACATCAAAGGCCAAGCGCTCCAGATGCCGATCTACGAGATCATCGGAGGCGGCACAAGACACCGAATCAGGGTCTACAACACTCTCGGGGTCTACGGTGATATCAACGATGGCTGGGACGTGTGGACTGACCCGGTCGGCGTCGCAAAGCGACTACTCGATCAGGGCATCACCGGGATGAAGATGTCGCCTACCGATTTCATCGCACGTGAATCGGATGGCCAACTTCTATTCCAGGACGACCTCGATTGGGCACTAAAGCCTTTACGAGAAATCCGCGACAACCTGGGCATGGAGATCGAGGTAGCGAATGATGGGCACGCAAAGTGGAATCTTCCAAATGCCATAAAAATCGTTCGGGAAATGGAACCCTTGCGCCCAATGTGGCACGAGGAATTAATCTCTCCGCTGAACGAGAAATCCCACGAACGTCTGCAGGCCGCCACCTCTACTCCGATAGCAGCGGCAGAACGACTTATGACCCGTTACCAGCACAGACGGTTTATAGAGTCTCCAGCAGCGAGAATATCTATGCCCGACCTGACCTGGACAGGTGGAATATCTGAGGTCAAGAAGATTGCGATTCTTGCGTCTGCCCACCAGATGCCTATCGCCCCTCACGACTGCGTGGGACCGGTGAACATGCTCGCCTGTGCCCACATCGCTATGGCGACGCCAAACGTGATGATCATGGAGTACAACAGGGCGATGCATTTGGGCTGGTACCGTGACTTCATCGAGCCCGACTTCGTGATTGAAGACGGGTTCCTGATGGCACCCACCGAGCCCGGACTCGGAACTCGACTAAAGAGCTCGGTGAAAGACCGGCAGGACGTCATCGTTCGGACGAGCGACGAAAAAGCTGAGGCGTGGCTGATGTCGAGCAAGCGCTACACATACCCGCCGCAAGAGTTGCAAGAAGAGTTCATCAACAGCACAGATCGACGTCGGGCAGGGTCGGAAGCCGTCTACTACGACTGATACCGGTTCAACGTCAGATAAATCTAGTCGACAAACCCCAAGAAACAACACATGACCACAAATTCGAGTAAAAAAAGAATCATCTTCATTGGCGCAGGCGCCGTCGGGTCGTATCTCGGCGGGTGGCTATCTCACACAGGCCATGAAGTAACGATGGTCGACATGTGGGATAAGCAGGTCGAGACGATTCGTGAGAACGGCCTTCAAGTAGACGGCCCCCACGATTCTTTCGTCGCACATCCGAACATATACCACCTCCACGAAAACGAACTTGTGGCACGAGAAGATCAGTTCGACATTGGCTTTGTAGCTGTAAAGGCATACGACACCTCCTGGGCTGCTACGTTCGTCGATAAATACGTGAAGCCAGACGGCTACATTGTGTCGTCACAAAACACTTGGACAGACCCTGCGATGGCAGCAGCAGTCGGGGCCGAACGAGCCGTGGGCCTAGTCATGTCCAGCATTTCAGTAGCCATGTGGGAAGCAGGGAAGGTCGAGCGACCCGGCGATACTCGCCGACGAGATCTTGGTCATATCGTGTTCAGGGCTGGTAACCACGATGGCAGCGACAGCCCACGACTACACGAATTGATCGAAATACTCGATCCCGTGGACGGCGGAAAAGTCACAACGAATCTCTGGGGAGAACGATGGGCGAAACTTGGACAGAACTCGATGGGCAACCCTGTCGCAGCCTCAAGCGGCATGGGGATGGCTGATCTCAATAAGCACGCTCGCGGCCGTGAACTACAAATTCGCCTTGCACAGGAGTGCGCTGCGGTGGGACTTGCTCTTGGTCACAACGTCGAGAACTTTGGCGGCAAGACGGCCAAAGAGTGGTCCGACGCTTCTCAAGGCGATGTATTCGAGCAACTCGATGCAGAATTGGCGGAGAAATCTTCAGGAGCAAACTGGCGACCCTCGATGGCACAGGATGTGGTGAAGGGCCGACCAACCGAGATTTACCAGATGAACGGTTTCGTATGCCAGCAGGGCGCTACGGTCGGAATCGACACCCCCGTAAACGCCGCTATCACCGACGTAATACGCGCTATAGACGCTGGTGAGCTTGAACCAGGATTCGACAACGTCGAGCTCACTCTGAAATCTGCCGGATACTAATCGCCACATTTTTGCCCCGACATTAGGCCAATAAACCAGTTCGCAACGATGGGATTCCGATAGAGTCGGAGCCATGTCGCTGTGCCCTAAAAACAGCCGCCACCCAGACGAGACCAATCACAAATAATTGCCCGGTATTAACCAAGACACACTCATAGCGCTCGACCTGGAAACTACAGGTATTAACTCCAAAACCGATCACATCATCGAGGTTGGAGCAGTCAAGTTCGTCGGTGGCGAGCAGGTCGACACGTTCAGCGCTCTCGTGAATCCACATCGGCGACTTTCGAGCTTTATCGTCGGGCTAACGGGCATATCTCAATCTGAGGTTGACGACGCTCCAGACTGGGACGAAATCAAACCTGCCGTTGCAGAGTTTATTTCCGGTGTTCCGATAATCGGGCACAACGTCGGCTTCGACGCGTCGTTCCTACGCTCTCACGACGTGAAACCAGACGGCCTATACGACACGATGTCGATGGCTGAAATCGCCCTTCCAGCAGGTCCCGAGTACAGTCTCGGTCGTCTTTCACAGAGATTTGGATTCTTGCACGACAACCCTCACCGAGCGTTGTCAGATGCACTTGCCACCCGTGATTTGTTCCTGCATCTACTCGGGATTATCGAAGGATTCGACCGGTCAGTCCTTGAGCAGATCAAGTTGCTTGGTGCCAAGGCGGATACACCGCTGGCAGCTCTCGTTGCGAGAATCCTTGCGTCCGACACATCGCCACATCTGCCAACAAGCGACAGCCTGACGGGTATCGATCCCAAGGAACTCTCGTTGCGTCTCCGGTCAGCGGGCAAAATCCCCTCCGTCGAACCGCATAAGTACGACCAGGACGAGCGTGACGACAAGGAAATGTCGGTCGTTATCGAAGAAATATTTGGTGAAGGCGGCGCGCTGGAAAAATCACTCTCGGGGTTCGAATCCCGCCCCGAACAGGTCGAGATGGCAAAAGCGGTTGGAGAGGCGATCGGAGCAGGCGAACATCTGGTTGTTGAAGCCGGCACCGGAGTAGGAAAATCACTGGCGTACCTGATCCCCTCCATCCTCCACGCTATTCGAACCGGCGCAAGAGTCGTCATCTCAACCAACACGATTAATCTGCAAGAACAGTTAATTAACAAGGACGTCGGCATCGCCTCGGATGCGATTGCGGAGTTTGGTGAACCGACCGGCAAGCTGCATGCGGCTCAGCTCAAGGGCAGGGCGAACTATGTGTGCTTCAAACGATGGCAAAACGCAGTTCTAACCACCGAACCGAACGACATCGAGTCGAAGCTCCTATCGAAACTTCTCGTCTGGCTCCGAGACACAGAAACTGGCGATCGCAGCGAGTTGGCGCTTGGCCGTCTAACACCCATGTTCAGTCGCTTCTCCGCTCAAGGAGCGGTGATGTGTCCGTCTAACGAAGGACCATGCTTCCTACGAAAGGCCAGAAATCAGGCGAACTCGTCGAACGTGGTGGTCATCAATCACGCACTTTTGATGTCGGACATCGCGATGGGAGGCGGACTTCTGCCCGACCACGATGTACTGATCGTGGATGAGGCGCACCATCTCGAATCTGCCGCCACCAGCCATCTTGGCTTTTCTGTAAATCAATTCCAGCTAGAGAACGAGCTACGGCAACTCACAGGACCACGTGGAATCCTCGCAAGGCTTGCAACAGTTATTTCGAAAGGCGTGGTCAACGCTCTCGACGCATCGACCAACATAGCCCTACAGGCAACTGAAGCTGTTAAAGCCGCTATCCAGAACTCAGCAACGATGTTCGATATGGCCGCTGAGATCGCTGCAACAGCCGCAAAAGGATCTCAACAACAGGCAGAACTCCGATTGACCAGCACTATGCGTATCCAACCTGTCTGGAGTGATCTGGAGATAGCCTGGGAGAACGCTAACGTCCGGCTGCTCGAGGTTTCTGAACACCTTGGTCAACTATGCGAACAGGCCAGCGCTACGAAGGACAGTTCTGCCGAAGGACTGGTACTTGATGCCTTCTCCGTAAAAGATTCAGTTGAAACAGCGGTTTCTTCTCTTCGAGAGGCCATCCCGGAACCGCAGGACGATAGTGTTTACTGGCTTCGAGCGCAGTCAGGTAATCGCGGAACCAACATCAACGGAGCGCCTCTCGACGTTTCGGCCAAGCTGAACGAGGCTCTTTTCAGCTCTGATAAAACCGTGATTCTCACCGGTGCGACAGTTGCTTACGAAAAGAATTTCGAGCGATTCCGTAATTCGATCGGTCTCGAGTCCGGGATCGATCTTGTTCTCGGCTCACCGTACGACTACAAAAAGAACACGCTTATCGCTGTTCCCGAAGACATGCCAGCTCCGGGCGATCCGGGATTCGCCAATGCCACCGCCGACGTGCTTGTCGATATCGCAAAATCAAGTGCCGGGCGCGTACTCGCGTTGTTTACTTCAATATCCGCACTCGACAACGCCCGCAAAGCGATCACTCCTGTCCTGAGTCAACAGGGCATTAGAGTGATCGCACAGGGCGCCGACGGCTCGCCAGCACGAATCATGCGAATGCTTGCCGAAGAGGGCCCGACCATCGCATTGGGAACAAGTAGCCTCTGGGAGGGCGTTGACCTGCAGGGTGCCTCACTCGATGCACTTGTGATGGCGAGATTGCCGTTTCCAGTGCCCTCCGATCCGATTGTCGCTGCCAGAAGCGAACAATTCGAGGATGGATTCAACGAGTACAGCATTCCGGAGGCAGTACAACGCTTCCGGCAGGGATTTGGACGCCTTATCCGATCACGAACCGATCGGGGCGTGTTCGTGATTCTTGACAACCGAATTGTGACTAAAAACTACGGTGTGAAATTCCAGCGATCACTGCCACCATGCACTGTTCGCCGAGTGAGTACAGAGCGCCTGTTCCCATTGTTGGAAAGCTGGCGAAACGGGACCCTAGAGTGACAACTTCTGATAACCGCACGATGACTGCAAACTCCATCTTTCTCCCCGTTGGCTACGTCGATATCGAGGCAACCCTCGATGGTGGACAGGCCTTTCGATGGTGGCCCACGAACGCCGATTCTGGCGAAGATCCCAAAAATCACGGAGATCATGCGTATCGAGGTGTCGTGGGCCGTCGTGTAGTCAACGTCACTGAAGCCGATGGCGGTTTACTCGTCACTCCGGTCGATGGAAAAGGATCGGAAGGTCTAAGCCATTCGATGCTCGACTACCTCGGGCAGGATCAGGACCTTGAAGGTTTTCGCACTCGGTTCGAAGACGATCCCTGCCTTGGTCCTGCACTTCGCGGTTATTCCGGACTCCGCGTGCTCCGGCAGGATCCGTGGGAATGCCTGTTCAGCTTCATCACTTCGAGCACATCGAACATACCCAGAATCAAACTGAACGTTAATTCGGTAGCGAAACACCTCGGCTATTCGATCGGATCAGAGGAGCAGGACGTCACGTTCCCAGAACCAGAAGTTGTAGCCGAGGCAGGTGAGCAATTCCTACGTGATCTAGGCTTTGGATTTCGAGCGAAATACCTGGCGCCTGCTGCAGAGGCAGTGTCATCAGGTCGCTTGCGGCTAGCTGATCTTCGAGAGGCGACATATTCAGAAGCCAGAGAGGCGCTGATAGAACTCCACGGTGTAGGTGAAAAAGTGGCCGATTGCGTGCTCGCTTTTTCTCTCGACAAACCCGAGTCATTCATTGTCGACCGTCATATTCTCAGGGCATTGCACAGGTGGTACGGCGTCCCTGAAAAAGCGAGCTTGACCTACGCCGCTGACTGGGCACGTGATTACTTTGGCGACCACGCAGCACTTGCGAATCAGTACATGTTCCACCGTGAGCGCCTATCGCGTCGTGCATCTGAATGGGGTGGCACTCACGTTGAGCGTGCGTTGCCAGAAGACGGAAACTAATCCCAGTCGCGCCTAGAGAGTGACCCCTCTGTCACTTGGTTAGAAAACCCGGAAGTCGGCTTTTTACGAGTTCGAGTTCTTCTTGCCTGGATTTCACCTGGCCATCCAACCGTGAGCGTCGAACGATCTCGAGCAGTTGACCTATCGTTGGACCCTGCGGAATGCCTATTTTCAGTAGATCGTCACCGGATATCTCCGGCTTAACGAATCTGAGCGTCTCGACATAATCCACAAGTCGGCCTCTGCGAGGCAACGGCGGTCCTGCTTCGATATATGCTCGAATTGAAGCGAGCGGGATGTCACTTAGTATTTCTACGACTTCACTGGGACGTAAGTCCGTCTGATCAAGCACCGTGACAGTCTTCGCCAGTTCGGCGTTCCCGAGGATAGATTCACCCCAGTCTGAAGTCTCAGCAAGGCGCTTTACAGTCTGTTTTGCTTCATCCTCGTTTAGTCCAAAAGTTGCGAGGGCGAGCAATTCCTGAATATCAGATGGGAGCCTTCCCTCTTCTGCCAGCTCTTCGAGTACTTGAAGAGCTCTCGTACCTACTCTCAATCCAGGGCTAATCGCAGCTAAAATCCCCAACTTTTCACACATTTGGAGAGATTCAACCCGTGTAGCTTCGTTAAGAATCGGTTCGAATTCGTTGCGAATGCGGGTTCCACTGAGTTGGTCGATATTGGGCAGTGATTTCGAGATCAATTCTTCGGTTCGAGAGTCGATCGAAAAACCGAGTCTTGTCGAGTAGCGGACGGCGCGAAACATGCGGGTCGGATCGTCGACGAAACTCGAATCATGCAGCACTTTGATGCGTTTTCGCATGATGTCGCCGAACCCCTTCGAGGGATCCACGAGATTCCCCCAATCACTGGCCGACAGCGAAATAGCCATCGAGTTGACCGTGAAGTCGCGTCGATTCAGATCGTCTTCAACAGTAGAAGGGGAAACCTCTGGAAGAACAGCCAGTTCGGCATAAGTCTCGGAACGCGCCGTCACGATATCAATCGAAGTAATACCCGGGATGGAGCCACCAGTGTCGATCTTGAACGTCAGGAATTGCGACTCGGTAGGTGCTGGTGCTCCGGTGCGAGCAGCAAGTTCGGCTGCAAAAGCACCTGCATCTCCTACAACCGATAGATCAATGTCGCCCGGTTCCCGACCAATGATCAGGTCACGTACGATACCGCCAACAACATAGACACCGTCGACGCCATCGAGTTCTTCGCCGATCTCCCTGCACAGATCGAAGACCTTGCGGTATTCGTCTGAAGATTTTGATGTAAGAAGTTGAGCTAGGTTTGGCATCTGTGATCATTTAGTGGTTAGATGTGAATACTAAGCGCAATTGACGATTCTTCGCCCCAACGATTCGATGTGGAATTGCTAGAATCTGAGCGGTGGTGTTAGGGACTAGTGAAATAATGTATAGAAACAATGCAATCTAATTCTGCAACTGAATCAATCAAGATCGATGTGTTCATCGACTACACCTGACCGTGGGTGCGTCAGGCCGGCATTTGGCTGGCCAGGGTAAAAGAAGAGCTAGGCGAGGGTCTGGAGATCAACTGGCGTAGCTTCGCGCTGGAGCAGGTCAACTCCAAAGAAGGCGATGACTGGAAGGCCTGGGAACAGGGTGACGAGTACGTTAGCCGGGGACTATGGTCTCTGCGTGGTGGTATAGCGG
>Ga0302132_10000474_pt1 | contig 22607 bp, 21 predicted proteins | sample CB9_321_MG_FD_203113 | JGI IMG/M metagenome (GOLD analysis project Ga0302132, IMG submission 203113) | Marine microbial communities from Western Arctic Ocean, Canada - CB9_32.1 | ecosystem: Environmental > Aquatic > Marine > Oceanic | place: Canada: Western Arctic Ocean | collected 2017-09-19
GACATTGTTTCAGAATTTCCGGTCCTCGCTACCCAAACCAGAGGCTATTGAGAATCTGCGAGATGATGCTCAAGCCGAGTATTCAATTGCCATTACGCTGACGTTTGACGCCCAAGGTGATGCGTTCAGTCCAACAGCATTGCGAGTTTCACTAGACGGCGTTACGGACCCGTTATTTGAGTCCGACACAACGGTTCAAGCGGGCGTTGCAGTTCTGATTTCGCCCGTGGCGGGAATAAAGGTCGGAGTAAACGAACTTTTGATCGAAGTTGGCAGCGGGACAGATTCCACAGAAGCATTGCAGCAACACGTTGCTCACGCGATAAGAGTCCAGGTGATGGCTGACGCAGTGGTAATCGCAGAACGCACCTTATGGTCGGAACCGGGCAATACGATTATCGGTTTGGTTGTCATCGATGTACCAGAGAATAGTGCTGCAAAGGCAGCGGCGGCGGAAGATGAAGGGCACCAACACTAGGATGAGCATTTCTAAAGATACAAAACGCCCTGACAATCCAACAATTCCTGCTATCGAAGTGCGTAACTTGACGGTTAGCTATGGCCCCGTTCCCGCTCTACTAGACGTATCGCTGTCGGTCGAGCCCGGACAATTGGTTGGTGTGATTGGCCCTAACGGTTCCGGAAAATCAACGTTGCTCAAGTCATTGCTGGGATTTGTTAAACCGGACTTCGGCGAGGTCGAACTGTTCGGAGAAGATGCCGACAAGGCCAAGGGTCGTGTTGCCTACGTTCCTCAGCGGGGAAGTGTCGACTGGGATTTCCCGGTCACAGTTGGCGAAGTTGCGTTGATGGGGCGTTACGGCAAACAACCGTGGTGGCGCGACATGTCAGCGGAGGATCGTGAAATTGCCGATTATGCGCTTGAACAAGTTCGCATGTCAGAATTTCGCAATCGACAAATCGGACAACTCTCTGGCGGTCAACAACAACGTGTATTTATGGCTCGGGCGATTGCTCAGGGGAGTGAGATTCTCTTACTCGATGAACCCTTTGCGGGAGTCGACGCTGCTACGGAACGGGCAATACTTGATGTGTTGGAGACGACACGTGAGGCAGGCAGGACCTTGGTGGTCGTACATCATGATCTAACGACCGCCGACGAATATTTCGATTCGTTGATACTGCTTAAGCAACGCCTCTACGCTCACGGTACCCCCGAACAAGTCCTGCACCCGGAACTGCTCAGCGAAGTCTACGAGGGTAAACTTCGAGTATTCGCTCATCTGCCAACCGCGGCGAAACCTGAAGATGGTCAGCGGGGTAGAGCCAATGAATAGTGCTTATCAGTGGCTTGTCGAAGTCCATCAAGCGAACCCGTATTTAATCAAAGCATTACTTACTGGATTGCTGGTAACAACCGTGTGCAGTGTGATTGGTTGCTACATTGTCCTGAGGCGAACATCGTTTCTAGCTGACGCTCTGTCGCATTCAATGCTAGCGGGAGTGGTGGGTGGATATCTTGTTATGAAGATCCTTTTCAATCAAGAAGCGCATGCCTGGGGCATGCTTGTGGGTTCGATCGCCTCCGGTATTTTCACAGTTGCAATTATTGGATACGTTTCACGTAAGTCTCGTGTCAAGGACGATGCAGTGATTGGCGTGGTGTACACCGGAATCTTTGCTTTGGGAGGCGTGCTCGCGTCGCGTTTCAGCGAGTATGTGCATGTCGATGTTTATCACTTCGTGATTGGCTCGATTTTAGGTGTTAGCGATAGCGATCTGATAATGATGGCGGTCGTCGCGATTGTCGTGTTGACGTTTGTGATTCTGGCGTTTCGTCAATTACAGCTTATTTCATTTGATCGCGTGATGGCCGCGTCGATCGGGATCAATGTAGTATTGATTGATTACATGCTTACCACTTGTACAGCGATGGTTGTTGTTACTGGTGTACAGGTTGTTGGTATTATCCAAGTGGTGGGGTTGTTGATCGCGCCCGGAGCAACCGCCTATTTGCTATGTGACCGACTCAAAAACATGATATGGGTGGCGATCTTGTTTGGTTGGAGCGGCTTTTTGATAGGGTATTATCTCTCGGAACAGCTCAATGTTTCTCCAGGCGGGATGATTGTCGTCGTTTCCACTGGACAATTCCTTTTGGTTTTTCTAATTGCCCCTCGTTACGGATTGCTTGCCGGTTTACAACGTCGCTTGCGAGCGATTCCGCAGCAACTCATCGAAGATGTTTTGGGCGTGATATTGCGTTCAGAAAACGAGCAAACGACCGCTGTGGCTATTGCTCAACGGATCGAGTACAAGATTGACCGCATTCGTAAAGCGGTTACAAGCCTGACGCGACAAGAGATGTTACAAGTCGATGACGATATCATTTCGCTTACCGACCAAGGGCGACAACACGCTCGACGTTTATTGCGGGCACATCGCTTATGGGAAAGTTATTTACAGCATTTAGGTGTAGCTGAAGATGAATTACATGAGCGAGCGCATGTGTTGGAGCATGTGCACGATGAAGATGCAGTGGACTATTTAGATGATAAGCTGGGGCATCCGTTAGTTGATCCACACGGTGCCGAGATACCAGAAGATTTCGTGCATCTTGTACCGGACGAGGAAGTGCGTGTTGCTATTTTGCGGGAAGGGCACCGCGGAGAAATTGTTCGAGTAATGGGCGCAAATATTGGCGGGCTAGAGGTTGGAATGCAGTTGGTTGTGGGTCCGCGGGAAGATGATTCTCAAATGTGGGTTGTAACTGTGATGGATGAAAATTCCATGCAAGGCGTAGTGCGATTGAATCATGCTCAGGCGGATTCAATAATTGTAAAACTGCAATCTAGCGACTAACACGAGTGTGCTAGGATTCCGTCTCGTCGAATTCAGACGGTTCTGATCTTTCCAGCATATCCAACGCAATATCAGCTTGGCTTGTTGGCACACGCAGTTTAAATCCGCCACTGAACGACAGTCCAGCAAAAGCCCCGCCGCCATCGTCACCTTCAACGATCACCAGGATATCACTCGTACGAAGATACTGGGCAGCAAGATTTGCTTGGTTTACGGTGGCGAACGTTGCGACGATGGTAGTCTCTGTCATTAATTGACTCCCTTGATTAAAACAACTGTTCCAACGACCCTGACAATTACTTTTGAATTAATCGATAAGGTCACGTAGCGTTTGTAAATTATACTGGTCCCATGTTAACTCTTCTGCGCAATTCGGACGATCTCCTTTGGCTGTTTCAAGGTACATCGGGATATTTGCAAAGCGGGGGTCGTTCAGCAGTAGTCGAAATGGCTCAAGTGCCATTTCGCCGGCGCCAATGTGTTCGTGACGATCTTTGCGACTCCCTAATTCTCTCTTGCTATCGTTCAAATGAAAAGCGAGAAGTCGTTCTAAGCCGATAAGTTGGTCGAATTGTTCCCATGTCTGGGTATAAATAGATTCGTCCCGCAGATCATATCCTGCGGCGAACATATGGCATGTATCAACGCAGATTCCCACTCGTTGGGAGGATTGGCACTGCTGCAACATTTCAGCGAGTTGTTCAAGTCGCCAACCGAGATTCGAGCCTTGGCCAGCAGTCGTCTCGAGTAGACACTTGGTCGTCATCTCGGGGAGTCGCGAGTGAACCTCGTCGAGTGCGACTGCGATTCTTTGAATGCCCTCTGCCGACGTGCTTGTTGTATAGGACCCGGGGTGAACGACGACATAGGGAACACCTAGGAGTTCAGCGCGTTGTAGTTCGATCACGAAGGCATCCACGGATTTGTTCCAAAGTTCATCTTTAGGTGACGCCATGTTAATTAAGTACGAGGCGTGCGAGAGAGTGTGCTTAATCCCGTGTGTGGTAAGTTGAGTCTGAAATCGGTCGACGTCTTCGTCGGTGATATCCTTGGCACGCCATTGATTGTTGTTCTTAGTAAACAACTGTACGCACTGGCAACCAGCGGCGGCACCGCTATCAATCGATTTGTAGTAACCACCCGCGATGGACATATGGGCGCCGAGTATTGGCATAGTAAAGTATTCGCTCCGCTTATGAAAAACCCGTTAGACGCATTAGTCTTGTGCGTGCGATTGCTCTTGGTAAAGATCGTAATCATCGCAGTGTCGGGCGAGGACTTCGTGAGGCTCCAAGTTAAATAGCACGTCTCCGCCAGTGTCCCAGTTGTCACCATTGTAGAAGAAGATGACAGTTGCAATGCGGGCGTTGCCCACCGCTTCCACATCTTCCATGGGACCTCCGGGCACGGCATCAAAATGGATCACTGTCGGGAGTAAAGCATGTAAGTTTGCTGATTGTTTTTCGATTACCCACATGGTGGCTTCGTCAAACTTGCAACTTTTCCAGGTCAGTCCTTTGGGTTTGCCAGATTGAGAAACAATGGAGAAAAATCGATCTTGTAGAGTCGATTGATTATCCATAAATGCCGTTTGTTGAGTCGCATATTGATCTGCGGTCAACGGGTGTTTAGGAACGCGACTTTCGTCAGAGGATTGAACGTCGCGCGGCGCGGAGTGCTTGCGGCGGAGAGTAATTACCGCCGCGACTAACAGGAAGAGCAAAAATAGCGCAATCCCACAAACCGATGATAGAATAACTAATCCGTCAGGCATGCAACCCCAATCTTACTTTGTACTACTCTTAAGGTGATACGCTTTCGAAGCCATGGGAGTTTTGCAGATAGGACATGAATGCATTAGAGATTGTTCCTATAGTTCCAGACCCAGGAGATTGACGCGTACCGCGGTACATTGTATCCGTGGCACCGGCATTCATAATTTGGCTAAATGCGCCCGGTCCCAGAGTACCAGATCGCACATATTGTATCAGCGTGCCAAACCCTTCAATGGAGTTTTCCGTGGGAGGGTCTGTCACGGGTGGTTCAGGCACTTCGATTTTACGAACAAGGTACACATATCGATTGGTAGAGTCCGTAATGATAGCCGGCGACCCACCAACTGTTAGTTTGGTGAAAATGCGAATGGCAGCGGACGGTGCATTTCCAATAGGGTCATAAATGTCCGGTATCTGTCGCTCGACATACTTCTTCTGCTCTTCAGTAATGGTGATATTTTCAGAAACTTGTTGAGCAGTTAATTCTTTGTAAATGAAATTGGCCTCGGGCACCATTTGCATTCCACCGCCAAAACCACCGGTAGTTTGGGCCCGCAAGACCGAGGTCGGTGTTGTGGTAAAAGGATCAGAGCCAGCCTCTTTTGCAAGTGTAGAAAGCGATATCGCGTTATCGCCGTTCTTCGTATAATGCTTAACCAAATCCTCGGCCTTGGCAATCGCATTCTGCTTGGCCTTGGCCAGTCGCCATCCGTCGATCAAGTTCTTTTTAACTTCTGGATTTTCTAAGGTGATTTCATCAAATGAAGTTGAAAGTGTTTCGTTAATCTGCCAATAGACATACGTATACGTGGGGCCAAATTCACCAGATTCCTTTTCCTGCACCTCAAAAAATCGGCTCGTCGTAAACAGTGTTTGCGTCGGAGGTGGCGTTCCTGGTTGGTTGTGTACGTTGTAGGCAGTACGAACTAGCTTGTGCCAACTAACGGAATGTTCATTGAACCCACCGTACTGATTGTCGGCTATCGGTTGCTCGTATCCGAATGAGTTAGAACTTGGATTGCGCTGTGAGATCATCGGGCCATGAATGGCAGAGATTAGCGGAGACCTATGGAATTCAACAAACACTGGAGGTGCAATGTCTTCAGCAATTTGGGCAGCAGTTGGAACATCAGAATTCTCCTCGCCCTCACCTGTGTCCGTTTCCACGTCGTCACAATCATCAGAGGTCGTTGCAGGCGTAGACTCCGTATCCTCAGTTGCGGGAGGCGCCTTATTGTATTCTTTGCTTAGTTTGTCGTTGATATCAACTGCGATGGTCGCCATGTGTTTGTCAGCGGCCTCTACGAAATCGTTACTGACGGTAGATTGAGATTGGTTAATAGCGTCATAGACTGTTTCGAAGTTGGTCTTAGCAGTCCCAACATATTTGGCATCAGCATAGGCAGCAACCCTTAATTTAATGACTTGCAATTCAACGTCAATTAACGCGTGCACTCGAGTCGGTACGTTCGTCCGAATGTAATCCTCACGTACTTTATCTTGGGCTTCTTCAAAAGGTTGTGCGATAAATGGAGCCGGACTATTGGGATCTACCAAACTCGCCGGATCCACATTGGGTTCAAGCGGAATTGGCGTGTCCAATCCCGAGAGATCTTCGGGAGTTTCAGTCTCACCTGCGGGATCGTCACCTGCGGCAGGGTTGTCCGCATTCGGTTTCTCGGAAGCGGCAGGAGTCTCAATTGGCTCTTCGGTCGCATCCTGAGTCAGGCAACCGTCGTCGGATTCTGGCTTAGCGGCGGATTTCGCTGGGTCAGCGGCATCTTCTTTGGAAGACTCGTCCGTAGTTTCTTTTTTTGATTCATCTTTGTCATCAGCCTCTTCTTTGTCACCTTCGGTTTCAGCACCCTCGTCAGGTTCGCCTTCAGCCTGTGTGTTGATGTCGTCGAGTGTTTTTTCCGGCGCTGGATAGGTTTCGATGTTCTTTAAGTAGTATTCATGTAACACATCCTCGTTAACCGAGATATAGTTTTCAATTTGTTTGGTAGCGAGGGCTTCGAAGGCCTCATGGTTAATAGCTAGGAATTGATATTGATACTTGGTAGGAGTCCGCGCGCCGCCGTTGCGATAGATCGCGTCGTCGATGCGTTTGCCGATTGTTGGCGTAAGCCCCGAGTCATCGGTGAGATGTTCGCGCCCGGAAGCGAGCATTACTTCAAGTTCATCTAGGGTTGGCTCGTCTGTGACCTTTGAGACGTCAACTGCAACGGTGAGTATTTCAAATTGGTGCTGATCCGTGAGGAGTTTGTAGCTTGCCCAGCGGTCAGAGATCGAAGGAGCTTGGGGTACGCCGAGTCCGCCCATTTGTGCCAGTCGCTTAGCGGAAATAATCTTTGCTAGCAATTCTAGAGTTCGCCGTTTTGATGCGGAATCGCCAATGGTGGTTTCCTGGGCCGCTTTTATTTGTTCCGGGGTGTTCTTTCCCGCGATATTTTGCAGGTACGCATCTGCTTGTTCAGTGGACACGCCCATGTTGTATTGATTGGCAATACTCGACAGAAAGCTTAGGTTTATTGGATGCATGGGTTGAAAAGCGACAGATAAGGGATCGAGTGCAGTGAAATCGATACTTCGGTCATTTTGGAATGCATTTTGAGTTAGCGTTGCAATAAACTGTTGTAGTTCCTGTGATCGATTTTGCAGGTTGATTAGCTCTGTGTTCGTAACTGAATAATCGCCATTCGCAGTCGTCCATTTGGCCAAGGTGGTACCATCACCACGGAATTCGCCTTGATTGGGACCGCCTTGGACGGCTGCAAAATACGCGGGGCCTATCACAAATGCCAGCACCGCAATCACAGTGAGAGACGAATATGCGATTGTTTTGTGCTTGGTTACAATCGCAAACATCGAAGGACCTTGAAAGGTCCCAGCCTTCTTTTGCGCGTCAATGCGGTCTTGGTGTTGCTGGTCTTGGTCCTGTTTTATTTTGTGTAGTTGATCGCCTTTATTTCGGCCGTGAACTCGATCTGGACGCTTGGATTTTGCCATGGTGTGTCATTCCTAAGACGGAAAGTTTTGGATTTTGACTTGACGGATTGAATAAAATGGTATTAATTGTTCAGCAATGAGGGGCCCGATGCACTGTGTCTGCATTAACGGTAGCTACTTTACTCCCCGTAACACGGAATTTTAGGGGTTTTTATTGTTTATTCAAACCCCAATGCCGATGCGATTTATTCACAGTATACCGTCAATGTTAGCACTGCGGTTAGAGGGGTTACCGACATTTTGGGGGTTCCTGTGGTTGTAATTATACCGCCTTGTTATTGGACAACGTGTATAGAATTAACCATGCTGGGCTCAAGAAAAACAGTCAAACAAGCAGATAATACTATCAAACCCTGTTTAAACGTAACTAGACGAACACAATAGCAATTGGTTTTGTAACTAGAGAAAATCTTTAGCACCAATTGGCCTAGGCAATTGCGTATATATAGAAGCATGGTTATTGTAAGACCGCAAAGTAATTTCAAATAATCGTACACCACACAAATATTTCATATAGTTCAGAGCATAGATTATCGGCCATGGGCAAGCATCTTGTTATCGTAGAATCACCAGCGAAGGTCAAAACGATCTCTCGTTTCCTAGGTGATGATTATGTCGTTGAAGCGAGTATCGGGCATCTGGTGGATCTACCACCGCGTAACCCCAAAGGTGTAAAGGCTCCGGTCCCCGGATTAGACTTAGATGATAATTTCAAGCCCACATATGTAACAATCCAGGGCAAGAATAAACAACTCGCTAAACTAAAGAAGGCTGGTAAAGAAGCGGATACGATTTGGATGGCGACTGACCTTGACCGTGAGGGCGAGGCAATCGCGTGGTTGTTGGCCGAAGCGATGCAGGCCGACGACAGCAAATTGCGACGTGTTGTTTTCAACGAGATTACCAAAAGTGCAATTCTAGAAGCGTTCGAAAATCCAGGCACTATTGATATGGCGAAAGTCAATGCTCAACAGGCTCGCCGTTTTCTGGATCGTATTGTGGGATACCAAGTATCACCGTTATTGTGGAAAAAAGTAGCGGGAAAATTGAGTGCTGGGAGAGTGCAAAGTGTCGCAGTTCGCTTGATTGTTGACCGTGAACTAGAAATACGCGCTCACGTGCCCGATGAATCATGGCAACTCACCGCGAACTTGGCATTGGACCCATCGTTAGCGGAAGGCCTGACGACAACTTGGGCAGATTTTATGGCAACGCTAGATGAAAAAGGAAAGGCACCTACCAAAAAACGACAGAATGCTTGGCTCGCACAACACGCTAGTCTGAAGACCGAGTTGTTGAGCATTGGAGGCGAGAAATTTTCCGTTACCTGTGCGGCTGACGATCCGCAGGATCTGTCCGCCGAGATAACCGCGGTTTCCGAAGCAGTTGGAATGGTCAATGTGAAAGTTGAGACGACAGAAGACCCGGACGGAAAAGGTCCAGCCAAATTCAAACGCGAGGTCTGCGGTGACATCGATACTGCCGCTCGTTACGAAGTCGATTCGATTGAAACCAAACCAACAACCAAAAAACCAGACGGTCCCTTCATTACGAGTACATTGCAAGTCACGGCGTCCAATGTTTTAGGCTTCACTGCGAGTCGCACGATGGGGGTCGCCCAGAAACTCTACGAAGGTTTAAATATTCCCGGTGAAGGTCACGTTGGATTAATTACTTACATGCGTACCGATTCAACTACGATCTCGAAGGAGGCGATTTCCCGAGTACGTGAGCATATCACGAGTACGTGTGGACCGCAGTATCTACCGGAGAAACCTAATTACTATGGGTCGTCCAATAAAAGCGCACAGGAAGCTCATGAGGCTATTCGCCCGACCTACATGCATCTCACTCCCGAAAAAGTAGCTGGTTCGCTCAACGAAGAACAGTTGAAACTGTACCGTTTGATCTATAATCGCTTTATTGGTTGTCAAATGACCAAAGCACGCTGGAATGTTACGACCGTAAAACTAAATCGGTCGGACAAAGCGACGGGAGCAGTTCTCAAGGTCACTGGGCGCATCCTCGACTTTGATGGGTTTTATAAAGCGACGGGCGTCCCCACAGCTAGTGATGAACAGACGTTGCCAGCATTGACTCAAGGAATGGAAATGGCGCCATTTGCGATCGATCCACGGCAAAAGTTGTCAGCACCTCCATCGCGGTTTAACGAAGGTTCGCTCGTCAAGAAACTGGAGTCTGAAGAGATTGGGCGGCCTAGTACCTACGCGCAAATCATTGGCAAAATCCAAAATCGGAACTATGTGGAAAAACGAGGCAATCGTTTCTTTGCAACGGATTTAGGCGAAGTGGTGACTGAAAAGCTAATTCAAGGTTTTCCCAGCATCATGGACCTAGGTTACACCAAATGGATGGAATCAAAATTGGCCTTGGTCGAAGACGGTAGTTGCGAGTGGACGGCATTCATGCACGAATTCTATGACGAATTCCGCAAAGATTTGGACACCGCTCATGAGAACATGACGCACGCAAAAGCGGAAACAGAACTGGCTCCGGACGAATATCGCTGCCCAGACTGTGGAAAACGTACAGAATACCGGTTTGGCCGTAATGGACGGTTCTTAAGCTGTACTGGCTTTAAGGTACCACCGGTGAAAATTGACATTCCCTGTATTGCCTGTGGCTTGGCTGAGATGGGAGTCAATAAAGGAAAAACCGCACGTTCGCGACCCTTCCTCACTTGTTTTGAGTGCGAGCAGAAGACGACATATTCTAAATTGGAGGATGAAGATAAAGTACGCATCGTGACCATTGCCGACGCGATGGAAGTCGGCTGCAAATATGCAGCTCCGATTGATCATGAAGGTCGTCCAATTAATCCGGAAATGACCAATATCGCTTGCCCGATATGTGGTGACCCAATGGAAAAACGTAAGAGTCGATTCGGCTTGTTTTTGAGTTGTGGCAAATACCCGGATTGCAAAGGCGTCGTCAATATCGACAAAAAGAACAGTGGGGTCGCACCCCCGAAAACTCCACCGCTTGCAACCGATATCGAATGCAATAAATGCGATTCTCACCTAAATCTGCGCAATGGTGCTCGTGGCCCGTGGCTCGGTTGTGCAAAGTTCCCCAAGTGCCGCGGGCGAGGTGCTTGGAAGAAGCTTGAGGATGACGTGCGTAACAAATGGGCAGCAGCGTTAGATAACCACGAAGCCGAAAATCCACCGCCAGTTATTCAGACGGTTGACGGCGAAGTGGTTGAAGCTGGCTACCTACCGGAAACGTTACGAGAAGATTTTGTAGCTGCTAGTGAACCGGATGCCATCGCGTAGGGCACATTAATCTTCACCGATGGCGATAGCCGTAGCGGTGGCGTGTGAGCGGCAATGGGAAATCGAGATCAGCATGTCGGCGATTCCCAGTTCATTACAGATATCTTTCGCGGTGCCGTGTAGATAGACATTCGGTTTACCGCTAAGTTCTACTTTCACTTCAATGTCGCGCCAACGTATACCGCGCGACCAACCGGTTCCCATCGCCTTAAGGACCGCTTCTTTGGCTGCCCAGCGACCAGCGTAGTGTTGATTGGCGGCCTTGCGACTACTGCAATATCCCACCTCATGTTCCGTGTAAACGCGTTGCAAAAATAGCTCGCCGTGCTTCTCGATCATTTTCGCAATACGTAGGCACTCGATAATGTCGGTTCCAAGCCCAATCACATTCATCTTACTAACCCCGTCGCGTGTTGGACCCGATCGAGTACTTCTGCCGCTTTCAAGCGGGCTTTCGTCGCACCCGCAGTCAGGACGTCTTGGACGAAGTCAGAATCCTGTGTCAACTTTTCGCGGCGTTCACGAGCGGGGCCGAAATAGGCCTCGGCGGCAACCGCAAGTTGTTTTTTAACGTCTCCGTACCCAAATCCGCCTTGGCGATACATGGCAGCCATTTCCTGCTGCTGTTCCGCCTCGCCAAAGAGGCAAAACAGTTGATACAGGTGGTCAGTCTCGGGGTCCTTAGCGTCTTCCATCGCACGCGAGTCCGTCGGGATACGCATGATTTGTTTTTTGAGCGCCTGTTGCTCCTCGAATACGGGAATGATGTTGTCATAACTTTTGGACATCTTTTCGCCGTCAGTACCAGGCACCTTGGCGGAAGAATCTAGGATACGGGCTTCCGGTTGCACGAAGCAGTCACCATAGTGATGGTTGAAACTGCGGGCAATATCCCGCGCGACTTCGATATGCTGCACTTGGTCTTGCCCAACAGGAACACAATTGGAATCGTATGCTAGGATATCTGCGGCCATGAGCACCGGGTAGGTGAATAAGCCAGCGTCCGCAGAAACACCGCGGGCTTTCTTTTCCTTGAATGCATGGCAGCGTTCAAGTAACCCGATGGGTGTGCCCGTCATCAATATCCACGTCAACTCAGATATCTCGGGAATATCTGATTGCAGAAATAACGTCGCCGCTTCGGGGTCGAGTCCGAGTGCCAGTAGGTCAAGGGCGGCATCGAGTGTAAGTTGTTTGAGTTGTTGCGCATCACGGATCGTTGTTAATGCATGTAGGTTGGCGATGAAATAAAACGCTTCGTCTTCATGCTGCAACTGGATATATTGCCGAATTGCACCGAAGTAATTCCCCCAGTGAAAGCGACCAGTTGGTTGGATGCCCGACAGTACTCGCATGATTTCCCTTTTTTGATTCCTCTATAGTCGTTTCGACGTCACATGTTGTTCTTAGTAGTGTTTTGAGCCTAGTTCGGCGTGATCGTTCCTGGGATATCGGCGAATACGTTGGTGCCCAGTTCAGCGACCGCCGCTGGTAGTTCGTCTAGGATCTTCATCGTGACTGTGGGGTCGTAATAGTTAGCTGTCCCGATCTGTATTGCTGAGGCGCCAGCCACGAAGAATTCCATGCAGTCATCGATGGTGGCAATTCCGCCTATCCCAACAATTGGAATATCGACAGCCTGTGCCACTTGGTATACGCACCGCAATGATACAGGCTTGATTGCTGGACCGCTTAATCCGCCGACATTATTGCCAAGTAGCGGGCGTTGTTTTCTCCAATCGACAGCCATGCCTAACAAGGTGTTAGTCAGACAGACTGCGTCCGTGCCACCTGCCGCAGCGGCAGCAGCGAGTTCCACAATATTCGTAACGTTGGGTGTAAGCTTGGTGAGCACTGGTAAAGCACAATTGTCGCGAACATCTCGCACAACTTGTTCACATAACTCGGGGTTGCTACCAAAATCGACACCGTGAGCGACATTCGGACATGAGATGTTAAGCTCCAGTGCCGCAACACCAACACAGGCATCCAAGCGTTTCGCGATGCCCACATAATCCGCTTGATTTTCACCCGCAATACTGACGATCACCGGTGCGTCTAATTCGACGAGATAGGGCAAGTGATTATCGATAAACGCGTCGAGGCCGTCGTTATCAAGACCGATGGAGTTTAGCAAACCCGAGGATGTCTCGACGGTTCGCCAGGGAATATTTCCCTTGCGCATCTGCGAGGTGATAGTTTTAGGGACGATCCCGCCGAGTCGTGAAAGGTCGACAATTTGTTCCATCTCACGCGCGTAGCCAAAGGTGCCGGAAGCCACCATGATTGGATTTGGCAGTGTTAGCCCGCCTAGGCAAACTTGCATATCAACGGTATCAGGATCGCGTGTCAAGGATTTGATCTATTCGTATTAAAGAAGTGTAGGTGTGTTTGTTGAATCCCCTACACAGTACTTTAACCGGCAAACACAGATTCCTCAATTCATGGAATCGATAGTGCTGGTATAAATCGGAAAACAATTGTTTAGCGCAGCAGCCTCCTTGTATATTGAAACAGAACTTAACCGCTCAAACAGAGGTCCGCAGCAATTAGGTGGAATTTGCTCGTAGGCTTAACTAGTAGATTAGATAACGCCGCCGTGAACACGCTGTGGGGCCATATGGTCAGGTTGGTCTAAATGCCAGAGCCGTTCCCAGAAGTTTAGAATCTGCCGTTGGTTTTCCGAAGTGAAAATCAATTGCTGGGTTCGTCGAGCTCGATCACCGGAGAAGGCAGGTATGATGCACCCGATACTGGTACTCAAAATGGCAGTTAAAACTATTGCGTAAAACAGGCGTCGCATTGAAATTCTCCTAGACCTAATTTATCTGGCTCTCGAGACTAAATCCGAGACGATAAGCGATTGGTTGAACCCTAAAAAGTATGTTATTTGTGCGGTAAAACTAAGTGTGAAATGCGTTTAAAACGTCTTTTTGCTTCCCATAATTGCTACATGAACAAATTGAAGTTGGCTATAACTACATAATCTAGTGATTGTCCGCAATATGAGTTTTAATAATTATCTCATCCGCGGTTACTTTAAACCTCGTACGACCTGCTTCATTTGTTTGCCAGCCCGAAACGTAACGACCAGTTTCTCGGGGACGGCAACTTCATCCCCTGTTTTGGGATTCCGGCCTTTGCGAGCTTTTCTTGTTTTACATTCAAATACACCGAAATCCCGTAATTCCAGTCGGCCCTTGTCTCGTAGCACATCGGTAATGGCGTCGAGTGTTTTTTGGATGTATTGCCTGGATTGGATTTGGGTGATACCAAGGTCGTGAGCTATAGCAACGGCTATATCTTTTTTTGTGGTGGATTGGGACATTAATTTACAGGGTTTAACACGGCATGTTGGTCATAATTAGACATATCTAAAGCGCATTGCTCCTTGTTATTAGTATCGATTCATCACTACAGGAACTTGAAGTAATCGTTAAATTCTACGTAAATGGTATAATCGTCATATCGCCAATTTTGGTTTTTGCTCGAGAATACATTTCCGAGCAATTCGATACGAACAAAATTTAACTACATCCAACAAACCGAAGGGATCCGAACCACGATGACTGAGATAAGTGACAAATGGTATCATGCTGGATTGCAATTTAAGTGCACCGGATGCGGTGATTGTTGCACAGGTGAACCCGGTTTTGTGTGGCTTGACGAAGTGGAAATGGCGACCTTGGCAAAATTGGTTAAGATGCCGCTAGAAGAATTTCAAGACACCTACACCCGTCGCATCGGAACACGACGGTCATTGGTAGAATTCCCCAACGGTGATTGCGTTTTCTTTGATTCCGAAAATCGTTCTTGCGGTGTCTATGAAGCGCGGCCTCGGCAATGTCGCACTTGGCCATTCTGGGATTCCAATCTTGAAACGCCGGAAACTTGGCAAGCAACCTGTCGTGACTGCCCCGGCAGTGGGTCGGGGCCAGTCGTGAGCCTTGAGGACATCGAAATCCAACGCCTCGAAGTGAAACTCTGAGTTCTCAATTACCCCCAATTGCAATGGGGCTTAGCCGCCGATTTGGTACATAGCGCGTTGGGGTTTAATGAAGGTATCGCTGTCGATGCCATGAGCGGCGTTTTTACCGCTAACACAACTACGGATCAACGTTTCCAGTTCATCGTCGGTCGCGTCGTTTCGCAATAATTCACGTGCGTCCCATTCGGTTGTTGAAAAAAGACAATTTCGCAATTGCCCCTCTGCTGTTATGCGGATGCGATTGCAATTGTGACAAAACGGTTGCGACAATGGATTGATAAAGCCAATTCGACCTTGACCATCGGAAAATTGAAAATCAACGGCCGGCTGACTTGTATCGTCACGCGTGACGGGTAACAGTTCGCAGAAAGCCGTTTCCAAAATGCTCTTGATTTCATCTCCCGTCAAAACCTGTTGACGTTGCCACTGATCATCAGCGTCTAATGGCATGAATTCAATGAATCTCAATTCGAGGTCATACTTGCGAGCGAACGCCGCGAGTGGCACAATCTCTGGTTCGGTGATCGATTTGATAGCGATCGCGTTGAGTCGAATCTTGTCAAATCCTAGTTTCTTCGCTTCGTGGATTCCCGCAATAACTCGGTCAATACCACGGCGGCGGGAAAGCTGAAAGAAGACGTCGTCGTCGAGCGTATCCAAGCTGATATTTAAACGTTGCAGGCCAGCATTCTTGAGCTCGGCAGCTTGCTCGGCCAGTAGAACGCCATTGGTCGTGAGCGCAATGTCGTCGATTCCGGGTATCATCGAAAGCCGCTTGATGAGCGCGGCAAGATTGTTTCGCACGAGCGGTTCCCCACCCGTGATTCGTAAACGGTTGACACCGAGTCGCGCAGCTACTGAGGTGAATCGTTCAATTTCTTCGTAGGTTAAAATTTCATTACGGGGTCGAAATTCCACGTTTTCCGCGGGCATGCAATAAAAGCAACGGATGTTACAGCGATCGGTGATGCTGATCCGCAAACTCGTATGGACCCGTCCATGGGAATCGATAAGTGGTGTAGGTTTTGTCATGATTCACCGAGTGCTTTATCGACGGGGTGAATCCATTGAGGTTGTTCGTCGAGCCAATGTTCCTGTTTCCAGATAGGTACGTCTTGTTTCAACGTGTCGATTAACCACCTGCCGCACTCAAAGGCATCTTCTCGGTGCGGCGAACTGACTGCGATCGCCACACTAGCTTCGCCGGGGAGGACCTTTCCGAGGCGGTGTACAATTTCGATCGCACAAATGTTCCAACGTTCAATAGCAGTGGATTCTAATTGTTCCAGTTTAATGACCGCCATGGGTTTGTAGGCTTCATAATCAAGCCATTGCGTCACGCGGTCGCCTGTGACGTTACGCGTCGTACCGATAAACAACAACTGAGCACCGGCGCTGGTTTGACTGACCGCCGCGAGCATTCGCTGCGTATCAATTTCAAGATGAATGATATGTACTGCCATGATACTTGCTGTTTACCCTCCGCTAACAGGCGGGATGAGTGCCAGTTCATGTTCTGCGGTAATTGCATAATCATCAGAGATAAACTCATGGTCCACGGCAAAGCGGCAATAGGGTAATATCGATTCGAGCGATGGATGTTGCTCGATCAACAACCGTTTTAACGCCTCGATGGTCACGGGGGTTGTGCAGGCAACGCGGACGTGATCATCGTCGATGGCCTGAGCGGCAGCGGCAAAAAGTTTAATGGTAAGTGTCATGATACAATTAAATCTCGCGCGGCGCCTCGTAGTTGTTCTTCAAGTTCTGGCATAATATTGTAGGCTAGGGCTAAGAGTTTTATTGGATGTAGTGTCGGTTTAGAAGTGCCTTGTTCCATTTGTATTTTACAGGCACTGCATTCGGTTGTCCCTACTTGAATCTCGGAATCTCGCATCGTACTCAACAAACCCCAACCACTGCGCAGGCTGTTGCGATAGTTTTTAGATTTTAAGCCAAATACACCCGCCATCCCTGAACAACCTTTGTCGATACGATGTACTCGAATGCCAGGGATCAGTCGCAGCAGATGCTCGCCAGGTGTATGGTCTTGCAGCGCTCGGAGGTGGCACGGCAAATGGTAGCCCACTTGATAGTTTTGTGGCTGAAAGGTTAATTCCAATCTCCCCCGTCGGTGCAAGTTCCACAGGTAATGGCAGATATCTTGCGTCCGCTCCGCCACAAGTGCTGTATCATCGTCATCGAGCAGCGCTGGATACTCTTGGGTGAGGCACATTGCGGCAGCCGGTTCGGAGGTTACGACTGTATAACCTTGGCGAATTGCATCGGCGAGAATAGCTACATTGACTTGGGCAACTTTCCGCGCGTATTGGACATCACCTTCAGCGATCGCTGCGGCAGCGGACCATAGCTGCTGAGTGGGCACGTAGACCGAGATGCCGTTGTGCTGAAGTGTTTTAACGGCCGCTTTGCCTAAGTTGGTATCAAACCACGTCGCGAAGACGTCTGTGAAATAGACAACTTTGTCTCCATCTTCTCGCGAAGTCCGATCCAGTCGCTGTTGCTCGGCCCATTTTAGAAAACTGGATTTAGCCACCGCGGGCAATTTGCGTCCTTGCGCTAACCCTGTGGTCTTTTGAGCGATCCAGCGGAACGTACGATTGGCGATGGCATAATTGTAAAATTTGCTAAATCGACTGGCCCACCGCGCCGTGCGATCCAGGCGAGTGAACAGTGAGTCTGAAAAACTAATTCCGTTGGTAGCGACATATTGGGCTTTAGCTTCGGTGACCAATCGCGGAATATCCACGCCGGCTGGGCATTCGATGCGACATTGATGGCAATTAACGCATAGATCTACGACCTGCTTGAATTCGTCCTCGTTGATTGTTGACAAAGGCATACGCCCTGTGATGATACCGCGTACTAAATTGGCTTTCGCTCGTGGGCTAGATTCTTCTTGAGGTGCGAAACGGAAGATAGGGCACATCCGCGAATTTTCGTCTTCGGTTCGGCAGCGTGCACAGCCGTTGCAATTACGAGCGGCGTAGGCCAACTCTTCGTGGGACCATGCAAGTTGAAGTTCGACCGTGTTCGGGGCAGGGCCAACGGGTGGCGCATCGTCGATTACTTCCTCCTCATTTTTCTCATTGTGAGTCACGGGTCGGAGGTTATTGTGGATTGGTTGCGGCATCTCCGCGATGACTTTACCGGGATTGAGGATGTGCAGCGGGTCAAAGAGCCGTTTCACTTCCGCAAAGGCTTCGTATAACGGGCCAAATTGTTTCCGCATAAACCAGGTACGGCTCAATCCCGCACCGTGTTCTCCGCTGATGGTGCCTTGAGCTTGGACTACCGGTTCATACAAATCGCTGGCGAGCGCATGCAGTTTGCGAATGTCGTCTTGGTCATTTACGTCAAGGAAGGGGCGAATATGTAATTGTCCGTGTCCGATGTGACCAAATATCGAAGCAGTCACTTGGTGCTTGCGTAAAACTTCTTGCAATTGTGGCAGGACGGTCGGCATCGCTGCTGGAGGTACAGCGATGTCCTCGACAAACGGTATGGCGCGGGAATTTCCCTTGAGGCGATACAGTGTGGGGATCACATTTTGTGTGATCGACCAAGCTTGGGCAATTTCATCTTGTTCCAGTGCAATTCGCGACGCAAAGGCAAGTCTTTTTGATTTTTGGATTTGCTCAGTAATATCTGATAATCGATCGCGGACTTCGGCGCGGGTATCGGCAATCACTTCGACGAGTAACATGGCTTCGGCGTCGATGGGAATTGTCTGTACAAACCGCGCGTCAGTATCGCGTGCGAGGATCAGCAGTCGTCGGTCAAGTAGATCGCAGGCACTGACATCCATATTGACGGCATGGGCGGACGCCTGACTGGCCTTTTCCATTTTGTCAAAGAACAATAACAAGACGCCAACGTGCGGCGGCAACGCAACGGTACGCAACTTTGCCTGCGTAATCAGCGCCAAAGTTCCTTCCGAGCCTGTTATCAATTGGGCCAAGTTGAGGTGTTCGCCTTGGCGGAGATTGTTCAAATGGTACCCGCAACGGTGTACGAGCGACTTAGGCGTATGCTCGGCTATATTAGCGTGGTGGGTTGCAAGTATCGTGCCGAGTCGTTGTTGAATATCATCTAACCTCGCCACGGTTGGTGTTTCACCAAAGTTGGTAAAGCCTCGACGATGAGGGACAGCACACAGAGTTTCGAGGTTGTTATCTTGACCGAGTCGTAATACTGTACCGTCAGCCAGCACAACTTCCAATTCTTCGACATACGCTCGAGCGCTACCGTACCGCAACCAGTGACTTCCGCTGTTATCGAGCGCTAATACGCTGCCCATTGTCGTGACTTGACCAGTACTGGGATCGGGACCGAAAAGTCGATTGTGCTTCGCCAAGTATTTATTGAGGTGCGCGTAGACAACGCCAGGTTGTACCGTCACTGATTCGCCGTCAAAACCGATAATCCGTCGCATGTGATGCGAGAAATCAATCACGAGTCCGCTGCCAAGTGATTCTCCGGCCAGCCCACTGCCAGCGCCGCGGGCGTGTACTGCGATGCCGTGTTCCGAAGCATATTGAACCGTAGCGACTACGTCTTGAACGTGCCGTGGGCGAATGACTGCCCGCGGTTTGATTTGATAAATGCTGGCATCACTGGAATACAATTGTAAGAACAAGTCGTCGCAGCGAACTTCGCCATCGACAACGCCACGCAGGTCTTCCTGAATGCGTGCTCGTTCTTGATCCATAATGAATCCCTTACTGGTGGAATCGGGGTTGTGCTAAAGCTAAAGGCAGCAAACTCAATCGGTGGGTGGTTCGTCGTTTGTTTTGGTAAGCGGGGCATGCGTGGCGAGCCACTTGGCGTCCTGCTGTTCACGTTCGAGTCGTATTCGCTGCTGATGATATTTTTCGTGGATTTCAAGGTTGAATGGTTCATATTCAGTCGACTCTTCAAAACCACGGTATTCGCTATTGCATTTGTAACATTGTAATAGATTACCGGTGAATATATAGAATATTAGATCGACACCGGCCGTGAAAAATAGAATTCCGTAGACCCACATTAAGTGGTGGTAGTAATAGGCAATTGTGCTTGCCGCGAAACCGAGTCCAATGATCGTGATGCCGAGCCGTTGATTGAATTGCTTACGAAAATAAAGTTCTTTGCCAGGGCAAACCATACAGCGAGTGACGACTATTTGGCCTGTTGTGTCGGCACCAATTGCATCACTAGGGATTTCGTGGACCGTCTGACATGCCGGGCACGTTAACAACGTGGTATTCGCAAGGTATTGCTCGCGCGTTATCGCATCACAGTTTTGGCAACGGAAAGTAACGTTCATTGGAGGGCTGGGCTTCGTTAGGATTAACGGTTAAGGCGAGACTGTAAAACCGGAATGATCTTATGTGTTACTGGATTGTACCGTGGTTGGATCAAATTAGAGAGGGTAGAGGACGTTATCCGAGAGCAGTTGAGCAGTAAGTTCTCCGACAAGTACGACGACCGTGGCCGCATACAGAATTCCAGTAGCGCTTTGGGTGTTGGGTACACGCAAAGTGAATTTAGCCAAGATCACCATGATTAATGTTGCGGCGACGCCTGTGATCCAGCGGAGGGAGACGAAGATCCACCAACTACTTGGAACTACGTGGGCAGTAACAAAGAAATAGGATCCGGTTGCTGAAATTACCGTGCGGATGGCCAACGCCCAGAGACAGAAGGCCAGTAGTTTGTGCAGTGGATCAAGTTTCATGCCTGGCGTGTTGAGATACCAGTGTCCCAGCAGCATGCTCATCATGACCGCGCCCAGCAATGCCCCTGAACTGATAATTTCCAAGAGGACGGAGATAGTGTGGATGGTCGTGCGGTCTTCTGGAAAACGAGTGGTGAGATAGGCCGACGTCAATGTGAGGATGGTGACCACTAGTAGGGCTATGGTCCCCGCTCGATCTTTTTCATAGATCCAGATACTGGCACCGACGTAACTAGCGATCGCGTTTACGATGACAAGTGTCAGCAAACTTATGTGTTGTGTCGAAATGTGCTCTTCCCCAACTGTCCAGATCACCAATACGCCAAACACGTTGAGCCCCATAATGACCCACAGGTGGACACGAAAGAATCCGCTTGTAACCACTTTGGAACTCGTTAGCATCATTGCCAACGACATGCCGAAGCTAAGCCTCAGTACAAACTGGAGTATTTCCCAGAGCAGTGCCACAACAATCCTCTTACCGGCGATTGCCGTAGATGAGTTGCATGATTTCAGACCGACTCGACAGGTTGCTGCGAAAAACTCCTCGCATCGCCGACGTGATAGTCAAGCTGCCAGGTTTTCGCACGCCGCGAATTGTCATGCAGCTATGATCCGCTTCGATGATGACTGCCACCCCTTTAGCGTCGAGCGCTTCGAGCAGCAGGTCGGCAACTGATTCGGTTAGACGTTCTTGGACTTGAGGACGCCGCGCAACGACCTCGACGACTCGGGCCAGTTTGCTCAGCCCGATCACTTTGCCGTTGGGCATATAACCAATGTGCGCTTTGCCAACAAATGGTAGTAAATGATGTTCGCACATGCTGGCAAAACTGATGTCCCGAACTAGCACAACTTCGTCATATTTTTCTTCGAAGAATTTACCAGTGTGTTCGTGTGGATCTTGTCGCAGACCACTGAACATTTCCGCATACATACGGGCGACTCGAGCGGGAGTTTCCAGCAGTCCATCGCGATCTGGATCTTCACCAATGCCTATGAGGATTTCGCGAACGGCCTTTTCAATGCGAGGTAAGTCCATTTCGCTGTTGACAGGTGCGTTGTTTGGAGGAGATTCGGACATGTTTGAACCGGTATGAGAGTTCGCAAGGAATAAAAAAGGATCTTGGTGTAGCAGAGACGGCAGCCGAAATTGGTTGTATAGCTTTATGTTATGTCGAGATTAGTAAACTAGTCAATGGGCGGGGGATTTTAGAGGTTTTACAAGGAAGTTTGAGCGGAACGGACTTTGTGATTGTGGACAGTTTTTCGATGGTTGAGCGAGACGGCGAGGTTGAGAAAAAGTTTTATTCTAATCTGGCTGTATTTCTACTCGAAACCGTTTGCCTTCTGTGTCGCGGTGCGTAACACTATAGCCTACTTACAACTCGTAATTCGCTTGACTATCCGTGGATGCAAATGACCGCTACTCGTGAAGAGAAAAACTATGCACGCCGTATTGTCCGGCATCTAGAAAAGGGCTATCCGGATGCCCAATGCGCGTTGCACTATGACTCGCCGTTTCAGTTGTTGATTGCCACTATTCTTTCGGCACAATGCACTGATGAACGAGTGAATATTGTGACGGAGAAATTGTTCGAGAAATATCCAACTGCATTTGACTTGGCCGTTGCGACTCAGTCTCAGGTTGAGCGGATTGTCAACAGTGCTGGCTTCTTCAGGTCTAAGGCCAAGAATATTCGCGGGTGCGCCCGCCAGTTAGTCGAGAAATTTGATGGTGAGCCTCCACAGTGTCTTGACGATTTGGTGGAACTGCCTGGCGTCGGTCGCAAGACTGCCAATGTGTTGCTGGGGACAGAATTTGGTATTCCATCGGGTGTCGTCGTGGATACGCACGTTGGTAGAATAAGTCGCCGATTAGGATTGACCAGTGAAACCGATGCCGTGAAGGTGGAACGGGAGTTGATGCAAGTTGTCGCTAAGAAGGACTGGATCTACTATTCCCATCGGATGAT
>Ga0302132_10000480_pt1 | contig 22482 bp, 20 predicted proteins | sample CB9_321_MG_FD_203113 | JGI IMG/M metagenome (GOLD analysis project Ga0302132, IMG submission 203113) | Marine microbial communities from Western Arctic Ocean, Canada - CB9_32.1 | ecosystem: Environmental > Aquatic > Marine > Oceanic | place: Canada: Western Arctic Ocean | collected 2017-09-19
GTTCATATGAATGCCAGATTCTATGACCCTGTTGTAGGTAGGTTTATGGGATATGATCCTGCACCTGTGACACCGACTAATTTATTTAGTTTTAATCGCTATGCTTATGCGAATAATAATCCGATGAGGTATACTGATCCGAACGGGTTGTCTCCATTTGATTTTGAGTTAACTGCTCCAATTGGAGCAGTGATTGGGGGAATTGAAGGGTATCATGAAGCTGGATTTTGGGGTGCAATTGTCGGAGCTGTTACAGGAGCCTTATCTGCAGCAGCTACAACGCCATTTCAGTCGGTAGAAGCTGTTAGTGCAACGATAACTGTTATGGGATTAAACACCGCGACGAGTGTAGCCTCCGTTGCTGCTGTCAATTCCGTTAAAAGTGGTAAGTTTAATATAAATGATTTTAACAGCTCATTAAGTTTTAGTAATGCGGTTATGAGTTTTGGTGGTGCTGGGTTCGGTTCATATGCAGATTCACGTTTTACAAATGGAATATCACGCATAAGCTCGCCAGAGACGAATTTGTTCAGTCACGCTCTTAAGACCACGGCCACTACGGTAGCAAAAGGGTATTTTGCAGAGCAAGCATCAACTTCTGTCGCATCCCTTACGGATAAAACCACCACCGCAGCAAATAATGCGGCTAATTCAAACGCTGCAAGACAAGTAGGAGCAATGGAAGGGGCAAAATCACAAGCTCCTGGCATGGGCGCTGCGGCCTCTCACTCATCAGGGAATTCCAATGGCGGTAATGGTGCAAATGCGGGTGGCGATACACACTCTGGTGGAGGGTGGTTTTAATTATGCAGATTCATGACGTCATATATTTTTTAAATCATCTTGCAGATCAAGATATAGGGAAAACAATGCGAGGATATTCTGCTATTGCTTTTATGTCCCCATTTCTGATTAGCTTGTTTGTTATCTTTTATTCAATGCAAAAATATAGAGGAAATCTTTTGCGTATTAAACCATACGTCATTACAGCTTTCATTTTTGGGATAATTATACCACTAGCGTTTATCACTAATAGCTTGATCTATATAAACCAGCTGTACAACTTAATACCAGCCATTCTTCTGTTCTCTTTATTTGGAATGTTCCTGGCTAATATGATTAGCGGTTATTACACAAGATTCTCATACATTAGTGATGATGAATACAAAAAGCACACATTTATTGATGGATACAAAATAGAAAAGGTTATAAATATACCTAAATTTAAACGTATTAATGCTCTATTTGTTCTAGTGCATGTAATAACTCCACTATCAACGCTTGTTGCTTTACTCTGCTTAATTGCCTCTGAATCAAATATATATTTATATATATCAATAGGTCTCATGCTTATGGGCGCATATTCTTATATGTTATATTTCATATGGTTCAGATGGTATTTTAAGTGTCACCATTGTAAAAACCCAATTTATAGCACTAGAGTTGAAGATGGCAGACGCCTGTACTTTTATATTATGTTAAGGGTTTTTCGATACCATAGATTTACCTGTATGTATTGCCATGCTCATTACCAATTAGGTGATAGAGATATTATCACTGAAAAGGGATTAGTGATTAAATCCAAACATGAAGCTGATTTTATTGTTGAAAAGAAACGTTAGAATTCATCAGAGTCAGCTAGAAAGTTTTAGTGTCAAAAAGACGGCTATAAATAAACACACCCTTTATGCTTATTATTAATCCTAGCTACACTGAGGTGGTTAATGGTATTTTATAAAAAACTCATACAAATCAATAATGTATATTAAATCCATATAGTTTCATGTGAGTTTTTTATATTTGGCTCTTTTTATAACTAAATTTTGCTGATAGTATTTATATTTCAAGTTTAATAATCAATCATAAAAAGGAAAAACTATGATTAAGAAATCCGCACTGGCAGTTCTTGCCGTGTCGGTAGGACTGTCTGCAAATCTGCAAGCTGAATCTACTGTCGTAACAAATAAACCCTCTATGAGCGTTGAGCAACGTTTGGACAAGATGCAAAAACGTATTGATCAATTAGAAGCCGAGGCAAGAGCTCGACAAACGCCCGTTGTGGCGCACAGCAGCGCCCATGTTTCTAAGAACGCTAATGTTGCTAAAATGCAAGGCCAGATCGCTAAATTAGAAGAAAATGACCATAAATGGCATCATTATTTTAATGATCCAGATATATCAAAGAATAGTGATGGCGAATACAGTACATTCCGTAACCGTGGTAGCTTGATTTCTTTGGTTCATGAGGATACAGAATATGGCCCTTCTACAACTTTCGAAGAATTTCCATCTTCTATAGTGCCTCTAAGTATGCTGCAGATTAAAAATAAATTTGGCTCTGAAGAAAATGGTCATAAAGCCTTGGTTTTTGGTGGTTATTTAGAGGCCGATACACAAGGTTGGTGGGGAAGTGATTTCACGAAACCAACCACATTTGACAGCGGTCGCTCAAATGCAACTGGTAATTACAACAGTGGCGAAGGTGTTTTCTTAACCACGGCTAATCTAGATGTGATGGCGAATATCAATCAGTGGACACAAACCTATATGGTGATCAATGCCACCCAAAACAGCATTAAGCTGCAACAAGCTTTTGTAACCTTTGGTAATTTGGATAAATTCCCAATGTTTGTGACCGTCGGTAAAAATCGTATGCCATTGGGGACATTTGCAGGTGGAGGACCATGGGTGAGTGGTATTTCTCAAGCACTTTTCCGTCCAGCGCGTATTACCAATGTGACCGTGGGCTATTATAAGGATGGTTTGAATACTAACTTAAGTGTGTTTTCAACGAAAGCAGAAAAAGGGGCGCAAATAGGCCCGGGTACCGGTACCACGATGCCCACAGAACCCGCTAATGGAAACTATAGCGGAAATTTCTTATATAGCGTTTTCTATAACGGCGTGATTTCCGATACTAAAGTGGCTTACGGTGTCAATGCGGGCTATTTGTACAACATGGCAAATACGGGTATTGGCGCAAGCCAACAGATAGCTGATACTGGAGATCTTCTTAACCGTCAAGATCGTAACTCAGTGTTGAACTTTGAAGGTCACTTGGCTTATCAAGAGTACTCTGTGTTTGGAGGTTTGGCTACGACCACGATGGAGCGTAAGTACACTTTTGGGAATCGTGCAGGGGCTTGGTATCTTCAAGGAAACTATGCTCCGGATGTCAACATATTTGGTAGTGATCGTAAAACCACCTTCTCATTAGCATATAATGGTGCTTACAACACTCAAAATATGCCAATGGCAGTGGCCGGTGACGCCTCTACAGGACCATCAGTCACAGGTGTTCAAAAAGAAGTCGTGACTTTTGTGCAGCGTGAAGTATTGACTCAGGTATTCTTAGGCCTTGAGTATTCATGGATGGGCATGTATGACGGACAACATTCTAACAATATTACTTTGGATACCTCTGTCTACTTCTAAACAGAAAACACTTTTATCATATTATTGCCGATGAGAGTCGGCAATTTTTCTTATTTTATTATCTTTGTAACCATACCCTTTTTTTCGTATTCGATTATACTTTGATGCATCTATGATACGAAAAGTTGTTTGTTATGCGTTTACCTGTAAAAAGGATCTCTTTTTCACTATTGTTCTTAGCGGTTCTTGGTATAGGCTTTACTTATGCTGCCAAAGATAAGCAAGATGATTCAAACAAAGCGCCAGAAGTTAAAACTTTTGCGGTGAATGTGGCACTGGTAAAAGAGGTTAACTTACCTGAAATTATTACCGCTGTAGGGCATATTGATGCCATCCAACAAGTTGACCTGAGTTTTAACTCAGATGGCCATTTAAAAGATAAATATTTTAAAAATGGTGATCGAGTCTTGAAAGGTGAAGTTATTGCGAAACTAGATGACGCACAAGATCTTGCTGATTTGAAAGCCTTACAAGCAAAGCTCTCAGTTGCTGAGCAAGATGCACGACGTGCCGCGATTTTGGTAAAGTCACAGGCAGTCTCAAAAGAGTATGTCGAGCAGAAGAATGCCGCTTTAGTGGAAGCGCAGGCCGAAGTTGAAAAACAAGAGATTGCGGTAGGGCATAAAAAAATATTAGCGCCTTTCACTGGGGTGCTTGGAAGCTACAAATATGATGCCGGCGCTTATATGTCATCAGGTAAAGATTTGGTGCAGTTAACGCAAGAGGCGCCTTTAAAGGTTGCTTATTCCATTCCTGCGAATAATAAGCCTTTAGTTGAAACGGGCAATGAGGTCACGCTGACTACTAGTGCTTATCCTAAGGATGAATTTAGAGGCATTGTTAATTTTATTTCCCCAACCATTAATAGCAGTACAGGTACCTTAGATTTGCAGGCAAATATTCCAAATAAAGATTACTTATTATCACCGGGTATGTTCGTTTCGGTTGTGCAGGTTATTCGACAAACGCATCATGTTTTAACATTACCAGAAACCGCCATTCAAACAAATCAAGGCGGTAATTTTGTTTGGGGCGTTCAGGAAAACAATACTGTGAAGCAGATTTCTGTAAAAGTAGAGCATATTGAAATGGGTTGGGCGCAGTTGACCGAAGGCGTTAAAAAAGATGAGAAGATTGTGGTTATTGGTGGTGATAAGCTGGCTGATGGCGATAAAATCACTATTTCAGATATTCTGCCGCCAAAAGAAAGTAGCGATGGGCGTTATGAAAAGACTATGAAAGCCTTCGTTTCCACGGAATTGAAAAAAAATGAAAAAAATGTTCCGACAAGTCCAGTACCGAGCCAAAATTCTCAATAGGGGGCATAGATGAAACTTTCTAAAGTTTGCATAGAACGCCCTGTATTCTCGATTGTTCTGAGTCTTTTAATTATCGTATTAGGAATTGTTGGTTATGCCTATTTAGAGTTACGCTATTTCCCAAAAATCAGTGAAAAAACAGCCAGCGTCAAATACTCTCTGGTGGGTGCAAGTCCTTCTCTGATGCGAGACACGGTTACGATCCCAGTTGAAAATGCCCTGAATGGTGTCGATAACTTAAAAACCATGGTATCTACAAGCTCCTATGGTAGTAGTTCCGTGGATTTAACTTTCTATCCTTCTACAGATATGACCTTGGCAATGGGGCAGATTAGAGATGCAATTTCAGGTATACCGGCAGATCAGCTCCCAGATGATCTGAATCCGCCGAATATTACGAATGGTGGCGTAGCACGTACGGTGCTTTCTCTTGGATTTATTGATTCCTCGATGACGTCAGCGCAATTAAATGATTATGTGACTAGAGATATTCAGCCACTCTTTGAAAATATTCCTGGTATGGGTGGTGTTTGGATCAATGCTTCGGGAAGTTATGCTATGAGGATCTGGCTTGATCCTCAGAAAATGGCAGCCTTTGGTGTGACAACAGCAAATGTTCAGGATATGTTAACCAGTAATAACATTACATTTTCTGGAGGGACTGTTCGAGGTCAAGCGCAAAATTATTCTATAGTTTCGAGTACAACATTAAAAGATGCTTCACAGTTTGAGAATATGATTATCAGAGATGATAACGGTGCGATTTTACGACTGAAGGATATTGCCACCGTTAAGTTAGGTAATGCAAGTTTGAATGATCGTATTATGCGTATTAATGGCAAAGTCGCGCTTAGGATGGAGTTAAGACCGATCGATACGGCAAACCCGATTACCGTTGCTAAGTTGTCGGAGGCAAAGATCAAGGAAGTCCAAAAGATCCTGCCGAAAGGCATGATTATGTTTACGACCTATAATCAATCGACTTTTTTAGAGAACTCCATTGACCGTAGTTTTCATACTTTACTTGAAGCGATTATTCTTGTGATGTTGGTGGTCTTTTTATTTTTAGGATCGCTTCGAGCATCATTGATCCCCATTTTAACCATTCCAGTGTGTGTGATTGGTGCTTTTGGCATTATGCTCTTGTGTGGATTTTCCATTAATGTGGTAACACTTTTAGCCATTATTCTCGCTATTGGCTTGGTGGTGGATGATGCAATTGTAGTATTAGAAAATATTCATCGACATATTGAAATGGGTAAACCTCCCAAAGAAGCGGCTTTAATCGGAAGTGCTGAAATTGGTTTTTCAGTCATTGCCATGACCATTACGTTAGCAGCAGTGTATGCACCTATTGGATTCCTGACTGGTTTAACGGCTTCCATCTTTAAAGAATTCGCCTTTACGTTGGCAGGGGCTGTGCTCATTTCTGGGTTCGTGGCATTGACGCTGTCACCTATGATGTGCGCATATATTTTACATAAGAAAGAAAAAGAATCTCGAATTGAGCGTATATTAGAGGTGGTATTTGAGCGTCTAAATGGAGCTTATGATCGTGCTCTGCGAACCTTCTTAAAATATAAATACTATGTGGTTATGTCGCTTTTAGTCCTAATGGCGATTTGTTATTGGTTATTTATGATTGTGCCACAGTCCTTTATCCCTAAAGAGGATATTGGTTACTTTGTGGCAAATAGCGATTCTCCACCGAATTCTACCGTTCCTTATACGGATTACTACACCACAGTGTTAAATGACACGGTTTATAAGAATGATCCAAATATCCAAAGCAATTCAACTTTGGTTTTTGACAGTCGCTCGGTGAATTTTGTGACGCTAGAACCCTGGGGAAAGCGCAAACTTTCAACAGAAGAAATTATTAAAGGCTTTACGCCAGCGGCAGAAAAAATTCCAGGTATTAAGGTAAGTTTTAGCGTTCCTGATCCGGTTAGCTTTGGTGCAGATTCCGATGCCGGTGATGTGGTGCTGTATATTGGTAGCTTTAAAGACACAGACTATTTATTGGGTTATACAAACAAGGTGATGCGAAAGCTTGAAATGTATAAAGGGATACATAATGTGAAGACGAGCTTAAAATTTAACACGATGGCCTATAATATCTCCTTTAATCGTAATCAAGCAGCAAGCTTGGGTGTGAGTTTGCAGGATGTGGCGGATACCTTCAGTATTTTAATGAGTGGCAAACACATTACCAATGTCTTGTCAGGTAATAAAACCTATCAAGTCATTGTGCAGATGAACCAAAAAGACCTCGCGACTTTTCAATCATTAGATAAAATTTATGTAGCGAGCAGTTCTGGGGAAATGGTCCCACTTTCTAACCTTGTGACGGTTAAGAAAGAAGTGCGGCAAAGTAGCCTTGCGCGTTATCAACGAATGAATAGCGCGAAGATAACGGCAGATATTTCTCCAGGATATGTACTTGGAGATGTTTATAAGGAAATCAATCAGGTTATAGGAAAACATAAAGGGGATGTGACAGTTGCCTATGGTGGTAGGATTGCAGCATTTATGGATTCTAGTGGCACGATGTTGGGGCTGTTTATTTTGGCACTTGTCTTCATTTATTTAGTGCTTGCAGCGCAATTTGAAAGTTTTGTAGATCCCTTCATTATTTTGTTGACGGTTCCTTTGTCAATTGTCGGTGCGTTGCTGACAATGCTCATTACAGGAGGTGAGTTGAATCTCTTTACCAACATTGGGTTGATTACCTTGGTTGGCTTGATTAGTAAGCATGGTATTTTGATTACCCAGTTTGCAAATGATAGCTTTAATGAAGGCTTATCCTTATTTGATGCAGTCCGTAAAGGGGCCGTGACACGTTTGCGTCCAATCTTAATGACGACTTCCGCAATGGTTTTGGGTTCAGTGCCTTTGGCGCTTGCAACAGGTCCTGGAAATACGGCAAATAGTATGGTGGGTTGGGTGCTTGTGGGTGGGTTGCTCTTTGGGACAATTTTCTCTTTGTTTATTGTACCGGTGGCATATTTGATTCTTTCTCCTTTTGATCATAAAAAGAGAAAGATGATTGCTGAACGTAAACAAGAGGCTTTGTCGACATTGTAGTCTAAATGCGGTATATTCCCCATTAATTTAAAATGCCAATGAATTTGATGTGATATGATTCCTGTAATTGCCCTAGTAGGGCGCCCTAATGTAGGCAAATCAACCCTGTTTAATGTCATTACCAAGACACGAGATGCATTGGTATATGATATGCCAGGTGTTACACGTGATCGTAAGTATGGTGATGCAGAGTTTGAGGATAAGCCTTTTATCGTGATTGACACGGGTGGCTTGACCGATGAAGATGAGGGCATTGATTCCTATATGGCAGATCAGTCTATTTTGGCAATAGAAGAGGCAGATGTGGTCTTTTTTATGGTAGATGGTCGGGCTGGTATTACTTCAGATGATCAATATGTTGCAGGTCTTTTACGTTCTCGTGGAAAACCTACTTATTTGGTGGTCAACAAAACGGATGGAATACAAGAAGAAACAGCTTGTGCGGATTTTTATGAGCTAGGATTTTCAGAACCAATGCCGATTGCCGCTTCGCATAAACGTGGGATTGGCGCACTTTTAGAGTATGCTGTAGAGCCCTTGTTAGATGCTGAAGAAGTAAATGCTGACATTCGAAATGAGGCTGTTAAAGGCATTAAATTTGCGTTAATTGGGAAGCCAAATGTGGGCAAATCGACCTTAACCAACCGTATGATTGGCGAGGATCGAGTTGTGGTTTATGACCTTCCGGGCACCACTCGTGATAGTACTTATATCCCTTTTCAGAGAGGGGAGCAAGATTACACCATTATTGATACAGCGGGTGTGCGCCGCAAAAGCCGCGTCAGTGAAGTATTGGAGAAGTTCTCGATTGTTAAGACGTTGCAAGCTATTCGTGATGCGCATGTCGTGGTGATTGTCGTTGATGCGCACGATGGTTTGACTGAGCAAGATGTTTCTATTGTGGGCTTTGCCTTACATGCAGGGCGAGCGCTTGTGATTGCGATTAACAAATGGGATGGCATGTCGGATTATGAGCGTGACCAGATTAAAACAGAAATTAAACGTAAACTGGTTTTTGTGACAGAGTTTGCCGATATACATTTTATTTCAGCGCTTCATGGTACTAATGTGGGACACCTTTTTAAGTCTATTCGTTTGGCATATGAAAGTGCAAATAAGAAAATTAGCACGCAAGATTTAACGGCAGTGATGAAAATTGCGATGGAGGACCATAATCCCCCAGTATCAGGGAAACACCGAATTAAACCTAAATTTGTGCACATGGGTGGGCATAATCCGCCGATCATTGTGATTCACGGTAACCAAGTGGATAAACTGCCAGTGTCTTATCAACGCTATCTCATGAACTTTTTTAGGGAAGCTTTTAAGCTTGTTGGCACGCCCATTAAATTAGAATTGAAAAATTCAGATAATCCTTTTAAGGATCGAAAAAAACCAGAGAAGTTGCGAGCAGAGCATCAACGAAAAAAAGAACGTTATGCGAAGAAAATGAAGCGTTGAGGTGGGATGGTTAAGGGCTATAAATGCGTCTCATCTAAGATAACATTCCCGCTGGTGGAATCATATTCTATTAGCTCGGCATAACGTCCCCATTCAATAAAAGTGTCAAATATGCGTTGTGCTTCATCATCACTAAAATGATCTTCAAGCTCGGTTAAGAACCGTGTTTCATGCGCCCGTTTGTGAGGACGTTCCTTTAAGATTTTAACCACATGACGTGCTAGTGGAATATTTATCATGAGCAGTTTTGCAAACAGTGTTTTTCTTTCAATGATATCTAAATTAATGAATTCTCGGCCAAGGTTTGTCATGGTTATATCACCATCAGAAACTTGTGCGAGCTTCAATACCGACAAGACTTCAATAATTGGGAATAAGTCGTCAATGTCAAGTCTCACTTCATCCGCAAGTGCAGGGAGATCAATTGCACCTCGTTCTTGCAGCTCTTCCATTTCTGCCAAAAGCCCTGAAAGTTCAGCAACATCGGCATCAGGAAGGCGATAGCCAATAGTGAGTGCTTTGCGACGGTTCATTCGTTCTCGAAGTTCAGAGGTTTCTGCTGTGGTCATCAAACGATAGACTTCGTCAATATAGTTGGTGACCGTCATATCTTGACCGCTTCGAGGTTGAGGAAGATCAATGCTCAGTTCACCGCGAATAAAACCTGGATTACTGCCAAAAATGATGATGCGATCAGCAAGCAATACAGCTTCTTCAATATTATGAGTGACAAACAAAATACCTTTCATATTTTCATTTTTTTCCCATAATTCAAGTAAATCGTCTCTCAGGTTTTCGGCGGTCAAAACATCAAGCGCTGAAAAAGGTTCATCCATTAAAAGCAGATCAGGTTTTAAAACCAAGGCGCGCGCAAAGCCAACACGTTGCCGCATCCCGCCAGAAAGCTCTTTAGGAAAGGCGTTTTCAAAACCATCAAGACCGATCATATCAATGGCTTCTGAGGCGAGGTGTCGCCTTTCTTTTTTAGAAATCTTACGTGCTTCAAGTCCAAGCTCAACATTTTGCTGAACGGTAAGCCATGGCATCAGTGCGAAGGATTGAAATACCATAGAAATATCTGCGACGGGTGCTTTGACTTCATTGCCTCGATAGGAAACAGAACCCTGAGTTGGAGCCGTTAAACCTGCAATAATGCGCATGAGGGTTGATTTTCCTGAGCCCGACTTTCCAAGCAGTGCCACAATTTCCCCTTCCTTCAGGCGAAAGTTAACATTCTCCAGTACGTGTAGATCCTGTTTGTCTGGCTTTTTAAAAGCTTTGGAGACGTTTTCTACATGGATGATGGTTTCATTTTGGTTCATTAATATTATCCCTTATTTTTAATTCATGCTAAAACGGCTTTCAGCATAGCGATAGAGTCTACGCCAAAATAAACGATTTACGAGCGTGACCCATATACCCATAACTGCAACGCCTAAGGCAAGTTTTGGCAGGTCACCGTGGATTGTATTTTCAGTAATATAGGAGCCTAAACCTGTGGCAATGAGGGTATGGTTGCCCCATTGCATCACTTCGGCCACGATGCTCGCATTCCATGATCCACCAGCAGCGGTAATTGCACCTGTGACGTAGTAGGGGAAAACAGCAGGAAGCAGGTACTTAAACCATTTGGTTGTGCCTCTCAATTGTAGGTTTTCAGAGGCGAGTTTAAGCTCTGACGGAATGGCTGAAGCACCTGCAATCACATTAAAAAGAATATACCATTGCGTGCCAAGCACCATTAAAGGCGCACACCAAATTTCGATATTGAGATTAAAGTAAATAATGCTAATAATAAACAAAGGAAAGAATAAGTTAGCGGGGAATGCGGCGAGTATTTGTGCAATAGGCTGTACCTTTTGGGCGACACGAGGGCGTAAGCCAACCCATATTCCCACAGGCACCCAAATCAGCGAGCAAATTAAAATCAGCACAAAAACACGAAGCGCCGTAATAGATCCTAACACAAATACATGTGCAGTTTCAGTAAGATCAATACCAGTGTCGGCATAGATAAAACTCCAGCCAAGATATATAAAGGCGGCAAGGATAATGGTTAGTGCAGTATACCAAAGAAGTTGATTGATAAAACTGTAAGAGGTCTCTGCCATTTGATGCGTCTTTCGTTTTGGGCGAACACGTTTTTTAAATGGCGCAAAGTTAATGAATTTATCTGAAAATATTCCGTAGAACTTTCCAAAAGAGCGCATCCACGGTGCTCTTTTAAGGAGCGTCAAAAACCATGATGATGACGTCTCTTCTTGCATGTCTGTGACCACAAATTTTTCAGACCAAGTGACCAGTGGACGAAAGAGTAATTGATCATAAAGGATAATAACGATCAGCATGGCGGCAATGGCATAAAAAATGGCATGGAGGTTGCTTTGGTTGATGGCAACTTGAATGTAAGAGCCAATACCAGGAAGCATTACTTCATGATTTCCAACAGAAATCGCTTCAGAGGCTACCACGAAAAACCAACCACCAGACATAGACATCATGGCATTCCAAAGTAGTCCTGGCATTGCAAAAGGCGTGTCAAGTCGCCAGAATTTTTGCCAGCCAGAAAGTTGATAAATGTCTGCAACTTCTCGAAGCTCTTTTGGAACGGTGCGGAGAGATTGATAAAAACTGAGCGTCATATTCCAAACTTGTGAGGTAAAGACCGCAAAAATGGCAGCGAATTGAGGGCCAATAAGAGAGCCTGGAAACATGGAAACAAAGAAGACAATCAGAATCGACAAATAACCGAGAATAGGGAGGGATTGTAAAATATCTAAAATCGGAATAATGATTCGCCCTGCACGCTCATTTTTTGCCGCAAGACCACCAACAATAAAACTAAAAACAAAGGAGAGGGCAAGTGCAATAAACATCCTCAGCACGGTTTCTAAGGCATAATTAGGGAGCATCCACGGGCTTAGTGAAATGGCAATAGGGGTACCAATATTGAAGTCGCCACCCATGTGCGCGGCAGCCCAGCAGAGTGCCATAATAATAGTAAAGATAAGTAGTAAAGCAAAGACATCCCATTTGCCTGGTAGCAGTTTTGTAGAAGGCTGGGTAAACAGTGATTGTCGCATTTGTGTCCTGTTAAATCTAAAATAAGATGATAGTGTATGTGGTATACATAATCCAATCCAAACTACCGATTTCTGATCTTTGTCTTTTTCACCTACTTAAATCAAAGTTTTTAACCATATCAATAAGTATGGCAGGAAAAACCTTAATTTAAGCATATAAAAAATACTGCGATATAAGATCGGCCTTTTAAACTGGATTATGTGCATGCTTATTTCTGAAATTTAGCATTTTTTTGAAAAATTGCATAATGTTTTTTATACACGACTACTTTTATTTGTGACGGTGGTCTATATTCATGGTAATCAGGAAATTTTAATCACAGAGAGTGCAAAACCCATGAGAAGAAAACTTTTATCCGTGACCGTGGCTTCCTCCCTGTTGGCAATAGCCTCTACAAGCCTTTTTGCCGATAGCATAGATCACACAGGACAACCATATATTGCGCCTTCCATTGGTGTACTGATTCCGTTTTCAAATCAAATAGACGCAGCGCCTTCAGCAAATATCGCAGTGGGGTATAACTTTTCAAAAAGTTTTGCAGCACAGATTGCCGTAAACGGTAGTACAGGTACAACTATCCGTGCGGAAGGGATCTGGAACTTACCATCACAAACTCGCTGGACACCCTATCTTGCAGGTGGTGTGGGCTATTTTCATTTAGGACAATCTGGCGTTGGTGTTGACGTCGGTGGTGGCTTAAAGTATGACTTCGATCAAAATCTAGGGGTTTCGGGTAACTATAGATATTTATTACAAGCCTCTAACGGCATTCCAAATGGCAGCTTAATTGATTTTGGGGTGACATACTCTTTTGGTGGAGCAAGCGATGTTTCCTCTAGCATGCTTTCAAGCTCTGAAAAAGATGCGATGGTGCATAAAAAATATGTGCTTCCAAAAGGTGTGAGTGAGTGCACAGATCTGACCTCAGATATAACGAAGGAATCCGTAGGGTGCTATACTATTTCAGGTAATACAGTTGCCATGCATTTAGATGTTAAATATACTTTTGATAGCAGTAAATTAACACCTTCAGGTGAGTCGGCAATGGAGCGCTTAGCAGCATTTATGACGCAATACCCTGATACGGATGTTACCTTAAAGGGCTATGCTTCCGATGAAGGTTTAGATTGGCAAGAAGCGTATAATCAACGCCTATCTAAAGCGCGCGCGCTAGCCTCTAAAGCATTTTTGATTAGTAAAAGTATCTCAGAGTCTAGGATAGAAATTTTGGGCGAAGGATATGATAACCCTGCTGCATCAAATGCGACTGCGGAAGGTCGTGCTGAAAACAGACGTGTAGAAACCGTCATTACAGGTGTGCCACTTCGTCAAGAGGAAGTGAAGTAAGTAATACTTACTACCTTAATTTATAAGGGGCTTCGGCTCCTTTTTTATGGCTTAGAATAAGTTGAAACCCTTAACCTTGTCCTTAATACCACTCGTCACTTTTTCTTGTAATTGTTGCTGCACGCCAGAGCTAATGATATTTTGTAAAAGTTTGCTTTGGTCAAACTTGATAGATGGGTTTCTAAGATTGCCTAAAACGATCATGTTTAACGGGAGTGATTGAATGTGGGTGGAGGTGCCTCGAGCCGCTAGAGTGCTATCCCTAAGTGTGATTTTTAGTGGTAAGTTTACGCTCAAGGGTATGCCCTGTGTCCAAGTGCCTTCTGCCGCAATATTGAAGTACCCGCCGGTGATTTTGAGTGCGCCCACATTGATGTTTTTCATGATGCTTTCTGAAGGGATATTGTTTATGTGTAAAGTAATGTTGTTAGCGGCATTAGGATGCTCTATTTGATTGGCTTTGAGCTGCAAGCTAATATCATCGGACTTAGATTGTAGGTCCAGTGTGGGTGTTTTATCAAGAGTCGGTTCAATAATCTATTTTTCAAGATACTGGAGTTTATCTTTCACGCCCTTCCATTGCTCTGAGTCTTCTGGTGGGTCACATTTTTCGGTGATGTTTTCCCAGGTTTCAGATAATTCTCTATTGAGTTCAATAAAGACCTCTTGCCCCTCAGGTAGTTCATCTTCAGAGTAGATGGCTTCGATTGGGCATTCAGGTTCACATAAGGCGCAGTCAATACATTCGTCGGGGTTAATAACAAGCATGTTCGGGCCTTCATAAAAACAGTCAACGGGGCAGACTTCGACACAGTCGCCTAGTTTACACTTAATACAGGCCTCTGTAACAATAAATGGCATGATCTCTCCAAGCTTATAATCAGTAAATATTATACTGCCGTATTATATCACCGAGATGTTTCATTTACTGCTGTTTTTTCATTTTTTTAAAGAGGTCGTGTAACTCTTCCGAAATATCAAAACCATTTTGTACTAGAAATTTAATGGTCGTTGGGGTGTAACTTGTCAGTTCCCACAGCTTTGTTTGATAATTGTGAATGGCTTTTGCTTGGAGTACCCCTTTTTTACCCAGCTGGATAACTTTATGAAGGGGGGCATGAAAATCAGTCACTTTTAGGGTAATGATTTTGCTTTCCTGATTATAAGCTGCTTTTCGTAGCCCGGATAGCTGTTCTAGTTGTTCTATATGAGTGCTTTTAACCATGGCCTTTTTGATTGGGTTTGCTTGTTCAGAGTGCAGTTTTTTGATGGCTTCATTTGAGATATTCTTTGAAAGCTTGATGTGATCTTCCAGTCGCTCATTGAGTTCATATAATTTGTAATAGAGGCTACGCAGATGAAGGAATTGCGTTTCAATGCGGTCATATTTTTGTTCAGCCTTGAGTTTGTCTTTTTTTGCTAGTGCTACTTTATTTGAGACTTCTTGGTCAATATGTTTTTGGACGATGTCTCGTAGCTGTAGTGTGATTTTTTCCGCATTGGGGTTATCTTTAATAAGATTATTGATTCTTTGGGACAGGTTGGTGGCGCTATCTTCTGCTACCTGATTGATTGAGCACTCTTTTTCAGCAGAATTTTTGGCTTCCGCTTTTGCGACTTTAATGGCAGCTTGTTTGTTAGTTTTAAATAAATTGATCAGCACAGAAAGTTCAGAGTGAAGACCTTTGCCAAGTATTTTCTTTATTCTATCAATGGTGATTTCTTCCCCGCCTTTTTGAAGTGTTTGGCAGACTTGATTGATTTCTGTTTGGCTGACAAGTTCGTGGGTCATATTATTTTTCTTCTTCTCTGAGGGTTAAAACATCATAGCCTGTATCGGTAACCAGTATAGTGTGCTCCCATTGGGCAGATAGGGAGCGGTCTCTTGTCGTTGCTGTCCATCCGTCTTTTGCGTTCACTTTGATGGCTTTTTTACCTGCATTAATCATAGGTTCAATGGTGAAGATCATCCCAGGTTTTAGTTCAATATTTTGCGTTTTTATTTCAGGTCTTTTATTTGCAACATAGTGGAGAACTTGAGGTTCTTCATGAAATCCTTCACCAATTCCATGACCACAAAATGCTTCCACAACAGAAAAGTGATTGCGGTGTGCGATTTTTTGAATTGCGGCCGCAACATCAATCAAGGTATTGCCAGGTTTGATTTGTTCGATTCCTGCCCATAAGCATTCATGAGTAACTTTGGCAAGACGTTCAGCCATGACGCTGGTTTTACCTCCAACGATAAACATTTTGCTTGTGTCACCATGATAGCCATCTTTGATCACGGTAATATCAATATTAATGGTGTCGCCTTTTTTAAGCTTCTTGTCAGAAGGAATCCCATGGCACACAACATGGTTGATCGAGGTGCAAATAGACTTTGGAAAACCATGATAGTTTAAAGGGGCTGGGATAGCATCTTGTTCATTGACAATGAAGTCATGGCAAAGTGTGTTTAATTCATCGGTGGTGATGCCTGGTTGAACATGTGGTTCAATCATTTCAAGTACCTGGGCTGCGAGTTTTCCAGCTATACGCATCTTTGCAATTTGTGCTTCTGTTTTTATGATAATGCTCATTAAAGTTCCATGTGATTTTTTTCTATTGATTGAATCGAGTCATAAATATTGTTTAATATACTCAAATATGGTATAAAGCCTGTGCTTTTAAAGCAATAGAATTTTAACAAACAAATAAACACATGGCTCGACACATAGTTCTGGGTGCTCAAATAATCATAGATTTAAATGAGTTAGAACAATGGGAGTTATGGGAGATAAACCCTAATTAGGAGAAATATTATGGTCTCAATGGTAGATATGTTGAAAGCGGGTGTTCATTTTGGACACAATAAACGTTTCTGGAATCCAAAAATGAAACAGTACATTTTTGGTATTAATCACAATGTTCACATTTTTAACTTGGAAAAAACCGTTCCAATGTTTCAAGATGCAGTAAACTTTGTTGGCAAAATTGCTTCACAGAATGGAAAAATCTTATTTGTGGGTACAAAGCGTTCAGCTCAAAACGTTGTTTCAGAAGAAGCAACACGTTGTGGTATGCCTTATGTTAACCACCGTTGGTTAGGCGGCATGTTGACTAACTATAAAACAATTCGTCAGTCAATTAAGCGTCTACGTGACCTTGAAAAAATGCGTGATGATGGCACATTTGAGCGTTTAACTAAAAAAGAAGCGTTAGAAAATACAAGATCAATTGAAAAATTAGATAGAACCCTAGGTGGTATCAAAGATATGGCCGGTCTACCAGATGCAATCGTTGTGATTGATAGTCGTGTAGAGCATATTGCCATTCTTGAAGCAAGACGCTTGGGGATCCCAGTAGTTGCGGTTGTTGATACAAATTCAGATCCAGATGGCATCGATTATGTTATCCCAGGTAATGATGACGCGGTTCGCGCGATTCGTACTTATCTTGCAACTTTCGCAGATGCCATTATTGATGGTAAGCAGGTTGCTAAGCAGCAAGCAACGAAAGATGAAGATACGACAACTGAAGAATCTGAAGCGGCTTCTGAAGAAGCTAAGTAAGATAGATAAAAGCACTAGGTATTAATTTAATAGAGGATTGTAATATGGCTGTTACAGCAAAATTAGTGAAAGAACTTCGTGAGCGTACAGGCGCTGGCATGATGGAATGCAAAAGAGCCTTGGTTGCGGTCGAAGGAGATATTGAAAAAGCAATTGATGCTATGCGTAAAGCAGGTCAAGCGAGAGCAGACAAAAAATCTTCCCGTATTGCGGCTGAGGGCATTATCGCAGCAAAAGAAGCGAATGGTGTTGCCGTGCTTGTTGAAGTGAACTGTGAAACCGATTTCGTTGCGCGTGATGATAGCTTTAGAGCTTTTGTCAGTACAGTAACGGATGCCGTTTTGGCATCAGGTAAAACCACTAAAGCTGAAATTGATGCGTTAGAACTTGCTTCAGGTGAGACAGTTGCCGAAGCATGCAAAAACCTCACCAATAAAATCGGTGAAAAATTGGATGTTCGTAGAGCGATTATAACAGGTAAAGCCGATCACGTTGCGACTTATAGCCATGGTGGGCGTATTGCCGTTATTGTTGAGCTTGAGGGTGGCAACACTGAGGTTGCTCGTGATATTGCTATGCATATTGCAGCATCAAGCCCATTGGTTGTTGCTGCAAGTGATGTGCCTGCAAATGTGGTTGCAAAAGAAAAAGAAATCTTTGTTGCGCAAGTTAAGGACAGTGGTAAACCAGAAAACATTATTGAAAAAATTGTTGAAGGTAAAATACGTAAATTCCTTGATGAGCAGTCTCTTGAAGGGCAAGCTTTTGTTAAAGATCCAAGCCAAAAAGTTGGCAAGTTGCTAAAAGCAAATAATGCTAAAGTGCTTTCTTTTACACGCTTTGCTGTAGGCGAAGGTATTGAAAAAAATGAAACTGATTTTGCTGCTGAAGTCATGAGTCAGGTTCACGGAGCATAAAATGTCCCCAACTCGCTATAAGCGAATTCTTCTGAAGCTCAGTGGTGAGGCGTTAGCCTCTCCCAATGGCTTCGGTGTCGACCCCCAGTATGCAATGGGGGTTGTCTCTACTATTTCTAAACTTTCTCAGACGGGTGTTCAGATCGCCATCGTTGTTGGTGGTGGTAATTACCTCCGAGGTGGGAAGTCAAATTTTAAAAATACAATTAATCGTGCGACAGCAGACCAAATGGGTATGCTTGCGACGATGATGAATGCTTTAGCTTTACGTGATATGTTGATGGCAAGCGGAGTGAAAGCTGAGGTGCTTTCTGCAAAAGCGGTAGAGGGTGTTTTTCCTGCTGCAGGTGCGCACATCTCAAAAAAATTATTGCAAGATGGAAATGTTGTTATTTTTGCAGGTGGAACTGGGAATCCTTTTGTTACTACGGATAGTGCTGCCAGTTTGCGTGCGGTTGAAATCGATGCGGATGCTATTTTAAAAGCAACAACGGTTGATGGCGTATTTGATGCAGACCCAAAAATAAACCCAGAAGCTAAGAAATACCATCATGTAAGCTTTGATGAAGTGGTTCAAAAAGAACTTGCCGTAATGGATTTAAGTGCATTTACACAATGTCGGGATTATAATATCCCCATCTGTGTCTTTAATATGGAACAGTCAGAGAATTTATTAAAAGTGATGTCTGGTCAAAATATCGGCACATGGGTGTCAAGCGGAGATGAAAAATGATTAATGATATTTTAGAAGATTCAAAAGAAAGAATGCAAAAGAGTTTAGATGCTCTGGCGCATCAACTGTCAAAACTAAGAACTGGACGTGCACATCCTGATTTATTGTCTGGAATTCTGGTTGATTATTATGATATGGAAACACCTTTAAGTCAGATGGCAAATATTACTGTGCTTGACGCACGTACATTAGGAATTACGCCATGGGAAAAAGGGATGTCAGGTGAAATCGAAAAGGCGATTATGAAATCAGACCTTGGATTGAATCCTGCAAACTTAGGTGACTGTTTGCGCGTACCACTTCCAGTACTTACTGAAGAAACGCGTAAAGATATGACTAAACTTGTTCGAGCATCAGTTGAAAAAGGCAGAGTTTCCGTGCGCAGTATTCGACGTGATGCAAATTCTATGCTGAAAGAGTTGCATAAGGAAAATGAGATTTCTGAAGATGAGTTGAAAAGAGGTGAAGACCTTGTTCAAAAGCTTACGGATACTTTTATTGCACGAGCGGATAAAGCCTCAGAAATTAAAGAAAAAGATTTAATGGAAATCTAAGCGGTTTCTATTCGAGCGATGTCACGTAAATCGACCCTGCCCCATACCATTCCAGAACATGTTGCCATTATTATGGATGGAAACGGGCGTTGGGCTAAAAAGCGATTTTTGCCTAGAACAATGGGACATAAGGCGGGTGTGAATCGTTTACATGAGGTTATTTCACATAGCGGTAAGATTGGTGTGAAAGTGTTAACCTTGTTTGCTTTTGGAAGGGAAAACTGGAGTCGACCTCAGGAAGAGGTTTCAGTATTAATGGGGTTGTTTACCAACGTGTTAATTTCTGAAGTGAAAAAACTTCATCAAAATAATGTTCAATTAAAGGTTGTTGGTGATCGCTCTCGATTAGCGAAGTCTATTGTCGAGGGTGTTGCAAAAGCAGAGGCGTTAACACAAGACAATACGGGGCTTAAGCTTCGTGTGGCAATTGATTATAGTGGTTGTTGGGATATTGCCACTGCAGCAAAATCCATTGCTAAAGATATTGAAAAAGGGGTGTTAAAGCCAGAGGATATTGATGAATCCTTGTTTGCAGGCAGGTTGCAAACACTGGATACGCCAAATGTGGATCTGTTAATTCGTACAAGTGGTGAGCACAGAATTAGTAACTTTATGTTGTGGCAAATTGCCTATGCTGAGTTATACTTTACAGAAGTACTTTGGCCTGATTTTAAAAGTGCGGACATGGATGATGCGATTAATTTTTTTAATCAAAAGGAAAGGCGTTTTGGTAAAACGTCGGAGCAACTTAAATAAGGATAGAATGTGAAAGAACGAATTTTTACAGGTGTTGTACTTGGCTTGCTGGTTTTGTGGGGAATTTTAGGCTTGAACCATATTTGGTTTGGAGTTGTCTCTATACTGGTTTTGATGATTTGTGCTTGGGAATGGGCAAAATTTGCAGGTGCTGAGAATTTACCTCAAAGAATTTTATATGTCTTAATTACTGCAGGGTTGATGTTTATTAGTATGTATTACACCACGATAACATTGTTGATTTCAGTGGTGTGGTGGATGGTTGCTTGGGCGATCGTATGGCGTTGTTCAAAAGAAATTAAACCTATTTCTGTGTCGGTTCGTTATTTGATGGGATTTTTTGTCATTGTCCCTACTTGGGTTTCTCTCTCTATGCTTCACGACTTAAGCCCCATGTTGCTCCTATTTGTTTTGCTGGTGACTACGGTTGGAGATAGTGGTGCTTATTTTGTGGGAAGATCTCGAGGGAAGCGCAAGTTATCCCCAATCATTAGCCCTAAGAAAACAAAAGAGGGGCTTTTGGGTGGCGTGATTTTAGGTGGACTGAGTGGTGTCATTTTGGGTTTGTTTCTGCATGTAGATAGTGCTCTAGGTTATTTGTTGCTGGTATTTTGTGGTTTTGCCATTGTGTTATTTGCACTTCTAGGCGATTTATTTGAAAGTATGATTAAGCGTATTGTGGGTATTAAAGACAGTGGTAATATCTTGCCAGGGCATGGTGGGGCGCTGGATCGACTAGACAGTATCTTTGCGGCAATGCCTTTGTTTGTTGTGTTGTGTATTTTGTTGCGTATTTTTCCAGGATTGACGTTTTAGGGCTTCACTCTTCTCTCTATTGATTTGATGGTAATTTATGCTTGCTCTTGATATTGATATTTGTTCATGTATAGTGACCAAAATCACCATGGCACAAGAAAGATAATGTTTACAAAGCCACATGAAATTGAAATAAAGTTTGTTCGAGATGATATTCAATTAGAAACTCCAGAATACGCGACTAATGGCTCGGCAGGCTTAGACCTAAGAGCTTGTATTGCTGAGAATGTAGTGGTTAAACCTGGAGAAGTGAAACTGGTCCCCACAGGCTTATCTATTCACATCGCCAATCCAAACTTGGTGGCGATGATTTACCCTCGCTCAGGATTGGGGCATAAAAAAGGATTGGTGCTTGGTAATGGTACAGGAGTGATTGATTCAGACTATCAAGGTGAATTGTTTGTGTCTGCATTTAATCGTGCCCAGGAAGATGTTGTGATTGAACCTAAAATGCGGTTTGCTCAATTAGTGATTTTACCCGTAGTGCACGCAAAATTTAATCTTGTTAATGAATTTGGTGAAGGCACTAGGCGCGGTCAGGGTGGTTTTGGGCATAGCGGACACTAATTTAAAGCAGGTGCTTTTAAACATTACATAATAGCTTGGCACCCTTAATTAGATCTTCATCATACTTAGCAAAGCATAAACGCAGGAAGCCATGTTGTGGTGTCTCGTATAAAGATGAAATGGGAACAAGGCCAACGCCATGCTCTGTGATTAATCTTTCGGCAAAAACTTGATCGTTCTCTTCTGAAATATCTCGGTAATCTAAAAGTTGGAAAGGGGAGCCTTCCCAAGGAAATATTTTAAAGCGACTATTTTTTAGCTCAGCGATTAATTTTTGATGTTGAGATTGATACATGTTTGGTAATTGCTGCCAATATTCTGGGTGATCATTAATGCCATCAGCAAGGGCTAGTTGCATAGGGGTCGGTGCTGAAAAGGTAGTGAACTGTTTAACGCCTTGTAAAAAAGGAAGAATGTCTGCGGGTGCAATACACACACCCATTCTCCACCCTGTTAGATTGTAGGTCTTCCCAAGAGATTGCACTACAATCAGCTGTTTGCGTAAGGCGGGGATTTCTAAAGCGCTGGTGAATTTTTTCCCAGCATAAATATGCTCATAAACCTCATCACTGAGTAGGAGGATATTTTTATTGGCGATAAACTTGGCAACGGTTTCATATTCTTCTTTTGAAATCACAGATCCAACGGGGTTATGTGGGGAATTTAGAATAATGAGTTTGGTTTTGTCATTGATTGCTTCAGCTAAGGCATCAAGGTTAATGGTGCCGTCTTTATTTAAAGGGAGACGTCGGCTGATACCCTCCACCGCATTCACAATATTTGGGTAAGCATCAAAGGCAGGATCAAAATAGATCACTTCATCGCCTTTCCCGACATAAGCCATCAAAGCGG
>Ga0302132_10000486_pt1 | contig 22296 bp, 25 predicted proteins | sample CB9_321_MG_FD_203113 | JGI IMG/M metagenome (GOLD analysis project Ga0302132, IMG submission 203113) | Marine microbial communities from Western Arctic Ocean, Canada - CB9_32.1 | ecosystem: Environmental > Aquatic > Marine > Oceanic | place: Canada: Western Arctic Ocean | collected 2017-09-19
AAATCTTCATACGAAAACTTAGACAAAACAAGATTAATAATTAGACACTCAGGACCAGTTGATGAAAACGTACCTGGTGCAAGATCTAGACATATTAGTTCACTATACATTGAAAACGAAGATGGTGAAAGATTCAAATATCCAATTACTCATTTAGCAGGTGCAAGAGCAATGACAAGACACGTTGCTAACGGTGGAAGACCACATGACGAATTTGGCGAACACATTGTCAAAACATCAGAAAATATTGCACAATTAAATTCATTTTCTAGATACGTTTCTCACAAAGATCAATTAAATGATAATGCTGGTGACATTATTGAACAAACAAAATTAAAGTTAGAAAATTTAAGAACGTACATGAAAAACTTAAACAAACAAGCACACTATGACGAAGCAAGTAAAAACTTCAAACCTTCAGCAATTGCAGATTTAAGTGATGACGACAGAAGTGCATATAGAGAAAAATTTACATTAAAAAATCTTGATGATAGAGTTGAACAGGCTTTGCCTTTAATTCACAATATCATGAGCGAATATAAACCAGAAGACGATGCCATTGATGCTCCAGCAGAACCAATTGTTGATCACGGTGCAATAGTACAAGGATTTTTAACTGATCCAGCTAAAAAATTAGTATTAAGAAAAGATGATTCAGCTGATAAAATGTTATCAGTTACTAAATTTACAAATAACAATACAATGTTAGGCAGTATTCTTTCAGATATAGCATCACGTATGCTTACAAGAGATGACAACGAAGAAAGAGTTGCCAACTTTGCATCTAGAGTTGCTGATGGTTTAGAAAATGAAGGTGAATTATTTAATGAACCAGGACAAGATTGGATGAAAAATAAAAAAATTGCAATTGCGTTAGCAAGAAGATATATTGATGATTACAAAAAAATGAAACAAGATCCTGCTTATGCAGATGAAATAAGACAAGAACCCGGAGCATTTAAACCTAAAAAAGATAGAGCCGGAAAAGCAAAAAGCGAAACAGAAGAATTTGAAAGTTGGGTAGACAATACAGTTAATCCTAAAGAAGACAATGCTCCAGATATGGTTATTAGAGATCCAGATGATGAAGCCGATGACAAAGAACAAGAAGAAAAAGCAGAGAAGGAAAAAGCAAAGAAAAAATTTGATGGTAAATTCGAAGACATCAAACCTTTTATTGAGCAACATTTAAAAGAAGGTGGTGATAAAACTACTGCAATCGAAACTGCAATTGAAAAATTTAATATAGAAAAACTAAAAGAATCAAGAACTAGCATAGTAGAATCAATTAAAAATAAAACAGACGATCACGCACAAAACATCTCAGGCATTGAAGGTGGTAGTGACCGAGTAACAGGCGAAGCAGGCCTTCAACTTGCTAGAATAAAATATCTTTCAAATTACCAAAACTAACTTTCCGATAATAGTAGTAGACAATTCATAAATATAGTAGTATATTATACGTAATGTTTAATATACATTTAGGCAGAAACAAACATAGGCACACAAGGAGGCTTACATTATGGCTACATTGGCTGAAATAAGAGCGAAGTTAAAATCTCAAGAATCGAATCGCTCCGGTTCTACAACAGGTGGCGACAATGCCATCTATCCACACTGGAATATCCAAGAAGGACAAGAAGCAGTTATTCGATTCTTACCTGATAAAGGTACGGAAAACACTTTCTTCTGGACAGAGAGGAACATGATCAAATTACCTTTTGCAGGTATTAAAGGTCAAAGTGATTCTCGACCAATCCAGGTACAAGTACCGTGTATGGAAATGTACGGAAAAACTTGTCCGGTTCTAACGGAAGTTAGACCTTGGTTTAAAGACAAATCAATGGAAGATATGGGCAGAAAGTATTGGAAAAAGAAAAGTTATATTTTCCAAGGCTTTGTTGGTACTAATCCATTAAACGAAGATGCAACACCAGAAAATCCAATTAGAAGATTTATAATTGGACCACAAATCTTTAACATTATTAGATCTGCGTTACTTGATCCAGAGATGGAAGAGTTACCAACTGATTATGTAAAAGGTGTAGACTTTAGAGTTAATAAAACTACTAAAGGTGGTTATGCTGATTACTCAACATCTAAATGGTCAAGAAGAGAAAGAGCTCTTGATGAAAAAGAAAGAGCGGCTATTGAAAAGTTTGGTTTACATAACTTATCAGACTATAGACCAAAAGAACCATCAGAAGCAGAAGTAAAAATAATCAAAGAATTATTTGAAAAATCTGTTGAAGGTGAAGCTTATGATCTTGAGAAATATGGACAATATTTTAGACCTGCAGGCGCAGGTGCTAGACAAGTGTCTGTACCAACAGCAAGTCGACCAGCTCCAGTTGAAAAAACAGCAGACCCAGTAAATTCTGACGTAAAAGTTGCTGAAACTAAAACGCCGGCACCTCAACCAAGCGGTGATAGTGCCAAAAGAGCAGAGGACATCTTAAAATTAATAAGATCAAGACAAGCAAAATAAACTCGCTAATTACCAAGGCCTTAATATTATTGACACTTAAGGCCTTGTGTATTATAATAAGAAGAAACTATGACAAAACCATTTGACGTAACAAAATTTAGAAAAAGCATTACAAAGTCTATACAAGGATTAGGTATTGGATTTAGTGATCCCACTGATTGGATAAGCACAGGAAACTATGCATTAAATTATTTAATGACTGGTGACTTTAACAGAGGAATTCCACTAGGCAAAGTAACTGTACTTGCAGGAGAATCTGGGTCAGGAAAATCATACATAGCGGCAGGAAATATTGTTAAGAACGCACAAGAGCAAGGTATATTTGTTATACTAATTGATACAGAGAACGCATTAGACGAAACTTGGCTACAAGCATTAAAAGTAGACACATCAGATAAAAAACTTTTAAAATTAAGTTTATCAATGGTAGATGATGTTGCAAAAACTATTTCAGAGTTTATGAAAGGTTACAAAGACGAACACGCAGACGACAAAGAAGGTGCTCCAAAAATATTATTTGTTATAGATAGTTTGGGTATGTTATTAACTCCAACTGACGTTAATCAGTTTGAAAAAGGTGAGATGAAAGGTGACTTAGGTAGAAAACCTAAAGCCTTAACAGCACTTGTAAGAAACTGTGTTAATATGTTTGGTAGTTGGAACGTAGGACTTATAGCAACCAACCACACATACGCATCGCAAGATATGTTTAATCCGGATGATAAAATATCAGGTGGACAGGGATTTATATATGCAAGTTCAATTGTAATTGCAATGAAGAAACTAAAATTAAAAGAAGACGAAAAAGGTAACAAAATTACTGATGTACGAGGTATTAGAGCCGCTTGTAAAGTTATGAAAACAAGATATGCTAAACCTTTTGAATCAGTACAAGTTAAAATCCCGTATGATACAGGAATGGATCCATATAGCGGATTAGTAGACTTATTTGAGAAAAAAGGTATCCTAGTACAAACAGGAAATAGATTAAAATACGTAGATTCTAAAGGCAAAGAACACATTGACTTTAGAAAAGCCTGGGTCGGAACCAAATTGGATATGCTAATGAAAGAATTTGATAAATTAGCAAGTATAGAACCAACAACCGAACCCAAGGAAGAAATAAATGGCTGAAATGACACATGAAGACATTGAACGTATTTGGAATAGTTTTTCACATTATGTACCGGATAGACAAAAATCAGACGCCGCTGTAGACTATGTTAATACATTAAAAGATATGGATGTAGAACAAGACGAAATAAAAGCATCATCTGACTACGATCCTAAACTATATGAAGCAGTACAATCTGTTTTTGGAAAAGATGATGATGACGAGGATGAATACGGAAATGCAGACGAATTGGTATACTAAAGTAAGTAAAGACATTTCACTTATTCCAGAATGTATTAAACATTTTGAAGGTGAATTTCAACAAGCACGAAAAGAGTGTAGTATTTGGGGCAATTTAGAAAAAGCTTCTGCATCTATGCCGGGCGTTGTTGAACATCGATTTAATCAACTCCAAGAAATAGAAGCAATTTTAGAATACCTTAATATTGAATATCGAAGACTAAAATCTAAAACTTTTAAAAAATTTTTAGAAAATTATAATAGAATGTTATCATCTAGAGACGCTGACAAATATGTTGATGGTGAAACAGACGTCGTAGATCTTGCAAAAATAATAAATGAATTTGCACTTTTAAGAAACCAATGGCTGGGCATCACCAAAGGGCTTGATCAAAAACAATGGCAAATTACAAACATTGTTAAATTGAGAGTAGCAGGAATGGAAGATGCCACAATCAAATAGAATAATCCTAACAGACGTAGACGGCGTATTACTAGAATGGGAAAACCATTTTACCGAATGGATGTTATCTCGTGGGCATAAATTAAAAGAAAATTATAAATCTGAATACGATATGGGAAAAAGATTTATATATTATTCAAACGTTTTTATCGAAGACCCTAACCAAATTAAACTTGCAATCCGAGAATTTAATAAAAGTGCCTGGATGGCAACACAACCCCCAATGCCAGAATCACAAACTTGGGTAAAACTATTACACGCAGAAGGTTGGACATTTATTCCTATCACATCACAAACATCAGATAAACCTGCACAAGAATTGCGTAAAAAAAGACTAGAAGAATTATTTGGTAAAGACACATTTGAAAATTATTTTATATTTGATACCGGAGCAAGTAAAGATACAGCTCTAATTGAATTCCGTGATACCGGACTATACTGGATAGAAGACAAATGGACAAATGCATTAGCAGGTTTAAAATTTGGACTTAAACCTTTATTTGTAGATCATCCATACAATAAAGAATATTCACACCCCGAGATTACCAGAGTAAATAATTGGCAAGACATACACAAAATAGTATCAGGAAGAAAATGAAAGTTTACGTAGGTTACGACACTAGAGAAGATATAGCATATCAAGTTTGCGAACATTCAATTAAAAGACGCAATGGACAAACTGAGGTTATTGCATTAAAACAAAAAGATTTAAGAGAACAAGGTGTCTATACAAGAGGAGTTGATAAACTTGCCTCTACAGAATTTACATTTACAAGATTTTTTATTCCATATCTAAACAACTACAAAGGGTGGGCAGTTTTTTGTGACTTAGATTTTGTTTGGCGTATATCTCCTACAGAACTAGAACAATATTGTGATGATTCTAAAGCAGTTGTTTGTGTACAGCACGACTACAAACCTAAAGAAGGTTTAAAAATGGATGGACAAATACAATTACAATATCCAAGAAAAAATTGGTCAAGTATGGTGCTATGGAATTGTGGACATCCTAAAAACAAAATACTTACACCCGAATTATTAAACAAAGAAACAGGAAAATTTTTACATAGATTTTCTTGGTTAGATGATTCTGACATAGGAAATTTACCACCTATATACAATTGGCTAGTAGGTTGGTATAACGAACCTAAAGACGGTATACCTAAAATATTACACTACACAGAAGGAGGTCCGTGGTTTGAAAACTATCGTGATTGCGAGTATGCTGACGTGTGGAAAAAAGAATTAATTAATTTATTCAGTGCTTGAGTACAGATAATCTCCACTTTTTCTTCTATACCACATTATTTCTCTAGCCCAGTTTTTAGAATCAAACACACCATCTTTAATTCTATTAATTTTAATTTTATGTTTTTCTTTTTTAATATCAACATTACGTCCAACAATAGCATTATTATAAAAATTTTGTATATTATAATTTAATGTAACAGTTTTATTGGTATTAATATTTGGTTTTTTAAATAATTCGTAATTAAGCCACACAGCTTCTTCCAATATGTCATTATAATTTGTGTCGTTCATAATGTCACATAAAACAGTATAAGATTCTTTATAAAAATCTTTAAGCAATCCTTTATCAACTAATTCTATAATAGCATATGAAGCCGAAGGCCAATAAATTCCTAGCCATTCTTTTGATGGAACTACTGGTGGTGCACCTGTTAACATATCTAATGTGGATTTTCTAAGAATATTCATACAAAATGTAATTGCGGGAAATTGGTTTTCATCATTTATATTTGTAAATTTTTCAAATATTTCTTTAAATGACATACGTGAATGTTTTGCGTAAATTATTAAAATTGGAATTTGAAGTAACTTACGAAAATATAAAACTTCGCTTGTATGAGCAAACACTCGAGACTTTATCCAATCTTCTTGTGGCATATCTTTTGTTGCTACTACCATATCAATCTTTTCAATAATATCATCTTTTTTAGGTATTGACTCATGAATATTAGCTAATATGCCTGGAACAGTTTTAATTCCCCATTTTTTCATATAATTAGGTTCTGCCATTTCTGCATTTGGCAGTATAACTAAATCATTAAAATTAATTTGATTGCATTGTCCTGACGAAATTATATCAGAAACTGTTCGTGCAAATTTATCAAAAGTATCTCCTGGTAACCCTGCAATAAGATCTGTAAATGTTGGGACTCCGTCTTTTGTAAAACGTCTTTGTAATTCTTGATAATCAGCAATTGAAATATTATCTCTCTTAACTGCTTCTAGTGTATGTGGATCAGTGGCCTGCATAGCAATATTAATTGACCTAGCCAATCCCGAATTATACAATAATTTTTGTACTGCATATGAACGTTCTCTAGCATTTTTTGTACTTTGTATTGATAATACACCCGGGTATCCTGTTTTCTTTTTTACTTCCGCCATGTAAGCTATTATATCATAATCCCTTTTTAGCATTCCAAAATTAGCATCACAACAATTTACAAATTCTATTTTATGTTTAGCAAACCAATCAACTTCGGCAAATAATCTGTCCATTTCAAATTTAGCAACTTTGGAATTTGTTGCTGACCCCCAATCGCAATATGTACACGAAAAGGGACAACCTCGATTAGTTTCCCACGTTGCTAACCATATATGATCAGGGGTTTCGTTTATAAGTTTATCAAATGTACCGCTTAGATATGGAGATGGACATCCTTCAAAATTTCTTAATCGCGGTAAACTTGAATTATATATAAATTCATTATTATTAATAAAACTTATACTAGGAATTTCTTTCCACTCTCTTAAAGGATAACAATCTAAAATAGACAAGATAGTTCTTTCTCCTTCTTGGTGCGAACATATATCAATAAATGGGTGTTTCCTTATATATGTTTCTGCCAAATCGGGCACCGACGGTCCACCAAAAATAATTAATATATCAGGATTTTCTTTTTTTAGTTTATTAGCAATTTCTAAATTTATTTGTTCGTTCCATACATAGGTACTAAAAAGAACAATATTATTTTCTTTTAATTTATTAACTGAAGTTAATAGTTCTTGTCGTTTAAAAATTGTTGTTTGAAACTCAAACTTGCTTGGGTTTTTTGAATTATGCAAAACATATGCTTGAAGCAATCCTATTGAATATGGAAGATATGATTTACCTTCAAAATCAACATTAATTTGACACGATCCAATTTTTATTTTATCCATCATCTCTTAAAAAACATTTTTTTCGATCACTCATAATAAACAAATTTAAACTAATTCTATTTGTGGTTTGATTACTTTCATATGAGTGCCAAGTTTTTCCTCGTTGTCCACAAAATATAAATGTAGTATTAGGAACCCAGGGTGCTTCTTGTACAAATGCTTGTTCACTTTCTGCTGTATACATTTTTGTTCCAACATTATTATCTGGAGTAACGTAAGTTACAGAACTCCAAACTTTTTCTAAACCTTCTGAATGTGTTTTGAACTTATAAGGTAATGGTGGAGTTACAGAAATATGTGCATTTACTCCTAATTTTGGATACTTTCTATAGTTCGGATATACATCACATAACTGTTTTGCATTTTTTAAAAGCTGTACACAAATATTATATGTTTCGTCGTAAAAATCTATGTTCCATTTTTTAAATTCATGAGGGAATATATGTGCTAATTCTGTTGTTTTATAATTTAAATTTTCTTTACACTGCTTTTTAAATTTTTCAAAAACATCTTTAGGTAATGTATTAGGAATAACTTGATACGGCCATGGTTGTTTTATAACCTCCGTTTCTAAACACTTATTAACAAATTGTTCACCTACATTCATACTTAAATTCATCCTCCGGAAAGTTAAATTGTACGCACGGACGTAAAAAATTTTCTGTTTTTCTTTGTGGTAATATTCTAATTTGTTGCGTATCATTATGAATAAAAAACAAAAATGAATTGGGACGCCTAGAAATTATTTTATTATTACTAGTTTTAGGAGAATATATTTCTATATCTTTTTTTGCTCCTCGTTCGTTTCTGTCTGTAAAAAACCAAAGTGCTATACATTTATTGTCGTAACTAAGATCTTGTATATCATATAACATCTTTCCGTGATGGACATCATATTCTTCTCTCCATCTTGCCCAAGCATATTCATTAAACTTATCTTCAGTAAAATGATTCATATTTTCATATAGCTTGTCATACTCTTTTATTTCCATAAGATTTTCAAAAATAATATGTTCAAATGGTTCAGAAGATATCTTTTTCTTTTTTCTATTAAATATTTTTTCCATATTCTTTTATAAAATTTGTTAATATATACTATTTAAAATGTATCATGGCCGGTAATAAACTTTATCTGGCCAAATATTAATTAATATTCTAAATCCAAGAGATTCTACATATTTTTCTACTTGTAAATTATTAGATCCATATTTTTTAGTATTATTGTTTAACTCAATCATTAAAAATTTAACTGATTTTAACGTTTGCGTAGCACCTTCTAGCACACGCATTTCATATCCTTCAACATCAATTTTTATTAATTCGACATCCGAATAATTGTAATAGTCAACTGTAAACATTTGAATTTTTCCTTCCTTATCCTCTACTCTTTTTGCTTGAGTAAAGGTATCTTCTGTTAAAGATACTCTTCCAATTTTTTCTCCAATTGCATTTTGATTACAAGTAATATGATTAAATGGGCCTAAATTTTTGTGTAAACATTCAAAATTTATACCATCAGGCTCAAATGCAACAATTGATTTACAAAACTTTTGCATAGCATGACTCCACGTTCCGGCCCATGCTCCAATATCTAAAACTCGTTTAAATTGTTTATTTTGTGATTCACAATAACTTATAAACGTATTCAAGCATTTATTTTGTGAAAATGGATCTCCTGCTTTCCATTTTTCTACATGAATATCATTTGCTGGTACCCAAAAACTATGTATTTTTTCAGTTCGCATTTTCAAAAATATAATTAAATTCTTCTGTGTTTCTTCGATGTTTAGATTTTAATGTAAATCCTATTCCTAGTATTTTGTCAACTAAATGTAAATGTTTATTATCAATTTCTACTAATACAGATTTACATTTTTGAATTGTTGCTAATGATCCAGTAATAACCTTATTTTCAAACCCATCAACATCAATTTTAATATAATTCGGTTGTGGTAAAATTTTTCTACCAACTAAAAAATCTAAATGCATTTCTACACACCCATGGTAATATTCGCCCAACTGACCTACTACATTATCCGCAACACCTTCGTGCATATCTTTTACTTGTATTGTCGAAAGATTAATTTGATTACTAATTGCAAAACAAAATGCATAACATTTTTCTAATTTGTTCAAATTAATACTATCTAATAAATTTTTATAATTTACACTATGTGGTTCAAACGAATATACAGTATTCTCAATGTTAATTGCACTATACAAAGTATAAATTCCGATGTTTGCACCTATGTCAAAAAATATAGAATCCTTCTCAAATGAATTTATCCATTTAATAGTTTCGGGTTCCTTACTCAATATTCTATCTACTCTATTTTTTATATAAGTTTTTTGTTCCGTGTTATTTGCAAATAATATTTTCTTTTTACCAACCGGAAATATAAATTGTTTACTAGCTATTTTTTTTAATTTTGGCATTAAAGTATTCCTTTATCTAATAATATCTCTACCGCTTTACCATTTGAGAATTCTTCTGGGGTAAACTGTTGGTATGCTAATGAATATAACCAGTCTTCGGCACCAACAAAATACGGATTTTCTATATGTTTTATTTCATTACTTGAAACATCGTTTGCAAAACTTTTTTTATCACAAAAAACAGGTATACCCATACACTGGGCCTCTACCGCGGCAATTGAACAAGATGTAACTAAACACCAAGCGTTTTTTAAATCTTCTGCTAAAGGAACTGTTGCTTCACTAGGGCCTGATGTTCCTCTACCACGTGGCTTATGTCTTATTTTAATTGGTCTGTCTGTGTACATTTTAATTTCTTCTAGCGTTTCTTTTAACCAATTGGGTCTATCTAAATAATTATGAATTCCAAAGGAGCTTGGACAAACTAAAATATTTTTTCCTTTAAAGTTAGGTGCTTGAACTTTCATTCCAAATTTCTCAAATCGATCAGACTTACACTCTTTTATAAAAGGAACGTGTATTTTATTTTTACAAATACGCCAATAATGGTTGTTTGCTTTTAAATTATTGTTATCAAATCTTCCAAAATAAGGTGTATCAGTAAACCAAAATTGCTGTTTACGTGCTTCTAATTTTTTAACTAGTGCTAAATTATTATTAACAAACCCCCAAAACATTGAATTAGCTAACGGCTCTGTTGCAACACTATTATCATTTACTACAACTTGTTCTGGCCAAGACTTTTGAACTCCGTTAAAAACTTCCCAAGCCTTGCTATTTGGATTATTAAATGGTGCGTAAATTGTTAGCATCTATAAATTCTTTCAGTTCGTTTGCCCATTTTGTATGTCCTTCAACCGATGGGTGTGGATCGTTTGGACTTACAATTACATTTTCTTTCATTACAAAGTCATAATGATTACTATTAAATTTAAAAAATCTTTTTTTATCTATGCTTTGAGCTATTTTATTAAAGTCGGGATTATTTAAATTAACTGCATTAGGTAATGCATTATACATTACATATGGAATTTTGTTTAGTTTAAAATACGTTTGTAAGTCAAAAGCATGATCTAAAAATCTCATTGTAGCAGTATCGTCAATATCCCAACCGTGATTTGAATTAACAAATCTAAGTTGATCTGCAACTTTCCAAGTACGCCAAGTTAATTCCATATTAGGTATTCTGCCTTTTTTCCAACCATCGTTAGTGACATAGTCATTTCTGAATATACTAGACCACCCTATAATTGCAAATGTGTCTTTGTATCCGTTTTGTTCAAACCATAATTTTGTAGTAAAGCTGATCCGATCATTTCCTCTACCACCCATAGCTAGATTAAATAATTGTAAATTATATTCTTCTGCGAGAATTTTAGTTACAAATGTATTAACATTGTCTTTTGGACGTGGTCCTAAGAAGCTACAACCGTTGGAAAACAATTTTGACATACTGCTATTTTATAGTATAATTATGTATAATGCAAACATGAAAAACATAGATTCAATTAAATATTTTTTAGATAAATGGGAAATAGTTGACCACGGATACGATTATACAGTGCCTTATCACAAAACTGTTGACCCACATTTTAAAAGTTTACCAACCTTTGTAGCAGAATTTCACGATGTCAGAGTACATAGTTGTCCACTACTTGCTACAATGTCTAACAAACTTATAACCAATTATGTTTGGAACCTTACACATAGTAGTAAATTTAAGCCTGGTAAATCACATAACCTTTGGCAAGAGTGGGGAGACAAAGTAATTGTAGACTTGCCTTCTGTTACTGAACATTTTGGTAAGAAATATCATTATGTATGGTTACCGATTGATGAAAAAAGTGCAAACAATCCATGGCACATATGGATAGATGTAATATCTAAATTTAGATTAATGGAAAAAAGATTTTCGGGCGACTTTACAAGATATTGTTATGTCCTAGCAAACGAAAGCAAATATTTTCAAAAAGTTCTTAAAGAATTATTTCCTGATGTTAAAGTTATTGTTATACCAAAAAACGAAACATGGCAATTCAAACATTTGTTCGTACCTAGTTTAAGTAATTCAAAAGACGGTATAATTACTCCACCTATAGCACCATGGTTGAGACACTTTAAAGGAATTCCGGATCTAATTGGAATAGAGCCCCATAGAAAAATATGTGTTTTACGTCCTGGTGCAAAAACAAGAAAACTAGTTAACTCTGCTGAACTGATCCTAGCATTAAAAGGTTGGGAAACAGTTGCATTAGAAAATATGACTATAAAAGACCAGATGAAAACTTTTGCCGAAGCAACTCACATACTAGCGGCTCACGGTGCAGGACTAATAAATTTACTATGGTGTAAACCAGGAACAAAAATTATTGAAATACAAGACCCAAAAATGTTACATAAAAAAGTTTACCCTTTATTATCTCATCATTTAGATTTAAAACATGAATTATTTTTGGCTGATACTGTGCCGATTGAAACTAAAAATAAATCTAAACCTGCAGATGTAAAACGTTTTAATGATTTAATAAACTTTAAAATTGATATACCCGATTTAATTAAGCGATTAGACTAACTTCAGGAAATGTTTTTGTTAAAAAACTATGTATCTTAGAAGTATTACGATATTTGTGTCCACCTGCAGAATGTAAAAAATATGTTTGATTATAATTCCATGCCCTTTTAAGTCCATTATTTTTAACATTAAACATTGGATTCATATCTTGGTATTTTACTCCACTTTCTATTACCGCCCAATTTAAAAACTGCCCATCGTCACACTTAAATTCTTTATATCGTTCTACCCATGGCATCATTTGATCTCTTACACTACGAGTTACTATCCACACTCCTGTTTGAAAAAATATATCTCTAACTTTTGCTGGATCGCAATCTTTTATTATAGTATCTTTAAAATTATTTTTAATAGTGTTTAACGCCATGCCTCTATATTTTTTATATGCCGGTGACTTAAATGTATCTGGATCATTGTATTGTGCAAATATATCTGGAGCATGATCTAATGCAAAAACATCTGTATCTACATATAACACCTGATCATACTCGTCTAACCATTTAGAATTAAACCAAAGATCAAATCTTTCCCAGGTTGGATGTATATAACCAAAATTTGGTTCCGTAATTCTTAAAAAATCATGTCCATGTTTGTTACTATATTTTTTAAAACTATGTTCTGAATACTTTTCTACAGATGTTGGTCCAATACCATTAAACTCTGGTTGTGAATACTGGTTAATGTCTATATAATATTGAATAATAAGGTTTTTCATTTTTAATATTTATAGGGTGAAAAAATACATAATTAATTTTAAATGATATCATTGTTGAATAAAAAACCAACTGTAAAAACCGACCCATACCCACACATTGTTATTGAAGATGCTCTGCCGTGGGACTTATATGAAAAATTAGAAGCAGGGTTTCCGGAAAAAACAGTACTTGCAACTGATCCATTTGACGATGGTATATGTTATAGAATGAAAGCAGACAAATTATTATCACAGACATTTGAATCTGGTTTATGGAGAGATTTTGCAGAGTACCACACTTCCGCAGAATGGTTTATGGAAGTATACGAACTGTTTAAACCGTGGCTAGAAGATAAACCTAAACTTACAGAATTGCTACCTAACCTTAAAGAAAACCTGGGTGCAAGAGGTTGGGCAGGTAAAGAAATTAATTTATGGAGTGATTGTCAAGTTGTTATGCACAAACCAATAACAGAAAAAACATCCAGGACTGCACACATAGACAACCCGATGGAAATGTTTGCTGGGCTATTGTATATGCCTTATAAAAATGATACAAGCACTGGAGGTAATTTTCAAATACATTCAACAAAAAATAAAATTGGAAGAGTGGATATGAAGGGTGGTAGACAAGTATATACTGAGGATTTAGGCCCTGTACATACCACAGTACCTTACAAAAGGAACACGTTTGTAATGTTTTGTAATGCAAATCCTAATACCGTACACAGTGTATCAAACAGAATTAATCCAACTATGTACAGAAGAAGTGTAAACATTATTGCAGAGTTTAGAAGACATTATGCAAAAATGTATAACGTTGAGGAAATAAGATAATGAACTACGGAGTAAAAACAAGTAGAGCTGTTTCAGAAAAATATGTACAAGCGGCCGCTAGAGGTATGGATGCAAAAATTGTTTCACACAAAGAAGCATTAGCATCAACTGATTGTGACAAAGTTGTATTCATGGGAGTATTAAGAGGAACACACCTTGTATATAGGTGGGCAGAAATGAAAGGAATTGATTTTTATTATATCGACAGACCTTATTGGGGAGAAAGTAGAGGTACTCCTTATTGGATGAGATGTTCTAAAAATCAGCACGTTAAAACATTTAACGACGATAGACCCGATGATCGATTTAAAAAAACATTTAAAGATACAATTAAACCATTCCATAAAAATGGCAAATATGTTTTAGTTGTACCACCTAGTCATGCTATGGCAGAAATGTTTGGTGGCAAAGATTGGTTGAATAATACATTAAAACTTTTAAAAGAACATACAGATAGAGAAATAGTTATTAGAGAAAAACCTTTTAATCCAGACACAATAGTTGATGCACAAGGTAGATTACAACCAGGTAATAGTAAAAATAAACAGCCAGCACGACCATTTGAATGGGATAAAGTTCATGCAGTTGTAACATTTAATAGTTCAATTACAATAAAAGCATTAACAAATGGTGTGCCTTGCTTTGCTAATTTTGAAAACCCTTGTTTACCTATATGTGAAACAGATTTTGCAAAAATAGAAACACCAATATATGAAGACCCTAGACCAGTATTTCATTCACTTGCTTATGGACAATTTACACAAGAAGAATTTAGAAGCGGATACGCTATGGAGATACTAGATGGACGTTGAAATTTTTAGAAGAACAGTAAAGGATAGACGTAAAGGTGCTAGTTGGGAACTTCTACAACACATGGCAACAGGAATTAAAGCTGTTGGAGATAATCCAATTATTATAGACGAACATAGAACTGGTCCAACTGTTGATAACGAAATGGAGCCAACTGCTCCTATTGGTTGTATGTTTGGCTATGGTGGAGACAAACAAATGCACCATACTAAAGGTAGAAGAAGAGAGTTAGTAGAACGTGCAAAGAAAAAAGGCATTTACATAATAACATTTGATGGGGGTATCCTATCTAGTTTTGGGAACACTATAACACATCCACAACACCATTGGCGTGTAGCATTATACTCTCCTATGAGAAATGGAAACTTTTTAAGTGACAACTCTCCTCCTGATAGATGGGAAATGATGAAAAAATTATGGAATGTAAAATATGAACCATGGAGAAAATCTAATCCTGATGATCCAATATTATTTGTATTGCAACCAAAAGATAATTGGAGTATGAACGATCTAGATCCAATTGATTGGTTTAATAATGTATATAAAAAAGTACGACCATTAACTAAAAGAAAATTTCAAATTCGTCCACATCCAAATCACATGGCCGCTATGGAAAATAGAAAAAATGAATTTCCTAACGACTGTGAACTTATAATAGGACCAAAATTTTTTACAGGTGATGAGAAAAAGTACTACAGATTCGACTTTCAAAAAGCGATAACTAACGTTCATGCTGTTATTACTCACAATTCTACTGCCTCTATTGATTCCTGCATCCGTGGCATCCCTACCTTTTGTACATCAGATCTTGCTATTTGTTGGAATGTTGCAAACACTGATCTTTTAAAAATAGAATCTCCTACATATCCAGATAGAACACAATGGGTTTATGACTTAGGTTATAAACAATGGACAGAAAAAGAAATTAAAGATGGTACTGTGTTTAAACGTTTTAAGGAGAAATTAAAATTATAATGACTTATATTGTTAACGATAATTGTATTAAATGTAAACTAATGGATTGTGTAGAAGTATGTCCGGTAGATTGTTTCTATGAAGGGGAGAATATGCTAGTCATAAAACCCGATGAATGTATAGACTGTGGGGTATGTGAACCTGAATGTCCTGTAGATGCTATTGAACCTGACACTAACGACCAAGCAAGTAAATGGATTGACCACAATACAAAGTATAGTGAACTATGGCCCATGATTAATAAAAAAGGAAAGGCGCCTGACGACGAAGCAAAATGGAGAGGTGTTCCAGATAAAATGAAACACTTTAGTGAAAAGCCTGGAGAAGGAAATTAACAATGTGTGGCATATACGGAATAACAGCAAGAGATCCTGAATTTATAAATCAATATATTAACAAATGTAAACATAGAGGACCTGATGGACAAAGTGTTTGGCACGACAATACTGTTACATTAGGGCATAATCTTTTAAGCATTATGGCTGATCCGAGTGTATCTAAACAACCATGGCGTACACCTAAAGGCAACAGATTAACTTACAACGGTGAAATATTCAACTACTACGAACTTAAAGAAAAATATAAAGATTTTAAAGACACAACAGGTTGCGATACAGAACTTTTGGCATGGGGATTAGACAACTTTGGTTTAAATTTTATAGACGAAATTGATTCTATGCATGGCTTTGCATACTATAACATAAAGAAAAAAGAACTTATTCTTAGTAGAGACCATGCAGGTATAAAACCTGTATACTATGCAGAAATTAAAGAAGGATTGGTTTTTGGTTCTGAATTAAAAGGTATGCTAGATAAAGTTCCAAACAGCCGAACAATGGATAAACTTGCAATTAGTTGTATGAGTATAACTGGTATTAATGCATTACGTAATACTTTCTTTTCAGGAATAAAAAAATTATTAGCAGGGGAAACAATAGTTTATGATGTAGCAAATAAAAAAATTACAAATACAAAAAGAATATTCATTAAACCTAATTCAAATAAAAAATTTGATCCAAACGAATTTAAACAAATAGCAAACAATACAGTAAAGATGTGTAGTATAGGATTAAGAAAAATTGGCGTGTTTTTAAGTGGTGGACTTGATTCAAGTCTTGTTGCATACGAACTTAATGATATAATGGGGAAAGCAAACACATTTACTAACAGAATGGAACCAAATGTAATTCATGAAGAAGACCATAATGAAGATGCCAACTGTGCTCAAGTATTAGCTGATGCAAATAATTTTAATCATAAAGAAGTAAAAATTACACCCAAAATAATAACAGACTATTGGAATGATTCCATTTATTATATAGAACAACCTGTATATAATCCAAGTCTTGCCATGTATTGTTACACTAATAAAATGTTACACGACAACGGTATAGTAGTAACAATGGCTGGTGATATGGGAGATGAAGTATTGGGTGGTTACCCAAAATACTGGAAACTAAGAAAAGAAAACCTTACTAGCTGGACTGACATTATAGACAAATGGATTAACAGAATAAAACGTCCAGTAAAATTGCACGAGTCATTAGTTGATAAAATTACATTACGTACCGAACTAATCAAATGCTATCCAGAGGATTTATGGAATCCAAAAGATCCAATTGGTTCATATATGGCACTTGATTGTGTAGCACAGGTACCTGAAGAATTTTTTATGCGAAACGACAAATATGGAATGGCATATGGTATGGAAGGACGCTTTCCATTAGCAACAAAAACATTTATGCAATACTGTATGGATATTCATAGCGATGAGAAAATTGGAAAAAATAAAAGTGATACAAAACTTTTAACAAAAATTGCTTACAAAGGAAAGTTACCTGCAACAATTATTAACAAAATGAAAACTGGGTGGACTGTACCATTACAACATTGGTGGAAAAAAACTGGCAAGGCAGATATACCAGCGATGATAGTAAAAGATTGGCTGAAAATTTATAAAATGAAAGCATATTAAATATACATATATAATGAAAATTAAAATATTCACAACATACAAGCCCGGTACTTGGGACAACTATTCTAAACGTGGGATAGAGTCAATAGCTAAAAATTTTCCTGCAGAAGTTGACATTGTAGTATATGCTGAGGAACCAAAACCAGAATGCAAATATGATAGAATTACTTGGATAGATTTAAATTCGGCTGAACCTGAATTGTTTAAATTTAAAAACAAATACAAAAACGATCCTATAGCAAATGGTGGACTACAAGAAATAGAAGGCGGTGTTAGAAGACCTGCTGAACTAAAAACTAAAGGCGGGAAAGATGCAACAAAAGGATCTTACTTGTGGGCGGCAGTACGTTTTGCTAATAAAGTATTTTGTGTTGTTAATGCTGTACGAAATTCTGCAGAATACGATTACGTTGTATGGATTGACGCCGACACTTATACGTTTAGACAAATGCCAATTAAATTTTTAGAAGATTTATTACCTCTAAACACAATGTTAACTTATTTAGGGCGAGAAAGATTTGAATTGAATGATGGAGGAAAATATCCCGAATGTGGATTTGTTGGCTACAATTTACGACATCCTGAAATACAAAATTTTGTTAAAGACTGGGAACAACTTTATGTTACAGATAACGTTTTTAAATTATTAGAATGGCACGATTCGTTTGTATTTTGGCATCTTTCTAAATTGTTTAGAAAAGAAAAAAATATCGAAGTAAACGATATTGGTTATGCTAGTGGAGTAAGGGGGCATCATGTTTTTGTAAACAGTGAACTTGGATTATACATGGATCATATGAAAGGCAAACGAAAACAACAAGGAACTTCTGCTAAAAAAGATTTACGTCCACCACGAGCTGACGCACCAGCAGACGTTTCAAAAATTGATTATTGGAAAAACAGACCATGAAAGTAAGTGTTTATCCAAAATTTGGTCCTATTAATTCTAAAAAAGTTTTTGAAGCTTTTATAGGAAGTTTAGAAAAAGCTGGAGAAGAAGTTCAATTAAACTGTAATGGTAATAGTGATGTGACTGTAATATGGTCAGTGTTGTGGCAAGGAAAAATGAGAGGATACAAAAGTATTTGGGACGAATGCCAATTAAAAAACAAACCAGTTGTGGTTCTCGAAGTGGGTGGTATTAAAAGAAATGAAACCTTTAAAGTTGGAATTAATGGCGTTAACAGAGAAGCAGATTTTGCCAACCAAACGTTTGATGGTGAACGTTGGAAAAAACTTAATATAGAATTAAAACCATGGCAATCTACTGGTGACACAATTATAATATGTGGGCAACACCATAACAGTTATCAATGGAGAAATAATCCTACAATGAATTTATGGTTTGAGCAACAAATAAATGAGATACGAAAACATACTAATCGTCCAATTTTAGTAAGACCACACCCAAGAAATCCTGTGGGGTTGGATGTAAGCAAATGGAAAAATGTTTCTTGTAAATCTCCACAAAGAGATTACAATACAATCGACGATACCGATTTTAAAGAAACATTAAAACACGCATGGGCAGTTATAAATTATTCTTCTAATCCTGCTATGATGGCTGTGTTTAACGGCATTCCGGTTTTTGTTTCTGAACAGAGCTTATGTTACGACGTTGGAAATATTGATTTAAATAAAATTAATACTCCGGTTATGCCGGACAGAAATAATTGGGCAAATAAATTAGCATATACAGAATGGACAACTGAAGAAATTAAACAAGGGTTACCATGGGAAAGAATTAAAAATAGATTAAAAGAAAAATATATTAAATGAACATACACGCAAAACCAGATAGATACACATACACTCCTATTAAATGGGAACCATACGTTGGTGAAACTGTAATTGATAGGCTTGTTATTAAAGGAGGCAAAAAAACTCATGAAACATCTTTCTATGAAGATTTAGTAAAAAATGAACCACGCGGTAATGCCTATATTATAGGAAACGGTCCTTCACGTAAAGATTTTGAGTTAAACAAACTTAAAGCAACAGGACAAACTTATGGATGTAACGCACTGTATAGAGATTTTGTTCCTGACTTTATTTTTAGTGTTGATGCTAACATGACTGCAAAAATGGTTAAAGATAAAGTTTATGAAAAATGTATTCATTACGCACCGGCTCTAGAAGTTAATAGACATCCATATAAAAATAATAAAAATTCATATCTTCATCTTGTTCCTAATAACCCACATTGGATATCTGGTTCACAAGCTATGTGGACGTCTTGTGTACATGGGCATAAAAATATATTTTTAGTTGGTTTTGATTTTAGAGAATATGGAAAAGAGCAACTTAATAACATATACCAAGACACTGAAAACTATGGGCCTAGAAATGACGATACAATTTTTGAGGGGTGGCTTGGACAATTCCGAGGACTACAAACAATGCGACCTGACTGTAAATTTTTTGTTATACATGATAACCCACCAGACTTTTTAAAAGTTTCTAATCCTGGTGCTGAAGAAGGTCGTTTTAAAATTATTAATTATAAAGAATTTAACGAGACAGTTTTAAACCGTGTAACCTAAAATAGTTTTTCCAACTATAAAAATAAGAATTGTGATTTGAGTAAGGGTCTTTCCAAACTTGCATTTGATATAAATGTACCATTTCGTGTGCAAGTGTTTCTATAAAATCTTTCCATGTTGGAAATTTATTATGTAATTCTATTTTATAGTCAAGATGATCTCCTAAATGATAAGGAATTATTCTTTGATTAAATCTTCCTGCTCTACATTTTCTATTATCCCAATCTACAATACATAGTCCCCAATCATAAATCATTCTTCTTACGTTAAATTCGGGTGCAACTAAATTGCGACCAAACATACCTCTATTCAGTATTCCAAACCAACTTTGACATTGTTCTATTGTAGGCGTGAAATATTTTACATTTTTACGTCTATACAAGGCTTTTTTAACTCTAAGTTTTAATGTTTTATTGCGTTTTTGTACAAATTTTTTCATAGTAGGTTGACCGTTTTTACCATCCGTGTTATACTAGTATTTAATCATGATAATGCCAGAGTTAACACCAACTAAATTGCCAAAAACAATAAACGAAGCGATCAATATATTAGCATATAACGATTATTTTTACCATTCTGATCCAAAAGAGTCAAAATCACATATAAACCCACATCCTAAAGACAGACAAACTGTAACATCGCTTGCCGAAGCACAATATCCATGGACTGAAAAACAAGGCAAATTAGCAGTAATACTCTTAAAAAGATACCTAACAAAATTTCAAAAACACGGTTTAGATATTAAAAAATTACTTGATACTCCTATATACGAACAACCATTTAGAAAAATAGACTGGGAAAAAGCTATTGAAAAATATACTAACGAAGACAACGAAGAATTAATTGAGCTTAAATTCCCTTATAGTAAAAAAATTGTATCTCTTATAAGATGTTTAAAAGATAAAAAAGGTGTACCGGCTGGATTCTTAAAATATGATGGTGAAACAAAATATTGGAATTGTAAACAAACCGATGTTATTACGTACTACCTAACATTAATCGCAACTAGATATGATTTTAAATTTGTTGATACATCATTACTAGATGACTATTACGAAGTTAAAAATGAAATAAAAGAATTTAAAATCCCTCAAGCAAATGTTATTGGTGGACAAATTGTCTTATCAAATGTTTCTAATTCTATGCAAGAATATTGGGATAAAAATTTAAAAAATAAACCTGCGTTACAACAAATTGATGCATTAAAAAATTTACAAGTATCAACGATAGGACTTGATGTACCTACAGAAAGTATGTTTGTTAAAAAACTTTCACATCATTCTACCCATAAACTTTGGATTGATAGAAAAGAATATAGTAAAGAGGAAGTTATTAGAGGACTTACTGAACTAAATTGTTTTCCAATTATAATGCCAGTATCAGGAGAAATAAACACAATTGAAGACATAAAAGAATATTGGGGTTGGTTAAACGCCTTTGAACGCCATGGCATTGATATATTAAAACAACTTTCATTTGGTTTTGAAATTAAAGAACCTGTAAGAGAAGATGACGTTGCTAGTGATATTGATAATCTTTTTCCAGTTAACAAACTAGACGACGAAAATTTTGAAAAATTATTTGAATTGCATCAAATGAGTAAACAATTTAAATATATCGACAGTACTACTAAAGTAATTTTTGTAAGAAATAGAATACCACGAACACTTATTAAATCCGGAATTAAACCAAAAGCTTCGTTAGTATCAATCGGTGGGGGATACTTTTCAGGAGGAACAGATACTTTAAAAAGAGTACTTGAAAATTTACCTAAAAAGTTGTATTATAGTGATAGTCAACCGTCTAGTTGGGATTGGAATGACAAAACAATAATAAAACTATGAGTTCATGTAAACTGGTAATAAAAGACGAAGTCAATGTTAAATTTGAAAATTTAGACTTGAAGTGGCGTCAAAAACTTGCAAACAAATTTAAGTATCAAATTCCTTATGCTTAT
>Ga0302132_10000488_pt1 | contig 22291 bp, 24 predicted proteins | sample CB9_321_MG_FD_203113 | JGI IMG/M metagenome (GOLD analysis project Ga0302132, IMG submission 203113) | Marine microbial communities from Western Arctic Ocean, Canada - CB9_32.1 | ecosystem: Environmental > Aquatic > Marine > Oceanic | place: Canada: Western Arctic Ocean | collected 2017-09-19
AAGTCTTCTTAATTTAAACTTTCGTTTACAGTTAAATTCTCTTGTTAAATATCATAACGCCCTACAAACCATTCTCTGTGGAGCGAGGAGAATTCTACCCCTTTTACTTTTCTTGTCAACGAATATTCCCAACTTTCTATTCGTTTTATGTCTTGATAGGTTTTTTGTAATGGTAATAGCGTGGTTCCCATACAATATTGTCAATTTTACGCCAAATATCTTGCGCATCCTCCACCGTGGTCACTTTATCCGCAACCGCCTGCATCGCAACTGAAAAAGCAATCTGGCGACTCACGCTGTAAGCCTCATCAAGAGATGGTAACAGCGCATCATCTTTCATTGGGTACTTAGATAGCGTCTTACAAGCTGCCCACAACATATTTGAGGTAAGTTTTTTACACTTCATTGCAACCACACCAAGCCCAATACCCGGGAACACCAAAGCATTATTGCATTGAGCTACGCGGTATACTTTTCCTTTATAACCCACAGAGCCAAAAGGGCTGCCTGTAGCAACCAATCCACGCCCATCGGTTAGTCGAATAATGTCAGCAGGCACACGTTCGCATCTTTCCGTTGGATTAGATAGCGGGAAAATAATAGGTCGGTCATTATTTTTAGCCATATTATTGATAATATTGTCAGTAAAAGCACCCGCCACTCCAGAACACCCAATAAGAGTCGTAGGTTTAACTTTGTCGACCACTTCATCTAACGAGGCATGCCCGTGCTCATTTAGATTCCAGCCTTCAATATCCTGCTTTCTGCGAACATAAGGCATTTGAAAGTCCAGCGCATCACCACCTTCACTCAATAAACCGTCTCTGTCGATACACCAAAACCTTTGGTATGCTTCTTCTTCTGAAAGTCCCTGCATGATCAATACTCTAACAATCTCATCTGCAATACCGATACCCGCAGTGCCCGATCCGAATATTACGATTTTCTGATCACAAAAATCCAAGCCAGCTAGTTTACATGCAGATAACAGCGCGGCAACCAATACTGCTGCCGTTCCCTGCATATCATCATTAAAGCTACACATTTCATTTTCAAAGCGTTCAAGGTTTTTTCGAGCATTATCTCGACCAAAGTCTTCCCAATGTAAGAAGGCACTCGGCATTTCTTCTTTGACAGCATCAATAAATAGGCTGAGCATTTCATCATACTCTTCTCCTGAGACTCTTTCGTGACGCCAGCCAAGATAAAGGGGATCTTCCAATAACTCTTTATTATTGGTACCCGCATCCAAAAACACTGGCAAATAGTGCCCCGGATTAATGCCCGCACAAAGCGTATAAACCATTAATTTTGCAACTGGGATTTCAATGCCGCCAACACCCTGATCTCCAATTCCAAGAACACCTTCAGCGTCACTTGCCACAATAATTTCAATATCATGGTTCGTGCGATTCGCAATAATTTCTTTCATACGATGGCGGTCAGGGTAGGCAATATAGAGTCCACGCGGACTAATATATTGACGGCTATAACGTTTCACTGCTTCCCCCACTGTTGGGGTATAAATAATGGGAAGCATTTCACCAAGATTATCCCGCACAAGTCGATAGAAAAGAGTCTCATTAATATTATGCAGGTTTTTTAAAAAACTATATTTTCCGATATCACTTCTGAAGGATTTATACTGCTCATAAGCTCGGCATTTTTGCTCTTCAATAGACTCAATTTGATAAGGAAGTTTGCCAATAAGACCAAATGTAATGCGTTCAGCTTCTGTGAAAGCCGTCCCTTTATTCAAAGCTGGCAACGTTAACAAGCTCTTACCAGTTAACGGTGTTTCAACCCACATCTCGCCTGTTTTTTTATCTCGCATGAACTCAAAGTTCTTCTCCATTTCATTATCCTTATTTTTTACAACTAAATTTACGAATAGCAGAAATCATCGCAGAGACATTGTCGGGATCCACGTCTGGATATATACCATGACCTAAATTAAAAATATGCCCGTTACCTGATCCAAACTCCTGCAATATCCTCTGCACTTCCATTTCTATTTGTGTCACTGAACCATATAACACTGCGGGGTCCAGGTTCCCCTGAATACAAGCTCTATCTCCAATGATTTTTTTAGCTTGCTTCATTGGAATCGTCCAATCAATACCCACACCTTGCGACCCAGCACCGACAATTTCATTCAGCCATAAACCTCCGCCTTTGGTAAACAAGATAATAGGCACATCACTATAAGCCTTTATGGATGAAATTATTTGTGTCATATACTGCAGAGAAAATGCTTGATAGGTCTGCGGTGTCAAGACACCTCCCCATGAATCAAACAACATCACCACATCAACTCCTACATCAATTTGCGCCTTCAAATAATGAGTCACTGACTGAGCGAGTTTTTCTAATAAATTATGCAATATTTCGGGAGAGCTGTATAACATCTTTCTAATTTCAGCAAACTGCTTCGAGCCTCTCCCTTCCACCATATAGGTTGCTAAAGTCCAAGGGCTACCACTAAATCCAATTAAAGGCACACTGTTATTTAACTCATGCTTAACATGCTGAATTGCGTCCATGACATAACCAAGCTCATCATTTGGGTCAGGGCAACCAAGCTGCTCAACATCTCGTTGCGAACGAACTGTACTGGCAAAAACAGGGCCCTCACCTGAAACAAAGGCTAAATCCAATCCCATTGCTTCAGGTATTGTCAATATATCTGAAAATAATATCGCCGCATCTAAGTCGAACCGCTTTAAAGGCTGAACTGTCACCTCGCATGCAAGGTCTGGTGTTTTACATAATGTCATAAAATCTTTCACTTCAGATCTTATTTTACGGTACTCAGGCAAATAGCGCCCTGCTTGGCGCATTACCCACACGGGCGTGGAGTCAACTTCCTGCATATTCAAGGCATTCAATAATCTGGTATTACGCACGCTGCTATTTTCCTACAAATTTTCTTGGTCATCATTCTATAACTATTTGCGATAATAGTCTGCAATTCCTTGCGGCTGATGTTTAAACCTTTTATATATCCACTGGTACTGTTCAGGTTGATCTAAAATAATTTTTTCATAAGCCATACTACAAGCATGAGCAAAAGCATCCTCCACTTCTGCCAACCGCTCAGCTTTTTCAATATATGCAGCCATAGGCTCAAAGCGCATTTCAAATCCTTTACCAAGCCCTAGACGTACACAATAAATCAAGAAAACATCAGGCTTGTAACGTTTATATAATTTTGATGGAAAGCTCATTGTCCAAGCATCCATCCCGAAAAAAGGCACATAGCTCGCACCTTTTCCTCCTGATGGGACTTGATCTGCCAACAAAGCAACCACTTCTTTTTTGCTTGCTAGAGTCTTATAAAGTTGTTTCACCCCAGTGGGCGTTGCTGGCAACATTTTCAAACCAGAACGCGTTCTTGCGTCATAAATAAGTTCATCCATTTTAGGGATTTTAGGGGCGGAATACAGCACGGAGGTTGGAAAGTTTTTAGCCATATATATAATCGCCATTTCCCAACTTCCAATATGTGGTCCCACCATCAACGCTCCATTCCCGTCCCTTAATGAAGTTTCAACAGCATCATTTCCTTTCACACTTTTTATATTGCCAAGTATCGTTTCGGGAGATCTCATGAAGGTGTAAGGCATTTCGGCACCGGTCACAATTGCCTGAGAAACAGTCTGTTTAACCAACTTTTTTCTAGCATCTTCACTCCAATCTGGTAAACAAAGATCTATATTAATGCGTGCCACTCTCGACATACTGTTATTTGGGAAAAGCGCAACGATATTTCCAATTAAAGCACCTATTTTTTGGGCCGCACCAAGTGGCAATAAACTCATCGCTTTAATACCAAAAGATAACGCCGCATCCATAATCTTTTGCTTTATCGAAATTGTTTTTTGATCTTCCATTTTGACTTAGATTTACACAGAACTGCCTATTATATTAGTATATATTTATAGGGAAAGGTACTTATTTGGTGTTTTGCATATAGCGGTCACCTTTCCGATATGACAACGCTTCCGTCACATGCCTAATATCAATAGAGTCCGCCTGGTCTAAATCCGCAATGGTTCTAGCGACCTTTATAATCTTATGATAAGACCGAGATGACAGCCTCAACTTAGTCATTGCACTCTCAAGCAAATGGGTACTTTTATCCGACAATACACAATATTGATCCAATTGCGTGACAGTTAGAAGGTTATTGGTGCAATTTTGTCTCGATAGCTGCTTTTCACGTGCCACTTTTACTCGATTCTTAACAACCAAACTCTTTTCACCTTGGAGGCTTTTATCAGATAAAACGCCTTTCGCTAACTCGTGCACTTTAATATGTAAATCAATTCTATCCAATAAAGGGCCTGATAATTTTGACTGATAACGCTGAATTTGGGTAGGGGTATCTTTACACGCTTTTATTTGAGACCACAGATAACCACAAGGACAAGGATTCATTGCCGCAATAAGCTGAAAACACGCAGGGTATTCCGCATATTTGTTTGCCCTTGAGATCAATATTTTTCCTGACTCTAAGGGCTCTCTCAACACCTCAAGCACTCCACGATCATATTCGGACAATTCATCAAGGAATAAAATACCATTATTTGCCAAAGAGATTTCTCCTGGCTTTGGATTACTCCCACCTCCTACTAGTGCCACTGCTGAAGAGGAGTGATGGGGCGCCCTAAAAGGACGTTGAAACAACAAACTTAATGGCTTTTCTTTCCTTTAATCGAATTTATGGCGGCAGTCTCTAGCGCCTCCGACATAGTAAGATCGGGCAAAATTGTATTTAGCCTGTTGGCCAACATGGTTTTTCCTGTTCCCGGAGGTCCAATTAATAGCAAATTATGCCCACCAGCTGCCGAAATCTCCAGTGCTCTTTTTGCGTGGTATTGCCCTCTCACATCCTGAAGATCAATATCATAAACCACTTCATTGATAAAGTTTTTTGCCTTATAGCGCTCAATCGATGTAACACCATTCAAGCAAGCGTGCTAGCTGGAAGTATGTGCGCCTCAATCACCAGCGCCACTTCATTTTCACTTTCTTTTGGTAAAATTAACTTTTTGCGGAGGCCGTTGAGTGAATCGCAAACGGCAACAGCCCTGATACATTTCGGATGTGACCGCTTAACGCCAGCTCAGCACAAAACTCATATTGCTCCAGCGCTGGGTTAACGACTTGCCCTGATGCCACCAAAATACCAACGGCAATCGGAAGGTCATACCGACCGCCCTCTTTCGGCAGATCTGCAGGCGCTAAGTTAATCGTAATAGTTTACTAGGAAAGGTAAAACCGCTATTGATAATAGCGCTTCTCACCCTATCTTTACTTTCCTTAACAGCAGTTTCTGGCAAGCTGACAATAGACAACCCAGGAAGACCATTGGAAATATGCACCTCAACTTCCACAAGCGGGGCATCCATACCGCTGAGGGCACGTGTTTTGACAATTGCTAAAGACATCCTTTTCTCCAGTTAGCTTCTTATTTTAATGAAATATTCTTGATTTTCTCTTCTAAAGCCTCTAATTTAGCGCGCGTTTTCTCAAGCACTTTTGATTGCACTTCAAACTCTTCTCTTGTCACCAGATCAAGTTTATTAAACGTTGAAGCAAGCATTGATTTGATATTTTTTTCAAAGTCCACTTGCATATTTTTAAAAGCCGGTGGCATCGCATCACTCATTTTTTTTGTGAACTCATCGAAAATTTTATTATCTATCATATAATTGACCCATATTTTATGATTATGAAGTTTATGTCTCGTGAAACTTCAGCTATTCTAAGTAGTATTAATTTAACATATCTGGAAGGCATAATGAAACTTCTAACAGTAATAATTCGCCCACATACTTTGGATGAAGTTAGGGAGAATCTAATAGAATTAGGAGTTGGAGGGATCACCGTTTCTGAGGTAAAGGGATTTGGCAAACAACAAGGGCATACTGAATTATATCGAGGCGCTGAGTATGCCGTTGATTTTATTCCTAAAATACAACTTGCGCTCGCGATACCTGACGAGCTTGTTAATGATTGTATTGACGTGATCATCGAAAATACTAAAACAGGAAAAATTGGCGATGGTAAAATTTTTATTACCAACTTAGAAGAAGTTATTCGAATAAGAACGGAAGAATTAGGCGATCAAGCCTTATAATATAAGAATTAAGCCGCTGCTCCCTCTTCTAACGGAACAGCTACTGAGTTTTTAATAGATAATATTTATAACCGTTGTTAGGTAGACAGGGAAAACACCGAACAACAATACCAACAAACAATTTACGGTAATCGCCGCCATACCATCCCGATGCACCACAATCTTTTTATCGTCATCCTTCCCTTTATCAAAGTACATCACCTTGATCACTCGTAAATAATAGAAAGATCCGATGACAGACATCACCAAAACGTATACGGTTAAGGCATAGTGTCCCTGTTGAACCAGGCTGTTCAATACAAGCAATTTACTCGTGAATCCTGCAAATGGTGGCACACCTGCCATGGAGAACATTAGGATCAACATCATAAAAGCTAGCCAACTATTACGAGCATTCAATCCAGAAAGGTCATCAATATTTTGAACCTCTTTGCCATTTTGACTCAGAAGCAGAATAATCCCAAAGCCGCCTACAGACATGACGACATACACAACCACATAGTACATTGCAGCGGCATAACCCAAAGTATCGACCATTGAGAGCCCTAAAAATATAAACCCGATGTGTGACACTGTTGAATAAGCAAACATCCGTTTAAGATTTTTTTGAACCAAAGCCACAATATTCCCAATAAAAATAGAGATAATGGCTAAAACCATCAAGACCTCACTCCATTGTACCGAGAAAGCAGGAAGCGCTTTCGTCAATAAAGTTACAAGCATCCCATATGCCGCAAGCTTTGGCACGGTCGCCAAGAAAGCCGTAGTCATGTTAGGCGAGCCTACATACACATCTGGCACCCATTGATGGAAGGGGGCTGCACCCAGTTTAAAGGCAGACACCACAATAAAGAAAATCATCGCAAATAATACGACCATTCTATATTCGTTCGGCGTTGAGAGATATTGCGCAATACTTTCAATATCAAGATGCCCAGTGACGCCATAAATAAAAGACATACCATAAAGTAAAAACGCGGACATGACCGCACCCAAAATAAAGTATTTCACCGCAGCCTCAGCGCCTGGGTAATACTTTCTGCGCATTGCAATCATGGCATAGAGTGGCAATGAATGAAGCTCAAGACCAATATATATGGTAATCAGACTATCTGCTGAAATCAGTACCATGGCTCCTAACATTGAAAGCAACGCTAAAACATAAAATTCCCCTTTAGGTATTTTATGTTCCTCGATATACACACGAGAATAAATAAACACAAAGAATGTTGCCAAGTAAACAAAGCCTTTTAACACAATCGTCATGTTGTCTATATAAAATTGGCTACCGAAGGCATACTGGTTTTCTCTGTTGAAATAAAGCCAACCTAAAACTGCCAGCGTAACAAGTGTCAGCTGTGATAACGTATAAGCGATATTTTTATACTTTTCACTCAAAAACAAATCCGCCATCATGACCACGATGACCATTATGGCGACAAGAATCTCTGGCAGAACGGGTATGAAATCATTAAAGGTGTTCATTAATTACTTCCCTTATCTAATTAGTGCTTGAATAAAGCCATTAGAGGCGGCTTGCGACAGTTCAATAATCGGCTCTGGATATACCCCAAACAAAATAGTCGGGAGCGCCAATAAACTAAATACAAATATCTCCATGCCCGAAATATCTTTAAGGATGGCAACTTTTTCTGACTTCACTTTTCCAAAGAATACTTTTTTATACATCAACAATGTATACGCAGGCGCAATAATAATAGTCAGTCCTGCCAACAATGCGAGCCATGGAGATGCTTTAAACACTGCCAAGATAATCATAAACTCACCCACAAACCCACTAGTTCCCGGAAGCCCTACGTTTGCCATCGCAAACAGCATAAAGAACGCGGCGAATATCGGCATCTTACTCGCTACACCACTAAAGTCATCAATCATTCTGGTTTGCATTCGCATATACAAGAACCCGATTCCAATAAATAAGCCACCCGATGAAAACGCATGTGCAATCATTTGGAAAACAGCCCCCTGAATCGCAAGTTCAGCATCCACTGTGCTCCCTGTTTTAGAGAGGATCATAAATACTGAAAACATACCCAGTGTCACTAATCCCATGTGAGAAATAGAAGAATAGGCGATCAATCGTTTTGCATCTTTTTGAACAATTGCCACCATCCCAATATAGATGATCCCAACCAATGACAAACCAATCAACAACCAATCTAGAGAGGCATGAATGTCTGGAATAATAGGGAGCGCGAATCTCAAAAATCCGTAGGCACCCATTTTCAACATTAGCGCTGCCAATATGACCGAGCCACCTGCTGGCGCCTCAGTATGCGCATCTGGCAACCATGTATGTAGTGGCCACATAGGGATTTTCACCGCGAATGCCAAGAAAAATGCGATAAATAACCACCACTGCTCTTTTTCTGTAAAAATTAAAGTATAAATTTTACTGATCACAAATGAATCTGTACGAGTATAAAAGTACAGAATGGCAACCAGTAAGAAAATCGACCCGAAAAAAGTAAAGATGAAAAACTTAATCGCGGCCTGTGAACGCTTTGCCCCACCCCAGATACCGATACCCAATGTCATTGGAATCAAAGAGGCCTCCCAAAACAAATAAAACACCATGGAATCCGTCGCCGCAAACACACCATTACAAACACCACAAGTGATTAAGAAAATTGACATGTACTGCGCCACTTTGCTCTTCACTGATCCCCATGCAGCCAATACAATCACAACAGTAGTAAAGGTGGTCAACAATATGAACAACAGAGAAATACCATCAATACCTAAAGCGTAGTTTGCATTAATCAATGGTAACCACGGGATATTTTCTACAAACTGCATATTGCCATTATGAACATCAAAGCCTACATATATGACAACACTCACTAAAAATGTCATCACAGAAAATATCAATGCGATCCAACGAGCCGCACCAGCATTTTCATCTCCACGAGCCGCAAGCACGATAAAACCACCAACAATTGGCAGCCAAATCACCAGACTTAAAATATAATGATCAAGATTCATTTAACGGATTCCCTCTATCAACTTCCGATTACCATCCAAATAAGCAACGCTAACAAACTCGCCACCATCACAAAAGCATAGTGATACAAATAGCCCGACTGTAACTTTCTTAATTTGCTACCGCTGTAGTAAATAAGATTTGCAGAGCCATGCACCAGTGTGCGATCAATAACGAACACATCAACGCCTTTCCACAAAACAAAACCAAGCAACCAACCACCACGACCAATAACAATGTCATAAAGATCGTCAATAAGGTATTTTTTCAATAAGAACCAATAAATTGGGCTGAATATTTTTGCAATCGTTTTTGGAATACTCGGCACCAATACATAGCAAACATAGGCTGACACGACACCAAGAATGGCAAGCCAAAAAGGCAAGGTATGAACAGCGTGCGCCATAAATGACCACGGTGATTGTGTCGCAGGTTCAGCTGCCAGCTGGGCTGCAACATTTAGCTCTGGGGCAACATAAATAGAATCTCCAAAGAAACCATGCAATGCTGGATTAAAAAAGTAAATCCCAGCGAGTGCTGCAGGAATTGAGAGTAAGATCAAGGGAATTAAAATGCTAGCCGATGATTCGCGAATGGTCGCGCGCACTTCTGGCGACATCCTTTCTTTACCGTGAAACACAAAGAAAAACATTTTAAAAGTATAAAATGCCGTCACGAATGCACAAGCGGTCACCATAACAAAAGCATAGCCCGCACCAGGAATAGTGCTCAACCCTGCTGCCTCAATAATTAAGTCCTTGGAGTAGAAGCCTGCAAATGGCGGAATAGCTGCCAATGCTAAGGCACCAATAAGCGTGCAAACATAGGTGATCGGCATATACTTTCTAAGCCCCCCCATTTTTCTCATATCCTGTTCATGGTGCATGCCAATGATCACGGATCCTGCTGCCAAGAATAGAAGCGCCTTGAATCCTGCATGTGTCATTAAATGAAACATGCCAATGGAGAACGCTGAGGCACCTTGAGCAACCATCATATAGCCCAACTGTGAAAGCGTGCAGTAAGCCACTAAGCGCTTAATATCTGTTTGCACAATCGCCAAAATTCCCATAAACAAACAAGTTGTTGCACCAATCACCATCACCGTACTTAGAGCCGGAATAGAAAGCTCAAACATCGGGGACAAACGCGCCACCATAAAGACACCAGCCGTCACCATTGTTGCTGCATGAATTAATGCAGAGATAGGTGTCGGACCTTCCATTGAGCCTTCTAGCCAAATATGAATTGGAACTTGGGCAGACTTACCAATCGCACCGACGAACAACAAGAGGCATATAATGGTGACAGCATCAAAGTTATAACCCAAGAAATCTAAGGTATATCCTTGCTGTGCCAAGAAACCAACACTTGCAAAGACATCTGCATAAGAAAGTGTATTGAAATAGTACAATACCGCAGCAATACCCAACATGAACCCAAGATCACCGACACGGTTTGCGAGAAAAGCTTTAAAACTTGCCTTGTTTGCCTTATCTTTATCAAACCAAAAACCAATCAATAAATAAGAGAATAGACCAACACCTTCCCATCCAAAGAATAACATTAAGAAGTTATCGGCCATCACAAGACAGAGCATCATGAAAGTAAAGCCAGAAATATAGCTAAAGAATCGAGCATAGCCCGGGTCATCACGCATGTATCCAATGGAATATATATGCACAAGTGTTGAAACAAACGTCACGACAATCATCATAAAGACAGTTAATTGATCAACCATTAAACCAATAGAAAGGTTTAATGTGCCAACCGTCGCCCAACTATAAACCGTAATCGTATAAGTGTGGCCTAGAGCCAACACGTCATAAGCCACCCAAGAAGATAGAACGAAAGACAGAATCATCAATGGGATCGTAATCCAATTCACCGCCGTTTTGCTCATCGTCCTTGAGAATACACCAGATAAAACACTTCCTACTAAAGGTGCAAGAATAAGTAATGCCAATATGAGTTTAATATCCATCACTAGCCCTTAAGTTCATCAAGTTCGTTCACATCAATTCCCTTTTGAGCCCTGAATAGCACAACAATAATGGCCAAACCAATGGCTGCCTCAGCCGCCGCAACGGTCAAGATAAAAAATACAAAAACCTCTCCATTTGTATTGCCTAAATATTTTGAAAAAGCAATGAAGTTTGTATTTACCGCTAATAGCATCAACTCGATAGACATCAAGAGCACCAGTAAGTTTTTTCGGTTCAACACAACGCCCGCCAAACTAATGACAAAAATAATGGCACCAAATATAAGATAATTCGACAGTGGGATTGGTATACTAGTCATTGGTATTGTCACCTTCTTTTGTTGGCTTAACGACTTCCATCTTAATCATTTTTAAACGGTCGCTTGATTTTACGGCTATCTGTTTAGAGGCAGAAATGGCTTTATTGTCTTTGCGTCGCCCCCTAAAGACCAAGGTAATTGCCGCAACCATTGCGGCAAGCAACACAAGCGCCGACAACTCGAATGGATACAGGTAATCTGTAAACATCGACACACCCAAAGTTTTAATGTCGTTTTGCGACTCAGGCGCAACCGCTAAACTGGCAAACCTAGGATCAACGCCAAAATTATGGTAACCGACAACCCAGATCAATAATGCGGCTAACACAACCACAACCGGCAATGCTATCCACCAATAACGCACAAAAGAAGCGCGTTTTGCCTCAACATCCACGTCAAGCATCATGACCACAAACAAGAACATAATCAGCACTGCACCCACATAAACCACGATAAGCAGAAGGGATAAATATTCCGCCTGCATCGTCATCCAAACACCGGCACCCGCAATAAACGTCAACACTTTAGATAATACAGCTCGAACAGGATTTCCCGACGTGATCACCAAGAAAGCGCCAATAATCGCAATGGCTGCAAATACATAAAAAATAACTTCAATTGCCATCAGCCAACTCCCCTACACATATTGTCGTGCATCAATCGCACGATCCGCTGCAATTTCATCTTCATACTTATCCCCTATCGCGAGTAACTTCGCCTTAGTCATAATGTTTTCACCGCGATTTTCGAAATGATATTCAAATACGCGCGTTTCAACAATTGAATCCACAGGGCAAGACTCTTCACAAAACCCACAGAAAATACATTTAAATAGATCAATTTCATACTTTGTCGTGCGACGGGATCCATCCTCTCTTGGCTCAGCTTCAATAGTAATTGCCATTGCAGGACAAACCGCTTCACACAATTTACAAGCGATACAACGTTCCTCACCATTTTCGTAGCGCCTTAAGGCATGCAAACCTCTAAAGCGATTTGATTGGGGCGTTTTTTCATCTGGGTATTGTATCGTCACTTTTGGTTTGAAAAAGTATCTCAATGTAATACTCAGTCCTACCAACAACTCCCAAAGCAAAAATGTCTTTAATGTCTTTTTAATTGTTCTAAACATCATCATATCCTCACTACCACCAAGGGCCCAGCTGCAACTTCACCATAAAGGCGACAACAATCACCCAAACCAGCGTTAGCGGAATTAATACTTTCCAACCAAGCCTCATAATTTGATCATAACGATATCTTGGGAAGGTTGCCCTAATCCATAGATATAGAAACATAAAGAACCCTGTTTTTAGGAAAAACCAAATAATGCCAGGCACCCATTCTAGATACCGCTGAATAAAAGGCAACCCTTGAAATGGTGACAGCCAACCACCCACAAAAAGAATCGTTATCAAAGCACTGATCAGAATCATGTTTGCATATTCACCTAAGAAGAATAAAGCAAAACGCATTCCTGAATATTCCACATGGTGACCCGCAACAATTTCAGACTCACCCTCCACTACATCAAATGGCGCACGGTTAGTCTCTGCCACACCCGAGATAATATAGATTATAAATAATGGAAACATCGGCACCCAATACCAGTGTAAAAGACCCCCGCTTTGCGCTTCAACAATATGCGACAAATTCAGACTACCCGCACCGATCAAAACACCTATGATACAAAACCCCATTGGCAATTCATAGGAAACCACTTGGGCCGCTGCCCGCAGCGCACCAAACATCGCATATTTAGAGTTAGATGCCCAGCCCGCTATAATAATCCCATAAACACCCATCGAGGTCATGGCAAACAAATAAAGCATTCCCGCATTTGCATTAGAAATCACCAAGCCATCGCTAAAAGGAATCACAGCCCATGCTGCAATAGCAGGTGCAAATGCCATAATAGGTGCCACAACGAACAAATATCGGCTCGATTTAGAGGGCGTAATCACCTCTTTTAACAATAACTTAACGCCATCAATAATCGGTTGCAATAAACCAAAAGCCCCTACTCGATTGGGACCAATACGATTTTGCATGTAGCCAATGACTTTACGTTCCGCATAAGTGTAATAAGCGACTGCCAATAATAGGGGTACAAAAAGAAGCAGTATTTGAAGGATAATCCAAATTATGTGCCGTAAATCTTCCATTAGCTCATCACCTCATCGACTACTTTGCTTAGCTGAAGCACGGTTGCTCTCGCCTCCACATTCAACCCTACAGGTAGCAGTATGGTTTTAGCTGCAAGCCCTGTCTTCACAAGCACAGGAAGCTGAACATCGCCTTGTGTTGTCCGCAATAATATTTCATCTCCTGACTCAATGCCAAGCTGCTCTGCTAGAATATCTGAAATTGCCACTGAGCTGGATTTATAGTGATCAAGTGTTGCGTTTAAAGCTGGCGCCCGTCGAACAATATTATCAACGGCATAAAGCGAAATCTGAGGCTCTGCCTGTAAAGCCTCCTGCGAAGCTGGCAATGATTTTGGCAACATTGACTCAATATCTGCCCCTACTTTGTGCTTTTCTAGATTATCAATCTCCAGTAAAACATCTTCCGTTGAGGCATAATTATAACCTTCCAACTCTAGATAATTTGCAATCACCCTTAATATTTTCCAAGCGGGCTTTGCTTTGCCAAAAGCTTTCGCTGTTGGCTTAAACGTTTGGTGAACCCCGTTAAAGTTAACATATGCTCCTGAATTTTCGACAAAAGTATTAATCGGCAAAATAATATCCGCATACTCAAGCATTGCTTTGCTCGCGAAAGGCGAAAGCGCCACGACAATATCTGTGTTTTTCAAAGTACTGATGGCAGTTTCACCATACTGAGTATCGGACTCAGGCTCATTATTCAACAAAAAAATCAATTCAAGCTCAGCATCTCCACTCAGCATCCCATAAGTGTCAGCACCATTTTTAACTAATTTTTTACCTTTTGCGCCATGATAAGGAACGGCACCGATGATTTCTGCACCACGTGCATTTGCACCGAAACTAAGCACGCCACCTCTAATAGGCAATAGCGCCTGCAATACTTTAAATAACACATTAAATGTGGAGAAATCCTTGTGCATTACAATTTTTGATCCCAATAAGAAAATAGGGCGCTCTGCATCTAATATCGTTCTCACCATATGCTCTATCTCAGCATTCACCGAGACCACATCCAGCAATTTGGCTAATGCCTCATCATAAGGCAACTCAACTGAAACTCGCTGCTGAACGCCTTTCACAATTGCCGCAAGCACGTGGATTAACTCAGCCGTTTCAAATACATGCTCATCTGCATTATAGCTTGAATGATTTGCGAAACTATTCGCCACAATCACTTTTGCGCCAGCGTCTGCCGCCTTTTTCACCCTTAAATTTAATAATGGATGTTCTTTTTGTAAATGGGAGCCAAATAGAAATATACAGTCTGATGCTTCAATTTCAGCAGGAGAGCAGTCAATACCACTACCTGCAGATACATTTTGGCTGAAATCAACTTGTTTTAATCTGCTATCGATATTGTTAGAGCCAATCCCTCGCATGAGTTTTTGTAGCAAATAAAGCTCTTCAACTGTAGCGCTTTCAGATGCTAAGGCACCAATTTTTTCAGCACCCGAATCTTTAGAAACCATCTGAACAGCCACTTTGACAAAGTCAATGGCTTCCTCCCAACTCACCTCTACCCAATCACCATTCTTTTTGATAATGGGTGATGCGAGACGATCCTCTGCGTACAGCCCCTGATAAGAAAAACGATCCCTATCTGAAAGCCAAACCTCGTTTAATGCTTCATTTTCCTTTGGTACAACACGCATTACGTCATTCCGACGCACATGCACATGCATATTAGAACCCAAGCCATCATGCGGTGAAAGCGTGTCTTTTTGTTGAAGCTCCCACGCTCTGGCACGGTATCTGTAAGGTTTTGAGGTCAATGCACCCACGGGGCAAACATCTATGATGTTGCCTGAAATTTCTGAATCAAGTGTCTTTTCAACATAAGTGCTAATCTTTGCGCTATCGCCTCGATCAATCATCCCCAGCTCTCGAACTCCGGCAATCTCTTCACCAAATCTAACACAACGCGTACATTGAATGCAGCGAGTCATGTCAGTGGAAATTAAACTCCCTAAATCAGGGTTTGGCACAACACGCTTCGCCTCTGCAAAATGTGAAACATCATTTCCATAGCCCATCGCCACATCTTGAAGCTCACATTCCCCACCTTGATCGCATATAGGGCAATCCAGAGGATGATTTATGAGTAAAAACTCCATGATAGACTTTTGATATGCAATGGTTTTTTGAGATTTTGTGAAAACCTTCATTCCGTCCATAATTGGTGTTGCACAAGCGGGGGTTGGCTTTCGCGCGCCCTCCACATCTACCAAACACATACGGCAATTAGCCGCAATGGAAAGCTTTTTATGGTAGCAAAATCTTGGGATATAAATACCGCTATCATCTGCGACTTGAATCAACATCTGACCAGGTTTTGCTTCTATAGAGCGGCCATCAATTTCGATGGTCAATGTTTTTTGTGCCTTCTCTGCCATGACTTGCCCTTACCTTACGCTGCAGTGGTCAAACTACGCTTATGTTCAATCATATACTCAAATTCATGCCTAAACTTTGTCACATAACTTTGTACAGGCCAAGCTGCTGCTTCACCAAGTGCACAAATTGTCTTACCTTCGATATTAGAGGCAACCCGAAAAAGACCATCTATGTCTTCAATACGTCCTCCACCATCCAGAATCCGATGCAATGTTCGCGCCATCCAACCAGTACCCTCCCGACAAGGAGTGCACTGCCCACAGGACTCTTCATGATAAAATGCTGCCAACCTTGCCAGCACCGCAACCATACAGGTATCTTCATCCAGCACAATTACCGCACCAGAGCCTAGCATGGAACCTGCCGCACCAATCGCTTCATAATCCATATTTAACGGCAACATCTCCTCACCCGTGAGAATCTTACAAGAACTCCCACCCGGAATGACCGCCTTAATTTTTTTGTTGTCTCGAACGCCACCCGCCATTTCTAATAAAGTTTTAAATGACGTCCCTAAACCCACCTCAAAAACCCCTGGCTTATTGACATGTCCTGAGACACAAAACATTTTGGTTCCGCCACTTTTTTCGGTGCCAAATTTTTGAAACCATTCAGCGCCATTTTCTAAAATAGGAGGCACGGATGCAAAAGTTTCTGTGTTATTGATATTCGTTGGCCTGCCATATAAGCCAAAATTTGCAGGAAATGGTGGCTTAAATCTTGGTTGCCCTTTCCTTCCTTCAAGAGAATTCAATAACGCCGTTTCTTCTCCGCAAATATAGGCACCAGCACCAATGCTAACATGTAGCTGAAAATCCACGCCTGAACCCAAAAGATTTTTACCCAAGAAGCCCGCTTCTCTTGCCTCAATCAAGGCCTGCTCACAACGAGCAATCGGCTCATAAAACTCACCGCGAATATAGTTATAGCCAACTGTCGCACCAATCACATAGCCACAAATTGCCATCCCCTCAATCAATTGATGAGGGTTGTTGCGCATGATTTCACGATCTTTACAAGTTCCTGGCTCCCCTTCATCAGAGTTGCAAACCACATATTTTTGACCCGGCATATTTCTCGGCACAAAGCTCCACTTTAAACCTGTAGGGAAACCTGCACCACCTCGACCACGTAAGCCTGATTTTTTTAATTCATCAATAATTTCTTCAGGTGGAATTCTATTCTGTAATATCTTTTTCCAAGTAGAATAACCACCAACTGCCAAATAGGCCTCTAAGGACCAAGGGTTTTCATGAGAGAGTGTACGCATACATACTTCATTTGCCATCATCAAGACTCCAAATTGTCAATGATTTTATCGACTGCAACCGTCGTGAGCTTTTCATAAAACACTTCATCCACTTCCAACATCGGCGCACCACAACAAGCACCTTGGCACTCCACAGTTTTCAGTGTAATCCTGCCGTCTTTTGTGGTTTCACCTGGCTTAATATTTAAGCGCTTAGAGATGTGCTCAATAATTTCACCTGCACCATTCAACATACAAGAAATATTATCGCAGACATTCAGCTTATGCTTTCCTACGGGGCTCAAATCATACATCCCATAAAAAGTAGCAACTTCGTAGACTGCAATTTTTGGCATGCCGATATAAGCCGCCAATGAGTCCATAAGACTCGTCGTCAAAAAACCGCCATGTGCATTTTGCAACACGTGCAAACCGGGAATAACCGCCGACTGTCTTTGATCAGCAGGGTATTTTGCCAACCAAAATTCCAGTTGATCAATAACTTCTTGTGAAAAAATTTGCTCTACTACCATCATCGCCTCTTAACGGTCCACATCACCAAACACAATATCTTGTGTTGCAATAATTGCTGGAACATCTGATAACATATGCCCTTGCAACATTTCATTCATTGAGCTTATATGCGCAAACCCAGGCGCTCTGATTTTCAAACGATAAGGTTTGTTTGCTCCATCAGAAATCAAATAAATACCGAACTCACCCTTAGGATGCTCCACAGACGCATAAACCTCACCTTCCGGAACACAGTAACCTTCTGTGAATAATTTAAAATGATGGATTAATGCTTCCATATCGCGCTTCATCACTTCGCGATTTGGCGGTGAAACCTTGTAATTTTCAGACATTATAGGTCCTTTGTTGTCACGCAACCAAGAAACACATTGCTGAATAATTTTGTTCGCTTCTCGCATCTCTGCCACCCTGACCAAATAACGATCATAGCAATCACCAACAGTCCCAACTGGAATATCAAAATCCATATGTTCGTACACTTCATAGGGCTGTTTTTTACGTAAATCCCATTCGACACCGCTGGCACGCAGCATAGGACCCGTAAAGCCCAACTGTAAAGCTCTTTCTTTTGAAACCACGCCAATACCAACGGTTCTTTGCTTCCAGATTCTATTATCCGTTAACAAATTTTCATACTCATCCACACAGCCGGGAAAACGATCGGTAAAATCTTCAATAAAATCCAGTAAAGAACCAGATCTTGCCTTATTCAGTTTTTTGCACACTTTTTTACTGCGAAAACGCGAAGGCTCGTATTGCGGCATTTGCTCTGGCAAATCCTTCGCCACACCGCCCGGCCTAAAATAAGTTGCATGCATACGCGCGCCAGAAACTGCCTCATAGCAATCCATTAAATCTTCTCTTTCTCGAAACGCATACAAAAAAATCGTCATGGCGCCCAAATCAAGGCCATTTGCAGCAAGCCACAATAGATGGTTTAAAATCCGAGTAATTTCCGCAAACATAACGCGAATATATTGCGCCCTCAACGGCACATCAACTTTCAATAGCTTCTCAATCGCCAACACATAGGCATGCTCATTTGCCATCATAGAGACATAGTCAAGGCGATCCATATAACCAATGCTTTGATTAAAGGGCTTTGTTTCTGCTAATTTTTCAGTGCCCCGGTGCAAAAGCCCGATATGTGGATCCGCACGCTCAACCACCTCACCATCCAGCTCCAAAACCAACCTTAAAACACCATGAGCCGCAGGATGTACTGGGCCAAAATTCATTGTGTAGTTTTTAAATTCAGACATCACCACACCTCACTTGAGTAGCGGTTATCGTCGCGGATAACGCGAGGAACATTGACTCTAGGATCAATCTCAACAGGCTCATAGACCACACGCCCTTTTGCTTCATCATAACGCATTTCAACATGACCACTAACAGGGAAATCTTTTCTAAAAGGATGTCCAATAAAACCATAGTCCGTCAAAATTCTTCTTAAGTCTGGATGCCCTACAAAAATCAAACCAAACATATCAAACACTTCACGTTCATGCCAGTTAGCTGACGACCATACACCCGTCACACTAGGCACCATCACATCTGCTTCAGAAACTGACACCTTCACACGCAACCTAACATTATGCTGTAAGCTTAACAGGTGGTACGATACGCCAAACCTAGCGCCTTCATCTTTCACCCCTTCCAACATAATAGGCTGGCAACCACGAGAGAACCCAGTTGCCGTTGCGGAAACAGTTGCCCATTCCAAGTGCCCATACGCACTATAGTCAACACCTGAAACGTCCAACAACTGCTCAAAGCCCGCTTCATCGCGAAGCTTCGTCATTAATTCAACCAAGCTGGCTTTGCATACTTCAATATTAACTTCGTCATAAGCCATCTTAATTGTCTGAAACATTTGACCATAGTTTGACTCTAATTTTTTCAGTAAGGCATTTGGTGTCATATCTATGTCCTTTACTTAATTACGCGCGATGGTATTTGTACGTTTGATCTTATTTTGTAACTGGATAATCCCATAGATCAATGCTTCTGCAGTCGGTGGGCATCCTGGCACATAAATATCTACAGGAATAATACGATCACACCCTCTCACAACTGAATAGGAGTAATGATAATAACCCCCTCCATTCGCGCAAGAACCCATGGAAATCACCCACTTAGGTTCAGGCATTTGATCGTATGCCTTGCGAATTGCTGGCGCCATTTTATTACACAACGTCCCTGCTACAATCAACACATCTGACTGCCGAGGACTGGGTCGAAAAACAATTCCAAAGCGGTCCAAGTCATAACGCGCTGCCCCTGCCTGCATCATCTCAACCGCACAACAGGCTAGCCCAAAAGTCATTGGCCATAAAGAACCGGTGCGCACCCAGTTAATCATTGAATCGGCACTGGTAATTAAAAAGCCTTTGCCCGCTTGATTGTCTTGATTTGTTACTTCCATGGTTTCTACTCCCATTCCAATGCCCCTTTCTTCCATTCATAGACAAAGCCAATGGTCAAAATAAAGAGAAAGATCATCATTGCGATAAAGCCAGCCCAACCCACGGCAGGATCCGTCATCACAACAGCCCAAGGAAACAAAAATGCCATCTCAAGGTCAAAGACTAAAAATAAAAGTGCCACCAAATAAAAGCGCACATCAAACTTCAGCCTAGCGCCGTCAAATTCTGGGAACCCACACTCAAAAGGTGAATTTTTTTCTTCGTTTGGTTTATTTACACCGACAAGCATAGAAACAATCTTGCCCGCTGAAGCAACGGCTATGCCAACCAAGAGCGCGAAGATGATAAAGATTAGAATCGGTAAATAATTTTCGTATAACATTCAGTTATTCCTTCTCCAGATGGCCGATCGCTTCGTCCACGTGGTTATTATATCCAGCAATTTATAAAATTCTAGCACAAAAGGGGAAAAAGCGAAGCTTGAAATACAAACTTCGCTTTTTAGATGGTGCCGAAGGCGGAGCCTACACCCTTATTTAGAGGCGGTTAATGGCGTTTTTATTCTCGCTAGAGCAGATTAAGAAATTCATTCGGCGCAGGTGTCTCGAAGGTAAGTCGCTTACCAGTCTTTGGTTGCGCAATACTTAGGCGCAATGCATGCAGCCCCATGCGGGGACCATTAGTTCCATAACGGGGATCGCCAATCACTGGATGCCCTAGCCAGGACAAGTGGGCACGGATTTGATGTTGTCGCCCTGTCTCCAGTTGAACTTCAAGCAGTGCCCGATCCCTTACACAGCGCTGGGTGTCAAAATGCGTGATGGCTTTTTTGGCTTCTGGATGTGGACCAACATGCATATGATACTTCTCTGAATCCATTCTCAATGGCTGGTCAATACTCCCTTGACTCGGATTAGGGCACCCCTCAACCACCACAAGATAGGTTTTTTCAGCACTGGACCATCCCGCATTAACGGCTTCGCGCATTTCACGGGAAGTGGCAAACAATAAGATACCCGACGTGTCTCGATCAAGCCGGTGAACAGGCCATAGTTTAACTGAGTGCTTGGAGCGTGAGAGCTGGTCGCGAAGAATTGCAAGAGCATGGTTTCTGTTTTCATCCGCTGATGACACAGACAATAAACCTGCAGGCTTGTTGATGGCTATAAGATCGCTGTCGGAATACAAAATCTCAAGCCGGGAAATTCCGCGTTGCGTGTTCTTTACCGCTACTCTAACTTCCACATCGTCGCCGGCTTTGAGTTCGTGATCATGCTGCAAGATAGACTGACAGTTGACAAACACGCACCCTGATTTCAGCCGTTGTTTTATTTTGTTGCGTGTCCAGCCTTTTAGCTGAGCGTTAAGGAAAGTGAGCAGGCCAGTAGCCTCACTCACTCGTAATCTGTCAGACATAGTATGCCATTCTCCAGCTTGATTTTTTCAGTAATGCTCTCATATTAAACCATCCAATAAATCAATATCCATCAACCTTGCTATTGCCTTTAGCCCATAAGAGTTAGTTTAATAGCAAATTAACGTCAAGAGCATACTCTGCACTCAGCGCTTTTATCTGCTCAACGGTTAACGACCTGTTTTTATTTAAGAATGAAGAAACATTGCCCTGGCTTCCAAAAATATGACTGGGGTTGCCCTGAGTTAATTCATCACGCTTCATAATGTATTTTACAGCTTCTATAACAGTAACATCATACCCTATGCTTGGTGAAACCTTATCATCATAATCCTCAAGATTATCCCCAATAGTTTGCATTACAAGAAAAGACAAATAATGATATTAATGTATTAAACTTATCACCATTAGTGCTACCAGAGCATGTGAAACCACCAGAGAATTTATCTTTCCATGCGCCTTGAGCATACTTATAAGAACTTTTGTCCATAAATCGCTTAAAGTCTGCTGAAACAGTTCCCGCGTGTTGCTCGGTCGTTCATAGAAGATTTTGGCTCCTGCCAAAATCGAATCACTACCCTCGCAGATGGTTTTGCCTCAGACGCCCACCTCCGTACCGATCTTCCAAAAAACAAGCCTACAGTCTC
>Ga0302132_10000508_pt1 | contig 21831 bp, 17 predicted proteins | sample CB9_321_MG_FD_203113 | JGI IMG/M metagenome (GOLD analysis project Ga0302132, IMG submission 203113) | Marine microbial communities from Western Arctic Ocean, Canada - CB9_32.1 | ecosystem: Environmental > Aquatic > Marine > Oceanic | place: Canada: Western Arctic Ocean | collected 2017-09-19
CGCCCGACATCATGCGGCTGGTGTCGATCGCGGTAAACCGGAAGAGCCGCAGCGGACGCGTGCTCGGATCCCACCAGCGTTTGACGGTCATGGAGGCGCTGAACGCCGTCACGCTCGGGGCGGCGTATCAGTACTTCGAGGAGGACAGGAAGGGCTCGATCACGGTCGGAAAGCAGGCCGACCTCGTGATCCTGGGTGAGAGCCCGCTCACGGCGGATCCGGCCAAGCTCGAGTACCTGCCGATCATGGAGACGTTCTCGAGGGGCAGGTCGGTCTATCAGCGATGAGACGAAGACGCGATCCCCGGGGCCACCTCCAGAGCGGTCCGGCCCGCCCGCCGACACGATCTTCTTCGGTGACAACATCGTCACAGTGATCCTAGTTAGGTCGGAATGATCGTCGTTACTGGAGGTACCGGCTTCATCGGATCGAATCTGGTCGCGGAGCTCGAAGAGCGCGAAGAGACCGCCCTCGTGGTCTGCGATCGTCTACGGGAAGCTGACAAGTGGAGAAACGTCAGTAAGCGTGAGCTGGCGGCGCTCGTGCCCCCCGAGCAGCTCTTCAACTTCCTCGAGGCGAACGCGGGCGAGATCCGTGCGATCTTCCACATGGGTGCGATTTCTTCGACGACGGAAACCGACGCGGACCTGATTGTCGCGACGAACGTGCACCTGTCGGCGGATCTGTGGCGGTGGTGTGCCCGGACTGGGGTTCCCTTCATTTACGCTTCGTCCGCCGCCACGTACGGTGACGGCTCGATCGGCTTCGACGACGACGGTTCGATCGACGGGCTTTCACGCCTCCGCCCCATGAATCCCTACGGGTGGAGCAAACACCTGTTCGACCGGATGGTGGCGAGGTGGGTGGACGAGGGGGCAGCGACCCCCCCGCAGTGGGTGGGCCTCAAGTTCTTCAACGTCTACGGCCCCAACGAATACCATAAAGGCCAAATGCAGAGCCTGGTGTCGAAGACGTTTCGGACGGCGGCGGCCGGCGATCCCGTCACGCTTTTCCGCTCCCACGATCCGAAGTATCCGGACGGAGGGCAGATGCGGGACTTCGTCTACGTTCAGGATTGCGTTTCGGTGATGCTCTGGCTGCTCGACCACCCAGGTACCTCAGGACTCTTCAATCTCGGCACGGGCCAGGCACGCACGTTCCTGGATCTGGTCGGAAGCATGTTCGCCGCGCTTGAGATGGAGCCCACCCTCGAATGGATCGATACTCCGCCCGAGATCCGGGATCGTTACCAGTACTTCACGCAAGCGGAGATGGGGCGCTTGAGGACGGCCGGTTACGACGCGCCGTTCCTCGGCGTCGAGGAGGGTGTCGGGGAGTACGTGACCCGCTACCTCGCCACGGACGACCCATACCGGTGATTCTTCGAAAACTCTTCGCCATTCCCGATCCGACGCGGGTGCTTCGGGAAGATTGAGGGGCTCGGTCCCTTCGGATCCACCGAAGGGCTCAATGAATCGGCCTCCATCTCATCACCTATCCGTGCTTGCAGTTGTTCATTGTCTGGAACTTTCTGAATGAATTGTTCAAGGTTCTCTTTGCTCATGGGGTTCTCCCGTTGTGAAACTGTCCCGCTCGTAGAGGATGAGATGTTCAACTAGCGGCAACGTGAGCGATGGAAGATCAACCCGGAACGAGCATCGTTCCCGGGACGAGTGCCCCTCGATTACCGGCTCGCCACCTCACGTTCACTAAGCGCTGGACGCCAGGCACGGCGCGCCATAATGTACGCGCGTGGTGTACACGCGTGCGCCGGCCGATCGTGGCGGGGCTCGACCGACCTCAGGAAATTCATGGGCGTTTTTACTTCAGCTGTAATCACGGTCGGCCTCGTGTTCCTCATGGCCGTGTCGAAGGTCGCGTCGACGAGTGAGGGCCCCGCCGTCGATTCCGACGGCGTCATCAAAGAGTACTGCATGGGCTGCCACGACGACCGCCGAATGCGCGGCAACTTGTCCCTCGAGGACTTTCGTGCCCTAGACGCCGGCCGGACCCCCGAGACCGGCGAGAAGATGATCCGCAAGCTGCGCGCGGGCATGATGCCGCCCCCGGGTGCGAAGCGCCCGGGAGGCGATACCCTCCTGCAGCTAGTGGAGTCGCTCGAAGCGAACCTGGACGCCCAGGCCTCCGCCCATCCTAATCCGGGGGGGCGCACGTTCCAGCGCCTGAACCGCGCCGAGTACGAACGGTCGATTGGGGACCTCCTCGGACTCACGATCGACGCCTCGGCCTACCTACCGCCGGATACGAAGAGCGCCAACTTCGACAACATCGCCGACGCGCAGCTGCTGTCACCCACCCTTCTCGATGCGTATCTGAATGCCGCCGCAGCGGTCAGTCGAATGGCTGTCGGCGACCCCAACGCGACGCCCACGGAGGCGCAGTATCGAGTGGCCCGGTGGGCCTCGCAGCTCGAACGGGCTGAGGGGGCCCCGTTCGGAACCCGTGGCGGAACTTCGGTCCTCCACTACTTCGTCGCAGACGGCGAGTACGTGTTCCGCGTTTCGTTTCACCACGAGACGACAGGCACGATCGTGGGCAACGGTCGCTCGGCGTTGCAGACCGCTGAGGTCCCCGAGCAGGTCGAGATCTCGATCGACGGAGAAAGGGTCGCGCTGCTAGAGATGGATCGCTGGATCCACGCGTCCGACCCGGACGGTGTGGAGATGCGGACCGCCCCGATCCGCGTGCGCAGCGGGGCAAGACGTGTAACGGCTGCATTTCTTGTCCATGCCGAGGGGCCTGTCCAGGATCTGATAGCGCCACACGACTGGTCGCTCGCCAGTACGGCAATCGCAGGTACGTACGGAGTCAACTCGCTCCCGCACCTACGCGACATGGTGATCGTAGGACCCGACCGCGCTGCGGGAGTGAGCGAAGCACCGGGTGGCGCAGCGGTGTTCTCATGCACCCCAGATTCGGCGACCGAAGCCCGCCCCTGTGCGGAGCGCATCATCGCGCGTCTCGCGCCTGCCGCGTTCCGCCGGCCCGTGTCTGCCGACGAGACCCAGGCGCTCCTACGGTTCTATGATGAGGGCGCGGCGGCAGGCGATTTCGCGATGGGGGTACGCACCGCTCTCGAAGCCATGCTCGCGAGTCCGCACTTCGTGTTCCGTTTTGAGGAGCCGACGCGGGCCGTCGCGGCTGGCGAACCCTACCCGATCGGAGACAGCGACCTCGCGGCGCGGTTGTCGTTCTTCCTGTGGGGCGCGCCCCCCGACGCCGCACTCGCTCAGGTGGCTGCCGAGGGGCGGCTCTCCGACCCCGCAGCGCTCGACCGTGAGGCCCAGCGTCTTCTTGCGGACCCGCGCTCGGACGCGCTCGGGACTCGATTCGCGGCGCAGTGGCTGAGACTCCAGGACTTGGAGAAGATCCACCCTGACGTGCGCATCGACCCGGACTACCACCTCCAGCTCGCCGCCGACATGCGCCGCGAGACCGAGGCGTTTTTCAACAGTCTCGTGCGAGAGGACCGCAGCCTGCTTGATCTGTACGATGCGGACTACACCTTCCTCAATGAGCGTCTCGCTCGCCACTACGGGGTCGACGGGGTAACCGGGTCGCAACTCCGTAAGGTCCAGTACCCGGATGAGCGGCGAAGGGGCATCCTTGGGCACGCCAGCGTACTGACCCTGACCTCCCATGCCGGTCGCACCTCACCGGTGCTGCGCGGCAAGTGGGTCATGGAGGTCCTCCTCGGAACTCCGCCCCCGCCGCCACCGCCGGACGTACCCGACCTCGACGAGGCCGGGGCGGTTGTGGACGGACGCTCGCTCACGACGCGCGAACGGATGGAGGTCCACCGGGCCAACCCTACGTGCAATTCGTGCCACCGATTCATCGATCCGATCGGGCTCGCGCTCGACAACTTCGATGTTTCCGGGAAGTGGAGGATCCGTGAGAACGGCCAACCGCTCGACACGCGCGGTGAGTTATATGACGGCACGCCGGTCACGTCGCCTGCGGACCTGCGGGCCGCGCTGCTCGCACGCCCCATTCCGCTCGTGCGTGCCTTCACGGAAAATCTGATGGCCTACGCGCTGGGTCGCCGCGTCGAGTATTTTGATCAGCCGACTGTGCGCCGGATTACCGCCGACGCAGCGGCCGACGGATACCGGATGTCGTCGTTCGTCCGCGGTGTGATCGCGAGTGACGCGTTCCGGATGCAGGTTGCAGGAAGCGGCGTGAAGGCGAGCGCCGACCCCGAAGGACGGCCAGGAGCCAGGTGACATGAATCTGATCAGTGGTGTGCACCTCCCAAGGCGGACATTCCTCCGCGGGGTCGGGGCGTCGGTGGCGCTTCCGTTTCTCGATGCGATGGAGCCCGCCGGGCGCGTATGGTCTAGGGCGGCCCGCGCAAGCGATCCGACCCGACTTGTCGCAATCGAGATCGTCCACGGAGCTGCGGGGAGCAACGCCTGGGGCGCGAGCCAGAACCTGTGGTCCCCCGCGGCCGCAGGCAGAGACTTTGATCTCACGCCCAGCGCGCTTTCGCCGCTCGAGTCCTACCGGAAGGCCCTCACGATCATCAGCAACACCGACGTGCGCATGGCCGAGGCGGCTCAGGCCCCGGAGATCGGTGGTGACCACTTTCGTTCAAGCGCCGTCTTCCTCACTCAGTCGCACCCCAAACAGACCGAGAGTTCCGACGTCCACGTCGGCACCTCACTCGATCAGATCTACGCTCGCCGCTTCGGGCAAGACACGCCGATTCCCTCCATGCAACTCTGCATCGAGAACGTAGACCAGGCTGGTGGATGCGCGTACGGCTACGCTTGCGCCTACACGGACACCATCAGTTGGGCGTCTCCGAGCGATCCGCTCCCGATGATCCGCGATCCGCGGGTCGCCTTCGATCAGCTGTTCGGTGCGGGGGGGACCGCTAGGGAACGGGCTCGCCGGCGCAATACGACGGTCAGCATTCTCGATTGGATCACTTCAGATATCGCGCGCCTCAAGCGCGAGCTCGGCGCGCAGGACATGGAGCGCCTCGACCGCTACCTGGACAACGTTCGCGAGTTGGAGAGGCGCATTCAGGCCGTCGAGTCCCAGAACGCGAGTGGTGAGCCCCGCGAACTGCCGACCGCGCCGGCCGGCGTCCCGGACTCGTTCAGTGATCACGTGAAGCTGATGTTCGATCTTCAGGCACTCGCGTTCGCCTCCGACATGACGCGGGTGTTCTCATTCAAGCTCGGGCGGGACGCATCGTCTCGCGTTTACCCGGAAAGTGGTACTGACACCGGATTCCACCCCGCGTCGCACCACGGCGGTCGGGAGCAAGCGGTGGTCGACTTCGCGAAGATCAACCAGTATCACGTGAGCCTGTTGCCGTACTTCCTGGAGAAGCTCGAGGGACTCGCGGAGGGTGACTCGAACCTCCTTGAAAAGACGATGATCCTCTACGGTTCGCCGATGGCGGATGGAAACCTCCACAACCATCGTCGCTGCCCGCTCATCGTTCTGGGCGGCGCGAAGGGGCGCTTGCGCGGCGAATCGCACGTGCGCGCGCCCGACGAGACACCGATGGCCAACGCGCTCCTCGGCCTGATGCACACGCTTGGAATGGACGACCTCGAGTCCTTCGGAGACAGCACCGGCGTGCTGCCGCTGAGCTGATGAGATCCGCCGCTTTATTGGCCCTGTTGGGTCTGGCGTTTCTCGGCGCGGCGCTCCCTGAGTCACCGGTCGCGGACGCTGCCATGCGTGGGGACGTCGTTGAGGTGCGGGCGCTTCTCGCTCGCGGGGCGGAGGTAGACGCCGCGCAGGGGGACGGTATGACCGGTCTCCATTGGGCTGCCGACCGTGGCGACGCCGAACTCACCGCCGTCCTTCTCGCCGCCGGTGCGCACACCACCGCAGTGACGCGACTGGCGGCCTACACCCCGGTCCATCTCGCGGCGCGTAGCGGTCACGCGGGCGTCGTCGATGCGCTCCTCGCAGCCGGTGCCGATCCGGCCGCGGTTACGAGCTCTGGGCAGGCGACCGCACTCCACTTTGCTGCAGCCGCGGGAAGCGCCCCGGCCGTTGCGGCCCTCGTGAAGGCCGGGGCCGACCCGAATGCACGGGAGACCTCGTGGGGCCAAACACCCCTGATGTTCGCCGCTGCTGCCGGGCGGGTGGCCGCTGTACGGGCGTTGCTCGCCGAAGGCGCCGACCCATGGCTCACGGCACGCGTGATCGACATGGAGAAGAGGGATGCGGCCGATCAGGCCGATCAGTCTCGCCGCAATCGCCGCATCGAGGCTCAGCGCGCTGGCGTGCCGTTCGCCGAGGTCCCGGAGGGACCGACGTCCCAGAACGTGAACGAGGCGCAGCGCGACCGCGTCGCCCAACCGATATCGCGGGCTAAAAGACTCGGGCCCTACGGGGGACTCAGCGCGCTCCTCATGGCCGTGCGTGACGGCCACGCGGAAGTCGTTGCTGCGCTCCTTCAGGGAGGGGCCAATGTAGATCAGCCGAGTGCCGGCGATCGTACCACGCCACTCCTGATGGCCTCGATCAACGGGCACTTCGACCTCGCGATGCAACTCTTGGAAGCTGGGGCCGACGCGAACGCTTCGAGCGTCGCGGGCGCCACCCCTCTCTACGTTACCGTGAATGCGCAGTGGATCCCCCGGTCACGGCATCCTCAGCCGGCAGCTCGGCTACAGCAGTCCGTGACGTATCTGGAGTTGATGAGCGCGCTTCTGGAGGCCGGCGCCGATCCGAACCGACGACTCGAGATGTCGCTTTGGTTCACCACCTTCGGGGACGACTACCTCGGTGTGGACCGGATGGGTGCGACGCCGTTCTGGCGTGCGGCGTACGCGCTCGATATCGACGCGATGAAGCTCCTGCTCGCACACGGCGCGGATCCCAATATTCCGACGCTCAAGCCGGCCGGCCGCCGCCGCGGCAGACCTGCTGGGCCTGACGAGTCAGGACTGCCTCCAGTGCCGGTCGGCGGTCCCGGTGTCTGGCCGATCCATGCCGCTTCGGGTGTAGGGTACGGGGAGGGTTTCGCGGCCAACATCCACGAGCATGTGCCCGAAGGCTGGCTGCCTTCGGTGAGGTTCCTCGTAGAAGAGGTCGGCGTAGATGTGAACGCGCGGGACTTCAAGGGCTACAACGCCATCCACCACGCGGCGGCGCGCGGCGATGACGAGTTGATCATGTATCTCGTCGGAGAAGGCGTCGACGTGACGGCGGTCGCTAGGAGCGGTCAGACCACCGCCGACATGGCGAACGGGCCGGTCCAGCGTATTTCGCCGTTCCTTGGGACCGTAGCGCTACTCGAAAGCCTCGGATCGAAGAACAATCACAGGTGCGTCGGCTGCTAGACTACCCGCCGACGAGCCCGCCGAGCCAATAGCTCGCCTTGATCGCGAAATAGTTGCTCCCCGTAGCGCTCAACGCGCGGAATGGATCGTCGAGGCCGACCCGGTTCCCGATCGCCGCGGTGTCGCTGCGATCCTGCTGCCACACCAGGTAAAGGGTGCTCCCAGGGCGCCACTCCCACTGCAGCACCATCGTGCTCCGAAACGACTTCACGTTGAAGTCACGGTTCGGAATCACGAACGAGTCGGCTCCGTCCACCACGGTGCGTGCCCCGGTTCCGGGGGCGCTGATGGTGGTGCCGTCGGTCCCGTAGGTGCGTAGGAATCGGCTGCCCGCGGCTTCGAGCTCGCCGAAGTCGTAGTATCGCCCGCTCGCGGCGAAGGGCTGGGCGTAGAGTTCGAGATTCACATCGGGCTTGAGCGTGAAGCTGAGCCGCGTCTCCATCGCGAACGTGGTGCGGTCGGTGAACGCGAAGAGGTATCGGCTTCCGTAGGTCGCCGGCCCGCCACCGCCGCGTGCTGATACGTACTGCCTGGGATTGATCTCGTGGTCATAGGAGGGAGACAGCGACACCTGCCAACGTGGGCTCGGTACCATCGACACCCTGCCGTTGACGCCCTCGGTTCGCCGACCGAGGTCGTCACGTCCGTAGTCGAGCTTGAGCGTCCACCGCGTCTGAGACGAGGCTCGGTTGCCGAGGTTGAGCGTAGAGGTCCACCCGAACGGCGTTCCCATGGACGGACCACCCCGTGTCAGACGTTGGCTTTGTGCGGGCAAACTGAAGCGCGCCGAGAGCCGGGTCGTCCAGAAGTTGGTCCATGTGAACGAGGCCGAGGGCGCGAGAAACGTCGACTGGTGCTCGTAGGCGAAGTTCCACTCCGACGTGTCGCTGAAGTCGAACCGATAGTTGCGGAACAACCTGCCAGGGGTCAACTCGCGGTACGTGATCGAAGGGCGCAGTTGCAGCCCATCTCCAGTGACGAGGCGGCCCAGGTTGTTGAACTCTCCCTCAGGGGACTCTAGGTCGGCAGTGATGTTCCAGAGCCAGTGCCGTCCGCTGATCTTCTCGGCTTGAACGGTTGCCTTGGCACCCACCATGCTCGTTCGCTCAGGATCCACACGGACGTGCGTGGCATCCGGCCTCTGGAAATACCGCGAACTGTTCCGTTGCAGCCGAGTGATCGCCTCTTTTTCTCCATCGACGTAGGTGAGGCCCCCGCTTATCGACAACTCGTGCGTCGCGTCGGCGAGCCGGAGGAAGGTGTTTCCGTTCACCGTCACCGCGTTGTGCACGAGGGATGAAGCAAGCGGATCATCCGCCGCGAGGTCCCGATGAACACCCGTGACCATCACGCCCGCCGATGACCCGTCGGGACCGAATTCCTGCTGGACTCGAGCGCTGCCATACGCGGTGCGGGGCGCGACCACCACCTCGTCGAAGGCCTGGGACCCGACATCGTAGGTCTGCGCGGACTCTTGCCCCGTGACCGCGGCGAGCACCCCGATGAGTGTTCCCGAGGGGAGGCGGCCCGTGACCTTCGCCGCGCCGATGATCGTAGAGGTATGCGGTCGGTCCACGAAATCGCCCTGGGCCGAGCCTGGGGGTGCGGCCCCGATGCGCCTGGAGTAGAAATAGTTGTTCACGGGACCGTTGATGAGCGCGTTCCCCTCGGTGAAGAAGGGCCGCCGCTCTGGGAGGAGCGTTTCTGCGTCGGTCAGGTTCACGACTGCGGGATCCGCCTCCACCTGCCCGAAGTCCGGTGTGATCGTGGCGTCGAGCGTCAGGTTCGGACCGACCCCCATCTTGAGGTCGAGACCGACCCGACCCCGCAGGTTCACACCGTCGTCAAAGGGGTTCGCTCGGTCCCGGTCGCCGTTGCGGCTCGAACCCGCAGTCGCGTATGGGCGGAGTTCGACGCGCCGCCCGAGGTCCTCCGTCCGAACGCCGCGCAGTTCACCGAAGCGAGACGCCCACGCGCGCTCGGTCCGGGGGACCGCGATCCAGTAGTCCGACTCGTTCTTCGAGGGGATCGAGCGCTCCATATTCAGACCCCACGCCTGTTCCCCCAAGGTGCTGTAGCGGAGCTGGGAGAGCGGGATCCACATCTCGGCGGTCCACCCCGTGTCATCGGTCGTAACGCTCGCCTTCCAGACCGGATCGAAGCCGCGATCGACCTCGTTCTCGCTGTCGCTTCCGTGAAAGTGATCGAGGCGCACGCCGGCCGCGGTGACTCCGAACGAATATGCGGTGCGGCGGTCGAGGTACGTGTCCAGAGAGATGAGGAGGTATTCGGCGAGGTCTCCCGCGTCGCGTCGCCCCAGAGGCGCCTGAATCGCCGCACGCCCACCACTACTGAACATCCGTGCCCCGACGTACAGAGCCTCGTCGTCGAAAGCGAAGCGGACCTCCGTTCGCTCGGTGGGATCCGCACCCTCGACGGGCTCCTTCTGTGTGAAGTCCACCACAGGGGGGATCTGCGCCCAGAATACTTCGTCCAGGCGTCCGTCAACGCGTATGCTCCCCGGGGGGACTTCGACTGCGACGGCCCGCTTGAGCGACATGCCCGGGACTCTTAAGCTGGGCTCCTGAGCGCTTGCTAGCCCGGCCCCACCGATGAGACCGATCAGGTTCGCCGCGGCCACCCATTTGGCCAGCGTCGAAAACACCCTTCGACGAGTCATGGACTCGCCCGCGGTCGGGCGTTCCAGTTAGGGCCCAACCCGGCCGACAGCACCCACCGCCATCGGTGCAGGCCAGGAAGCCCTTGAACTACCAACCCCTGGTGGCTTGTCGCCGGCCCCGATCGGGTAGGCCACGCATCGGAGGTCTGCTCCGTCTTGGACGGGCGAGTTCACAGCAAAAGCGAGCAACAGGTTCATGCGCGAGTCCAAGAGAGGTGTCAGGCCGACCTGAGACGGGCCAATATGGGAGTGTCTGTGGCGGACCAACAGGCCGAGCGGGTGTGTTCACTGTGGTCGTCAAGGAAGGGGCCTGCCTGCTCATGATCGGGCTCGTGATCGGGTCGGTGGGTTCCGTCTTCGCCTCGCGCGTCCTGTCGGGACTGCTCTTCGGCGTGAGCCCCAACGACCCCGGTCACCCGGATCATCGCCATGCTCCTCATGGGTGGCGTGGGGATCATCGCCGCCTGGGTGCCCGCAGCGCGCGCGCCGAGCGTGCATCCCGTCGAGGCCGCTCCGGAAGTGACCCTACCCGCTCCGCCCCCGTCGCGGCGGCGCCTTGATTGCCTCGTACTGCTGCATGGCTGCCACGACTTTGAAGTTGACGACCATCCGTCCGATCTCGGGTGTTGCCAGGGTGGGATCACCGGTCACGCCGGCGTCGGGCCGCCCGCCCAAACGGTATCGGCGGTCCTTTCGCACGCCTTCCGCAAACACGTACATCACCGCCGACGTGTCTGTGATGCCCGCGTGGCTTCCGATCGTCTCCATGTCGTAACCGTATGCGGCTTTGAGCCAGGCTCGAGAATATTCTTGCCCCTTCTGGTAGTAGTCCGTGAGCGCGAAGACCTTCGTCGCTCCGCCGGCCCACTCGGTGTTGAGCCTGCCGGCTACCTCGTCCATTCCGGCCTGGTCTCCACCGCTGTCGGCGATGAAGATGATCTCGGTGAAGCCGTGTGATGCCAGGCTCCGGGCTGCGGCCTCGAGAAGGTTGTTGTAGCTCGGCGAAGGGTTGGTGATCACACCGGGCTTGTCACCGAAGCCGTCCGCCTCATAGCTGCCCTCGGGAACCCAGGCGACGGTCGGCGCGACGAGCGCATCTCCGAGTTGTCTCGCCATCAAAGCCGCGGCGAAGGTGACGACGTAGTTGTGCTTGCCCATGACCATGTGGGGCCCGTTCTGCTCGGTCCCGCCGATCGGCACGATGACCTTGGTCGTGCCTGCCGCCATCGCGTCGCGGATCTCCGTCCACGTCATCTGCTCGATGTAGGGGTCACCGGTCGTTTGGGCGTTGAGCCCGCCGGAAATGAGAAGGACCGAGGCGAGCGCGAAGGAGAGTTGTCTGATGTCCATGATCATCCGCCTAGCGGGTTCCGACGCTGGCACGGATCTGTGCCAGGGCGTTGTCGGTCTTGATTCGAAGCTGTGCCTCGCCCAGCGCGGCGGTAGCGAGCGACGGATCGCCGCTCACGCCCGACCCCGCAAAACCTCCGTTGAGCACGGCCTTGTCCATGCGCACGTGGTGCGGGTTCACGAACAACATCTGCGAAGTGTCGATCAGCCCCGCGTGGGTGCCGATCTGGGCATCGGCGAAGCCCAGAGCCCGTAGGTATGCGTTGATGTCGTCGTTGCTCTTCGCGTAGTAGTCACCGATGAAGTGCGCGCGTATGCCGGTGTCGGCCCACTCGTGGTTGAGTTGATCGGTCACGGCGCTCATGCCGCGTTGGTTCCCACCCGAGTCGCCGATGAAGACGATGTCGGTGAAGCCCCCGGTGGCGTGACTCTTCGCGGTATGGATCAGCAGGTCACGAAACCACTCCTCGGGCAGCGTGATCGTCCCGGGCATGCGCATGTGACCGGTCGGTTGTTCTCCCCAGTTGCCTTCGGGCACGTAGGTCATGATGGGCGACACCAGCGCGTTACCGAGCACGCGGGCCACCTCGTTCATGGTGTACTCCATGACGTACTTGTGCTCGCCCATCACCATGTGCGGACCTTTCTGCTCGGTCCCGGCCGTCGGAATGATGATCGTCGTCTTCCCCGCGGCGATGTCGTCACGAATCTCCTCCCAGGTAAGAGCTTCGATGAACACTGAATTGGGGGGAGCCTGGGAGAGCAGCAGGGCGGGGGCGACGGCGAGCGCGCCGACGGCCAGAAGCCAACTTCTTTTCATGGACTTCATCTCCAGGGCAAAACGTGAGGGTTCAGACGTTTGTATACTAATCCACGATGGGCTGCCGGCGCACCGTGATCTGCGTGAGTCCCGCTGCGGCGAGCCGGCGATTCAGCACAGGCAGCTCTTCGGCAAGCAGCCGATTCAGTTCGGAAAGGTGAGTGTCGAGCTCGACGGACAGTTCTTCGAACACCGCCGCATACACCCTGGCAGGCGTTCCATCGCCTCGCTCGAGGTGGCTCCGGAGCCCGGTCAGCGTGTCGTTGAGTTTGATGGGGAACGCGATCTTGTCCGTGGGGCCCTGATTGCGGACCTAGTACAGTTCGGCCTCGACCGCGCCGATCAGCCTCGTGACCGTGGCGACGCAGAAAAGCCGCGACGAACACCGGGCCTATGGAGGCCACCCCCAGTCGCGTTCGTGGTCTATCAATTTGGCCTGAGTGGAATGCGGCGCTCAGGATGGTATTCTCTCAGGATGATCCAGGCGATCGGTCGCTGTAGGGGCGTATCGCCTGGATAGGCTCAATGGTACGTAGTGGGAGTGGGCATGGTACTAACGCGCGAAGCGCGGCGGATGGCGACGGTGGAAGTCCGTGGCCCGCTGGTAAGCGCGCGCCACCGCAAGAAGCGTCGCCTCGTCGTAGAGCCTGGCGATGACTGTGATCGCATTAGGTGACGTCGGGTCGGTAAAGCCGTTCGGCAGAGATATGGCGGGATGCCCCGTGAGATTCGTGACCAAGGAGTTGTTGCCTCTCTGGGCAGGTGCCAAGTACACGTCCACCTTCGTCATGATCTCGGCCATGTCCTGTCCGAGCAGTGTACGAATGCGGTTGGCCTGGATGTACTCGGCCGCCGGAATGAAGCGCGCCGTCCGTAGCACGTTGGGCCACGCGTCGACCGCCTGACGAGGGAGTTGATCATCCAGGCCGGTGCGGGTAAGCACGTCGAACGACGCGGCGGCCTCGGCTCCCAGGATCAGGCTGAGTGCCCCGACCGGTTGATCGGGAAGCTCGATGGGTACCAGACGCGCACCCAACGATCGAAACACGTCTAGTGCGGCCCGGTCCAGCACCGCACTGGCATCATCGCCCTCGAAGTCGGCCTCCAGATAGCCCACGGTGAGTGCGGCCCAGTCTACTTCGGGCGTGTAGTTGAATGCGACGTTCACGGCACTGCGGTCGACGCCATCGCTCCCCCGGATGGCGTCCAGCACCATCCCGCAATCTTCAGCGGCCCGACAGATCGGACCGACCTTGTCCATCGACCAACTCACCGCCATCCCGCCGGCCCGGCTCACTCGACCAAACGTGGGGCGCAGCGCGGTGACGCCTGTCGTGGACGACGGCGATACGATGGATCCCCAGGTCTCGGTTCCGATGGCGAACGGCACCAAGCCAGCGGACACCGACGCGGCAGATCCGGCCGACGAACCGCTCGAACCCTCCTCGAGATTCCACGGATTGCGGGTCTGGCCTCCGAACCATACGTCGCCCCAGGCCAGGGCACCCAGGCTCACTTTGGCCAGCAACACCGCCCCCGCCTCCTCCAGTTTACTCGCGACTGTAGCCGTGCCCGCCATCGGCTCGAAACCGTTTGCCACGGCGCCCCACGTCGTTGGGTATCCCGCCACCGCGAATAGGTCCTTCAGCGCGTACGGAATTCCGTGGAGCGGTCCCCGATAGCGTCCAGCGGCCAGTTCACGGTCAGCGCGCGCGGCCTGCCGCAAAGCAACGTCCTCCAGGAGCGTCACCACGACGTGAACGTCCGCGTCAAATCGCTCCAGTCGACCCAGATACATTCGAGTCAGCTCCACGGATGTCACCTGTCGGGTCCGGATCAGTTCCGCCAGCTTAGCGATTGTCCAGTATGCTACGTCCTCCAAGGCTGCGGGCCTCTGGGCCCCTCCCACGTCCGTCCAGGTAGGTCCGAGATCGGTCTCCGGCAGCGACCAAGCGGGGGGCTGTGGCGTGAAGTGTAACGCCGGCATGACCGATTGATCTGGCGCCGCGGCGCGGATGAGCCCATAGCTCTCACGAAGGCTGGCGAGGTCCTGAAAGAACCGCTGCCGCTCCATGAGCTGCTGGCGCTCAGTGGGCGTGAATTCGAGACCGAGTATGAGTTCCGCCTGACGAATCGCATCCGCCGTGATCGGCTGTCCTGTCTCCTGGCCGCTGGAAACCTCCGGGATGGCGGTCGCAAGCAGGACCCAAAAGAACGCACGCAGCGAATACATTGTCTTTCGCATAACCTACCGCTCCGAACCGGTGTTGATACCACGGTGGCCGGGTAGAAGATTGGCAACCTCCTCCATAGTGGCGCGCGCGCCCGGTCTCTGTCCAGGGTGGAACCGTGCAGCGGCCGGCAGCTCGATGAAACCGCCACGCGGTTTCCCTGAAGGTCTCCGGTCGTGGTTACGTCACCCCTCCACCTGTCGTATAATGGGAGGGTGGCCGGATCTAGCCAGAGGAGATGATGACAAAGACGCTGACTTCGCTCGCGGCACTCGTCGTGATCGCGGCCTGCTCGAGGCCCGGACGACTCGTCGAGCGTGAGCCGCCCTTCACCCGCGGACCCATCGCGGAAGAGACGCTCCGAATTCACGTCCAGAACGATAACTTTATGGACGCCCGGCTCCACGCGATCGGCCTCGGCGGCAGACACATGCTGGGAGTCGTCGGCGGGAAACAACAGGCGGTTCTGGCGATCCCGTGGGACTTCGGCGGACCGCTGCGCATCGAAATCAATCTGCTCGTCGGACCAACATGCACGACGCGCGCTATCGATGCCGACCCCGGAGATACGTTCGATGTGAGGATCGAGCCCGTGTTCTCCACGAGTGCCGCCTGCTCGTGACACGGTCCCGGTTCACGTCGACACCGCGGCGGCGTCATGGCGAAAGAGTGCCGCGGCGCCGACGATCGACCAAGCGTCCACTCAAGGACCCACAAGGAGGTGATTCCCCGATGTTCGATACCAACCTCACCAGGCGGCAGTTCGCGACGTGCTTCGCTGGTACGGGGTTGGGCACGACCTTGCTGCCGGGCGTGCTGGGGGCCGAGTTGCAGGAGGCCGGCTCTCCCGAACTCACGTCCGACATGCTCGTGGACGAGTTGGACCGGAACGAGTGGTTCCATCTTAGAACCGTCGTCTACGCACCTCCGTTTCGCGAGTCGAAACTGCTCGCCGTGGCGTACCAGGACGCGACGGTACATCAACCTGAACCAGTCCGGATTAGGATGACAGGAGAACACGGGCGGGAGGGTAAGGGACGAGCGAGGCGTCTCCCGGATCAGCGGAGGCAAACCTCGCGATCGAAACTTCGACGCCGTTGGAGATCCCTGATGGGTCTGAACATCAGACGGGCATGGTACGGTCTACTACTGCTTCTTCTGGGCTGCGCCAGTTCGGGAGAGGGAAGCGTCGGCTCCACTCCGGGCACTCTGACCCGCGCGGGTCTTCTGGAAACGGACGAGGTGATCCTGTACGAGGCCATCCAGCGGCTCCGCCCGCGGTGGCTGAGGCCGCGGGGGGCGAACGCCGCGGGCCGGACGCTGGCCCAGGTCTTCGTGGACGGCGCGCCGCGGGGCGATGTGGCCGCTCTCCGCCAGATCCAGGTGATCGACGTTATCGATGTGAGATTCCTCTCGACCATCGATGCCGCCACGCAATATGGAACGCTGGCGGGTATCGGCGGCGCAGTCATCGTGCGAACGGGACGCTGACGGTCTTTTTGTCTATGGCTCTTCCTGGAGTATAAGCGTCGGCCCCTCTACCCGGCCCTCTCTGCAGTCGGGGGCAACCCGTGGGTCTTCCGCGGTCTTTCTGACCACAGTTCCGTCGAGGGGATCACTCGCAGTCCCGCTCGCCTGGATCGCCAGATTGCAGGAAGCGGGGTCCAGGAACGTGAAGGTGAAGCGACCCGAACCATCGGTCGTCGTTCCTTCAGGAACCTCGACGTCGCAAAAAACGAGGAGGCATTGAGCCTCCGCTCCTTCGGGAAGGAACAAAGAGATATTTGCGCCCGAGACCGGGACGGTGGTGGCGAGTGTGCCGTCCATTGTATTCCAATACGAGGCCCTCGATTCTCATTTTCCCACGTCGGTATGACCTCAGTGGTGGACCCACACGTGAAAAGGACGGGGAGGACCAACGCGATCATGATACTCAGCCGCCTCGTCATCACAGTCCTCCGAGTACGACGGATCTCGCCCGCCCCTTACCTCCCCTCACCGACGACCCTCCGGAACTCGGCGTTACCCCTGATCGCCGCGAACGCGTCGCTGGTCGTCGCTCGCGCCCTCCAATCGGGATTCCGATCGATCGCGAGTGTGAGCGTGGTCAGCGCACTCGGAACGCTGCCATCCCTCGCGTACAACTCGGCGAGCTGGAACAGGTACCGATCGCTCTCCGGCGCCAGTGCCACGGCTTTCCGTTGCGCTCGAAGCGCTTCGGCCAACCTCCCATCCTGCGCGAAGTCCGTGGCCAGTGTCGATTGGTTGCGCGCGACGGCCATGTTCATCAAACGGCGGATCTCGACGAACGGCGTCGGATGGTCGTCCACTCGCACATCGACCCAACGATCCGTGGTTCGGCGGGAATCCCCAATCGGCTTGACAATGAGGATCCCTCCGGACTGCTTGCCACGAGCGTCCCCGCCGGCTGCTTGGCCGGCGTCCAGGGCTGCCATCAGCCGTTCGGCGAGTACGCCTTCCGCAGCCTCGAAGGCGCGAGCCATCTCGCGCACCACGGCTTCCCCGGCCAGGATGTTTCCCTGAACTGAGTAGTTCTCGCCTTCGATGTGCCCGGCCCAATCGCTCGTACCCGATCCCGTATACGCTTTGACTCTACCGCGCGCGTCGATGACCGCGAGCTGTCTCCGATCTCGCCCGGGATCGGCGCCGGTGAGCTGTCTCACCACCTCCTCGGGAGACCGGCCCTGCTCTAAGAGGGAGAGGCCCTCGGGGCCGTAGTATTGGTTCGCTGAGGCCTGAGTAGCGACCGCGCCCACTCCGGCTTTGGCGTACGAGACGATCGCGGCCGCGCGGAATGCTCTCGACTGCACCGCCACCGCCAGTTCCTCCGTCGCGGGGTCCCGAGCGACGATCGAGAATGTCGCGACGATCTCCTCGCCCACCTCGTCCAAGATCGGGTCATGGGCCTGCGCCGCTCCGGCCAGGGGGGTGATCGCGATTATGCTACCGCACAGAATCACGCTGAAAGATTTCATCATCATATGCCCGTCCTAAGTGGCGCGGCTCCGCGCCGCGAATAGTTTGCCATTCTACGGACGCAAGACTGCCGAAACAATTGGTCCGGACAACCCACCACGACCCAGGCTCAGGCGGGGCCTCAGCATGCGTACGACTCCCACGAAAGCCGGATCTCTTCGAATCGCGGCATTGGGGCTCATGTGCGCCCTCGTCCTGCGGTCGCCTGTCACGGCGCAGCGCAGCGACGGAGTCGGGCCATTGCTGCAAGGTGTGGACTCCGTTTGGAACGTGACGGAGGCTCGAGGCCGCACCTATGAGGTGGACTTCACGACAGATGAGGGGACCTGGATGTCGGTGGATGTCTCCCCAGACGGCCGTTGGGTCGTGTTCGATCTGCTCGGCCACGTGTACCGAATGCCCTCCGAGGGGGGGGCGGCGGCGGCGCTCACGCAGTCGAGCGGTGTGGCTACCAACTACCACCCACAGTACTCTCCAGACGGGACGCGCATCGTGTTCGTCTCGGACCGAGGGGGACAGAGTAATCCCTGGGTGATGAACGCGGACGGCACGGATCCGCAGCCGATCTTCCTTGATCTGGACACACGTGTCGTCGAACCGACGTGGACGCCAGATGGTCAAGCGGTGGTTCTTCGCCAACAGGCGCTCGCGGGATCGGAGCGTAGCAGCGGAATCTGGATGTACCGTATCGACGGCGAGCCGGTGCGTGAGTTACTCGGTGCCAGCCAACGAGGCGCCGCCTGGCCGTCACTCTCTCGCGACGGACAGTACCTCTATTACCACATCGCGGTCGGCCCTGCCGATATGATCAAGGGGGCCTACCAGCTTCGGCGCCTCGATCTCTCGACCGGACGGATATCCGAGATCACGACGGGTACGGACCAGGCGCAGTATCGGGGCTCGAGCGGCGGAGCGATCGCTCCGGAGGTATCGCCTGACGGCCGGTGGCTCGCGTTCGCGCGGCGCATTCCGGACGGCACGATCTCCTACCGCGGGCATCGCATCGGCCCTCGCACCGCCCTCTTCGTGCGCGATCTTCGGTCCGGTGCCGAGCGCGTCGTAATGGATCCGATTGAGCTCGATATGGCGGAGGGCATCAAGACGCTGCGCGTTCTGCCGGGCTATTCATGGACCGAGGACGGGGGCGCGATTGTGATCTCCCAGGGCGGAAGGCTCAGACGCCTCGATCCGATGGGGGGCACTGTCGAGACGATTCCCCACAATGCGCGCGTACGGCGGACGGTCTCGGAGCAAGCGAGAGGCGCACGGCAGCTCTCGGATGGGCCGCTGCAGGTGCGATTCACGCGTTGGCAAACTGCGTCACCCGATGGGCAACGCCTCCTTTTCCAGGCGGTCGGCAGACTCTGGGTCATGGAGCTTCCTGATGGTGAGCCGAGACGACTGACGGAGGAGGCCTTCGATCCTCTGGAGTACTCGGGGGCGTGGTCACCGGATGGCCGTGAGGTCGCTTTCACCACCTGGGACGACTTCGAGCGAGGTCACCTCTGGAGGATCGCCGTCGATGGGGGAGCACCGGAGCAGTTGAGCGTGGAGGCGGGAGAGTACGTGAACCCCGTCTGGGCGCCCGACGGGCGCTCGCTCCTGGTCACACGTGGCTCCGGCGCGACGGCTCGGGGGCGCACCTGGGCGAACAATCCGTGGTATGAGATCGTCACCGTTCCGCTGAGCGGCGGTGAGCCCCGCGTCCTCGCCCGGGCGAGCACGCGACACGACGGCGGAGCGCAGGCGGGCGGGCGCAGGCAGATCGTACGGGCCTCGTTCGGCGCTGAAGGCCGTGTATACTTCCCTGAGGAGGCGCCACCGGACTCGTCCGGGCGTGGCACGGCGCTCGTTTCGGTGCATGCCGACGGCACGGACCGCCGTGTTCACGTCAGTCTCCCGTTTGCCGACGAAATCGTGCCGTCGCCCGATGGCCGTTGGGTCGCGTTCGCCGAAGGCTTCAACGTGTACGTTGCCCCGATGCCCGAGATTTCGGAGGGAGGTACGGAAACGCGCATCGATAAGCGGCTGGATGCGGATGTCCGACGCCTGACGCTCGAGGGTGGGCTGTACCCGCGGTGGCGCGGTCCAACCACACTCGAGTTCGGGAGCGGTGTCCGCTACTACCGTTACGACGTCGAAACCCAACGGACCGATACCGCCTGGATCGACCTCAGGGTCCCGCGGGCCATCCCGAACGGTACGATCGCGATTACAGGAGCGCGTATCCTGCCCATGAACGGAGGCGGCGTGATCGAGCGCGGCGACATCGTCGTTCGCGGGGGTCGCATCTCATGCGTTGGCGTGTGTGGCACGGTGGGCGCCGACCGGGTCGTGGAAGCGAATGGGGCCACGATTATCCCAGGAATCGTCGATCCGCACGCGCACCATCACCGGGAGCACTCTGGAATCCTCCCGAGGAGAAACTTCGAAGCGGCCGCTTACCTCGCCTATGGTGTCACCACCACGATGGACCCGATCGGCTGGTCGGCCGCGGTGTTTCCCGAGGCCGAGATGATCGAGGCGGGTCTCATGGTTGGCCCGCGGGTGTTCAGCACCGGCGAGAATATGTCAGCGGGTGACCGCGCCCGTTCGAACGAGATTACGAGCTACGAGGACGCGGTACACGAGATCAACAGGCTCATCGACTGGGGAGCGGTTGCCATCAAGCAGTACGGCCAGCCCCGCCGAGCTCAGCGGCAGTGGATCTCGGACGTCGCACGCTCCGCCAACGTGATGGTGACCGGTGAGGGCTCGGACCTCCCGTACAACGTCGGAACGACGCTCGACGGTCAGACCGGATGGGAGCACCCGATGAGCTATGTGCCACTCTACGCGGATGTCGCGGAGTTCTTCGGGCGGACATCGTCCGTATACTCACCCACGTTCGTGGTGGGTGGCGCGGCGGCGTGGAACGAAGAGTATTTCTGGCAGATCGACGATCAGTGGAAGGATGCGAAGCAGCGCCGATGGCTGCCGTGGCGCCATCTGATACCGCCTACTCGTAGGCGCGTGCTTCGGCCCGAAACCGATTACTCGTTCCCGTTCATCGCCATGGGCATGGCCGACGTCATCAAAAGCGGTGGCTACGGCGCGATAGGCTCGCACGGACAGCACCACGGCATCGGCTCACATTGGGAGATGTGGATGGTCGCGACCGCCATGAGCCCGATGGAGACGCTGGAGGTCGCGACGATGCATGGAGCCCGTTTCTTGGGCCTGCACGAGGATATCGGCTCGATCGAGGTGGGGAAGGTGGCCGATCTTGCAGTTCTGAACGCAAACCCGCTCGACGACATCCACAACACCGCCGATATCCGCTTCGTGATGAAGGCAGGAACCCTCTATCAGGCCGACACGCTGGACGAACTCTGGCCGATACCACGCGTCTACGGGCCGTATCCGTGGGTGGACGAGGACATGCTACGGTACGACGACCGTCCAGTCGGGTGGTGGGACGATGGTCGCAGAGGTCGGTGAGCTAGCTCCGGGCTACCCGTCCCACCCCATCGTTTCGATGAGGATGACACCCGCTGCGGCGGTCGGGTACCGCGTTGTCGATGCGGGTCCCCGTAGCACGCGGATGCGCGCCACGGACGCAGCCGGGATTTGGGCGAGCGTCAACATCGCACTGTCCTGTCCTCCCGCGTCGATTCTGACGCCGTCGAGATAGATCTGAGGCTCGTCAGTAAGAACGAACGAGTTCACGCCTCTGAGTCGGATGCTCACTCCGACACCGACGCCCCCCTGAGGTTGGTGGGCTGTGAGGCCTGGAACGCCTGTGAGCAGAAGGTCCGCAGCGGTTCGTTGACTCGCGCCAGTGCCGCTGATCAGCGCTTCCGAGTGCCCGCGCCCACGACGGTCGCGTCGCGGGACCTCCACTAGGAGCTGATCCATCATAGCCGACAACCGGTGGAGGTGGAAGTGGATCAGCGATTCCTCCATCGGGGCAATCTTGATCGTCTCGACGAACGTGATGTACCCCTCTCTCTCGACGCGCACGACGACGTCCCCGGTGGGCACGTTGAGGAGGCGAAACCACCCCTCTGCGTCCGTGCGGGTCCAGTGATGCGTGAACTCCATGAGACCCACGAGCGCGCCGGACACGGGATTGAGATTCCCTTGATTCAGCACCCTGCCCATGACCGAGCCGGTTTCTTGGGACGCCACGGGCTCAGCCGCGCCTGCGAGAGCAGCCAGCAACGCGCACATGCCGACACGGAGAACGCGCACAGCGTGGAGTGGGCTCTTTGGAATTCGCGCCTCTGGCTTCGGCACTGGTGTTACCTCTCGCTAGATGACGATCCTCGGTGTTACCCCGCCGGGCGGAAACATTTCCGTCCCGCTACCCCTCCCAGCATCAGAAGCCTCGACGGACTTCGGTAGGCACCGATGCTCCGCGAATAAGCGCCCGCG
>Ga0302132_10000509_pt1 | contig 21812 bp, 19 predicted proteins | sample CB9_321_MG_FD_203113 | JGI IMG/M metagenome (GOLD analysis project Ga0302132, IMG submission 203113) | Marine microbial communities from Western Arctic Ocean, Canada - CB9_32.1 | ecosystem: Environmental > Aquatic > Marine > Oceanic | place: Canada: Western Arctic Ocean | collected 2017-09-19
AGACTGTAGGCTTGTTTTTTGGAAGATCGGTACGGAGGTGGGCGTCTGAGGCAAAACCATCTGCGAGGGTAGTGATTCGATTTTGGCAGGAGCCAAAATCTTCTATGAACGACCGAGCAACACGCTATATTTTTTTGTTAATATCTTTAGATACAAAGTTTTTCTATGTGCAAGCACAAATGTTCTGCCAAGTAATGTACTGTATATTGGCTTGCCACCAAAAAAATGTGCCGCAATGGTTGCACTAAAACAGGTGAGAATTAATGGTAAAATAAGTGCGTAATTCATGGTCATTTCAACCACAAGCACAATACCTGTTAGCGGTGCACCAACAGTTGCCGCAAAAAGAGCACTCATTCCTGTAACGGCAAATATGGCAGGATCTTGGACAATACCCGGTAAAAAGAAGGTGACAATCATGCCAAATAAAATCCCAAAAATGGTACCAAGTGCTAACATTGGGGCAAATATTCCACCAGGGGTGCCTGTTCCATAGCTTGTCCAAGTTGTCAGCATTCGTAAGACGAATAAAATTAGTAAAGCACTTAGCCCCATGTTTTCTTGAAGCGCAATAGGGATGACGGTATAGCCACCGCCAATGGCATTCGGATAGGCAACGGATAGAATCCCAGCGCCAATGCCAATTGCAACAATGAATATCCAGAAACGTTTGCGGTCAAGTAGCATAAAAAAATTTAAGAATCGGATGAGATATTTGTTGAAAATAACACCCATAATACCAAAAAGAATGCCGAGAATAACAAAGATCCAAAGTGAGCTTAGCTCAGGTGCTCTGAGCTGTATCATGGGAATGTCGGATGCTTGCCCCATAAAAACCCGCAACATTATGTCGCTGCAAACACAGGCAATGATGACGGTTTGTAGAGATTTAAAACTATAGTTAAATTGCTGGCGCATTTCTTCAACAACAAAAAGAATCCCAGCGAGTGGAGCATTAAATGCAGCGGCTAAACCTGCACCAGCTCCTGCTGCAATAAGTATATGTGTGTGTTCGGCGCTAAGTCTAAAAATGCTTTGCATCATTTTACCCACGGCACCACCCATTTGTATTGTCGGACCTTCCCGCCCAAGCACAAGCCCGCTTGAAAGTGAGAGAATTCCTGCGAAAAACTTAATAGGTAAAACCAAATACCAGCGCATCGTGCGCTTATGTTCGAGTATTCCCTCAATCTCTTGAACGCCACTTCCTGCTGTTTCAGGGGCAAATCTTCTAACGATGACCAAGGCACTAACCAAAAATATAGTAGAAAATAATGCGGCTAGAAAATATTGTAATATTGGATAAATGATGCTTGAGAGGAATATACCTTTGGTATGTTCAATCCAAATGATACTGATTTGAAAAACAGCACCAATAGAACCTACAATTAAACCCGTTATTGCGCCAAGAATAACCAATTTTGTAACTTCGTGTGGGTGGTGGGGATTTTTTGTCATAAAGTGATTTCTTGAAATAACAATTATTTAAGTATAGATAAAATATTTTAAAAATCCGACTTAAGTTATAGGATCTTTATTAGAAACTTAAATAGTCTAGGACAATTTACGATATCAAACAAATTAATAATAGGTGTTGTGCTTTATGAAGGATTTGATCTTTTGGATGTGTTTGGGCCATTAGAAATATTTGGTACTCTTCAGAATCATTTTGATATTAAATTAGTTTCAGAACATTTGAATGTTGTTTCAAGCATACAGGGCCCTAAATCCGTGATTGATCATAAATTTGATATATATTAGGAAATCCCTGTTTTTGACACCCTCCCGGAAATGTATATAATACAGTCTGTGATTTAATAGCCACATACGGCAGGAGAATTTATTTTGAGACAAACTAGAGTTATATCTTGGGTTGTATGGTTGCTTGCCGGTAGTTTTTTTATGCTAGATTATTTTATCAGGATATCTCCTAGTGTAATTACTAATGAGTTAATGTCCACATTTCATGTTAACGCTTTTGCTCTTGGCGGTCTCTCTGGAGTATTTTACTACGCTTATGTACTTATGCAGGTTCCTGTGGGTTTATTAGTCGATCGCTTTGGCCCCAGAAGACCCTTAATTATTGCTGTGGCTGTATGTACCGCTGGCATAATTTTATTTGGTGTTTCACAAAATATATCTGAGCTATACTTGTCGCGAATTTTAACTGGACTCTCAGGTGCCTTTTCTTTTGTGGGCACCCTAAAGATAATTCATTTATACTTCCCTAGACGCTACTTCGCTATATTAGCCGGTATTACTCAGGCTCTTGGAATGATTGGTGCTACAGTAGGCGATGCTCCCATGTCACTGTTGATGAACCACTTTGGATGGAGACAGATCACCTTGGCTATGGGTGCTATATTCCTTTTACTCCTAATTGCCATTATTGTTTTTATTCGTGAAAAATCGCAAGTAGTACAGCTGAGAAGAGATGAACAGCCATTCAATGTTGTGCAAGGATTAAAATGCATTACGCATAATTCTCAAACATGGATCAACAGCATTTATATAGGATTTTTATATGGGCCTACCGCCGCATTCGCTGGTTTATGGGGCGTACCTTACTTTACTTTATTCTTCAAAGAATCAACGACAATGGCTGCCACTCAAATTGGAACCATATTTATTGGCTTGGCTATTGGATGTCCAATTTATGGATGGATATCAAATAGGATGGGTAAACGCATACCTATAATGAGGCTATCGGCCATTATGTGCTTTATTTTAATTGTTGTTATTATATTTGGACACAGCTTGATACCATCACAACATATACCACAGGCTGTTATCTATACGGTTTTATTTTTATATGGGTTTTTTAATAGCGGCCTTATTCCCTCTTATGCCGTTGCAACCGAAAGCAGCCCACACGAATTAAGCGGCATTGCTTTGGGGTTAACTAATATGGCCTCTTTAATTATTGGATCACTTTTGCTACCTGTAATCGGAAGAATAGTTGACTATACTTGGAGTGGTCATATGTATGAAAATCACCCTTTGTACACAGTTGGTGATTTTCAAATAGCTTTACTTATATTGCCTCTATGTTTTATCATTGCGCTTATCGCTTCATTTTTTATTAAAGAGACGTATTGTGTCAGCGTCGTACCACACTAGGGGGGTCTGGGGTTATACCCCGACTTTTGTTCTCGGAGTGGTTATCAATTCATAGGTGTTGTAAAGTGGTTTAGTAAAGATAGAGGCTATGGTTTTATATAGGTTGCCTTGAATGCTCATGTTATTTTATTTCTCATCATGATCATGGCGATGGTGTATATCAGGGTAGTGCTGATGCGAATGAGTTATTTTTTCATGTTGATGTGCATGTGCATGCGGTTTTGAGTTATCCCATTCAAAGTCATGCTTATGTTGGTGATGGGCATCATGATGATGAAAATGGTTATGATTCAGTTTTTCATGAGAATGCTTATGGCTGTGGCTTTCTGTTAAGTGTATCCATACACCAGCCATCATGAATATGGCTGCAATCCAGAATGAGATAGAGGTTACGTCATTAAAGAAAATAATAGCGATGGCAGCACCGATAAATGGTGCGGTAGAAAAATATGCGCCGGATCTTGCTGTGCCAAGTCCTCTGAGTGCAAGCACAAAAAGCACCAAACTAATCCCATACCCTAGAAAGCCGATGAGCATTGCATAACTGATGTTGAGGAGCGAGGGTAAAGTTAAGCCAATCATTAGCCCCAGTGTGACATTCACCGCTCCGGCAAAAAAACCTTTGCTGCCAGCAATGAACAATGAATCAGATGCCGAAATATTTCTCGTCAGATTATTATCAATTCCCCAACAAAGGCACGCGAATATAATCATCACAGAACTAAACCAGCTATCCGAAGATAAATGATTGGGTAATACAAGAACCACGCCACCCACCACAATCAGCAGCATTCCAATAATCATGCGTTTATCGGTATGCTCTTTAAAAATGACCCAAGCCAAGACTGCTGTTAAAACACCTTCAAAATTTAATAACAACGATGCCATTGCCGCACTTGATTGAAGCAGTCCCAGCATCAAAAGTGTTGGCGCTAAGATGCCACCAAAGATGATGGATCCGATTAGCCAAAACCAGCCTGCTCCTTTTAATCCAGTTGCTTTCCAGCCTTTATCCTTAACGATTCGAAAAAGTAAAAGACCAATTCCGCTCCCTAAGTAAAGCACGCCCGCTAGCAGTATTGGTGGAAATTCATCAATCAAAAGTTTTGCAAATGGCGTGCTTGCACCAAAAAGAACTGCGGCACTGATTGCGATGATAACGGCTGGGGATAAGTGTAATTTTTTGTGCATGAAGCAGTATTGTTATTTAAAGGGCATATAGAATCATATAACTAAAAGTTATATGAAGATAGCAATAAATTCGTTCAATTGGTCAATAAATAAATCTAGTATTTTCATCATGATTAAAGTAAATGAAGATGCCTATTTAACATGTCCGCTGCCAAATTATTACCCAGTAATCCACAACCATTAAGTCAAGCACAGCTTTCGATACTTCAACCGATACTGAAGGAAATGGATAACCAACAACTGACGTGGTTAAGTGGTTATATGGCAGGGCTAGCAGAATTATCCCCATCAAAGCAAATTCAGCCGGATGCGCTAACCTCAAACACTGTTATAACCATATTGTATGGATCACAAACGGGTAATGCTCGATCCTTAGCACAAGAGGTTCACTCAAAAATAAAACAAAAATGCTTACCAACTAAGTTGATTTCAATGGGTGATTATCGCATTAATCAGCTTAAGAAAGAAAAGTGGTTAGTGGTTGTAGTGAGTACGCAAGGTAATGGTGATCCGCCAGAAGAGGCAATTGATTTTTATGAACAGCTATTGGGAAAGCGTGCGCCCAAAATACCAAATTTAAATTTCTCTGTGGTGGGTTTGGGAGATAGCAGTTATGACGAATTTTGCCAAACGGCGAAAGAAATGGATGAACGTCTTGAAGCTTTAGGCGGTAAGCGTTTCACAGAAAGACTGGATAATGATTTAGATTATCAAGATGATTGTGATCAATGGAGTGCGTCATTTATCACGGTGATCGAGCCTAAGATTCGAGAAGAAGTGGGTGGTGTTGTCATTCCATTAGTGCCTGTACCTGAAGATGACACCCCATCATGGACAAAGAATCACCCTTTTTCGGCGGAACTGTTGTTGAATCAAAAAATCACCAGTCGTCAGTCAACACAAGATGTGAGTCATATCGAACTTTCCCTAGAGGGATCTGAACTGGCCTACCAACCTGGTGATGCCTTAGGTGTGATTGCAAAGAATAATCCTCAGTTAATTCAATGTATTTTAGAGGCTATGAAACTCGATGGCGAACAAAATATGGGTGTTGATTTTGCCGATCGAAGTCTATTTGATGTGTTGAAAAATGATTATGAGTTGACGACACCACACCCTGCTTTTTATGAAAAATGGTTGGCGTTGAGAAATAACCAGAGTGTTTTGAGTGGTAGTTTAAATTTATCTAAAAAAGAAATCAATGCGTATTTAGAAGGCAAGCAAATTATAGATGTGATGATTGAATATAAGAACGAATCCATCGTTGCTTTAGATTTTATTCAATGCTTACGAAAAGTGGCACCAAGGCTTTATTCTATTAGTTCAAGTGCGGATTTGTGTGAAGATGAGGTGCATATTACTGTGGCAAAAGTGCATTATGAAGCCTTTGGCTTTGAGCATGGCGGACATGCTTCCACTTATTTTGCAGATCAGATTGAAGTCGGTGAAGACATCGGTGTTTATATCACGGAAAACCCTCATTTTCGTTTACCAGAATCAGGCGATACATCCGTTATTATGGTTGGTCCAGGTACAGGAGTCGCACCTTTTAGAGCTTTTATGCAACAAAGAGATTTCAATGGTGATCAAGGAAAAAATTGGTTGTTCTTTGGTGCAAGGCATGCGAAGGATGATTTTTTGTATCAAACGGAGTGGTTGAAATACCGTGATAAAGAGTTGCTTACACATTTGGATGTGGCATTTTCACGTGATCAGAGCGAGAAAATTTATGTACAACATTTAATGAAGCAGAAAGGAAAATCGCTATTTGAATGGCTGGAAAATGGTGCTCACCTTTATGTTTGTGGGGCGATTAAAATGGGGGCAGATGTACATCAAACTTTGAAAAAGATTATCCAGAAAGAAAAAGGGTGTTCTGGGGATGTGGCAGAAAAATATTTAAGCGAACTCAGAAAAGCAAAGCGTTATCAAAAGGATGTATATTAAAATGAGCACTGAAACGAAAAAATTACCGGTTAATGAAACGAATTTATCTAAGCTTGCGATTAATGAATCTATTAAAACAAAAAGCAATTACTTGCGTGGAACGATTATCGAAGGGCTTGCAGATCGTGCCACAGGCTCCATGAGTGAAGATGATCAACAGTTGATAAAGTTTCATGGTGTGTATCAACAAGATGATCGAGATCTGCGTGTCGAAAGATTGCAGCAAAAGTTGGAGCCAGCTTATAGTTTTATGATTCGTGCACGTGTTCCTGGAGGGGTGAGTACCGCTCAACAATGGTTGGATTTTGATGCCTTAGCAAGTCAATATGGTGCGGAAAATTTTCGTTTAACCACGCGTCAAGCCTTTCAACTTCATGGTGTGATTAAACAGTCATTAAAGCAAACGATTGCAGATATTAATGCGTCACTTTTAGATACGATTGCGGCTTGCGGGGATGTGAATCGTAACGTGATGTGCTCGATTGCACCACATTTGGGCAAGGTGTACCACGAAGTGCTGGAAGTGGCGACCAGTATTAGTACACACCTTACACCGCATACGCGTGCTTACCATGAGATTTGGTTGGATGGTAAAAAGCTGGAATCGGGTGTGGAAGAGGCCGAGCCTATTTATGGGAAAACCTATTTGCCGCGTAAGTTTAAGATTGGCGTGGCGATTCCGCCTTACAATGATGTAGATGTATTCTCTCAAGATATTGGTTTTATTGCGCAGATTGAATCAGGAGTGCTGTTAGGATTTGATATTTCCATCGGGGGTGGTATGGGTGCGACACATGGAGATCAAAATACCTATCCTCGTGCAGGTTCGATCATTGGTTTCTGCCTGCCTAATCAAGTCGTGGCGGTGGCAGAGGAAATTGTGAAAATTCAGCGAGATTATGGTAATCGGATAAATCGCAAACGTGCAAGATTTAAATATACCATTGATGATTTGGGTTTAGATTTCATTACAGAAACTCTAGCTGAGAGGTTAGGGTATGCCCTACAACCCGCAAAGTTGGTTGAATTTATTTCAACAGGCGACAACTTTGGTTGGCATCAAGATCCTGATGGCTTGTGGAGTTTGGCTTTATTTATTCCGCAAGGTCGCATTGTGGATACGGATGACCTGAAGTTACGTACTGCTTTAAGAGAAATTGCCAGTATTCATCAAGGCAGAATGATTATTACACCAAACCAAAATTTAGTGATTGCAGAGATTGCAGGATCAAACCGTTCTAAAATCGAAAGCATTTTAAAAGAAGCATCGTTGGTTTCCCTAAATAATGAGAGTGGCGTGCGTAAACGTGCGATTGCGTGTGTGGCATTTCCCACTTGTGGCTTGGCAATGGCAGAAGCAGAGCGATATTTACCAAAATTTGTGGAAAAAGTACAGGAGATTTTGCTGGATCTTGCCTTGGAGGAACAGGAAATTTCTATTCGAATCACAGGCTGCCCAAATGGGTGTGCACGGCCATTTTTAGCCGAAATTGGTTTGGTTGGAAAATCAGTAGGCCGGTATAACTATTATATTGGTGGGAGTATTACCGGAGATCGTTTGAATCGCTTGTATATGGAAAATGTTGACGAGGTGCAAATCATTTCATCGTTACGCGACATCTTAACAGACTATGCTAAAAATAAATTGCCACAGGAAGGGTTTGGCGATTTTACGATTCGAAAAAACTATGTCGCTGAAGTTTTAGAAGGGAGGTTATTTCATGCATCATAATAGTAGCAATGTTATTTTGAAAGGGCTTAATGCCACACAGCGTGTTGAGTGGGCGCTCGACAACTTATCAGGTGAGCATGTTTTGTCTTCAAGCTTTGGGGCGCAATCTGCGGTGATGTTGCACTTGCTGACACAAATTAAATCAGATATTCCCATTATTTTAATTGATACCGGGTATTTATTTAAAGAAACTTATGATTTTGTAGATCAGCTGACAGAACGCTTACAGCTTAATTTAAAAGTGTATCGCAGTGAGACGACACCAGCATGGCAGGAATCACATTATGGGAATCTTTGGGAGCAGGGTGTTGAGGGGATTCAAAAATATAATCAAATGAATAAGGTGGCGCCAATGGAATGTGCGCTTAAGGATTTGAATGTCAAAACATGGTTTGCCGGTCTCAGGCGTAGTCAGTCAGAGAGCCGAGACAAGATTGATTTTTTGAGTCAACAAGGAGGTCGCTATAAGTTTTATCCTATTGCAGATTGGGGTGATCGAGATATTCATTTTTACCTTAAAAAACATCAACTTCCCTATCACCCATTATGGTATCAAAACTATGTATCAATTGGTGATACACATACCACAAAGCCACTAACAGCAGAAATGTCAGTGGCAGATACCCGTTTTTTTGGTCTGACCCGAGAATGTGGTTTGCATCAAATTATATGAATGAAAAATTAAATAAGATAAGGAACATGTTATGAGACACCCCGTCAAAGAATTATTAGTGCATGGTGCTGAGAAAGTGCAATTGCTTAAGCGTTTACCACAGATGCAATCTTGGGATTTAACTCAGCGACAACTTTGCGATTTAGAATTATTGCTTAATGGTGGGTTTTCCCCATTAGAAGGGTTTTTAGGTGAAGAGGAATATTATTCTGTTTGCCAGGGTATGCGCTTAACAAACGGTGTATTATGGGCAATACCGATTACCTTAGATGTTGGTGAAGATTTTGCTTTAGGCGTTAAAAAAGATGAAGAGATTGTGCTGCGTGATGGTGAAAATATTCCTTTAGCCATTTTAAAAATAGATTCAATATGGAAAGTGGATAAGTTGTCAGAAGCCGTGTTAGTGTATGGTGCGGACGATCTTGCGCATCCTGCGGTGGCTTATTTGCATCAACAAGCAGGAGATTGGAATATTGGTGGTAGTCTTAAAGGGTTGTCATTGCCTATCCATTATGATTTCAAAGCGCTACGCCATACGCCAAATCAATTGCGCGCAATCTTTGGGCGAGTTGATTGGCAAAAAATTATTTCATTCCAAACCAGAAACCCTATGCATAAGGCGCATTATGAGATGACCGCGCGAGCGGTAGAATCAGAGGATGCCAATTTACTACTGCACCCTGTCGTGGGCATGACGAAACCGGGAGACATTGATCATTATACCCGAGTACGTTGCTACCAAGAGGTCATATCTAAGTATCCTGAGGGTACTTCAACATTGAGCTTATTACCGCTTGCCATGAGAATGGCAGGACCCAAAGAAGCACTTTGGCATGCACAGATTCGCAGAAATTATGGGGCAACGCATTTTATCGTAGGGCGTGATCATGCAGGTCCTGGGAAAAATAGTCAAGGCAGGGATTTTTACGAACCTTATGCCGCACAACAATTGGTAGAAGAATATAGGTCAGAGCTGGGTATTAATATTATTCCTTTTAAGGCGGTTTCTTATGTGGAAAATAAATCTGAATATAAGCTTGCTAATGAGATTTCTGCGGGGGATAAAGTATTAAATATCTCAGGCACGGAGTTTAGACGGCGACTTAGAAATGATTTAGATATTCCAGACTGGTTTTCTTTTTCTGAAGTCATCTCTCATTTAAAAGTGGCACATCCCTCACGTCATAAACAAGGTTACACGATATTTTTTACAGGGCTTTCTGGATCAGGCAAGTCTACCATTGCCAATGCCTTGCAGATTAAGCTTTTAGAACACGGAGATCGCCCCGTAACCTTATTAGATGGTGATGTGGTACGAAAAAATTTATCGAGTGAACTGGGATTTTCAAAAGCGCATCGCGATTTAAATATTCAGAGAATCGGCTACGTGGCAACAGAAATCACCAAGCATCGTGGCATTGCTATTTGTGCGCCGATTGCGCCTTATGCGCAAACTCGAGATTTGATTCGTCGTGAAATATCACAGCATGGCGGCTTTATTGAAGTGCATGTTTCAACCCCTATTGAGGTGTGTGAGCAGCGAGATAGAAAAGGGTTATATAAAAAAGCACGTTTGGGTTTGATCAAAGGCTTTACAGGGGTTGATGATCCTTATGAGGAGCCTAAGAATCCTGAAGTCACGATTAATGCTTCGGAATTGGAGGTTGGGGGTGCGGTACAAAAAATTCTATCGACGATTGCGGAGTTAGGTTATAATGTCGGCAATCAACCACTCAATGATCCCTATACTTGGAGGGCACCAGAATGCAAGATTCACGCTGGGTCAGCCTGATAAAAGGAATTAGTTGGCGATTTTTAGCCACGTCTTTAATGATTTTAATGAGTTATATGGTGATTGGTGATGCGAAGATCGCGTTTAATATTGGTTTGATTGATTTTGTGCTTAAGATTGGGGTTTTCTATTTACATGATCGAGCTTGGTCTCATATGCCCTATGGTTTAACTTCATTTGGTGAGCGGCTATGGCGCAGCATCAGTAAGGGGATTACTTACCGTATGTTGGGTTCAAGTATTTCTTTTGCGATTGGTTTTTTTATGACAGGCAGTATTTATATTGCAGGTACGCTAGCTCTCTTAGATGTAGTGGTGAAAGTTATTGCTTATGCGGTTCATGAACAGATTTGGCAACGAGTGATTCATCGTCGAAGTTTGATACGTTGGATTTTTGCTTGATTGAGGTTAATGCACTACATCAACATCATTACACACTGTTGGTGTGAAACGCTTGGAAGTGTTAGGGTGTAATTATTCAGAATATTATTGGAATGTTATTAATGGGTGATAGCAATACACTGGAACACCTGACCTACCACTATATTCAGTTAAAGAATCTAGGAAATTGGACTGCACTGCCATTCATGAATGGGTCTTACCGGGCGCACTTTTGATGCAGAGGGCAGGCTTTAGCTTGTTTAAAAGAATCCCAAAGGATGCCAAACACATCATTATTTTTGCCGGGAGCGGTAATAATGGTGGGGATGGTTTTGTGGTCGCCGCACTGGCAAAACAGGCGGGTTTAACCGTCTCAGTTCAATTAATGGCAAATAGTGATTATTACATTGATAATGCTAAAATCATGTTAGATCATGCAAAAACACTAGGGGTTGAATTTAAATTATATTCCAAAACCTATGTCGTTTCCTTTAGTGTGGATGTAATTATAGGTGCGATCTTTGGAACAGGACTGTCTTGAGAAATAACAGGAAAGTTTGCTTTTGCCATTGAGGCAATAAATAAGGCAAATGCCTATGTGATTTCTGCAGATATCCCCTCAGGCCTTTGCGGAGATACGGGGAAGGTATTTGGCAGTGCGGTAAAAGTCGATGTTACCGTTGCTTTTATTGCCACAAGAAGTATATCAGGCCGTTACGCCTCAATCATATTTGCTCGATATCCACTCCGTTAAGGCATTGATGCATACTCGTAAGCAGAACTCACATAAGAGATTGACATCCTCCCCCACCTGAAGGAAGGGGTTTTACGGCAAACTTGATAAAATTGAAGCGTGACCTTGTTGATCCAAAAAAAGAACGCCCTCATGGTATTTGTCTACTTTGTCATTACTCAGTGGCAGGGTAGATAAATCAAACTCAATCATACAACCAAGTAGACAAATATCGCTCACCACATGATGGGAAAATCACCACAATCATTTTATCTTGATTCTCTTCTCTAGAAGCAACTTCTATTGCAGCGGAGAGCGCCGCCCCAGATGAAATGCCTGCCAAGACACCTTCTTCCTTTGCCACTAAGCGTGCATATTTACCAGAGTCTTCATTGGAAACCGTGATGATTTCATCAATCACATTCGTATCCAGTGCCCCTGGAATAAAACCTGCACCAATGCCTTGAATCTTATGAGGGCCTGGTGCATTGCCAGATAAAACAGCGGAGTCCTCAGGTTCTACCGCAATCGCTTTGAAAGAAGGTTTGAGTTTCTTTATCACGCTGGCAATTCCTGTAATGGTGCCACCTGTGCCAATGCCAGCAACCAAAAAATCCACCTTACCATCCGTATCTTCCCAGATTTCAAGTGCCGTGCTTTGACGATGTGCTTCTGGGTTTGCAAGGTTGTTAAATTGTTGTGGCATATAATAATCGTCATGTGTATTGGCAATTTCTTCGGCTTTTGCAATGGCGCCTTTCATGCCTTTTTTACCAGGAGTTAAAACGATTTCCGCACCAAAAGCACTTAATAGCTTTCGGCGTTCTTCACTCATGGTATCTGGCATGGTGAGTACAATGTCATAACCTTTGGTCGCAGCCACAAACGCGAGCGAAATGCCAGTGTTTCCACTGGTGGGCTCAATGATCGTCATCCCTTTTTTAAGCAAACCTTTTTGTTCGGCATCCTCGATCATTGCTGCGCCAATACGATCTTTAACGCTGGACATTGGGTTAAAATATTCAAGCTTGGCAACAATATTTCCAGGTAAATCCTTGCTAATTTCTTCTAATGCCACAAGGGGAGTATTGCCGATAAGTTCAATAATGTTTTTTGCAATTTTAGGTCGGTGAATTCGATTCATTTTATTATCCTTATTGTTAAATACCCATGCCATCTTCAAAAGTGATTTGCTGATATTTTTGTTGATAAATACGGCTATGTGGTGCAATATTTTGTGTGATGGAGACATTAGCACCGATAACGCTTTCTTTGCCAATAGTTATATCCCCCAATATAGTACTATTAGAATAAATAGTGACATGATCCTCAATATTAGGGTGGCGTTTTAAATTCCGAATGAGGGTATTGTCATTATTCTTAGGAAAGCTTTTTGCGCCCAGTGTGACACCATGATACAGCGTGACAAAATTACCCACGATACTGGTTTCACCGATGACAACGCCCGTGCCATGATCAATAAAAAAATTCGTGCCAATTTGGGCAGCAGGATGAATGTCGATACTGGTGCGTCGATGCACTTCCCTTGCAATCATTCTGGGCAAAATTGGAATGCCAAGCTTGTGTAATGTGTGTGCAATACGATGCATAATAATTGCCTCAACCCCTGAAAAGCATAAAATGATCTCTATTTTATTATAAGCGGATGGATCTAGGTCATAAGCAGATTGAATATCTTCACTGATTAAAGTCTGTGTTTTAGCCATAGAGGCAATGAAATTATCGCAGAGATTTTTAATATCAGCAGGTGATATCGACTCATGAATAAAGATATAAAATGCTTCAATGAGATGATAAAGCTGATCCTTGAGATCTATTCGGGCTTTACGTAAAACGTCAGGATTCATTTTTGAAATGTGATGCGTGAGGATGTTCTTTGCATTATCCATAAAAATATAGAGGCTTAGGTTTAAAATATTTGTTTTATCAGAATTCGATTTATCTATATTCATGAATAGGAAGCCATTGTTGTTGCGGCGAATAGAGCGCGTCTATATTTATATAGTAAATTTATCCGTCAAACAAGAGAACGATTTTATTTGTATTACTATATTACATTTTATTATATGTTTTTTGTGATTGAGCGAAGCTAACCCTTTTAGGCAAGAGAGGCTTCGTGTTGTAGAGGCTCTCCAATTTTCTGATTGAACCATTGATATTCATTGGATAATTTTGCAACTTCTCCTACGATAATCATGGCGGGCGATTCTATTTGATGAGAGTGTGCCAAAGTGGCAAGTTGATTTAATGTGCCTGTTACTGTGCGTTGCTCTGGTGTCGTTCCTTTTTCAATAATCGCGATGGGCATTTGTGGTGAATACCCTGCAGTCAGCAATTGTTTTTGGATATGCTGAACGGCATTAAGCCCCATATAAATTGCCAAGGTCTGATTTTTTCTTGCTAAAGGGATAAAGTTCGTTTTTAAATCATTAATTTGCTGTGCAGTAATAAAAGTGACAGACTGGGCAAGATCGCGATGTGTTAGGGGGATGCTTGCATAGGCCGCACAGGCGACGGCAGAAGTGATACCAGGTACAATTTCATAGGGAATATCATGCGCTTTTAAATATTGCATTTCTTCACCCCCACGCCCAAAAATAAAAGGGTCTCCCCCCTTTAAGCGGCAGACGATCAAACCTTTTTTGGCATACTTAATCATTAAATCATTAATTGTTGCTTGAGATGTGGAGGGTTTGCTGGCACTTTTTCCTACAGAGATGAACTCGGCATCACGTCTTGCATAAGCCAAAACTGCTTCGCTTACCAGCTGATCGTGCAGAATGACATCTGCTTGGTGTAGCGTATTTAAAGCCTTAAGCGTCAAGAGATTTGGATCACCAGGACCCGCCCCGGCCAGATACACCATGCCAACTTTTGTTTCAGGTTTAGCCATGATTTGTGTGGCGATTTGCTCAGCTTGTTGCATATTTCCTGCCATGATTTGATGGCTATAATGACTGTCAAAAAGTTTTTCCCAAAAAGCACGAGGATTTTTAAACTTGAGTGATTTGACGTTTGTGCGTAGGGTTTTAGCATGTGCGGCAACCTTACCGATATTTGTAGGTAAAAATGTTTCTATCATTTGCCGAATACGACGTGCTAAGACAGGAGCCGCGCCACCGCTGGAAATGGCAATCATAATGGGTGAACGGTTAACGATAGCGGGCTGAATAAAACTACTGTTGTCAGGGTCATCTACCGCATTGACAGGGATATTGTGTTGGTTGGCAATGCCGGCAATAAACCGATTGGTATGCCGGTTGCTGGTTGCTGCAATCACTAGATAATAATCTGCAATGGCATCGGCTGTAATCTCAGACTCAATAAGCATTAAGGCATTGTTGTTATGCGCAAGTTGCTTCAGATCGCTTGAAATATCTTTAGCAATGACAGTAACATGAGCATGTGCCTTGAGTAGCGGTTTTACTTTACGAAAAGCAACGATTCCACCACCCACTATAAGACAATGACGACCTTTTAAGCTTAAAAATATCGGTAAATAATACACGGCTTTAGCTTTATGAAATGATATGGCTGATAACTGACTATAGCGAGGATAGCCACTAGAATGAAAATACTGTTTTTTATGGCAGACATGCTTTTTTGTTATATGGAAATGAGCCTATAGCGTGCATGAGTTGATGCTGATAAGATCATAGGTTAATTGATTTATATTTATACATGAGAGCGCAATGAAATTACAACAGTTGAGATATCTTTTAGCCATTGCTGAAAATGATTTGAATATCACCACAGCCGCTGAAAAATTATATACGTCTCAGCCTGGGGTGAGTCGTCAATTACGTGTGTTAGAAGATGAGCTTGGACTGCGATTATTCACGCGTAATGGTAAAAGCTTAGAGTCGATTACCTCGGCAGGGCGTGAGGTGATTCAGCGTGCCGAAATTATTATCCGAGAAGTCAATAATATTAAAAATCTATCTAATGAATTAAAAAATGACACCTCAGGGCACTTGTCCATTGCCACCACACATACACAAGCACGTTATGTTTTGCCAGATATTCTTTCTCTATTCCATGAGAAATATCCAGATGTCGTGGTGAATTTATATCAAGGTACTTCAAAACAGATTGCCACACTTTTGCAATCAGGTGAAGCGGAGTTTGCGATTGCAACGGGCGGAGAGGAAGGTTCTTTTAAGGACTTTGTGACGCTGCCATGTTACGAATGGGAGCGGGTGATTCTTTTACCGGCATCGCATGATCTCGCAAAACAAGAAGCAATCACTTTGGAAGATCTGGTGAAGTATCCTTTGATTACTTATATACAAAATCCAGCGGGTGATTCGTTAATGGAGGCTTTTGAGCAGGCGAAATTAAAACCTAAAATACGTTTCACCACGACAGATACCGAAGTCATTAAGAGTCATGTCAGAAAAGGATTTGGTATTGGCATTATTGCAGATATGTCTTACTTAGAAACGCTCGATTCAGACTTGGTGATGCGTTCAGGCTCAACTATTTTCCCCACCTGTATCACTTGGTTGGGCTTTAATAAAGACTTGTATTTGCGTGTCTATATGAAAGATTTTATTAAGCTTTTTTCTCCACAATGGACAGAACGGCGTATGGAGGATATTGTTGAGGCGGTGCAAAGGCAGTGATACCACACACATTAAATGACTGAAATATTTGTCATTCACCCTGATTTTTACTATAATGTAAGTTATTCCACTCAGAAAATGCCTCTATGGACTTTCAAGCACTTGCCTTAGAAATTCGAAAACTAAGAAAAGAACAGCGTATATCTCAGAGTGTGATGGCACAAGGTGTCGGCATTTCGCGTGCAACGATCAGTGCTTTGGAGAATGGTAGCCTTCATGATGTTGGTATTAAAAAAATCATGGTAATTTTAGATTATTTGGGCTGTGAATTAAGCCTCAGAGAAAAATCACCATGGCCTACTTTTGAGGAGTTAAAAGATGCCCGCTAATATACATGTAAAAGTCAATGAGGTTGATGTCGGTCACTTAACAGCGGAAAAAGGCAGCTATCTTTTTGGGTATAATAAAGAGAGTGTGCATGTTGAGAGGCATTGTCATCCGGATATATATAACGATGATTCTTTTCCTCGAATTTCATTGACCATGCCTGTTCGTACTAGAAATTACATTAATGAGACCCACTTACATCCTATTTTTGAAATGCACTTGCCAGAAGGTTATTTGCTCTCTGTTATTAAACGTCATTTTTCAAAACTCTTAAAAATAGATGATTTCGGTTTGTTAAAATTGATCTCCCCAAATATAAAGGGAAAAATAACCTATGAAGTTGAAAATGAGGATTTAAATCACGTTTCAAATGTAAGTGATGGAGAGCATGTTTTATTAAAAGATTTACTGTTTTCGAATAACCAACAGCTTTTTAGTGATTTGGTTTCTAAGTTTGCACTATCCTCAGCGTTAAGTGGTGTTCAGCCCAAAGTGATGGCAAAAGTGATGGATAAAGCGACATTAAACGTGTCTGATTATATCGTGAAATCATGGGGTGATGATTACCCTCAATTAGCATTAAATGAATATTATTGTATGCTTGTTGCAAAATACGCAGGGATTTCTGTGCCTGAATTTTATCTCTCTGATGACGCTAAGCTATTCATCATGAAACGCTTTGATATTACGGAGAAAAAGAAGTATTTAAGTTTTGAAGATATGTGCGTTTTACAAGCAAAGAAATGCGATGATAAATATGATAGCACATATGAAAAAATTGCAATGACGATAAAAACTTTTGTTTCACCGAGTCAAAAACACCTATCCTTGAAAGCATATTTTAAAATGATGGTGGTCAATAATTTGGTTCAAAATGGCGATGCGCATTTAAAAAACTTTGGGGTTTTGTATTCGAGCCTAGAGAATATTAAATTAGCGCCAGCTTATGATATTGTGTGTACAACGGTGTATATCAAAAACGATATTCCAGCGCTACTGATGCAGGGGAGCAAGAAATGGTTTAATCAGAAAGCATTATTGCATTTTGGCATGACTGTTTGTAATTTATCGGCTAAAGATGCGGGATTGGCATACCAAGAATGCATCGATGCTATTCAAAAAGTGCTCATTATGTTGATTGAAAAAATAGAGAATGAAATCGATATTGAAAAGATTGATGTGCTTAAAAAAATGCAATATATTTTTGCGAGAGGAATTAAGTGAAGCAAAAAAATAACCTAAGTTTCTGGGAGTGCCAACAATGGCTATCAAATATCGATTTTGCCATCATTGGCAGTGGTATTGTCGGTCTGAGTTGCGCGCTGAATTTAAAAGCGAAATATCCAAACAGTAAGGTGGTGATTCTAGAGCGAGGTATTTTGCCGAATGGCGCCAGCACCAAAAATGCAGGGTTTGCCTGTTTTGGAAGTGTTTCTGAGATTATCCATGATGTGAAAAAGACGAACCAAGATAGTGTTTGTCAGCTTGTTGAAAAGCGTTATCAAGGGTTAAAGTTGCTTCGAAAAACCTTAGGGGATGGAATCATTGATTATGTTTCAACAGGTGGTTACGAGGTTTTCACCACAGAGCATGTTCAAAAATATAAGGAATGTCTTTCAAAACTGAATGATGTGAACGTCATGCTAAAACCGATTTTTGGCAAGGATGTTTATTCGATGCAAAAAAATCATTTTGGTTTTAAAAATACCCAAGAAAATTTGATTTATAACCAGTTTGAGGGGCAGTTGAATGCTGGAAAGTTAATGCAAGCCCTCATTAAAAAAGCATGCTCTCTTGGCGTGACGATATTGAATGGTATCAATGTGACGAATTTTGAAAGCCAACATGACAAAGTTTTTATCCACTCCGATAATGCTCTAACTTTTGAGGCCAATAAACTTTTCATTGCCACCAATGGCTTCGCCAATCAATTGATACAAGAGCCAGTGGTTCCCGCAAGATCACAAGTTTTAGTGACCAGTGAAATTCGAAACCTACCTTTCAAAGGTATTTTTCATCTAGATGAAGGTTATTTCTATTTTAGAAATGTCGGTAATCGAATTTTGTTAGGGGGTGGTCGGAATTTTGATTTTAAAGGTGAGGAAACTGCCGAAATGGCAATTACTGCATTAATTCAAGACAGGTTAAAATATTTGTTAAGCCATGTTATTTTACCAGATCAGAGGGTTGAGATTGAATATCGCTGGAGTGGGATTATGGGGGTTGGTAAAGAGAAGAAAGCGATTGTAAAACAGCTGTCAGACGATGTGTATTGTGGCGTTCGTTTGGGCGGTATGGGAGTGGCTATTGGTAGTTTGGTTGGGAAGGAGATGGTGGCTTTACTTTCCTAGGCCAATATAATTTGTAGTTGAGTATTACACTTTATATTCTGGCAAAATAATATAAAGTAAGTATGATTCTCGCAATGATTTAGTCTAGTTGTAAAACTCAAGGGATACGAGATGAGTGTAAAAAAATGGTTTGCAAGTCCTAAGAAGCGAAATATCTTTCTGGGAGCCTTAGTATTAATTTGTATTGTAGCTTTCTATGGGTACCTGAGATATTCGGAAATGTTTCCATCCACTGATGATGCTTATGTCGACGCGAATGTCGTACATGTGGCGGCGCAAGTTTCTGGAAAAATACAAAGTATTGATATTCAAAATAATGCCTATGTTCATAAAGGTGAAAAGCTGTTTGTCATTGATCCGAAGCCCTATCAATTAGATTTATTAAAAGCAAAAGCAGATGTGTTGGCATTAGATAAAACGCTGGCTGAAAATAAAGATGCTATTGCAAGTATGCAGGCGGTATTAGCACAAGATAAAGCGCAGCTTGTCTTTTTAAAATTAAAATATGAACGATATGAAACGTTAAACCTAAAAGAGATGGTTTCCCATGAAGCTCGAGATGAAGCGTTCAGTGCTTACAAAGTTCAAGAAGCAAAAGTAAATGCTTCCCAATATAATGTCAAACAATCAGCACTAGATTATGCCGTGACAAAGGCAAAATTAAAAGGCGCGAAAATATCGGTGGACTCAGCAAAACTGAATCTCAGCTATACAATAATCTATGCAAGAGCTAATGGGCATATTACTGATTTTTCTTTGAGACCTGGCTCGATGGTAAATGTAGGAGACAGCCTTTTTGTGTTAGTGGCAAATAAAGATTGGTGGGTGAATGCCAACTTTAAAGAAACCAGCTTAGCGCGCATTCACGATGGACAAAAAGTTAAGGTCGTTCTGGATATGTACCCAGACGTGAAATTTACAGGCGTAGTCGAAAGCATTAGTTATGCCAATGGCAGTGAGTTCTCCTTACTTCCACCTGAAAATGCAACGGGGAATTGGGTAAAAGTAACACAACGTTTTCCCGTTAAAATTATCCTGACCAATATTCCTAAAAGCTTCCCTTTACGTATGGGTGCAAGCTCCACTGTAACGGTCGATACCTTTTCATAGGTAAGCAGGTGATAGTTTGGAAAAGTCATTGAATGAGTACAATAGTACGTTGACGCAGGCAATGAAGTGGCTGATTACGGTCACGGTCATGTTGGCAGCCATCATTGAAATTGTGGATACGACAATTGTTAACGTTGTGTTACATAATATGGCGGGAACACTCGGTGCCAGCACTGCAAATATTACTTGGGTTTCGACCTCGTATATTGTTGCCGCAGCCATTATGATGCCATTAACAGGTATTCTTGTGAGAATCATGGGCAGGAAGCGTTTATTATTGGTAAATATCATTGGCTTTCTCGTTTTTTCAATGCTCTGTGGTATGGCGAATTCATTAACTGAAATTGTAATATTTCGGATATTTCAGGGCATCTTTGGCGCTTCATTAGTTCCGCTGTCGATGTATATATTGCAAGATACTTTTTCGCCTGCAGAGCAAGTCAAAGCAATGGCAGTATGGGGGATGGGTATCATGGTTGCCCCTGTCTTAGGTCCTACATTAGGTGGTTACATTGCAAGTAGTTTATCATGGAGGTGGGTTTTTTATATCAATATTCCGGTTTGTTTGATTGCGATCGTCATGACCTATCTCTTTATTCAAGAAACTAAGCGGGAGAGGGCTCCTATTGACTGGGTGGGATTAGCGCTGATTATCATTACTGTTGGAGCTTTTCAGGTGTTTTTAGATCGTGGGAATTCTGATGGGTGGTTGCAGTCGAACTTTATTATGGAGCTTCTATTAACCTCAATATTGGGGTTTGTTATTTTTATGGTGAGAGGGTTATATCGTTCAAATAATATCATTAACTTGAAGGTATTTGCCGATAGAGACTATTATGCGGCAAGCTTATTATTGATTATCTTTGTGGGCGTTATTTTTGGGATAATCGTTTTGCAGCCGCTTGTGATGGAGGGTTTCTTGAACTATTCAACGAAGCTAACTGGCATTATGATGGCGCCCAGAGGTTTGGCGATAGCTGTGGCAATGATGCTTGTGGCTATGTTGTCGAAACGGATGGATATGCGTTACCTTATTGGCTTGGGCATTATAGTCATGGCGATTGGCACTTCAATGTTGTCAAAGCTTAGCTTGCAATCAGATTCTTGGAACATCATTTATCCAGAGCTTATTCAAGGATTAGGGATGGGGTTATCCATTGTGCCGATTTCTGCAATGGCATTGCAAAACTTGAAAAGTAGTCAGATTGCCGAGGCGAGTGGCTTGTTTTCATTTTCACGGAATATGGGTACTTCAATTGGGGTTTCTATATTGGTGACTGTGATGACACGAGAAACGCAAGTTGCATGGCATTCCCTTGCAGGGAAAGTTTCCATGTTGAACCCAAACTATCATATTTGGCTGCAACATACACACTTTGCTGCAAAATCAACGGCTACTGCAGCCGTTCTAGGTGGCATTATCACCAACCAGGCTTCAATGATTGGGTTTGATGATGCCTGTTATTTGGGGACTTGGGTTTTATTGCTCTCATTACCGTTGGTATTTTTATTGAGAAAGCCAAAATAGTATTGTTGTAAAGTGGCAAGAATCAACAGAATAAGTGGCTAAAATTTACTTAGGTCGTCCTAACTCAAATAGCATTCAACACCTCACGCATATCCACATCTCTTGGTCTGCCTAACGTCGATTCAATACAAAAGATTTGCTCTAATCTCTCCCATTGAGCGTGTTGCTCGGTCGTTCATAGAAGATTTTGGCTCCTGCCAAAATCGAATCACTACCCTCGCAGATGGTTTTGCCTCAGACGCCCACCTCCGTACCGATCTTCCAAAAAACAAGCCTACAGTC
>Ga0302132_10000510_pt1 | contig 21807 bp, 25 predicted proteins | sample CB9_321_MG_FD_203113 | JGI IMG/M metagenome (GOLD analysis project Ga0302132, IMG submission 203113) | Marine microbial communities from Western Arctic Ocean, Canada - CB9_32.1 | ecosystem: Environmental > Aquatic > Marine > Oceanic | place: Canada: Western Arctic Ocean | collected 2017-09-19
TATCTTGCCATCGGTTCGCCTTTCGCTATCGTCGGATTGTCACACCGTCAACCACGCTTACCGGCAGCGTTGCCGCGTGGACGTATTGCATCGCGTAATGGTCGGCCTCGTCTTTGTCTACTGGGGTTGTGCCGATGCCCTTGAAACCGCACGCCAACAGAAACGCCAGCCCGTCGTCGTTGTGTTCGTGGGCAAGGGCGAATATCTTATTCCGGTGTGGCGTTAACGTGCCCGCTATGTGTCGCAGAATCGCCGTGCCGAATCCGTGCCGCCGCCATCGCTTAGCCACAACGCATTCTATCAGCGATATGTGCCGGGCGTGGTGTGTCCATGTTGCGTGCCCTACTGGTTGGCCGGTCATCTGGCACGTTGCGAGCACACCGAAAAACTGCGTCGGGTGGTCTATCATCTCCTCTAGCCACCGCCCGAAGTCATCAACGGACCACGGTTCGGTGTTGGCGTCTGCGTCGATGGTCGCTAGCGTTTCTAGGTCGGCTGCGCAGATAGTTTTAATCGTTAGCTGGCTGGCAATCATGGTTCGTTCCCTCCGTGGCTGATCGGTTCACCCCATGAAATTAACGGTCATAAACAGCAACAGGACAACGCCGCACACCACGAGCACGCCGACCCACCCGAATAGCCAAAACGGGATGGCGACATAAAACAGGCACTCCATTGCGAAGTACACCCAATCGTCGATCCGGTCAATCAGTCTCTCTTGCTTGTCGGTCATCGGTTTTCTCCCCTGCCGCGATAACGGCCTTGGCTAACGCTTCGATTCGGGTTTCGCCGCACCTATCCGCAATGAGTCGGCCTTCCTTCGTGCAGGCGGTAAACCCAACACTATCCGGCCACACATAAAACGACATATCCAAGTTTCTAGCAGCGAACCAGTCCATCGCCGCAACGGTGAACCCACATTCGGTGTCGCTGAATATCGGCTCATTCGGCGGGCCGAGTTTGTAGCCGATGATTTTGCACGCATCGCGGATTAGTTGGTCGTCGGTCATGCCAATGACCCCGCAAGTTGGTCATGCGTCAACACGCATTCGACGGGTCGCTTGTCTCCGATAGCAGCAACGCGCCGGATAATGTCGGCACACATCGGCCATACTTTAGGGTTGGCGTTGGCGGCGGCGTTGGCGGCGGCGTTGGCGTAGGCGTAGGCTTTTTCGTAGGCGTTGGCGTAGGCGTTGGCGTTGGCGTAGGCGGCGGCGTAGGCGGCGGCGTTGGCGTAGGCTTTTTCGTAGGCGGCGGCGTTGGCGGCGGCGTTGGCGGCGGCGTTGGCGGCGGCGTTGGCGGCGGCGGATCGCGTTGCCTCGTCCACCACCTGCGGACATGCTCGCATTTTCTCCACACCTTCGTCGTCGAGATATAGCGGTGACACTTCCCGCAAACCCCAGTCCGCAAACGCATAGGCCCGCTGCCTTATCACCTCCACGTCGTCGGTTTTCGTGCCGGGAATCTCCCACACCAACGGCCCGTATATCTCACCGAGCAAGTGTTTCGGCATCGCGTCATTTGTCGGGATGATGAATGCACGAATCACCGGGCAGATGCAGTCACCTTCTTTGTCGCCCAACTCGCCGCGACCGAGCAGCATGTTCGTCGCTGTCATCAGGCAGGCTTCGTCTACGCCGTTACCGGCACCGTGAGTTAAGTTGATTACTCGCATTGGTTTCTCCTGTTAGAATTAGTTGGTCGTCGCTCATGGTTTCTTGTCCTCCGCTTCGACACGCTCAAAGGCGGTGATTAAATTAAGAACCGCCCCGCCCATATCTGTTCGCTCTAGCTCGTATTCCGTGAGCCGTCGCAGTGCTTCCGACTTAGCTTCCGCCAGTAATTTCTCGGGTGTTTGCTCGGGCGGACATAGGCGGTTGGCGAGGGAAGCGTGAGCGCCAAGCCTCCCGACAATCTCGCTGCATAGCCTGATGTAATGGGGTTTGTTGCTCACGCCACGCAGGTCATTGGCGCTGTTCCGCAACTCCCGCAGCTTCGCCTTGTATTCGTCGCGGTCCTTCTCCGCAGCGTCGGCACGGTCAACGACCTCGGCCTTTTCGCGAATCAAGTGCTCGATGGTTCGCTCCGCAGCGTCGGCCCTTGCCGTTGCCCGGTCTACTGCGCTTTCGTTTCTTTCGTCACTCATCGTCGTCACCGCCCTTCGTTGTCGTGCGGTTAGCGATCTTTGCTAGGTTTTCAACTTCTGCCATCAATGTTCCCAGTCGTGTGTGGCTGTAGGTACGCATCTCAGCATTAAGACTTATCACCGCATCAGACAGTTCTGTTTTTTCTTGCGATAACCGCTCGACCTCCGCCCGTAGCTCGTCGCGTTCTTTGATTACCGCCGCAAATTCTGGTTGACTGTCACTCATCGTCGTCACCGCCCTTCTTGTTTGAAACCATCGCCGTTCCCGCCAAAGATAAACCTCGCCGGGTATTAGGGGTTGCATGCGTCGCCGCTCTTCGCGTCCATGATTGCTCTTGCTCTCGTCACTCGCCCGTAAGTGTGTCCGTCGGGGTCGTCGCCGTTGTTGCGGATGTGGTCGAAGTTGCCAACGTCTCGGAAGGTTTCAGCCGCTTCACGATACCGCTCGACCGTCGCCGCTAGCTCGTCGCGTTCTTTGGCGTTCGCCACGATGGATTGAGCGATTAACTCAAGGCTGGCGGCGTGTCTCTCGGCTTGTGATGGCATCAGTCACCGCCTTTCGTGTTCGTGGGTTCTAGGGCATCTTCGCAGATGGTGACGTTGTGCTCACATTGCGGGCACGCCGACCAATAATCAGGCTTGCACGGTTGTTGCCCGGCGATAAATCCCAGCGTAGCCCGCAGCCGCTTGCCCTCAGCCCTCGCCGACGCTAGCGACTCCCGCAACGCCTGCGCGTCGGTGCGACCTAGCTCGTTGTCGGCTTCGAGGCGCTCGACCTCCGCCCGTAGGTCGTCGCGTTCGTTCCGTGCCTTGCACAGCAACTCCAACCCAATCCCGATATGAACCGCGAGCACCTTGGCGTTTACGGCGGCAACCTGGAAGTCGTCGCCGTAATTTATTTGCCAGCGGTCGGGGTGCGGGTAGCTGCCTGGTGGGCTGACTACCACCTTTGGCTCGTCGTCGTCGTCGTGCTCTAGGTCCGACTCTACGGGGTAGTCTTGATAGCTCATGCGTCACCGCCTTTCGGGGTCGGGGGTTCCTGCACTGTGATAACAACCAACTCAGGCGTGCCAATCGTCACGGTCGGGTCGTCGTGTAGGTACTCCGAATCGTCGCCAGTCAGCCCCGAATCAACTATCCCGTCAAAACTCGCTTTGAGCCAACCGAGTAGGCTGTCGTCGTCGCGGCGCTGTGATGTTCGCAGCGTAAACGCGGCCTGTACGCGAACCGGCTGCCACTTCGGCTTGACAACGATACCCGCTTCTCGCATGGCGGCCGCCGCCGCTAGGTGAGCTTCGGCCCGTGCTTTTTTCTTCGCCCGGCCGATCGGTGCCCAGTGCTTTCCCTGCATCCGGTTTGGCTGCAATAGTCGCGGTGGTATCGGGATGGTGATGGTTAGTTTCATTTGGTCGCCTGCGGTTCCCTGATTGCGGAAATATAAAAGTCGCACGCCTCATAGTCTACCGGCAAATCCTGACAACTGTTTTTTTCTAACACAACGTCTACCGCTAGCTCGGTGTAAATGCGCTCTAGCGTGGTCCGTAGCTCGTCGCGTGCTTGCGTTAGTCGTTCGTCGGGTGTCATCACTTCGCCCCCGGATATTGATACGCCGACAAGTCGCCCGACCTATCGCCGCGTTTCTGTTGCTTCACAAATGCCCGCAACGTCGCCTCGTCCCGTGCGTCGTGTGTGCCGTGCTCTATCTCGCAATGGGTCCGCGAGTCGAATACCGGCAACGTATGCTGCCACGCTTCGCCCTCGCGGCATAGACACGCCGCAACGGTGCCCGCCCGTGTCAACTGTTTGCCAAAGGTGCCATCGCGTACCGCCTCGACCGCCGACATTTGCCAAATGTGGAGCGTCCCGCTGTCCCGGCACTTTTTGCAACGGTCGATAATTTCCCTCACGCCATTGTTGACCACGATCTGTGGGCCTTGTGTCTGCCGTTGTGGCGACGGGCCGCGAAGTTGTAACGCACCGTTGGCAATCGCTTTCGGGGTGTCGTCAATGTCGAATGGTTTTTTAAGGCTGCCCGCGTGCATTGAGTCGGTCGCGGCCTTGGCAGACGCTAGCGGCGTATCGCGTAAGGTGCGGCCCCAGAATTCCAGCGTCACATCCCCCGCGTCGTCGATCCACTTGCGGGTTCGTGGGAATGCAGAACCATGGTATTCTAGCCACACGTTAAATTCGTCAATGGTCATCGGGAAACGCCTCCAGTCTGCGCATTTTCGGGCGGTCTGGCTTCGCCTGTTTGTTTTCTCGCTCTCGCCTCACCAGTAATTCGTCCCATTGCTTGCGTAGCTTTTCCGGCGAGCGAATGTTGACCTTCCAAAACTCGTCGTTGTTCGCCCAGTCGAACAGGGATTCTATCTCGGCCAGCGTGTGCCCGTCGCGTTCTCGCATCAGTCGCAACACCGACGCCCATTTGTCGAGGTTGGGTTGTTTCTGTCCCGGTTGTATTTCTAGCACCTTAGGCCACAACCGCCCCGCTAGTGCTCGATCTGTCTCGTCGAAGCGATAGCTTGGACAAGAGAGTTTATCACCCCCTGAAAATGAAGGCGGAGAGGAAAACGAAGACGAAGGTGAAGAGTTGCCGTTTGGTTGGCCGTTGGTTGCCGTGTTGGTTGGTACGGTGGTTGAACCACCCTTGCCAACGCCTAACCCCTTAGCCTCTAGGGCTTTACGTCGAGACTCTGCGCTTTTCTTGCCGCCTTCGCGTGACTTTTCCCGCCATTCCTCCCGCTCCGCCTTGATTTCTAGTAGGCGTGTGTTGGCTATTCTGCCCGCAAATATCGGGTGCGGCGGGAAGCAATCGCCAACCAAACGGCAACCATTTGGCAACCAATCGCCAAGCAATCCAGACAGCACCGCTAGAGATTCGTCGTCGTCTGGCAACGAGCAATCGGGGTCATTCCACTGGTGGCACAACAGGTCAACGTAGGCCCCGCGTTGGGCCGGGGTCATCAATGCCCGCTTCGTGCTGCTCAACCAGTCGTTCGCGTAGAACGGGAATGAAGGGTCTTTTCCCATAGTTCTGCCCTTTGTCTTTACGGCAGGGGGCGAACGGGCTAGAATAGCCACAGACGCAACGCCTGCCAATATCAGGTGGTTGCTAGCGTGGTTGGCTCCTACACCAACCTCGCAAAATTCCCGGTGCCTCTCCCACCGGGTTCTTTCATTGTGCCGGTCGCGGGTCCGGTGTCAAGGCCAATCCAGCTAAACGAATAGCTCGTCTTGCGTCTTGTTTCCGCTGTCCAACTGGTGGGCGATCTGCTTTAGGTTTCGCACCGCCTGGTTGTAATAGCTAGTTTTTAACTCGATGCCAACGCCCTTGCGGCCATTCATCACAGCACCGTAGACTTCGGACCCGACGCCCATGAACGGGGTAAACACGGTTTCGCCGGGGTTGGTTCGCAACGCCACAACCCGCTCGATAACGTCAAGTTGCAATGGGTGTTGGTGCCTCTCGTCGCCATCTTCGCGGGCCTCTTTGTACGGCAGCACGCGGTCGATCCGAACGTCATCCCAAAACGACGACGCATACTGCCGCCAGATCCAATGCGACAATCGGTTTTCGGTCTGCTTGCCGGTCCACCCTTTGTACGTTAGCAACTCGTGGGGCACGTCACGCTCGCCAGCGTACTCACTGAGGCCGACCGGGTGGGCGATCGGTTTGGGGTTCTCTCCATGCTTGCGGAATAGCAACAGGTAATCCGCCGACGCCACGTCGCACAGTGACGAGTCCTCAACCACTTGCCGGTGGGCCAAACCGCGTGCCATCGTTCTGTTTCGCACGCCTAGCGGTTCTTTCCATACACAATGCCGGGCGATGTAATAGAAACCGAGTCGCTCGTGTATCTTGATAATGTCGCCGGGAAAGTCAATCTTTCCCTTTTCGCCCTTGCGTGGTATGTCCATGCAATGTACCGCAGTAATCCGGCCCGGCATCGTGAGTCGGTGTATCTCATTTATTAGAAACTCGTAGTGCAAAAAGAATTCATCGTAGCTACGGCAGTTTGAAAAGTCACGTTCCGACGACGAGTAATTGTAAAGGCACCCGCCGTCATCGGTGGCGAACGGTGGCGAGTACACCGACAAGTGAACGGACTCGTCAGGCATTGAACGGATAACCTCGCAACAGTCACCATTATAGATTGCGAATCGGTCGGTCACTAACTGATTGTCAACTGGCATGATATTGGCCTCTGGTTAAAGTGTGGTTGATTCTACATCCATTGCGGCACGGTTTCGGCGTGGTCAAACGCCCGCACGTTGGTTACATCCATTGCCCGCCCCATCTCCGACGTTAGTTGGGTAAACATATCGTCGGCCTGCGTCGTCTTGCGTTGTAAGCTTCTCAGCACGGCTTGCTCGCCTTCAGTGGTGATAATGTCAACGCCCACGGGTCGCTCTTGACCGAACCGCCAGCACCGCCTAACGGATTGGTAGTATTGTTCGTAGCTGTAGCTAGGGAACATTGCCATATGATTACAATGCTGCCAATTCAAACCCCACGCTCCGATCTTCGGTTTGATAACCAGAACACGCAATTCGCCCGCCGCAAATGCGATCATCTTTTCCTCTTTGGAATCATCGGAGTCGCTCCCGCTAACTTGCTTCGCGTCGGGGATCATCTTTTCGACCATATCGGCCTCGGCATTTAGGTGGCACCAGCACACCGCAGGCCGGTCGTGGTCTACCTTCGCGGCCATTGTTTCGCAGCGTGCCTTCAGTGTGATTCGCCTTTCCTCTCGTTGCTCTTGCAACGTGAAGGCGGGCATCGTGAACAGCATCCCGCTAAATGGCCGGTCGCATTCGACCACGGTTTCGGTGATATTTAGCGGCGGCAATGCGAACCGACCATCATCGAACCCAAGGTCTGACGGCATCCGGCACGCCCTAGCCCACGAACTAACCCACCGCCAGAACGGCGTCAATGCGTGTTCTCTAAAACGGTACTTAGTTCGCCCCCACCCACGGTGATCCTTTGACGTTTCTTGTTTGAAAAACTTGCCAATCATGTCCATAAACCCAAGGCGGCCAAGGGCCTCGGACGACGTGCCCAATTCGTAGTAATCATTCGGGGCGGCGGTTGCGGTACACAATAGGCGGTACGGCATCAACCGCATAAAGTCCGTGACAAGGGCCTTGCGTTTCGACTTGAAGTTTTTGATTGCACTCGATTCGTCGCACACCACGCCAGCAAAGTCGGCGGCGTCAAACTTGTGGAGCTGCTCGTAATTCGTAACCCATATCCCGCTGCCATCATGCTCGCCACCACGCGAGCGGCGGCACGTCATGCCGAATTTGTCGGCCTCTTGCACCGTCTGTTGTGCGACCGCTAGCGGCGTGAGAATCAATACCGGCTTATTGGTGTGCCGCACCACGTTTTCGGCCCATACTAATTGCATGGGAGTCTTGCCCAATCCACAATCAGCGAAGATAGCCCCCCGCCCTTTTCGTATTGCCCAATCAACTAGGTACGCCTGAAAGTCCATTAGGAAGTCAGGCATCCACAACGGATCGAAACCGAAGTCGGGTGCCTGTTGTGATTTGCTGTCGAGGAAGTCGGAGTATTCCATTGCTCATATCCTTTGCGTTAGCGTTGTGGCGAGTTTGATGGCCGACTGATACGCGGCAACCCTGCCGATGTTCCGGTGGCGTGTCGTTTCGTACTTGGCCGACTTAGACAATTGCCGAGCGGCGTTCATTCGCTTCGTCATCATGCGAAAGAATATATCAGCGTTGCGGTTGGTCATCGGTTCGCCTTTGAAAGTTGCCCGTGCCGGTTGGGACAGTGGACCGCCGAGATTCGACAGATACTACCGGCACGGGCTATGTTGGGGCTTCGCGTTGTCCACTGTCCGGGTGTGATTGTAGCGTCGCGTGTTGCGGTGTCAATAGTAGTTTTGTGCTTCTACAATTTGCCTGCCGATGTACTCTGCGACCTGGGGCACTACGGCGTTTCCGAGTCCTCGCAGTCTGTCCACCCTTCGGGGAATCCCATGAGCCACTCGACCCACGTTGGGTTCAGTTGCCCACCAGCCAGAGTCGCTAGGGTCGTTGTATTTCGTGCTAACTCCGCTGGCGACTTGCCGTTGTCCTTGTAGTCGCGGCTCGTTGGCGTCGGGTATCGCTTTGCATATAATTCGCTGTGGACCGCCTCCCGTAGATTGCTTAATGCTTTCCGGTTCTTCCGCCCGTCCCTCGCGTTGTTCCACTCCGCGACACCCTCCCCGCGTGGCTTCATTGAATCCAGCGTGTTGGGCGTAGGCCAAGATAAACACCCTGTCGCGGACGTGCGGGGCACCAACGGCGGAAGCCGGTATGCAATGCCACTGAGCATCAAACCCGATCGCGGCCAGCGTTCCGAGAACGTCTGCCAATCCTCTAGTAAGGAGCGCTGCGACGTTTTCCAGCACAACGATTCTTGGTCCCACTTCGCGAACCACTCGGATAGCTTCATAGAATAACCCGCTCCGTTCTCCACTAAGGCCAGCACCCTTGCCAGCGTAGCTTATGTCTTGGCATGGAAACCCGCCGCAAATAACGTCTACCGACCAATCGCGGCAGCGTGGCGGGAATGTGTTAATATCGCCCCATCGAGGCACGTCGGGCCAATGTTTTTTGAGCACCCGGTTTGCATAGCTATCGTTCTCCACTTGCCACTTACAGACCATCCCCGCACGCTCAAATCCTATATCGAAGCCGCCGATACCAGCGAACAGTGATCCAAATGTAATCGCCATCGGTTCGCCTTTCGCTAGAATTTGAGCATTGCCACGATAGCCACGACGGCCAACAGGCACACGGCTAGGCCCCAGACAACCCACTTTCGGTTGCGTTTGATTGCTAGCCGGTCGGGCCTGCGAGGTGTTCGCGGTTTCTTTTCGTCGTCGGTGGTTGGTCGTCGCCACGGTAGGATTGGCATTAGAACAATACCTCTTGGGCTAGTCGCTTGCGGCAAATGTCAACGTAGTCTGCGTTTATCTCGATGCCAACGAACCGCCGCCCCTCTTGCTTTGCCATCTTGAGCGTTGTGCCGCTGCCTGCGAACGGGTCTAGCACGATGTCGCCCTCGTTTGACCAACTTGCTATGTGATCGCGGGCTAGTGCTTCGGGGAATACCGCCGGTTGCTTGGTGGCAATTGCGTCTTTTGATACTGCCTTGCCTACGTTGTAATCCCACACGTTCCACCTTGTACCAAACTCTTTCCGAGTGACCGTTTCAACCTTCTGCCTTCCGTCTGCGTGCCGCCGCATTACCTCAACTCGCGTCCTTGGTGGTATTACGTTTTTTCGGTCGCGTAGCAAATTGATCTTGGCTGGCCTTCCTCGCGCGAACACGAACATATACTCAAACCCTGGCATATACGCTAAAAGAGAACCGCAATTTCCGCCCAATGTCTTCCGGTAAATCATCGTATCATGCAACCGGAATCCAATCTCCATAAACCGCAACGCCTGCCGAAAACTCGTGCCGGTTTCGCTGCCGTCTATCGTCGCGTCGGCAACCACCCACACGACAACGCCGCCCGGTTTAATTACTCGCCACAATTGCGATGCGACCGATTCAAAGTCCCAATCATGCCCGCCGTAGGTTCTCAGGTTGTCATAGGGTGGCGAGGTAACAACTAGGTCAATGCAATCGCTCGGCCAACCCGCCATCACCTCCGCGTTGTCGCCGTGTATTATCTCGTCGGTCGGTAGGATTGGCATTAGGTGGCCTCGCTTTCGGTCTGCGGTTTCTCTCGGACTATCCCCGCCGCCCTGAGTCGCTTGTCGGCGTCCTCTCGGATTGCCTGTTGCTCTAGGGCGTCGGCTATCATGTGGGCTTCGTCAATCGTACAGCCCCGGCACATCTCATAACCGGGGTTGCATGTCGTTTCCACCGACCAATTGGCCCGGCCCATTCCTGTTACCCTGAACCGCTTGCCGTTTTCGTCGGGTTCGTAGTCTGATGCCTTCATCGTTACACCTTTCGTTTTAGAAGTTTACCCGCAAGCCTCAATAGAAACGCCAGCACCCGACGCCTGCGCCGCCACTCGCCGCACCAGTCCCGCGAATGAGTGCGCGGTTGTGAATAGTATTCCTCTAGGCCGTATAGGTCGCCTCTGTCTTGGATCGTCTGAACGATTGCCGGGTATCGTCGGCAATCACCGTGACCCTCCGTTTGGTCGTGGTCCCAGATTAAGGTTGCGGGCAACCAGAAACGGCAGTTGTCACAATATCTTGCCATCGGTTCGCCTTTCGCTATCGTCGGATTGTCACACCGTCAACCACGCTTACCGGCAGCGTTGCCGCGTGGACGTATTGCATCGCGTAATGGTCGGCCTCGTCTTTGTCTACTGGGGTTGTGCCGATGCCCTTGAAACCGCACGCCAACAGAAACGCCAGCCCGTCGTCGTTGTGTTCGTGGGCAAGGGCGAATATCTTATTCCGGTGTGGCGTTAACGTGCCCGCTATGTGTCGCAGAATCGCCGTGCCGAATCCGTGCCGCCGCCATCGCTTAGCCACAACGCATTCTATCAGCGATATGTGCCGGGCGTGGTGTGTCCATGTTGCGTGCCCTACTGGTTGGCCGGTCATCTGGCACGTTGCGAGCACACCGAAAAACTGCGTCGGGTGGTCTATCATCTCCTCTAGCCACCGCCCGAAGTCATCAACGGACCACGGTTCGGTGTTGGCGTCTGCGTCGATGGTCGCTAGCGTTTCTAGGTCGGCTGCGCAGATAGTTTTAATCGTTAGCTGGCTGGCAATCATGGTTCGTTCCCTCCGTGGCTGATCGGTTCACCCCATGAAATTAACGGTCATAAACAGCAACAGGACAACGCCGCACACCACGAGCACGCCGACCCACCCGAATAGCCAAAACGGGATGGCGACATAAAACAGGCACTCCATTGCGAAGTACACCCAATCGTCGATCCGGTCAATCAGTCTCTCTTGCTTGTCGGTCATCGGTTTTCTCCCCTGCCGCGATAACGGCCTTGGCTAACGCTTCGATTCGGGTTTCGCCGCACCTATCCGCAATGAGTCGGCCTTCCTTCGTGCAGGCGGTAAACCCAACACTATCCGGCCACACATAAAACGACATATCCAAGTTTCTAGCAGCGAACCAGTCCATCGCCGCAACGGTGAACCCACATTCGGTGTCGCTGAATATCGGCTCATTCGGCGGGCCGAGTTTGTAGCCGATGATTTTGCACGCATCGCGGATTAGTTGGTCGTCGGTCATGCCAATGACCCCGCAAGTTGGTCATGCGTCAACACGCATTCGACGGGTCGCTTGTCTCCGATAGCAGCAACGCGCCGGATAATGTCGGCACACATCGGCCATACTTTAGGGTTGGCGTTGGCGGCGGCGTTGGCGGCGGCGTTGGCGTAGGCGTAGGCTTTTTCGTAGGCGTTGGCGTAGGCGTTGGCGTTGGCGTAGGCGGCGGCGTAGGCGGCGGCGTTGGCGTAGGCTTTTTCGTAGGCGGCGGCGTTGGCGGCGGCGTTGGCGGCGGCGTTGGCGGCGGCGTTGGCGGCGGCGGATCGCGTTGCCTCGTCCACCACCTGCGGACATGCTCGCATTTTCTCCACACCTTCGTCGTCGAGATATAGCGGTGACACTTCCCGCAAACCCCAGTCCGCAAACGCATAGGCCCGCTGCCTTATCACCTCCACGTCGTCGGTTTTCGTGCCGGGAATCTCCCACACCAACGGCCCGTATATCTCACCGAGCAAGTGTTTCGGCATCGCGTCATTTGTCGGGATGATGAATGCACGAATCACCGGGCAGATGCAGTCACCTTCTTTGTCGCCCAACTCGCCGCGACCGAGCAGCATGTTCGTCGCTGTCATCAGGCAGGCTTCGTCTACGCCGTTACCGGCACCGTGAGTTAAGTTGATTACTCGCATTGGTTTCTCCTGTTAGAATTAGTTGGTCGTCGCTCATGGTTTCTTGTCCTCCGCTTCGACACGCTCAAAGGCGGTGATTAAATTAAGAACCGCCCCGCCCATATCTGTTCGCTCTAGCTCGTATTCCGTGAGCCGTCGCAGTGCTTCCGACTTAGCTTCCGCCAGTAATTTCTCGGGTGTTTGCTCGGGCGGACATAGGCGGTTGGCGAGGGAAGCGTGAGCGCCAAGCCTCCCGACAATCTCGCTGCATAGCCTGATGTAATGGGGTTTGTTGCTCACGCCACGCAGGTCATTGGCGCTGTTCCGCAACTCCCGCAGCTTCGCCTTGTATTCGTCGCGGTCCTTCTCCGCAGCGTCGGCACGGTCAACGACCTCGGCCTTTTCGCGAATCAAGTGCTCGATGGTTCGCTCCGCAGCGTCGGCCCTTGCCGTTGCCCGGTCTACTGCGCTTTCGTTTCTTTCGTCACTCATCGTCGTCACCGCCCTTCGTTGTCGTGCGGTTAGCGATCTTTGCTAGGTTTTCAACTTCTGCCATCAATGTTCCCAGTCGTGTGTGGCTGTAGGTACGCATCTCAGCATTAAGACTTATCACCGCATCAGACAGTTCTGTTTTTTCTTGCGATAACCGCTCGACCTCCGCCCGTAGCTCGTCGCGTTCTTTGATTACCGCCGCAAATTCTGGTTGACTGTCACTCATCGTCGTCACCGCCCTTCTTGTTTGAAACCATCGCCGTTCCCGCCAAAGATAAACCTCGCCGGGTATTAGGGGTTGCATGCGTCGCCGCTCTTCGCGTCCATGATTGCTCTTGCTCTCGTCACTCGCCCGTAAGTGTGTCCGTCGGGGTCGTCGCCGTTGTTGCGGATGTGGTCGAAGTTGCCAACGTCTCGGAAGGTTTCAGCCGCTTCACGATACCGCTCGACCGTCGCCGCTAGCTCGTCGCGTTCTTTGGCGTTCGCCACGATGGATTGAGCGATTAACTCAAGGCTGGCGGCGTGTCTCTCGGCTTGTGATGGCATCAGTCACCGCCTTTCGTGTTCGTGGGTTCTAGGGCATCTTCGCAGATGGTGACGTTGTGCTCACATTGCGGGCACGCCGACCAATAATCAGGCTTGCACGGTTGTTGCCCGGCGATAAATCCCAGCGTAGCCCGCAGCCGCTTGCCCTCAGCCCTCGCCGACGCTAGCGACTCCCGCAACGCCTGCGCGTCGGTGCGACCTAGCTCGTTGTCGGCTTCGAGGCGCTCGACCTCCGCCCGTAGGTCGTCGCGTTCGTTCCGTGCCTTGCACAGCAACTCCAACCCAATCCCGATATGAACCGCGAGCACCTTGGCGTTTACGGCGGCAACCTGGAAGTCGTCGCCGTAATTTATTTGCCAGCGGTCGGGGTGCGGGTAGCTGCCTGGTGGGCTGACTACCACCTTTGGCTCGTCGTCGTCGTCGTGCTCTAGGTCCGACTCTACGGGGTAGTCTTGATAGCTCATGCGTCACCGCCTTTCGGGGTCGGGGGTTCCTGCACTGTGATAACAACCAACTCAGGCGTGCCAATCGTCACGGTCGGGTCGTCGTGTAGGTACTCCGAATCGTCGCCAGTCAGCCCCGAATCAACTATCCCGTCAAAACTCGCTTTGAGCCAACCGAGTAGGCTGTCGTCGTCGCGGCGCTGTGATGTTCGCAGCGTAAACGCGGCCTGTACGCGAACCGGCTGCCACTTCGGCTTGACAACGATACCCGCTTCTCGCATGGCGGCCGCCGCCGCTAGGTGAGCTTCGGCCCGTGCTTTTTTCTTCGCCCGGCCGATCGGTGCCCAGTGCTTTCCCTGCATCCGGTTTGGCTGCAATAGTCGCGGTGGTATCGGGATGGTGATGGTTAGTTTCATTTGGTCGCCTGCGGTTCCCTGATTGCGGAAATATAAAAGTCGCACGCCTCATAGTCTACCGGCAAATCCTGACAACTGTTTTTTTCTAACACAACGTCTACCGCTAGCTCGGTGTAAATGCGCTCTAGCGTGGTCCGTAGCTCGTCGCGTGCTTGCGTTAGTCGTTCGTCGGGTGTCATCACTTCGCCCCCGGATATTGATACGCCGACAAGTCGCCCGACCTATCGCCGCGTTTCTGTTGCTTCACAAATGCCCGCAACGTCGCCTCGTCCCGTGCGTCGTGTGTGCCGTGCTCTATCTCGCAATGGGTCCGCGAGTCGAATACCGGCAACGTATGCTGCCACGCTTCGCCCTCGCGGCATAGACACGCCGCAACGGTGCCCGCCCGTGTCAACTGTTTGCCAAAGGTGCCATCGCGTACCGCCTCGACCGCCGACATTTGCCAAATGTGGAGCGTCCCGCTGTCCCGGCACTTTTTGCAACGGTCGATAATTTCCCTCACGCCATTGTTGACCACGATCTGTGGGCCTTGTGTCTGCCGTTGTGGCGACGGGCCGCGAAGTTGTAACGCACCGTTGGCAATCGCTTTCGGGGTGTCGTCAATGTCGAATGGTTTTTTAAGGCTGCCCGCGTGCATTGAGTCGGTCGCGGCCTTGGCAGACGCTAGCGGCGTATCGCGTAAGGTGCGGCCCCAGAATTCCAGCGTCACATCCCCCGCGTCGTCGATCCACTTGCGGGTTCGTGGGAATGCAGAACCATGGTATTCTAGCCACACGTTAAATTCGTCAATGGTCATCGGGAAACGCCTCCAGTCTGCGCATTTTCGGGCGGTCTGGCTTCGCCTGTTTGTTTTCTCGCTCTCGCCTCACCAGTAATTCGTCCCATTGCTTGCGTAGCTTTTCCGGCGAGCGAATGTTGACCTTCCAAAACTCGTCGTTGTTCGCCCAGTCGAACAGGGATTCTATCTCGGCCAGCGTGTGCCCGTCGCGTTCTCGCATCAGTCGCAACACCGACGCCCATTTGTCGAGGTTGGGTTGTTTCTGTCCCGGTTGTATTTCTAGCACCTTAGGCCACAACCGCCCCGCTAGTGCTCGATCTGTCTCGTCGAAGCGATAGCTTGGACAAGAGAGTTTATCACCCCCTGAAAATGAAGGCGGAGAGGAAAACGAAGACGAAGGTGAAGAGTTGCCGTTTGGTTGGCCGTTGGTTGCCGTGTTGGTTGGTACGGTGGTTGAACCACCCTTGCCAACGCCTAACCCCTTAGCCTCTAGGGCTTTACGTCGAGACTCTGCGCTTTTCTTGCCGCCTTCGCGTGACTTTTCCCGCCATTCCTCCCGCTCCGCCTTGATTTCTAGTAGGCGTGTGTTGGCTATTCTGCCCGCAAATATCGGGTGCGGCGGGAAGCAATCGCCAACCAAACGGCAACCATTTGGCAACCAATCGCCAAGCAATCCAGACAGCACCGCTAGAGATTCGTCGTCGTCTGGCAACGAGCAATCGGGGTCATTCCACTGGTGGCACAACAGGTCAACGTAGGCCCCGCGTTGGGCCGGGGTCATCAATGCCCGCTTCGTGCTGCTCAACCAGTCGTTCGCGTAGAACGGGAATGAAGGGTCTTTTCCCATAGTTCTGCCCTTTGTCTTTACGGCAGGGGGCGAACGGGCTAGAATAGCCACAGACGCAACGCCTGCCAATATCAGGTGGTTGCTAGCGTGGTTGGCTCCTACACCAACCTCGCAAAATTCCCGGTGCCTCTCCCACCGGGTTCTTTCATTGTGCCGGTCGCGGGTCCGGTGTCAAGGCCAATCCAGCTAAACGAATAGCTCGTCTTGCGTCTTGTTTCCGCTGTCCAACTGGTGGGCGATCTGCTTTAGGTTTCGCACCGCCTGGTTGTAATAGCTAGTTTTTAACTCGATGCCAACGCCCTTGCGGCCATTCATCACAGCACCGTAGACTTCGGACCCGACGCCCATGAACGGGGTAAACACGGTTTCGCCGGGGTTGGTTCGCAACGCCACAACCCGCTCGATAACGTCAAGTTGCAATGGGTGTTGGTGCCTCTCGTCGCCATCTTCGCGGGCCTCTTTGTACGGCAGCACGCGGTCGATCCGAACGTCATCCCAAAACGACGACGCATACTGCCGCCAGATCCAATGCGACAATCGGTTTTCGGTCTGCTTGCCGGTCCACCCTTTGTACGTTAGCAACTCGTGGGGCACGTCACGCTCGCCAGCGTACTCACTGAGGCCGACCGGGTGGGCGATCGGTTTGGGGTTCTCTCCATGCTTGCGGAATAGCAACAGGTAATCCGCCGACGCCACGTCGCACAGTGACGAGTCCTCAACCACTTGCCGGTGGGCCAAACCGCGTGCCATCGTTCTGTTTCGCACGCCTAGCGGTTCTTTCCATACACAATGCCGGGCGATGTAATAGAAACCGAGTCGCTCGTGTATCTTGATAATGTCGCCGGGAAAGTCAATCTTTCCCTTTTCGCCCTTGCGTGGTATGTCCATGCAATGTACCGCAGTAATCCGGCCCGGCATCGTGAGTCGGTGTATCTCATTTATTAGAAACTCGTAGTGCAAAAAGAATTCATCGTAGCTACGGCAGTTTGAAAAGTCACGTTCCGACGACGAGTAATTGTAAAGGCACCCGCCGTCATCGGTGGCGAACGGTGGCGAGTACACCGACAAGTGAACGGACTCGTCAGGCATTGAACGGATAACCTCGCAACAGTCACCATTATAGATTGCGAATCGGTCGGTCACTAACTGATTGTCAACTGGCATGATATTGGCCTCTGGTTAAAGTGTGGTTGATTCTACATCCATTGCGGCACGGTTTCGGCGTGGTCAAACGCCCGCACGTTGGTTACATCCATTGCCCGCCCCATCTCCGACGTTAGTTGGGTAAACATATCGTCGGCCTGCGTCGTCTTGCGTTGTAAGCTTCTCAGCACGGCTTGCTCGCCTTCAGTGGTGATAATGTCAACGCCCACGGGTCGCTCTTGACCGAACCGCCAGCACCGCCTAACGGATTGGTAGTATTGTTCGTAGCTGTAGCTAGGGAACATTGCCATATGATTACAATGCTGCCAATTCAAACCCCACGCTCCGATCTTCGGTTTGATAACCAGAACACGCAATTCGCCCGCCGCAAATGCGATCATCTTTTCCTCTTTGGAATCATCGGAGTCGCTCCCGCTAACTTGCTTCGCGTCGGGGATCATCTTTTCGACCATATCGGCCTCGGCATTTAGGTGGCACCAGCACACCGCAGGCCGGTCGTGGTCTACCTTCGCGGCCATTGTTTCGCAGCGTGCCTTCAGTGTGATTCGCCTTTCCTCTCGTTGCTCTTGCAACGTGAAGGCGGGCATCGTGAACAGCATCCCGCTAAATGGCCGGTCGCATTCGACCACGGTTTCGGTGATATTTAGCGGCGGCAATGCGAACCGACCATCATCGAACCCAAGGTCTGACGGCATCCGGCACGCCCTAGCCCACGAACTAACCCACCGCCAGAACGGCGTCAATGCGTGTTCTCTAAAACGGTACTTAGTTCGCCCCCACCCACGGTGATCCTTTGACGTTTCTTGTTTGAAAAACTTGCCAATCATGTCCATAAACCCAAGGCGGCCAAGGGCCTCGGACGACGTGCCCAATTCGTAGTAATCATTCGGGGCGGCGGTTGCGGTACACAATAGGCGGTACGGCATCAACCGCATAAAGTCCGTGACAAGGGCCTTGCGTTTCGACTTGAAGTTTTTGATTGCACTCGATTCGTCGCACACCACGCCAGCAAAGTCGGCGGCGTCAAACTTGTGGAGCTGCTCGTAATTCGTAACCCATATCCCGCTGCCATCATGCTCGCCACCACGCGAGCGGCGGCACGTCATGCCGAATTTGTCGGCCTCTTGCACCGTCTGTTGTGCGACCGCTAGCGGCGTGAGAATCAATACCGGCTTATTGGTGTGCCGCACCACGTTTTCGGCCCATACTAATTGCATGGGAGTCTTGCCCAATCCACAATCAGCGAAGATAGCCCCCCGCCCTTTTCGTATTGCCCAATCAACTAGGTACGCCTGAAAGTCCATTAGGAAGTCAGGCATCCACAACGGATCGAAACCGAAGTCGGGTGCCTGTTGTGATTTGCTGTCGAGGAAGTCGGAGTATTCCATTGCTCATATCCTTTGCGTTAGCGTTGTGGCGAGTTTGATGGCCGACTGATACGCGGCAACCCTGCCGATGTTCCGGTGGCGTGTCGTTTCGTACTTGGCCGACTTAGACAATTGCCGAGCGGCGTTCATTCGCTTCGTCATCATGCGAAAGAATATATCAGCGTTGCGGTTGGTCATCGGTTCGCCTTTGAAAATGCCCGTGCCGGTTGGGACAGTGGACCGCCGAGATTCGACAGATACTACCGGCACGGGCTATGTTGGGGCTTCGCGTTGTCCACTGTCCGAGTGTGATTCTAGCGTTCCGTCATGCGGTGTCAAGGTCAAAACAAAACGCCCTGAGCCAGACGTTTCGCCGCTATCTCGCAATACTTTTCTTCAATCTCGATGCCGATTGCCTTGCGGCCTAAGTCCTTTGCGGCGCGTAGCGTTGTGCCGCTGCCCATGAACGGGTCAAGGATGGTTTTTGCGTTGTCGGGTGCGTGACCGATACACCACTTGAAAAGGTCAATCGGCTTCTGCGTCGGATGCCTTTTCGTTTCTCTGCTATGCGACTCAACACGCGACAACCGATAGACTCGCACCGGGAGGGCCAAATTCGACCACGCCAATTCAGCCTCGCTGCCTGAAAACTTCTGACATTTATCCCACACAAGCCAACACCTCGACGGGGGAAGTGAATAATAATTCCCCCCCCAAATAATTGCGTCCGGTGCCATGTTGACAACAATTTCTATGAGGCCCCGGTCTATTGTGTTCTCGTCCCATGTTTCACCACCAGACCACAACCGCCCGCGCCCGCTCTTGCAATCCTTCCAGCCCTCTACGGCACCGCCCGCCCATTTTTCTCCAATTCCATACGGCGGGTCGGTCAACACTAGGTCAACCGGGTCCAGCCCCGGCAGAATCTCGCGGCAATCGCCGTGATAGATCGTTATCCCGTCGTGGTCGTAGTATGGTGTCACGGTTTCACCTTCGATGGCCTGCGGATAATGTCGAGAATCTTGGCGGCGAGTCGGTGGGCGCCGGGGTTGCTTGCCGGGTTGCTGTGGACCCGTGCTAGTGATTCGATTCGCCGGATTGTTTCGCGGTCGGTCAACATTGTCCCGCCTGCGTTACCATGCCGGTCGACTTTCGCACGTCGAATGTGTGCACCTTCGCACCACGCACCGCCCGCTGAGATTCTACGAAGTGATCGCGTTGCGCTTCGCCCAAGAATGGACCGTGGACCCAACCAGCAACCACGGCATATAACCGATGCGATTGCGGCTTGGTGTACTTCACCACGTTTTTGCAATCGGTCAGCCTGTAGATTCTCTGCCGTGTTTTGTGCTTGTCGCCTACCGCGTGGGGTTTCGTTCCGACGCACTCGACAACGCCCATGCGTTCTAATTCCTCAAGTCGTCGGCAATATGAATCACCCGCGTCGGCCTGCCCGAATGCGTTCGACACGTCGCGGCGACTTACACCGCCCCGCATGGATTGCAGGTCCTGATTACGTTCAACGAACACGGCAACGGACGCACGCCCCGCAGACATTAGCCCTGAGTCAATCGCCACCTTTAACGCTTCCGCCGACGTGACAGCGGGCGTGGGCACGGGCACGGTTGGTTCGCGGTTGGGGTGGAATAGGTTTTGTTGATCGCTCATGGTGTTGGCCTCCCCGGTTGCCCCTTGGCCGCCAGTGTCGCCGCACGTTTGCGGCTGCGTGCCGGTCGAGGTGCGCCCTTGCGTGATGCCTTGGCGTTCGCTCGTTTCATGCGGCGGCCCTCGCGTTTGCTACTGCTCATGGTTTCCCTTTCGTGTTAAATATCCGGGCGGCACCGAACCGTACCGCCCGGAGTGACGGCGAAACAATCGCCGCACCTACTGCTGTGTAAACCGCCCGCGTCGGGCAACTGGTACGTCAACCACGACGCGAACGGAAGCGGGCCACGTCATGCGGTCCCGCGTGGTCGTTCTCCGCGTTCTGCGGCCTCGTCTTTGTGTCTGTCGCGGGCCTCGTCGCCACCGTTGCCCCATCGGCGTTCGTACTCAACTGCGTCGAGGTTTTCGCGGTCGCGGGCTTCGTCTAAGTCACCGTCCCGCAATTCGTCTAGCTTGCGGTCGGCGGTGTCCTCTACGGTTGGCTCGTCGTCGCCGCAGAAACAATCGGGTTGCATCTCGTAACATTGCATACACCGCCCGTGGTCTGGATCGCCCTTGCTCATGGTTTCGCCTCGCGGGCGTCGAATTAAACCCGGCAACCCCGCCCGACGCTAGCGACGGGGTGCCGGTGTCCGCGACACAATCGCGGCCAAGTGTACTTCCCGCCGCCCTGCCCTGAGAGACGTGGACGGCGGGCGTGTGGCGAAACGATCGCCAACGGTTAAAACGGGCACTCGTCGTCGAATTTCTCCGCGTCGGTGCGCGTGTCGGGTTCTGGTGAATCTGGTAGCGACTGCTGGGTTTCGGTCGCGTCCTCGTACCCGCCTCCTTTCTTCTTCTTGCGTTTGGCCTTCGGTGCCTTCGCCTTAGCGGGTTTCTCGTCGGGCGTGGGTGCTTTGTCATCGGCTGGCGGGGTCGCTGTGGCGGCCTCTGGGGGCGTGCCTGCGGGTTCGTCGTCTGTCAGTAGCTTAGTCGCCACAATGTCTAGTTCGTCGCGTGGCACCGTGTCGCCGCTTTGTAGCTCGTCGGGTTCGTCTGCGGGGTGCCGCACGAATTCCGCCGCGTCGTCGGCCACGATTGCCGCGACCAATTCCGGCGAGTCGGTGTAGGTTTTCAATGCCCGTTTAATCACCGCCTTTTTTCGCATCTCGTCGGGCCAATTCTTCCACGCGGGGCCGTCCTTTGCCTTGCTAGACGCCCGCACCTTTTCCAACTCGACCAGCGGCATTAGCTCATAGCACCAGCGGCCCGCCGCGAATTCGATTATTGCATAGGCCGTCACGACCGGCCCCCGTGGTTTCTTGGCGTCATAGGTGTGCGTCAGCGTTGACGTGGGGCCGTTTCGCCCGTGGTCAAAGGCGTCATTCTCGCAGACGATCCCCGCCGTAATGTCAACGATGCGTTGCGACCGCTTGGCGATTGCGATTAGCCCTCGATAGTCTGGCTGATACTGTGCGTGGGTTTCCCAACGCGGGTTGGCCTTGCTTCCAGCGTTCACAGAATACGGCACCGCGTGGGCTAGCTTGCCGTCAATCGCAAGGCCCGACTCTGCGGCCTTGACAACGCACACGGCCAACGATAACGGCGTGCATGATTGCAACCGCTCGCTACCTTGAAACGTCAGCATTGCCCGCCGCACGTATCGCTCGGCCTCGCCGCGTTGGTCGCGTGGTAGCACTTGCTCGATGGAATCTAACCGCGAATCCAAAATGGATTGAGCCACCGCGATAGCAGACTTGGGGGCCTCTTGTGTTTCTATTCCTGTAGGCATTTCTTCACCCGCCTTATCGTTCGGCCCTTTTTGGTATCGCTAAGCGTGTAGCCGGTGCCGTCAGCTAGCCGCCCCGCAGAGGCCGCACCGATAGCGGCCTTCAGTTTATTCGTCGCCTCGTCGTGTTGTTTTTTCTTCGCCTTCAATTCGGCCCCCAACACCTCGCGTGCCTCGTGGGCGGCTTGCAATTCCTTACCTAATAGGTCAACGGTTTTGCCGTTTTCGTTTGGATACATCGCGCCGATTGTGTCGGCTGTCGCGGTGTGCCCGTCAACGTGTGGCGAGGTGTC